>Ga0326727_10001440_pt1 | contig 88098 bp, 72 predicted proteins | sample MB2enrmetagenome_FD_207643 | JGI IMG/M metagenome (GOLD analysis project Ga0326727, IMG submission 207643) | Lab enriched peat soil microbial communities from McLean, Ithaca, NY, United States - MB29MY | ecosystem: Environmental > Terrestrial > Soil > Wetlands > Peat | place: USA: New York...
ATGGGACGAAAATTCGCGGCCGGCAGGTTGACCATTTCGCGGAAGAAGCCGGGATGGTGGGGGTTCGAAAGAAAGCGGATGTTGGCGCAGACGTTGTGGCGGCCGGTTAAACAGAACTCACAGTGATAGCAATAGAGCGCGGGCTCGAGCGCGCCGCGGTCGCCCGCAGCGAGACCCGGGACGCCGGCGCCGGCTTTCACGATCACGCCGGCGGGCTCGTGTCCGAGCACCATGGGATAAACATTGGGAGTGCTGCCGACCGCGCCTTCAGTGTAGGAGTGCAGGTCGGAACCGCAGACGCCCACGGCCTCGACGCGGACCTGCACCTCGCCCGGACCGGGATCTTCAATCGGCATCTCCGCAAGCCGGAATGTGAGGGGAGCGATGAGTTCCGCGGCGCGCATCAGATTCTCTTCCTCAGGAAACGATAACGCACCGCTGCGCGGAACGAAAGGCGAAGGGACCGCGCACGCGGCTCGTTCCTGTTGACAATCTGACTATAAAGATGCATCGTATAGTCAGATGTTCAACAGGAGAGGCGATGGGCGAGCAGAAATCGGATGTGCTGCAGGGCACGCTGGACCTGATGGTGCTGAAGACACTTGAGTCGATGGGGCCGCTGCACGGTTACGGCATCGCGCGGCGCATCGAGCAAGTGAGCGGCAACACCATCAACATGAACCAGGGCACCATTTATCCCGCGCTGCTACGGCTCGAGCAGAGGGGCTGGATCAAGGGCGAGTGGGGCACATCGGAGAGCAATCGCCGCGCGCGGTTCTATTCGCTGAGCCGCATCGGCCGCAAGAAGATTGAAGAAGAGACCGAGAACTGGAAGCGCATCGCCGGCGCCATGGCGCGGTTTCTCGAGGAGACGAACTAGATGCCGGCCATGGACTGGATTCGAACGCTGTTGAACCGCGTGAGAGCGCTCTTCAACCGCCGGCAGCGCGACGCCGAGCTCGACGAAGAATTGCGCGCCCACATCGACCTTGCCATGGAAGAGAACCTGCGTAAAGGCATGAGCGCCGGCCAGGCTCGCACCGCCGCGCTGCGCGCCTTTGGCGGGGTGGCGCAGACGCGCGAGCGCTACCGCATCGAGCGCGGGATGCCGCGGATCGAAGAGATGGTCCGCGACGTTCGTATTGCCCTGCGCCAGTTACGCCGTTCGCCGGGATTTGCGCTGACCGCCATCTTTACGCTTGCGCTGGGCATTGGAGCGGTGACTGCCATGTTCAGCGTGGTGAATACCGTGCTGCTGAAGCCGTTTTCGTTCCGGAATGAGGATCGGCTGGTGGTGATGCGCGAGACCGAAGACGAGGCGCGCAGCGCCAACGGGGAGATTCCCGACAGCTACCGGCATTTCCTGCGCCTGAAGAAGGACTCAAAGACCCTCGATGACGCGGCCATCTTTCAGCCCACTGGAGAAAGCGTCTCGCCCGACGGCGACCGGCCGTGGTTTGTGGGGGCGCTCGCGGTGTCGTCGAACTTTTTCCATGTGCTGCAGGTGCAGCCGGCGATGGGGCGGGATTTTGTAACCGGTGAAGACCGTGAAGGCGCGAACCGTGTGGTGATTCTGAGTTACAAGGGTTGGCAGACATTTTTCCAGGGCGATCCCAATGCCGTGGGAAAGACAATTAGCATCAGCGACGAACCGCATACTGTGATCGGCGTAATGCCTGCGGGTTTGCGCTTTCCTCAAATCGCGCTCTCGCCAGTGTTCGCTGCCGGTCCGCCTCGCGAGACTCTTATCTACGAGCCGCTTGTGCCGAATAAATGGGAATTGTCAAACGACACCGGCAACTTTAACTATAGTGTGATCGCGCGGCTTAAGCCGGCGGTGACCTTGGCGCAGGCAAGCGCCGAGCTTGACGGCCTGCAGAAGGCATACACGCTGCAAGCGCATCTGCCCATTCGATACGGGATTATGCTGCGGCCGCTGGCGAAGGATGTGACAGCGGGCATCAGCACCGCGCTGTGGATGCTGTTTGCAGCGGTGGGCAGCGTGCTGCTGATTGCGTGCGTAAACCTGGCCAACCTGCAACTGGCGCGCGCCGCCAACGCCGAGCACGAGACAGCGGTGCGCGCCGCGCTGGGCGCAAGCCGGGGGCAGCTCTTCAGTTCGCGGTTGACTGAGAGTCTGGTGCTGGCGTCGATGGGAGGCGCTGCCGGCGCGGCTCTGGCCGTTGCCGGCGTGCGGCTGTTGATTGCCATCGCGCCCAGGACCATTCCGCGGCTCGACGAGGTGCACGTGAGTTTGCCGGTGCTGATATTTGCCGCCGCCATATCGATCGTGTCGGCGCTCGCGTTCGGCGCCTTGCCGGCGCTGCGCTCTCTCCGCGTTCCACCGCAGGCCGCGCTGCAGGCCAACTCAATGCGCACCGCCAACACCCGCGAAGGCCGCCGCACGCGGAACCTGCTGGTGGCAGGGCAGATCGCATGCACGCTGGTGCTGCTTGTGGTAACGGGGTTGGTGTTGCGCAGCTTTTCGCGCCTGATGCAACAAGATCGCGGCTTCGACTCGAGCCACGTAACGGTCGCGCAAGTTGACTTGTTTTCGCCGCAGTACGGCGACTCATTGCCTGATCGAGGGCCTGTGAAAGTGGCCTTTGCTGACCGCGTATTGACCGCGCTCAGGCAGTTGCCGGGAGTGCAATCGGTGGCCATGACCAGCGCCGCTCCCCTGGGCGGCGAAACCTGGGTGAACGATATGGAGCGGCCCGACCACCCCGTGCCGCTTGCGGAGCGGCCCCTGGTCAACGTCCGCTGGATCAGCCCGGAGTATCTGCAGACGATGCAGATTCCGCTGGTTGCCGGGCGCAATCTGAACGCCGGCGATCGCAGCCACCCGCTGGTGGCGCTCATTTCAGGGGAAACGGCCCGCGAGGGTTTCCCTGGTGAGAATCCGATTGGAAAAGAGATTTCCGACATTGTGCCCGATTCTCCGAACACGGTAAGAGTGGTGGGCGTGGTGGCCGACACGCGCATCAACGGCCTGCGCGACACTGCAAACATGGTCTACATCCCGTACTGGGCGTTCACGCCGTGGACACTCTCGTTTCTGGTGCGCAGCCCGCAGCCGGGCAGCGCGCTGATTCCCGCGATGCAGCGCACCATCTGGCAGATCGACCCAAAGGTGGCAATACCCTCGATCAAGTCAGTCGACGACCGGGTGAATGAATCGGTGGCCACGGAGCGGTTCCAGGCGATTGTGCTCGCGAGCTTCGGCGCGGTTGCTTTGCTGCTGGCCTCGCTCGGCGTTTACGGCGTGCTGGCCTACTCGGTGTCGCTGCGCCGGCAGGAGTTCGGTATCCGCATCGCACTGGGCTCGGGCAAGGGCGCGCTGGTGCAGCTTGTGTTGCGGCAGGCTGCGGTACCGGTCCTGCTTGGAACCGGTGCGGGCCTGCTGATGACCCTCGTGGTCCTGCGCTGGGTGCGCAGCCTGCTTTATCAAACGCCGATTGCCGACCCGGTTGCGATTTTGGGCAGCGTGGCGCTGCTACTGGCTGCGGCTGCAGTGGCCGCGATCGTCCCCGCGCGAGGAGCAGCATCCATTGATCCCATGCGCGCATTGAGGACGGAATGAGAGCTGAACGGGAATCGGGTGGCTCCTTATTCAGGAGCGGTCTACGAGGGAAAGAGTGAACCTGTGGGGCCGGGGACGGCGGAGAAGCGGGGACGGCGTTGGGGCAACTGAGGATCGGGCGAAGAGAGCAGGCCGGCGATCTCACGCAGCTCAGCGCGCGCCTGACCGACAATAGCGGCCAATTTGTCGCGGCGCCCGGCTCGATCGGCGGGTAAGGGTAATACGGTCTGCGGATTGCGGCGCGGAGCCGCCTGTTCCAGAACCTGGCGGGCGCCTGGAATCGTGTATCCCTCTTCATGGACAAGGCGTTTTATCTCAAGCACCATCTCAACGTCGCGGCGGCGGTAAAGGCGCTGCCCGGTTCCGCTCTTGTTGGGCTTGAGCTGCGGGAACTGCGACTCCCAGAAGCGGAGGACGTAGGTTTCAAGGCCGCAGATGCGCGCGACGTCTCCAATCTTGAAGTAGAGACGGTCGGGGATCGCTAGTGACTCGGCGATGGCTGCGGCACGTTTTCGCGACGATTGCATGGTCATAAAACTCAGCGTGAGCGGGCGCGTTCCTAGAGACACCTCGCTCTTCGTGCGAGTATAGGAAGACGGCATGGCACGTGAAAAGCCAATTCGACGGCAGGGCAAGCGGATGGACCAAGGTAGTGACCCCTTGAGAAACGCACCGGGGCGCGCTGGACTTCGTGATCTCCCACCCTTGGCGCAAGAACTAAAGACGCGCTACCCAGAGGGTCCCCAGATGGGGCACCCGGCTGGCCTGATATTTCGGCCGGGAGCCGATACCAAATTCTCTGAATTGCATCAATAGACCATGAGTATTGAAAAAGCGACATTCGGAGCGGGGTGCTTTTGGGGCGTGGAGGCGGCCTTCGCGGCCATTCCAGGCGTGACGGCAACAGCGGTGGGATACGAGGGCGGAACACTGGAGCGTCCGACCTACAAGGACGTGTGCACCGACAAGACCGGCCACGCCGAGGTGGTGGAGATCGACTTTGACCCGGAGAAGGTGTCCTACGAGCAACTGCTCGATGCGTTCTTCAGGTTGCATGACCCCACAACGCTGAACCGCCAGGGACCCGACTGGGGCACGCAGTACCGGTCGGCCATCTTCTTCCACTCGCCGGAGCAGGAGCGGCAGGCGCTCAAGAAGATCGAGGAGCTGTCGTCGGCGGGCGTGTATAAACCCAAACGGATTGTGACCCGGGTTGAGCAGGCGCAGACCTTCTGGCGCGCCGAAGAACACCACCAGCGCTACCTTGAAAAGCGCGGGGCGGCGAGCTGCCATATCTAGGGCCTGTTCACACTACTGGGATGGCGGCGACGGGAGCCAGTTTTTCCGAGTTCTAGGAGCGAGGAGCGTGCTGTGGTGGACCACTGGAGCGACGAGCGACAACGAAATCGGAAAAACTGGCCCCGTCCCCTCGGGTTGCGGCGCAAATCCCGTCATACTTTGTTCTCGCCAGCGACCTTGGAGCCGCCTAAGCCTTCGGGCTCGGCCTCGTCTGACCGGATTTTCGCGAGCAACGCCGCTCACCCCAGTAGTGTGAACAGGCCCTAGCGAAATTCGGGAGCCGCGGGGTATCTTTAGTGTTCGTCGGAAGAGACCCGGGCCTAAAGGCCGCAGGCCGATCCGCCGCAATTCATGGGCCTAAAGGCCCCTGCTCCCTCCAGTGGCCTCGCGGTAAGAGAATCGGCCTGATTTGCCCATTTAAGACTCCCGATTCACAGCCGGGCGATCATTCACTTTGCGGTACTCTAATCCCTTATGGGGCGTATCCGGATCCTTTCCGATCAGGTGGCGAATCAGATCGCTGCCGGCGAAGTGGTGGACCGCCCCGCGTCGGTCGTCAAGGAGCTGCTTGAAAACGCGATCGACGCCGGCGCCAGCCGGATTCGCATCGAGGTTGAGGCCGGCGGCCGCAAGCTGATTCGCGTTGCCGACGACGGCCAGGGCATGAACCGCGACGACGCGCTGTTGGCCTTTGAGCGCCACGCCACTTCGAAGCTGCGCAGCGCCGACGATCTGCTGGCGATCGCCACGCTGGGCTTTCGCGGCGAGGCGCTGCCGTCAATCGCCTCGGTTGCGCGGGTGACGCTGGAGACGGCGACCGGCGAGGAAGGCTCTGGAAGCCGAGTTGAGATCGCCGGCGCGTCCTCCGCGGACGGCGAGCGTTTGTCAGCGGCAAGTCATTCCTCGGTCGGAACGCGAATTGAACTCGCGGGAGGAAAGATTCAGGACGTCGAGGACGCCGCCGTGCCGCGCGGAACCACGATCACCGTGAGCGATCTGTTTTTCAATACCCCGGCGCGGCGCAAGTTTCTGCGGGCCGAGTCGACCGAACTGGCGCACGTGACGGCGCTGGTGACGCACTACGCGCTGGCGCACCCCGGCAAACACTTTGAACTGGTCTCGGCCAGCCACACCGTGGTTGCGGCGCCGCCCGTGGCGCGGACGGCGGAACGGATCTACCAGATCTTCGGCAAGGAGACCCTGGGCCAGTTACTGCCGGTGGCTGCCGAATTGCCGCTGGACCGCGTGGGACTGCCCGAGCCGCCGCCGTGGAAGGTGGACCCAGACGCGCCCAGGCGGGTCCCCGGCACGCTGAGGCTTTCAGGGTTTTACTCCAAGCCGGAGTTGCAAAAGCTGAACCGGAATTCGATCTACATCTTTGTCAACAAGCGGCTCATCCGTGACCGGCTGATGATGCACGCCATCACTGAGGCGTACCGGAACGTGATACCGCCCACCAGCTTTCCGGTGGTTCTGCTCTTTCTGGAAATGCCGCCGGAAGAGGTAGACGTGAATGTGCACCCGGCGAAGACCGAGGTGCGGTTCCGACAGCAGACGCTGGTGCACGACTTTGTGCGCGACAGCCTGCGCACAGCGTTGGTCAAGGCCCGGCCGGCGGCGGGGTTCCTCGATGCGCTTCAGTCGCAGCCAACGGCGAGCCCGTCCCTGATTCCGACGGCTGCGTCGCCCCTGCCAGGGGCACCGGATCAGGGCGCGCCGGCTCCGTTGCGTGACTCCGATCCCGGGGCGTTTGCGGGGGCGAAAACCGATGCCGAGCCGTTCCGGCTGACGCCGCGCCCGCCCTCGCCGGCGCCGGGAATGCTGCCGTTCGGCGCGACCGGGCCCGGCGACGGGCCGGGCTTCGACGTCGGATCTCGCTTTGGCGGTTTTGACCCGCGGTTCTTCGACCGGGCGGCGTGGGGCGAGGCCGCGGCGGCCTTGTTCCAACCTGCGGTACCTCCCGACACGCTGGAATGCAGCCCGGGCAGCTACAGCGGACTGGAAGGGTCAGACGGCGCGGCAGCAGCGGCAGCGATAGTAGAGGCTGAGCAATCGACCAACAATCTAAATCACTTAGGGTCGCTCAAACCGCTGGGTCAGCTCAGGGAGTCGTTCATTCTGGCCACCGGCGAAGACGGCCTTTGGATCATCGACCAGCATGTTGCACACGAAAGAGTGCTTTTTGAAAAAATTTTGCGCGAGCGGCAGGTCGAGCGTGTGCAGCGCCAACGGCTGCTGATGCCCTTGCTGGTTGAGCTGAAACCTGAACAAATGATTGTATTTGCGCGCATTGCCGGGGAACTGGAGGGGAACGGCTTCGAGGTTGAGCCATTCGGGCCGCAGACCCTTGCGGTAAAGGCGGCGCCGGTTGGGCTCGATGGGTCAGAACTTGAGCGGACGCTGGCGGAAGTTATCGACCAGTCAGCCGGCGACGATGACGACGATCTCTATCGATTAGAGGAACAACCAAAGCAAAATGAACAACTTACGACGCTTCGCAGCCGCATCGCCGCCTCCATCGCCTGCCATTCCGCCATCAAGGTAAACACCCCCCTTGACCCGGAACGTATGGAATGGCTATTGTTGGAACTTGCAAAAACGAATCACCCAACAAGTTGCCCGCATGGACGTCCAATAGCTTTGCTGTATTCTTGGAGAGAGATCCTGCGGGCCTTCCACCGAGTCTAGAACTCCTGGAAGGTGGCTGACTCCGCTCCCAGGAGCGGGTAGCCGGGCGCAAAACAGCGAAACGGGGAAGATATCCCGGAACGCTTGTATTTTGTTGACGCTCATAGTAGAAAACCCCCGCGACCGGCCACACGGGCCGTGGTTCTGGCAGGGCGTCAACCTTGGCAATGAGGCACAAACAGGACGCAATAAATCTGGTTATGCCATAGCGCCAGCCTGGAAGTGAGGTTTTTTCTTTGACAGCAGAGCAATTGGAAGCATCGCGCGCCGAAAGGATGCGCCTGAATGGGCACGGAGCACTGACTCTTGAAGATGCCCGAACCTGGATTGAGGAGACGGGACTTTGTCTCTTCCTCCCGCGCCGCCAGTATTCCGCGGGTCTGGCCCCTTCATTTGTCGAGGCCGTCGCGGGCGAGCGCAATTCAAACCCGGATCAAAAGCACATCTCCCTTGCCGAGGAGCTGCTGGTTCGCCTTGAGGCGGACAGCATCGCAGTTCGGCTTAACCTGCTGGGCCAGCCCGGCGAGCAGCCGGACTTTGTTGTGGCGGCATGGGTTCTGCCCTACGTGTATGCGCTGCGCGGCGACCGCGACTGGCGCCGCACCCCGCAACTGACCGGCTCGCGCCAGGTTTCGCCGCTGGCGATTCAGGCGTACAAGCTGCTCGAGGCCGGCGACGCCACCATTCCGCAGCTCAAGCATGCGCTGGGCAAAGAGGTCTCGGAGTCGGCGGTGCTGCGCGCGATCACCGAGCTTTGGCAGCAACTGCGCATTATTCCCGTGGTTTCAGCTCCGGGACAGCATGCCAGGTGGCAGCTCCTCCGGCTCCGCTTCCAGAAAGCGATTGCCGAGGGCGCATCCACGTCGCAGGTGACGGCGATCTCGGTACTCGCTTCAATCTACCTGCAGGCCGTGATTGCGGCCGGCATGGAAGACGTAGAGCTGTTCCTTGCCCCGCTGACCGCGCGCAGCAAGATACGCGAGGTGCTGCGTGGACTCGTGGCGACCCGGCAGGTGCACACCATCTCGCTGGGACACGCGCCGCACTTCTACGTGGCGGGTACTCTGCCTGAATTCAGCGTGCCCCCCAACGTATACGCCAGCTCGGCGATGGCCTCTTCGTATTACTTCGACTCAGGCCGTTTTGAGGAAGAGGCTCCATTAGTTCCTGAGCGGCGGCCCGAGCCTGAGCCAACGGCGTCACCGGCTCCTGTCCCGGAAATGAGCGCGGCAGGGGCTCCACGGATCCCGGCCGAACGCAAGCCTGTATCGAGCGGCAAGCCTACTGGAGCACGGCCGCACTTCAGCCGCACTTCGCCCCATGCTCGTGACCGCAAACCCGCGCAGTCCTCCTCGAGCCGGCCGCAACGGCGGCCGGGCCGCGATGCCCGCACAGTCTCAAGTCGTTCCGGAACTTCGAGCCGTCCCGGTGCTTCGCGAATCTCGTCCGGTTCGCGCTGGACAAAGTCAAGCGGCAATGGAAACCACAGTGGACCGTTGAACGGCGGCCACGCGTCGAGAAACGGCAACCTGCTCAGCGGAATTGCTGCCAACGGAAACGGCAAGGCGACTTCGCAGTCGCGGGCGCAGCGCAACGGGCACGGTTCGAATGGCAAAGTTGCGGCCAAGCCAGGAATCTCCGCGCGCGGAAGCGCTTCGCGGAAGGATGTGCGCGTGGATGCTCGCCCGCGAAAGCCGGCGCTCACTGCGGGCGCCAAGGCCGGTAACAGCAAGCGGTACGGATTCACTGCTCCGGCGAAGCAAAGGACGAAAAAGCGCGGATGAATGCGGAAAACTCCCGCCTGGCCAGCAGGAAGATCATCATTGCGATCGATGGGCCAGCCGGCGCCGGAAAAAGCACGATTGCGCGCCATCTGGCCCGGCACTTTGGCCTGCTCAACCTTGAGACGGGTGCTATGTACCGCGCCTTTGCCCTCAAGGCGCTGCGGGCAGGTGTTTGCCTGGACGACGGCGCCGCGCTTGACACGCTTGCCGGGGGAACGCAAATCCGGCTTGAACCCGGCGGAGAAGAGAATCGCGTTCTGCTCGACGGGGAAGATATAACCAGCCTAATTCGCACCCCGGCGGTGACTGATGGGGCCTCGCGTGTGAGCGTTTTTCCCGCGGTCCGCAGGTGGATGGTGCGGCTGCAGCAGCAAGTGGGGGCGGAGGGCGGGGTGGTCATGGAAGGCCGCGACATCGGCACCGTGGTTTTTCCCCACGCCCAGGTGAAAATCTTCCTCGATGCAGCGCCCGAGGTCCGCGGCCAGCGCCGGTTTGAGCAGCTCGGCCAAAGCGGCAAGGCTGCGCAAGTTCAGCCTGAAGACGTGATCCGCGAGCTGCGCGCCCGCGATGAGCGCGACCGCAACCGTGCGGATTCGCCCCTGAAAGCGGCCCCAGATGCCGTACTGCTGGACTCGACGAACATGACACTGGAGCAGGTAGTGGCAGCCGCTGAAGGGATTGTAGCGGATCGGTTCAAACCGGCTGACTGAGGAGATCGTCTGCGCGCCGTGAATGCGCGTTTCCACTTCATATCCCGACGCACGTTTCCGTCCGGATGCTATAGGCTCATAGATAGATGGAAATCACCTGCACACGCTGCCATCAGGCGTTAGAAGAGGGCTCTACCTACTGCCCGATGTGCGGTCTGCCGCAACTTGTATATCAGGCAGAGGCTGGCGCCGGGGCGGCTCAACCCGATCGGCGCACGGAGCCGGTGCGCGATGCGGCCAGCATTGCGTGGAAGCCGGCCATGAGCGCGGCGGCCAAGCTGGCTGTGCCCGCAGGAATCATCTTTGCAGTTTCGATCGTGAATGAATCCAGTTTCCTGGGAACGTTGCTGCTGATGGCGGCAGCAGCGGTCGGAGTCGTGGCGATCTACAAAAGAAGCCAGCAGCCGGCGTGGCTCACAATCGGCGCTGGCGCCCGCATCGGCCTGGTGACCGGGATCCTGAGCGCATGGACCACGGCCGCCATTTCAGGGCTCTTGCTGTTTGGGGCTCGATACTGGTTCGGCTATGGCAAGACCATCGACGATTTTTGGACCTCGCTCGTCAAGGGTCCGATGCTGACGCAATGGAACGCGTCCGATGCCGATCCTGCAGTAGTCGCACAGTTCGTAGCCTGGCTGCTCTCGCCCGAGGGACGCGCTGGATTCAGTCTTGCGGCAATCTTCTTCACGGCTGCTGCTTTGCTCATCTTCGCGGTTGCCGGCGGAGCACTGGGCGCCCGGTTCCTTGCCCGTCCCCGACAGCCTGAGGTCTAGGGATCAGGGATCAGGGATCAGGTATCAATACCGCCGGGTTCCAGCCCGGTTGTCGTGTGGGCGTACCCGCCCGCACATCCGAACCGCAAGAAATCCGACTCAGTGCTGCATTCCCGGCATCGATGCGCCCGGACCGTGCTCGGGCGCAGGCTTGAACTCCTCGGGATCTTCGTGGCCGCGATGGCAGGTTCCGCAGGTGACCGGCGGCGCCGCTTCGGGCATCTTGTCGACCGCTGCGACCTTCGATACGTAGTTCTTGTTGATGTCATCGGTCATGGTGATCATGATCCGAGCCATCTTCTTCTCATCCTTCTCATCCGAGGCGAAGTTGAGGCGTGGACGGCCGTTGGGGCCCAGGTTCTTTGGATCGGCGGCGTGGCAGTAATTGCAATGCACGCCAAGAGCGCCCTCGATTCCCTCCATGATTTCGTGCACCTGGTTGCCGGTAAGATTCTTGGGCAGCACCTGCAGATTGGTGGGCGCCGGATAAGAACGCGGCGGGCCGCCGGGACCACCGGCTGAGGAAGTTTGCGGCGCCTGGGCGATGGAGGCGCAGGCGAATACGGCGGCGCCAATAAGCGCAACAGCGGCGGACGGGGGCAAAAGGGAAGCTAATTTCACTTGGGCTGTTTCCTCGCGGGCTGGAGTGGGGTACAAGTAATGGACGAGATTTTAGCCGATTGAGACGCATCGGAGCTTTAACGTTCTGGGGCCCGAAACGCACGCGTGGCCGGGGAGACAGAAGCGCAGCGGCAAATCGACGGCGTGCCGGATGCCGATGCGAGCCGTAACCAGCACCTCATTCCCATGAAACCTGTCTTCGAGCACCTGGAGAGGCGACCCGGGATCGAGGAGATCGAGACCATTGTGCTCAGCGCGCGTAAGACCGAGTGCCTGGCATAGGCGGCTGGGACCCGAGGTGAGTTCGCGCGGAGCGGCGTTCACGTCAAGGCCGCGGTTGCGCGCCATCTGCTTCAAACCTGCGACCGGTTCGAGCGCGCGCAGCAATACACAACCGGCCCGGCCTTCGGGCTCGCAGGTGATGTTCATGCAGTAGTACCGGCCGTAGATGGAGTAAACATACGCGTGGCCCGCGGGTCCAAACAGAACCGCATTGCGGGGCGTGGGGCCGCGATGGGAGTGGGCAGCCGGGTCGGGCGTCGCATGGTGCGGTCCCAGATAGGCCTCGACCTCCACGATTCGCCCAGCCAACCAACCGGAGCGGGTGCGGCGCGCAAGCACTTTACCGAGCAGCCTGGGTGCGACTTGCTCCGGTGGGTGTCCGAAGAAGGCGCGTTGGAGCAATTTGCCGGGCGGGGGAGCAGTCATGACGGATGAAGTGTAGCAAAGGGGACAGCGACCCTCCCCTGCCAGAGAAGAACAACTGCAGATCCCTCGACTTTGCGGCCACTTACGAAATGGCCGCGCCGTTCAGGATGACGGGCTTGGGTGGGGCTGCGGTATCCCAGGTCCCCAAGTGCGAGGGACCTGGGGCACCCAGCCGGGGAGGCAGAATTCGGCTGCGCTGGGAAGTGCTTCCCTGAAAGCGACTGCAAAGGCAACCGCAGATCCTTCACTTCGTTCAGGATGACAGGCCTGGGATTCCGGGAATCAGCGGAGATGGCTCACGGAATCCCGAAACGGCGCGCCCAACTACTTCTTGTGCGCCTTCTTCCACTCCTTGATCAGCGCCAGCACTTCTTCGGCGTGGCCCTCGGGCTTCACATTCTCGAAGATGTGCAGCAGGGTCTGGTCCGGACCGATAAGGAATGTGGTTCGCGCGATGCCCCACACTTTCTTCCCATACATGTTCTTTTCCTTCATTACGCCAAACTGATTGCATACTTTCTCGTCTACATCAGCAAGGAGTGTGTAGGGAAGGTCATATTTGGCGCGGAACTTGGCTTGATCTTTGGGCGTGTCGCGGCTGATGCCAAGAACCATGGCTCCGGCTGCCTGGAGCTTCTTGAACTGGTCGCGGAATCCGCAAGCCTCAATGGTGCAGCCGGGCGTGTCGGCGCGCGGATAAAAGAACAGCACAACAGGCTTGCCCGCATAATCAGTTAAGCTGGCGTCTTTGCCCTCGTCGGTCTTGAGCGTAAAATCGGCGACTTTCTGGTTCAGTTCCATGGAGTTTATCCTCACAGATGAGATGGTAAGGCGTTTGAGGGAAACGGCTACGTCACCGCGAAACGTGACACAATCTCTTCGCGAGCTTCCCTCGCCCCCTTACAGGATGCTAACCGTGCAGTCAGGTATCGATTATCTTCGAGGCAACTCAGGCGTGTCATGGCGTCCCCTCCGTTTCCGTTCCGTTGCCCAATTCGCTTTTATGCTCGCCGCGGCGGCCGCACTGTGCGCAGCGCCGGCTCGTGCGCAGTACGTTGGCCAGGTCGCCAAGCCGGACAACGCTCCCGAGCTGCGAGCGGTTGCCGTGCTCGAGTGGATCGGCGACGAGGAACATCCCACCAGAAGCCGGATCGTTCCAATCACCGTCTTCGACGGCCACGAGCTGCAGGACGCGAGCATCTATCTCGCCCGGCCGCAGCCTCTTGCTCTCGACCACGAGGTTGAGTACCAGCTGAAGAAAGACGGCAGGAATACCGGGCTCTTCGTCGTCTATGGCGCCGCCGAGGAGAATGGCTCGTGGGTGGGCTACGGAAAACTGCAACCATTGCCAAAGCCCAAACCGCCCAAGCCGTTGACTGCGCAGGACTGGAAGGTGGATGACGCCGCCAGCGATACGCCGGTGCTGCATCGAAAGCGTCCTGCGGGCGACTCGGGCTCTGGCTCAGGCTCGACCAACAGCGGCATCCCTGCAGCGTCGCCCGACCCCGATCGTCCCACACTGCACAAGGCCCCCGGCTCAGGCAGCAGTACCGGAACCGATACTGCTTCAAACTCGGGCTCAGGATCTGCTCCGGACCCCGACCGGCCAACACTGCACAAAAGCCCCGACAGCGGAAGCGGCTCGACAGCGGATTCGGGCAGCGGCGGTAACGATCCTGACCGGCCCAGGCTCGTAAAGAAGAACCCTGACGCCGAAGAGCCCTCCGTCTCTTCGGTCAACAGCACAGATCCCAACCGGCCGAAGCTGAAACGCGGCCAAGTTTCTTACGGCGGCGATGTCGGCGGCGCTACCCCGCCCGCCTTGAAGGGCCTGCCGCCGGAAATGCATCAGACCGTTGCCGTATCCGACGCCCGGAACACGCCCGAGCATCCATGGGATTATTCCTGGGCGAATCCCGATGACCAGGAGAAGTACAAGGCGCAGCTCGAAGACATGGCGCGCACCGCGCTGGGTTTGAATCCACCCCCGCCGCCGGCACCTGCGCCCGCAACCAAACCTGCCGCGAAGACCTCAACCCGCAAGAGCGCCAAGGCAGCCGCTCCGCCACCGCCGCCCGAACCCGCGCCGCTTGAGGACGAGCAGTTTCGCGTCTTCGAGCTTGCCTATAGTTCCGGAGCGACGATAGTGCTTAGCGCACACACCGCGGGAACGGGCGCTGGCGAGAAATTCGTGACCTTGATTGCGCAGCCCGATCTCTACGGAAACGTGGTGGTGCTGCTGAAGAACACCACTGACGCGGCGCACCTTGACGATGCCCCGCGGATGCACCTGATCGATGCGGTCGACGCCATGGCCGATAATCGCGGAGAGCTGCTGTTTGAACTGCGCGGGGCGACCAGCCGGCAGTTTGCGCTTTATCGCGTGCTGCGCGGGCAGGTCACACGGCTGTTTGTGACCGGCGGCGGGGATTCAAGCGGTGCGGGCGGCTGACAGGCTGAGCGGCCGCTGTTCACCCTCGGTGATCCCGTATACAGCGAAAGTGTAAGCGAATACTGTGAGGCTGCCGGGCATTTTGTCCTATACAATCGGTGTATGAGTGGGCATGTAGCCACTGAACCGAAGGACATACGAGCGAATGGCATCAGTGTTAACCGCACCTTCCCCTGAAACTACAACCGGAATTTCAGCCGAATCAAATCCAGCACCCGCAAGAAGCGATTCACCCGCTGCGCAAGCTCCGCACGCAGTTCCTGCGCGCCAGCAGGTCCGCATGGGCCGCGAAGCCACGGCCGGCGAGGGCCTGAACTGGATTACGGTGGTGACAATCGCCGTGTTTCACCTCGGCGCGCTGGCCGCGCTGTTTTTCTTCAGTTGGCAGCGGGTGCTGGTGGCGGCCATCATCTACGTGCTGGCCATCAACGTGGGCATCGGCATGTGCTATCACCGCCTGCTCACGCACCGCGGCTACCAGGTGCCCAAGTGGATTGAGTACGCAATGACGGTTTGCGCCACGCTCTCGCTCGAGGGGGGCCCCATCTTCTGGGTCTCGACGCACCGCGTGCATCACCAGTTGAGCGACCAGGAAGGCGATCCGCACACGCCGCGCGAGGGCGGCTGGTGGGCGCATACAGGATGGATCCTCTTTGGCGAGGCGCTGCACTCGCAGACTGAAGTGCTGGCGCGCTACTCGCCCGACCTGCACCGCGACCGCTTTCACGTGTGGTTGAGCAAGTACCACTGGCTTCCCCTCACCGTCAGCGGACTACTTTTACTTGGTTTGGGATGGGCCTTCGGCGGGCCGGTGAGCGGAATTGCCATGGTTCTGTGGGGAGTAATGTTGCGCGTCACGCTGGGGCTGCATGCAACCTGGCTGGTGAACTCGGCGACACACCTGTGGGGCAGCCGGCGCTTTGAGACGCGCGACGACTCGCGCAACAGCTTTTGGGTTGCGCTGCTGACCGGTGGCGAGGGCTGGCACAACAATCACCACGCCCACCCGGTAAGCGCGCGCCACGGCCTGAGGTGGTATGAGATCGACCCGAACTTCTATGGCATCTGGCTGCTCTCCAAGCTCGGTCTGGCTAAGAAGATCCAGATAGCCAAATTCGACCGCAAAGACCCCAAGCCGGCGGGAATGTGATTTCGTAGTTTGCTTCAAGCTGCATTCGGATTTCAACGGCCTCCTCTTGGAGGCCGTTCTCTTTGGGGGTACGATTGTTCCCTTAATGAGAGCACTACTCAGGTCTGTCGGGGATCCTGAATCTATGTATCAGGCTCGGATCACGCACAATCCCCCGAAGCCTGCTTGCGCGAATCTACTTCCGCACTTTGGCCTTCACCCACAGCGTCAGAAAGAACGGCAGCGCCACCACCAGCACCAGCACTCCGGCCGGGAAGCCGATGTAGAGGTAGGTATCGGCGTAGCTCACCGTGTGGTGACCGAAGATGTTCCAGCCGAGCAGGGCGAAGATCGAAATGCAAGTGGTTGCGAAGAAGGTCAGAAAAGCCGAAGCCACGGCCAGCAGCAGGCCTTGAAAAAGGCTGAATCCTTCGAGCGGGAATCCGAAGATCCTGCCGCCGCGCGGCTCATGATTGGTCTCCATCGGCAAGGTACGGCTCATTCAGCCTGCTCCATCTGCCGGACTACAGAAAGCCCCGTTCGGAAGGTTGCCGGCACAGCCAGTCTAAATGCCGATGCCGTAGAATAACCAGTGATGGCCAGTAGCGCGCAGATCGATCTATGGCATGCGGAAAAGGTCGCCACCCAGGTGAGCGTGAGCCGGGCGTCGAACGGAATCCGCTACGCCGCATGGGGCGAGACGCGCATCTCCGAGTCCGATCTGGAGCGGCTGGTGGGCGCCGTGCCCGCAACCATTACCCCAGCGCTTGAGAGCCGGGCGTACTACTTCATTCCGCTGGCCATTGCCGATACCGGCGAGACTCTGATTGCCCCGCTTTACAACATTGAGCTGGGCGACCGCGCTGTGTGCCATCGCAATGCCGCGTTTGGTTCAACCGAGGCCGTGTTTCTTTCAACCCGGCTGGTTGAGGACCGCTTCGGACTGGCCTTTGAGTTCTTCATCAACGTTGCACACAACTTTGTTGAAGCTACGGGCGTGCCCGAAAGTTTCTCTGCGCTGGTGTGGTCGCAGTGTGAGAGCCAGGTGCGCGGCGAAACCAGCCAGGATGCGTGGGAGACGCGCCGCAATGCGCTGGAGACGCGGCCCGCGGGGAAAGACGGCCAGCCCCTGATCGACGAGCGAGCGCGCAACGCTTACTTTGAGTCGTCATTCTCTGACGCGCTGGCGGTCTACATGCTCTCGCTGGCTGTCGACTTCGACTATCGCGATCTGCGCGAGCGCGAGTATCCGCTGCTGGACGCGCAGGCGCTGGCCGACCGGCTGCGCCACGTGTCTTCGCTCTTCCCGGCCAATCCAGGTTACGAATTTCAGATTCTCACCGGCGCAAGGGGTCGGCTGCAGTCTCAGGCGCGTTCAGCACGCTGAAGCCGAGATCCCCGGAGTTCCAGTCGATAGCGGCGTGCAGCAGCATGGCCGGCCACAACGAGCCGGACAACAGGGCAAGCGTGGCCATAATGAGCCCGATCAGCGCCGTGTTCGGTATCTGCCTGACGCCAAGGTAGGCGTGTCCTGCGCCGAAAACAATTGAGCTGAGGATGGCAGCCGGCCAGGGCCCCACCCACACCGCGAAATACCAAAGCAGGAAGCCGCGAAAGAGCGCTTCCTCGCAAATGCCGGCAGTGATTGAAACTGCGTGGAAGCGCAGCCGTTCGGCGCTGGTGTGCGGCAGGATCGGCTCGGCGTAGGCGAGTTTCTTCCGCACCCTGGGCATCACATCGGGCCGGGCGCGAATGGCCTTGTTCTGCAGCACGAGCAGCGCGCATAGCGCCACCGCAACCGCCATTCCGATAGCAAAGCGCAAGGAACCGGAGGGCAAAGTGCTCGCCCGAATGAGCAGCAGTGCTTGCCAGGGACGGCCCGAACCTGCCCAGCAGGCAAGTAGCGCGGCCGTCGCAATCCACTCCTCCAGAAGAAGGCTGCGATAGAAGTCGAGCCGCGCCCTGGGCACGCCGTCAGCCAGCCGGGCCATGTAGCGTGGCCAGGTCCAGCGCCATTCCACGATGGGAAAGATCAGAAGAATGGCAAAGATGAGATGGTCGAACGGAAGATGGATGCCGGTCATGGACTGCCTCCGTGCGGCGTTTCGGCGTAGGGCTTGACAGGTTGCGGAAAAACTCGTGCGGCGCGTTGTTTTGTAAAAGGGCACGACTTCAGTCGTGTCGAGGAACCCTCCAAAATGGGCCGGGCTTTAGCCCCTAGGGGACGCCTTTCACGGTGCAAGAATCAATCATGAGGCTGCTTCTAGTCCCGCTTTTGCTTGATGAGGAGCGCGCCCAACACTTCAGGCCTCCCGCGTATTTTTCCAAAGACCGAGACGGATTTGATGGCGGCGCGGACCAGTTCCGGCGTCACGTCGTCTTCAATCTTGAGAACGCCGACGACGCGGATATCAAGAGGCTTGTTGGCGGCCACACGATTCTCCAGGTCCCTGCGGTTCAGGATGGTCATGCCGACGGTCATCACCTTTTGTTCAACGGCCTGGCGAACGGTGAGTGAGTGGCTCTCGATCTGGCGGCGCACTGCGGCGATCAGGAAGTCGGTCCGGCTGGAGTAGAAGCCCTGATCGACGAGCAGGTCGACCTGCCCGAGGTCGACCACGCTGATGTTGAATGAGATTTTCTCTGTATCTGGCATCTGATAGGACTCCAATCGGAATACGCTTGGATGATGCGAGAATTCCAGGAAGATGTCAAGAACTATGATTGCGTTCGCCACACACGGCGCGACCCACAGGAGTTCAAGGCGTGGAGAGGCCTATGACGGCCCGGCGCGCGGGCTACCTGTAGGCCTGCTCATCGGCCCAGTCCCCGATAATCGGGAGCTTGCAGCGCTTGCCGTTCAACGCGCCCACCACGCACCACAGCCACAACAGGAAAACAACCAGGCAGACAAGACACCACAGACCCACGAGGACACGAGGCCCAAGGAACTTGATCAATGGCAGGACAAGTGAAAGGACAAAGCCAAAGAGAAATACAAAAGCGCTGAATACGATGGACTGCCAGGCGTGGAAGCGCACGTAAGGCCTTTTGTTGTAGCGCCTGATGGCCAGAAAGAAGAACGCCGGGCCGGGGGTGAGGTAGGCGATTGCGCCAATGGAATTGTCAGACAGGCCGGGCTTTTGGGGGTTTGGCACAATCCCTCCTTTTTCGGGGTCTGGAAAGGCTTATCGGCATCCGATTGCTCGCGCTCAGGGCTTGTAAACAGAATAAGCGGAAACTAGCGGCGATCGCTCCGCGCCGGCAGATGCCGATACACCCTGGGGCACCCACTGGATTATATGAAACTTCGCTCCGCAGCGGTGCGGTGATTCAGCCCGGCGTCGCCGTTTAAACTCCAACCGTGGAAGCGATCACAATTCGCGGCCCCGTTATTTCTGAGAAGGCGGCGCTTGAGGGCCTCCAACTCCGTGCGTCCCTGGCGAATGCGGGCGACCGTGAGGCGATTCTCGCCAATCCCGATGCCATTGATTTGCCCATCGGGCAGATTGCTTTGGGGAATGTGTTCGTCCTGGAATTGAGCGGCCGTATTGCCGGCTTCGCCGCGCTGCAACCCAGACCCGATGGCGATGCGGAGCTCGACGGCTTGTTCGTTGAGCCGGATCTCCGGCGGCGTGGCGTTGGACGGTCGCTTGTCGAACACTGCGCGCAGATTGCCCTCGCCAGGGAATCGCGTGTCCTTTATGTAATCGGCAATCCTCACTCCGGGGAATTCTACCTCAGGTGCGGCTTCAACACGATCAACCACTCCGAAACTCGCTTCGGCCCGGCACTACTGATGAGGAAACATCTATTGCCCTGAACTGGAACCCACCCCGCCGCGGCTTACGCGGGTTGCGGGACAACTTACTGCAACCGTGAAATGACCCCTCCGGGGCTAAAGCCCGCGGTGTTTCTTTGCGTTCGTTTCAAAGGCCTGAAGGCCTTTGCTTCCTCCGGTTTCAGGGGCTGAACAGGTTGAGGAAAGACTCGTCAAGCTCGGCGAGATGCCCTAAAACCATCCCTCAGGGGTTAAAACCCCGACTCATTTTATGCGGTCTATTGGCACGGATAAATCCGTGCCCTTTCAAAACAGCTGCATTTATCCGGTTTTTCCGCAACCTGTAAAGCCCGCGGTGTTTCTTTGCGCTCGTCTCAAAGGCCTGAAGGCCTCTGCTCCCTCCGGTTTCAGGGGCTGAAGCCCGCAATCATTTTGGGAGATCTATCGGCACGAGTAAACTCCTGTTCTGATACAAGACAGTGTCACGTCGAGTTTTTCCGCAGCGTGCTAAGCCGGCAGCGCCAGCAGCGCGCCCCAGTTGAGTCCCGAGCCGAAGGCCGTTAAGACCAGCGGTCCTTCAAGAGCGCCAGCGTGGGCGCTACGCCACTCATCGGCAGCAATGAGCAGCGAGGCCGAAGAGGTGTTGCCGTAGCGCGCGAGGTTCACGAAGAAGCGGCCTTCGGGAACCCTGAGCGACCGGGCCACGCGTGCGATGAGGTTGAGGTTGGCCTGATGCATGAGCCACGCACTTGGGTCAGCCGGCGTGAGCTGGTTGCGGGCGAGCAGTTCGTTCAAGGTGCGTGGGATTTTGCGGACCGCCTGCAAAATCACGCTGCGGCCTTCCATGGCGATGCGTCCGTTTTCGATCTTGAGAATCTCGGCTGATGCGCCGTCGGTGGAGAGGATCGAGTCGGCGATGCGGGCAAATCCCAGTGCGGGATCGACGAGGCAGGCGCCTGCGCCATCGCCAAAGAGGATCGCGGTGTCTTTGCCTTGGGGCGTGAGCTCGATGCATCGCGACATGATCTCGGCGCCGATCACCAGAACCGGGCCGAATTTCGCCGCGAGCTCAGCGGCAAGCGCCAAGCCGATCAGCGAGCCACAGGAGGCGACGGGAATATCGAGCGCGGGCGTAGTAACAAGGCCGAGGCCGGTCGAGATCTGGCCGGCCGGGCCGGGACAGAAACGCGGCGCCGAGCCCGAAGCGACAAGGATCATGCCGAGGTCGGCGGCCGTCTTTCCAGCATTTGCCAGGCAGTTTTGCGCGGCAAGCAGGCCCAGCGAGGCGACCGTGTCGCTGTCGGCGGCGAAGCGGCGCTCTTCGATGCCCGAGACCTCGAGGATCCACTCGGGTGTTGCGCCGACGAGAGGGGCAATCTCTTCGTTGCCGACGCGGCGCTCAGGCAAATGGGAACCGAAGGCGCGCAGAAAGGCCACGGCTAACTCATCCTGGCTGAGACGTAGGCCGAAACCTTGCTTAGAGTGTCGAACTTGCGCGCGGAGAGATCGGAGTCTGGAATCGTAACGCCGAACTCCTCTTCGAGGCCGGCGACAAAGTCGGTAAGCGCAAACGAATCGAGAAGGCCGGAGACGAAGAGCGAATCATCGGGGCCCGGATTGACTTCCTTTTTGGTGACGCTCAACAGCACCTTAAGGATTCGTGCTTCCACTTCCATTCTTCTCTCCCTGAACGGCTGTTTCGGTAATGGGCGAGTTGCGTTCTTTCCAGGTCTGGTAGCTGGCCATGAGGTCAGAGATGAGCGCATCGGCGAGGACGCGGTATCCATCGCCGGTAAAGTGAGTGTGGTCAGGCTGCGCCCATCCAGCGTAAGCCCATTGCTGCATGGAGCCCTCGCCGCCCATGCGGTCTTGCCAGTCCCAATAGGCACAACCATGGGTGCGGCAGACGGCGCGCTGGGCTTCGACAATCTTGTCAGTGCCCTCAAAGGTGCGCCAGGCGCGGCGCTGCATGGTAGAGCGGTCGGCCGGACCGAGGACCAGGATGGACGACTCGGGCACGTAGTTGTGGATGGTATCGATGATGTTGGCGAAGGCAGTGCGGTAGCTGTCTTCGTCCCAATCCTTGCTGGCGGCCTCGTTGGTACCGTAGGCCAACACCACGAGCGCAGGCGAATTGTCCTTGATGTATTGGGAAAGCAGCTTCTGGTCCCAGCGAAGGATGAGCGGAGCCTCGGCGCCGTTGATGCCGATCGACTCCCAGGTGACGCCGGGCTGCGTGGCAACCCAACTGAAAAGTGTTACAGGCGAGTTGTCCTCTTTGATGAGCACAAAATGGTGATCGCCGGCCTGGCAGGTGTAGTGGAATGATCCGGGCCCGATCGCGTCGGCGGCGGTGTCCACCTCGATGGGGTCGCCGCCATTGTCGGTAAAGCTCAGGCTGCCGCCACCCGGCTGGGCGAGGAACTCGAGGTCGAGCCCGGTGCAGGAGGCGTCGAGCGACACCCACTCTCCCACGCGCGTGGCGCTGATGCTGATGCCGCCCATGCCGAGTTCGCCGTCGCCCAGGTCAAGAAAGTGATTGCCCTGGGTCTTCCACCGGGCCGATTGCCCGTGTTTTGAACCGAAGATGCGGTAGCCAGCGAAGGGATGGCCGGCGTAGGCAAAGCCGATGCCGCCATCGCCAAACTGGTCCTGAAAGAGCCGGCGGGCTTCGCCGGTAAACATGTCGGCTGCGGTATGCGAGTCGCCCCATTGCAGCACGCGCAGCGTGCTGGTGGGCGCGGCGCCGTCCTTGCGCGAGTCCTGGTACGCGGCGAGTTCGGCGAAAAAGCCATCGAGCGAGGAGCTGAAGGCAATGGCGCGGTCCTCAGGCTTTTTGAGGCGGCCGGTGATCTCCTCAACCATTTCGGCGCGGCGGGCCGGGTCAACGCGCTGCACGTAGTAGTGAACGCGGGTGCGGCGATGGAGCCCGCGGGTTGCTGTGGAGTGAGGCGAATGCGAGGTGCGGGCCTTTGAGGTAATGGCGGAGGTGTGCTTCTTTGTGGTGGACTGCGCGGTGGTTTGAGCCGGCAAAAAGGCCGCAATGGCCACGAGCGCGGCGAGCGCCGCGAGCGGCCTGATTGCCTTGGAAAGACCCGCGCTCACCTGGAACCGGCCTTCTTGCCGCTTTGACGTTGGGCGGATGGCGCATTTAGTGCGACTTTGACTGTGGCGGGTTTGGTGGCGGGCGCTGCCGGAGCGGCCGGCACCGCGATTCCGTGTTGCATCTTCCACCGATCATAACGCAGCGAGAGTTGCCCAAGGAAAAGCCCGGCCACGATCTTTGCGCCCTGCGGAGTTGGATGCAACAGGTCGGCGGTTACCAGGCGCGGCGACGCAGTGTACCAGCGCGCCATGGATCCGCTGGCGCCCATGGCGTCGTAGGTGTCGAAGAATGCGCAATGCGTTTCGGCTGCAACCTGGCGCTGGATGGCCACGATCTCGGGGATGGTCTCCATGGTCTCGATCTCGTCGAGCCCGGTGCGTTCGCCGCGGTCCATGGGGCTCATGATGAGAATGGGGGCGTTGGGGGCGAGCTGGCGGATGCGCGCGATGGCCAGGCGCAACTCGTTGGCGTACATGGTGTGAACGAATCTGCCAAAGCTACTCTCGTTGGAGCCGTAGTTGACAATAATGAGCGCCGGTGCGGCATGGTCGAGTTCCTGCTTCCAGATCTCTGGCTGCATCACGCGGGCCAGCACGCTGGTGGTTGCGCCGTTGAGGCCAAGGCTGTCGTAGAGCAGGCCTTTCTCGCCGCGGCGGAAGTCGACGCCAAAGAGAGTGACGGAACCGGCGGACGGCTGAACTGAGATGATTTTGGTCCCGGGGGGGAGCGGGGCGGTGAGGAATGCGGCGGCCTGGCCGTCGGAGGCCGTGGACTGCGCGGCGATCTGATTGCCGTCGGCCATGACGGTAAAGGAACCGCCGCCGGAATGGGCAAGATACTCAATCTCGACGGCGGATTGCGCCGAGTCAGCAATGCGAAACCTGCTCCATGCGCCGGGCTTGCCATCAAAGGCTGCGCCGCCCAGGCCGTAGATGCCATCGCGGATGAGCCCAACGCCGGTGCGGATCTTCCATCCCGAACTCGATATCTCGACGCCTCGATGGCCGTACCAGGCCCAGGGCTTGGCGACGAGGGTGTAGCCGCGGCCGGCATCGCCGAAGCGAGCCTGCATCTGGGCGCGAATGTCGCCGGTGATAAGGTCGGCGGTGGTGGGCGAGTCGCCGTAGTGGAGAATGGTGATCACCCCGGTCTGTCCCTGCTCGAGCTTCCAGAGAGCGGCGAAAAAGGGGTCGAGGTTGTTGGAGTCGTCGACGAAGACGGGAGTAGTTGGCGGCAGCTTTGAGGCGTCGAACCGCGGTTGCACCGGGACGGGCGGGGCCGGACGCGTGGGCCAATGCAGACGGAAGGCGTCGGCGAAGATAGCTGGATCGAGGCCCGTGCGAGGGTCGACCTCGAGCCGCCAGCCGGTGAGCAGCGCGGCCACGAAGGCGATGGCGAGCGCGGTTTTGAACGGGAAGGAGCTGCCGGGCGGCTTTGAGTTGGGCGCAGGGGGGCTGGCCGGATCGGAGTCCGGCGGGCCTGGGATCGGCGGCTCGGCGAGATTAAAAATTGCCATAGACAAAAGGAGCGGAGCCGCGGCCCGCGAGCGTTTGGATGAGCAGGATGAGTGCAGTCAGGCCCAGGCCCTGCACCCAAAAGGGCATGCGGCCGGCCAGGATTGAGGCGGATTGGAACCAGGGCTCCGGCAGCGAGTGGAGGATAGCGGCAATGACCAGAACGGCCGCTACTGCGGGGGTGATATTGCCGAGCGACCAGGTGAGCGCGCCAAGGCCGCGGAGGATGGCGAGTGCATTCGAAAGGGTCGAGGCGCGGAAAAAGACCCAGGTAAAGCAGACAAAGTGGAAGGTGACGAGACCACCGAGGAGCTTTGCCCAGAGAGCCGGGGAGGGGATGGTGCGGCGGCGTTTCCAGGCAAAGACCACGCCCAGCGCCAAGCCGTGCAACGCGCCCCAGATGAGGAAGTTCCACGAGATTCCGTGCCACAGGCCGCCGATCATAAAGGTAAGCAGGAAGGCGTAGCTGTATGAAAGCACGGGGTATTTGCGGCGCTTGGGGAAGAAGTCGAAGAGGTAGTCGCGCAGCCACTTAGAGAAGGTGATGTGCCAGCGGCGCCAGAACTCGGCCACATTGACCGAGAGGTAGGGACGGCGGAAGTTCTCGGGTAGGTCGATGCCGAGGAGCAGCGCCGCGCCGCGGGCGATATCGGTGTAGCCGGAAAAGTCAAAGAAAAGCTGCAGCGCGTAGCCGTAGACGGCGATCAGGATTTCGGAGCTAGAGTAGAGGGCCGGAGTGTCGAAAACGCGGTTGACCAGGTTATTGGCGAGGAAATCGGCGATGAGGAGCTTTTTGACGAGGCCGGCGCCGATGAGCAAAAGAGCCTCGCCGGCGGACTCAGAGGTGAGGTCAAAGGGTTTGGCGAGCTGCGGCAGCAGGTTCTTCATGCACGGAATGGGACCGGCGGTGATGGAGGGGAAGAAAAGCGCGCCTGCCAGGTAGTCAAGCAGGCTGCGCGTGGGCTGCATCTCTCCCAGGTAGAGGTCGATAGTGTAGGTAAGCGACTGAAAACAATAGAACGAAAGGCTGAGCGGGAAGAGCCACTGCCAGCGAGATCCGGTGAGGAGCGGGAGGAGCTTGAGGCTGGCAAGGACGCCGACGTTGACCACCAGCGAGACACCAACGAGAAGCCTGCGTGTGGCCTGACGCTGGAAGAGGCCTAGACCAAGCCCGATGAAGAAGTCGATGCCGGCGCAGAACGGCAGGGCCAGGTAGACCAGGCTGAAGTGGGCCAGGAAAAACAGGTTGGCGAGCGCCAGGAGACTGAGCCGTAGCCGCCGCGAGCCGGCCGCGACCCAGTAGAGAAGGCACACTGCGGCAAGGAAAACGTAAAAGGGCGCTGCACTGACCTGCATGTCAGGATTCCGGCCGAGGTTCCCCGACCCTTGGACGGAAAAACGCGGCCGGGGGCGAGCGGTGTAAACCTTGCAGAAACTCTATCACGGGCACGATTGCAGGATGTTCGAAGGCCCTGACGTGGAAACCAGCCCAGTAAACGGGGCGGTGGCGCGGGCCAGGCCGGGAGGGGGCGATTTGCCGCTTCAGAGCCTGGATAGCTCGAGAAAGGCACCGAAAACTGTGCGGTTTATTCGCCTTATTTTCAATTATTTACCGAAAAAGTTCTTGAAAAAACCTGGACTTTGAGGGTCGGTTTAGTAGAATAACCGAATGGTTGAACGACAGAAATCACGTACTCTGAGCGGCAAACAATCGGTGTGGTTCTGGGTGATGGGAGCAGCTTTATCCCTCTCCGTAGCCGCCGTTTTCTTTGCCGATTCTACGTTGACGGTGCAGGCGGATACGCCACTTGCCCGCCCTGCCGCGACCCTTCCCCCAACCGCACCAAGAGACATTGATTCCGGAATTGTGGCTGCGCCGGCGAAGAAGCCGTTTACCGCGGCCGAAGCGCTGAGGGGAATCGCCACTTGGTATGGCAAGGTGCTCAACGGGCACCGTACGGCCAGCGGCGAGCGGTTCAACATGATGGCCATGACCTGTGCCCACAAGTCGCTGCCCTTCGGTACGTTGCTGCGGGTGGTGAATCTCGACACCCATCGGTCGGTAGTGGTGCGGGTGAACGATCGCGGCGAGCTGCCCGATAACCACGTGGTCGATCTTTCCTACGCGGCGGCCCGGGAGCTCGGCACCCTGAAGTCTGGCATCGCCAACGTGAGGCTGGAAGTGATCGGGGACCTGAAGTCGAAGCCGTAGACTTACGGGGCAGCAGGGCCCAAGCCAATGTTAGAAACGGTGAGCCGGGCGATCTCGCGATCGCCCGGTTGCTTTTTGGATCTGAAACAGGACTGTGGGCGGAGTTGTTACTCGGCCGTGCCGTCGATGCCTTTGCCGTCGACGGCGACGGTGAAGACGATTCCATGGTCTTCGCGGGCCAGCGGTAACGGTTTCTAGTTGACGAGGACACTTCTCTTCTCCGGCTTCCAGCCGTGGACTTCGGCGCGGATCCCCCTTTAAAACAAATGGAGAACCGCCATGGCCTTCGAATCTGTTCGCATGGCACCCTCGCTACACCTTCAGTTGGCGAAGGTAGGGAACGCTGGCTTGCATCAAGTCCCAGTCCATTTCCACAAAGTAATTTTTGATGCCTCCGGCTTTGGCCGCAACGAAAAGCTTCTTCCAGTCGATGGCGCCCGCTCCAATGGGAACCATCTTTCTCTCCGCCGACCAGTCAGAGAGATGGAGAGAAATAAACCGGCCTGGATACTTGGTGAGAATGGCGACAGGGTCATATTGGGGAGGGATGGCATCCTGGAATTGCATCTTGATCAGCCCGGGATCAAACCTCTTCATCAACTCGTCGTAAACCAGCACGCCGTCGATTTCCCTGAACTCGAAGTGGTGATTGTGGTAGCCAAGCTGAATACCGGCTTTGTGGGTCTGCGCGCCGATTTCGTTCATTTGGTCGAAAGCCTTCAACCAGGCTGACATGGGCGCGTCGTCGGGAACTTCAAGCGTGGCGCAGATCATCTGTTCCAGGCCCAGCTCTTTGGCAAACGCGATTCGGTCGTCCAACTGCTCCTTGAGTTCAGTGAATCTGAAGTGGCTGCTTATGCAACCCAGGCCCGCTTCCCGGATCATGCGGTGGATCTCCGCGGGCTTTAAGTTCACCAGGGGACCAAAGCCATCCCGCGCGAAACTGGTTGGCGAGCACAGCTCGATCATCTGGAATCCCGCGCCTGCGATCTGATGCAGGGTGCCCTCGAAATCCTTTTCGATCGACTCGCGAAGCGGCCAGGTCTGGCACCCAATGGGCAATCCCAGCGGGTTGGCTTCGACCTTCATCGCCGACGCGGCCATGCACATGGCGCTGCCATAAAGGAATTGTCTTCTTGAAATTATCTGCACGTCGATTCACCTCCTAGGGCCTGTTCACACTACCCGAGCGGCGGGCGTTGCGTGTGCAAATCGCGCCAGACGAGGCGGAGCCCGAAGGCTTTGGTGCCTCCAAGGTCGAGGGCGACAACAAAGTATGGCACGATTTGCGCCGCAACCCTTCGGGCCGGGGCCATTTTTCCCCATCTCTTTGTCGCTCGTCGCTAACAGACACCCGGTATGCGTCGCTCCTCGCTTCGCGATCTGGGAAAAAATGGCTCCCAGCGCCGCCGCCCGCTTAGTGTGAGCAGGCCCTACATGGATTGGGGATCCCAACCCTTTCGGTATTCGCGGGACAAATATTTGTTGGCTTCCGCTACGTTTGTGATCTTCCGTGTCTCACTGTCGTATAGCAATTTCCTGCCCGTGCGCAGTGCCACGGCGTACAAGTTCACGGCCTCTGAAATGGGGCCCGCGTTCAAAAAACTCGAAGGCGATTGCGGTCCGCCCCGGACGGCGGCAATCCACTGCTGCATGCCAGGGGAAGCCCCGCCCTGGCCTCGCTGCCGGGCAGGCGCCGGCGCAACCGGATGCTTGCGCATCCTTCTTTCGGGAATCAGCCGCGGGTCCTCAACCAGAAAGCCCGCCAGTATCTTTCCCTTGCTGCCCACAAACATCATGCCCTCGATCGGAAGTTCCTTGTTATCGACTTCCAGCTCGGGTGGCGTGGGGGGCCGCATCCCGCCGTCATACCAGATCAGATCCACCGCCGGCCTTCTTCCGCTAGCCGGATACTTGAAGCGAACGCTACAGGCCGTGGGGAAGGAGAAGTCATTTTTCACTGTCAACGCGATACCGTCCTTTAACCCGCAGGTGTGACTGAGCATCGGCTCCACGCTGGTTGGCGACCCCAGTTCCAGGGCATTGAAGACCGTCCACAAGCTGTAATGGCCCATGTCCGCCATCGAGCCGCCTCCAAAGTCATACCATCCGCGAAATACCATGTGCGTGTAGTCGGGCGAATAGTTCCGGTCGGCCTCAGGACCCAGCCACAAATCCCAGTCAAAGCCTTCCGGAACTGGAGTCGCGGCGGTGGGGAGATTGGTGTACTGCGGCCAAACGGGACGGTTCGTCCAATTATGGATCTCACGCAGAGTACCGATGGCCCCGCCGTTGATCCACGCCATCACCTGGTCCATCGGTCCGTTGGCGTCCCACGGCATGAAGTGCGTGGCAACCCCCTTTTCGCGGGCGGTGTCGATCGTCAGCCTGGCTTCCTCCAGTCGATTGGCGATGGGCTTATGCATGATCACGTGCTTGCCTCTCTTCATGCAGGCCATGCTGGCGACGCCGTGAAGATGGTCCGGGGTCATGATTTTGACGGCATCCACGTCCTTTTCTTTGTCCAACAACTCGCGAAAGTCGGCGTAAGAAGAGCAGCCCTTGAATGTGCCGCCCGGCCGTTGGGTTGCATAGTAGGTCTCGACGAAGTCTTTGGCGACGTCGCGGCCTCCCGGAATAATCCCCTCGGTTCCCGCCCTCCAGTCCGGCTTCCCAAGGGCTTTTCGCATGTCGTTGAGCAGCCCATCCTTTCCCCAATCCCGGTATCCCAGTGCGTACTTCGAAGGGTCGCACGCAGCCACAATCTGGATCTCCGGGACGGCAATCAAATTCGTCATCTCGCGCAGACCCTCAGTGCCTGTGCCGATGTGAGCCAGGGTGATTTTGTCGCTGGGCGGGACCACCCCGGTTCCCCCCAGCACATGCCTCGGAACAATGGTGAAACAAGCGGATGCGGCTGCGGTTTCAAGAAATTTGCGGCGATTCATCATATTTGTCATCTTTCTGCCTCGCATCGGATTGGAGCTGCCGAGGCCGTTTGCGGCCACCCCAACGATCGGCCAACGAATACTCTCTTCGGGGCCGCAGGTGGAGACGCGGCGGCATCCTGCACTTGGGCTGCAACAGATGCAAGCGTGCAACTCGCGAAATTTACGCGGGGATTTCCATGATCCAATTCCCGCCGACCAAGAATACGACCCTGGCCGCCCCCGAGCGCAACTACCAGCCGGATTTTTCGCGAAGCACCGGATCAATCAGGCCGGCCGGTGCAAGACTAGCGGAATGTGTACCAGTACAACGAGGATCCCGAGGCGTAGTAGATTCCACCGGAGTCCATGGCGAAACCACCTGTAATGGGCTCCGGCGACATCGCGGCCAGAGAAACACGACAGCTTTCCGTGTCGATCTGGAAGATGCCGTTTGAAGCCAGGCCCCAGATCTTCCCATCCGGCCCCACAGCTACGCTGTTATAAATCGTGTCGAATTCCAGTGGGGTGAGGTGGCTCACCGTGTGCGTCGCGGGATCGAATACGAACAGCGTTACGCCGGGGCCGCGACGGGATCCCTGGTCTCTGGCCGGATCCAACCCCACCGGCGTTCCGCCGGCGATTCCGAAAACCCGGCCTTTCACGGCGATCAGGTCGTTGATTGCGGTCGCGCCACTCACCGGAACGGTCTCGAAAATTTTCTGCCTCGTCTTGGTGTCCCAGATAAACAGCTTGGCTTCCTGCTCGGCAGGATGGCTGCCGCCGCCGCCGATGACAGTCGTTCCTCCAACGATCAGGTCGCCAGTTGCCGTCAGTGTCACCACACTCTGGTCGTGCACCAACTGCCAGTGAGTTTCCACCGCGCGATTGGCCACATTCCAGATGGCCAGCGGCCCTCCCAAACTGCCATACCCCGCGACCGCCCCGATATACACCTGCCCGTCCGGTCCTTCGATCTCCGCCTGTGGGCGCCATCCGTCGTTCTCACCCGTGAAATGGATCAATACCGGATTTCCGCCGGCGCCATCACCAGGATGGAACGGCTTGGAGGGGTCGTACGACATCAAGGGAGCCAGGCTGGAGTAGCCTGCCATTAGCAGGCGGCCGTTCAGAGGCAGCAAGGCATAAAGTTCACCGCCGGCAACCCGGCCTAGAATATCGAAGCTCCTGCTGCGTGTGTTCAATCGCACCAAATCGCCCGGCAATACTCCGCTGCCGTACACCGAACCGTCCGGGCCTAGACCCACGCGGAACAAATTCACCTCGTTGCCGCGGTAGTCGAACGGCCGCTCGGTGACTGCGCCGGATTTGGGATTCGTGATGCGAACGATGTTGGTGGTGACATCCAGCGTACGTCCGTCGCTGAGCGCGTTCTGGAGGACGGGCGGCGCGGCCATGCTCCTCTCGATGGGGATGGCATTCCAACCGTCCATGCGATACCAGTCGTGGCCGGCGTGTCCGTAGACCTTTCCGTCGCGCCCGCGAAACACCACCGCCTGTCCGACGGTTTGCGACTTTTCGGGAGCAATCTCGCGATGTTCGCCCGTGGAAATTCGGTACGCCGCGATATTCGCCTTGCTGGTGCCGATACCTACGTACATAAAGCCGTCATCGCTGCCGGCTACATAATGCGCGTACTCCTCAACCGGGTCCATGCGTCCCAGGTCTTCCAGTTTGCCTGACTTTGGGTCGTAGCGCACGAGCTTTGCACCAGGGTAAGTCGCCCCATACAGCTTGCCGTCCGATCCAAAAGTTACCGCCCAAATATAGCTTTCCGTGGTGCTGGGCCGTCCTAAGTCGACAAGCGTGTCTGCTTTCGGGTCGAGGCAGTAAAAATGCGCGCCGGTGAGCGTGCCGAGATAGACCTTTCCGTCGGGCCCAGCGATCATGGCGCGCGCGCCGGTTTCTGAGGGGGCAGGATTGGGAAATACTTCGAATTGGCCGGTATCCGGGTCAACGGATACAACATCGATAGTGTGGTTGACGTACAGATAAGAGATATAGAGTCGCTGACCGCGACCGCCGTGCCCTGGCGCCACAGTTTGGCCCACCACCAAACCCAGGCTTCGTAAAGTCGCCAGCTTCTCGAAATGGCCCTGTGCCGCCTGGGGAGAGAGCAAGGATGCCGGAAGCAGAACAGTGGCTGCGACAACGACAGCGGCAAAATGCGTTCGCATCGATTTTCCTCGACCGATTGCCAACCAGCTACCACACGATGCGCACCGCGGCAGCCATGACGCGCGCGCTAACCTCATCGCTATAGGAGCTCGATATTCCCGAATCGCTCGTGATGACTCCAACCGTGCTGGGAGCCGAAAGGTTGAGAGCCGGAGCCGACCAATTCGGATGGTTGAAGACGTTGTCGCAATACCAGTCCAGGCGCAGCTTCGGCATGCGAGAATTCTCGGAGAACGCGATGTATTTCTCCAGGGCCGCGTGCCAGAGGTTTTCGCCCGGCCCTACCACCGTATCTCGCGGGGAGTTTCCAAACCTCCCGCTGCCGGCCGGCGGCGCGGCGTATGCGGCCGTGTTGAACCACTGCCGGATGGTGCGGGGTCCACTGTTGGGATCACCCACCAGGTCAGGCCGCATCGTAATCGTAGCGGGGCTGGCCGTGGCAGTATAGTACGTTCCTGTGGGATCCGGCACCGTCATCGTCGGAGTTAGGAATTGACCAGAGGTGAAAAAATTGGTGACGGTCAACTGCCACCCGCCGATGAATTTGTCCCCCACGTTTGAAACATGCGGAAGCAACCACTGCCCACGGCCCACAGGCAAAGCGTACATCACGACGTTGGTCCAGCGCAGTTTCTCCGGGTATGGGTCGGTGGCGCGCTCGCAGGCCAGGCAGCCGAAATTCTGGGGAATAGCGACGTCGTCGCCGATCTGGTGGGCCCACACAAACTGGGAATCGACTTGCAGGCCCCGCTTGAAGCGTCTCGTCACTCCAAGATTGAGGGCGTTATAGTTGCTGTTTGCCCCGTTGTAATAGGCGTAGATGGAGCCGTACTGTGGCCATGGCCGCGGCTTGTCGATGAACAACTGGTTGTTTGCCACCGGCACGTTGATCTGGTTCTCATATACGAGCTGCCGGCTATAGGTGCCCACGGCCGAAAGGCGGAAACCAAAACCCCACTGCTCATGCTCCACTGTCGCATTCCACTGGTGTGAGTACGGGATGTGGAGATTCGCGGGATAGTATGCAGGCAGGCTGATCGTCGAAGGGCCGCCCGTGCCGCTGGCGGGAAACAGTTGCGGAAACGCCAGCGCCGGAGGGCTTCCGGCGGGGGTATTCGAGTACGCCGGCTCCGCAATCGTATACGGTACACCGTTCTCGTTGGGCGCCGCGTAACTCTGCGCCAACGGCACCGCATTGTAATAAACGCCGTACCCCCCGCGGAAAACCGTCTTGTCGCCAAAGGGACGGTAGGCGATGCCAAATCGGGGAGCGAAGCCGGTCTTACTGCTGTTCACCAGGCTCTGCGGCAGACCGGCCTGGCTGGCCGAAATCACCGGCACATAGTTCGCCGGCATCAACGGAGAAACCTGGGAGAGCGCCGCATTCGGTACGACGATGGCGGAAAGGGCCGGATCGAATTCCGATATCCGGGAATGCTTGTCGGTAAACATGCCGGGCAATTCATACCGAATGCCCATTGTGAGCGTCAGCTTCGGCAAGATTCTCCAGGTGTCGGTGACGTAGGCTGCTTTGGCCCAGCGTTGTGGCTCGATCGCGACGGGGGCAAAGGCTTCGGAGGCCGTGGTCGGCACGCCAAAGAGAAAATCCGCATAAGCCAGATTGGATTTGGCGCCGCTATATTTGGCCGTGAAGCTCTCGCTTCCGAAAAGAGCGGGGCTGGTTGACTTAATGCTCCAATCGAACATTCTCTGGATAGCCACGCCAAACCTCAAACTGTGACCGCCATGGAAATAAGTCACTTCATTCGAGAAGTGTTGTGCCGGCTCTGTGGCCCGGTAGTAGTTATAAGTCGTCGTGATTCCCGTGATGCCGTTCGAGAACGAAATATTGGGATACCCCGGAATGGTGGCCGGCACGTTGGAAGCAAGCCCCGTCAGCCCCAGCGATTGATCGAATGCCAAACCGCTTTCAAAGTCTGGTTGATACTTCAAAACGTCGGAACCGCCGCCGAACCGAAACTCATTGAGTAAAGCCGGAGTGAAAGTGTGCGAGTAGGCGATGTTGTAAAGTTTCTCCGGCCGGTAGCCGGGGGCCTTCAGTATTGCCGGGAGCGCCTGCGTGTAGAGATAGTGGAACTGCAGGTACACCCAGGTCGCGTATAGGGAATCCCTGGGACCCAAAGTCTGGTCCACACGTATCGCGGGCAACTTGTCCACCAATCCCGGAGTAACGTCCAGCGATTCCCGGAAGTTGCCCGATGCGAATACGTTGGTGTTGCCATAATTGGGCAGGGGGTAAAAGAAGTTCTGAATCGCGTTGGAAGCCGGGTTGATGGCGCTCTGCGGAATGATGCCGTTCTGGTAAATCGCCCCGGTGAACGGGTTCGTCACCGGCACGTTGAAGGCCGAGAAATCGCCATTGCGCATCGCCTGGGTGGGGACGGTGTCCACCAGGTTTGTCGTGGTGGCGCTGTGATTGTAAACAAAACTCAGGAAGAAGAAGGTCTTGTTTTTGCCGTTATACAACTTGGGAATATAGACAGGCCCACCCACGTTCCCTGTCACCACCTGCCGTACGCCGGTGGGACTTCTGGTCGCAAAATAATCCCGGGCCTTGAACGCCGGACTGTTGTAGATGTCCGCTGCCATCCCATGCAAGTCGTTGGCGCCGGACTTGACCACAACGTTGATCTGACCCAGTTGACCCAAATCCGCCGAGTTGTCTACGAAATCCACCTTGACTTCCTGGATGAAGTCGGTAAACGCCAGCAGGTCGACGGCGAACGATTGGCCGCTTCCGCCATCGGTATCGGTTCCATCGATCGAGACTTTGTAGTCTCCCGGATGGCTGCCCGCAAACGAGGGGTTCGTGCCGGTCACCGTCCCATCGAGCATCGGCAGGTACGGCAAATAGTTCCAGGCACTCTGCGTTACTCCGTTGATGGGCAGGGTGGTGAACTCTTTCGAATCCAACGTGTCGCCGATGCCGGGCGCGTCGGTTTCGATCAAGCCGGGTTGGCCAGAAACCAGCGTCTCCTGTTTCACATCGCCGACCTGCAGCGTTATATCTTCCCGGAGAATCTGGCGTGGAGACAGCATGAGATCCAGGAGGCGCGCTGTTCTAAATCCGGCAGCCTCGATGTATAACTTGTAGACGCCGTCTTTCAGATCGCCCAGATTGTAAATACCCAGAGGGTTGGTCTTCGCCACGAACTTCTGATTGGTCGCGACGAACGTAACCGTGACCGTGGCGTTGGGCACAACCGCCCCGCTGGCGTCCGTCACGGTTCCCGTGATCGATCCGGCAATCGACTGCGCATTCACAGGAGGTACGCACAGAAGCAGTCCGGCCAAGGCCAGACTGAAGGCAATGTTGAGATCAAGTGCGCAGAACGCGGATCGTCCCGCGAGCCGGTGTTGCTTCCTGAGTCCCCAATGTGGCGTCATATCGTGCTGACCTTTCCCTGTGGCCGGGCCTGGGCCTCAACTTATGGGTCTCTGGACATTTAGCCGTGCACATCTCCCGCTTTGATCCTTAGCAGGGACCGCTCCAGCACCTCCCAAGCCTGACGTCGGTGAAATAGGATGCCGGATATACCCCGCGGCTGCACGCGCCTGCCGCTCTGGTCGGCGCCGACCTGTTCGTGGCGCTTCCTGAGTCGGGCTGTTTCATGCATATCCAGATTCTGACGCGTATTTCGTGAAAACGCCAGTTCTTCGAGCAGATCGAGGCCTTGCGGTCGGCCGGCATTCTCGCCGTCGCGTTCGATCGCCTGGCGGCTCCATGCTCCGGTGGCGCAGCAGAACGGAGGCGTCCTGCGCTCGCCAGGGCTCCGCGTGAAAGATCGCTGCGGCCTCTGGCTGGGCCGGCCGGAAAAACCGCTTACCGGTGTTATAAATTGATTTCATGGAATATTGTGCCAATTTTAGCGCCTAATTCCGAACGTGCCTGGTCATCAGATAATTGTGCCTATGCAAACAGAGCGGGGCGCAAACGAAGGGTTGTTGTCGCCCTGGTAGGCATCCTCCTGGTGTACGGCCCGTATACTTCAGCCCTGAACCCATCTCTCGACGCCAACCAATACGCGCACACCGCCTGGACGGTCCGCGGAGGCTTCTTCAATGGCACCATCGAGGCAATTGCTCAGACGCCCGACGGTTATCTCTGGCTCGGCACGGAATTTGGCCTGCTCCGTTTCGATGGCGTACGAAGCGTCCCCTGGCAGCCGCCAGCGGGTGAGCGTCTCCCCAGCAGCTCTATTCTAAGCCTGCTCGCCGCGCGCGACGGGCGTCTTTGGATTGGCACCGCTAAAGGGCTTGCCAGTTGGAAGGACGGCAAGCTGACCCACTACCCGGAACTTGCTGCACAGAATATTTTTGCGCTTCCGCTCCTCGAGGATCGTGACGGAACGATTTGGGCCGGCGGGTATGGGATTCCCAATGGGAGACTCTGCGCAATTCAGGATGGCAGCTCCCATTGCTTCGGAAAGGACGGCGCTCTCGGCACCACCGTAGGCTACTTATATGAGGACGGTGGGGCCAATCTCTGGGTAGGAGCGTCGACCGGGCTGTGGCGATGGAAGCCTGGCCCTCCGAAACTCTATCCAATGCCCGGCCCGCCGCCCGGAATCAGCGGTCTGATCGAAGACGGCAAGGGAGCACTCCTGATCGCCATGCGCGGCGGGATCAGACGGCTCGTTGAAGGGAAATCGGAGGCGTATCCGCTCTCGGCCGGGGAACAGCCCTCTCAAATACTCCGGGATCGCAATGGCGGTCTGTGGATCGGAACACTGGACCGGGGGCTCGTGCATGTGCACCAGGGCAGGACGGATCGGTTTGACCGGTCTGACGGTCTCTCCGGCAATTTTGTTTATGGCCTTTATGAGGATCGCGAAGGTAATGTCTGGGTCACCACCAGCGATGGCCTCGACCGTTTTTCCGACGTCTCCGTCCCCACGATTTCAGTAAAACAAGGCCTGTCGAATGCCTCCGTCGGGTCCGTCCTGGCGGCCAGGGATGGCAGCATCTGGCTGGGCACTCGCGATGGCTTGAACCGATGGAACGACGGGCAAGTTACGATCTATCGCAAACGCAACAGTGGATTACCGGACGATATGGTGGGTTCCCTCTTTCAGGAAGACGGTGGGCGAATCTGGGTTTCCACGTATCGCGGGCTTGCTTATTTCGAGAATGGCCGGTTTGTTACCGTCAGCGCTATGCCCGGCGGATTCATGCACTCCATCGCCGGGGATAGTGCGGGGAATGTCTGGATCAGCCACTCCGCCGACGGGCTCTTTCATTTGTTTGGGGGGAGTGTGGTCGAACGGATTCCCTGGACGAAACTGGGAACCGGCGATCACGCTATTGCTTTAATTACTGAGGCCGCGGGGGGTGGTCTATGGCTTGGATTTCGTGGAGGCGGCATAAAACTTATCAAGGACGGTCAGGTCCGCGCATCGTACTCCAGCGCCGATGGGTTGGGCGAGGGGGCTGTCTTCGGCTTTCAACTCGATCGGGACGGTACGCTCTGGGCTGCAACCGAGGGCGGACTCAGCCGGGTGAAAAACGGCCGCATCGCCACGCTGACCAGCAAGAACGGATTGCTGTGCGATACGGTTCTCTGGGTGGTGGAAGACGACGCCCATTCGTTCTGGTTGTATACCGCCTGCGGTCTGGTGCGCATTGCCCGGCCTGAGTTGGACGCGTGGGCTAGCGATCCGAAACGGACGATCCAGGTCACCGTTTTCGATACTTCGGACGGAGTCAGGAGCCGTGGGGACGTGAGCGGCTCCAACCCGGGTGTTGCCAAGTCCTCGGATGGAAAACTGTGGTTCCTGCCTGGCGACGGAGTCAGCGTCCTCGATCCGTCGCATCTTGCCCTCAACAAACTTCCGCCTCCCGTGCACATTGAGCAGATCACGGCCGACGACAAGAAGCACGACGCCAAAAGCCCCTTTCGCCTGCCGCCGCTGGTGCGCAATTTAACGATTGATTTCATCTCGCTGAGCCTCGTGGCGCCAGAAAAGAATCGCTACCGATACAAGCTTGAGGGCTGGGACCGCGACTGGAGAGAGGCCGTCGATGAGCTCCGGATCGAGTACTCTAATCTGCCGCCGAAGCATTACCGCTTCCGCGTGATCGCCTGCAACAACAGCGGCGTGTGGAACGAGGTTGGCGATTCCCTCGATTTCGACATCCCTCCCGCCTGGTACCAGAAGAACTGGTTTCGCGTACTCTGCGCGGCAGCGTTCTTCCTGCTTCTTTGGGCCGTCTACCAGCTCCGCGTTCACGAGTTGCGTGAGCAGGAGAAGAAATTCCGGGAAGCGGTAGAGACCATGCCCGCCCTGGCGTTCGTTGCCGACCCGTTGGGCAGTCGCCCCTTTGTGAACCGTGGTTGGCTGGAATACACGGGCATGAGCCCGGAAAATGCCTACGGTTCAGGATGGGAGAAGGCGATTCATCCCGACGATCTCAAACGCATCCTGGAACGGTGGCGCACTGCGTGGGCCACGGGCCAACCATTGGCTTATGAATCCCGTATTCGGCGCGGGTCCGATGGAACGTATCGCTGGTTCCAAACACGTGCCCGGCCATTGCTCGACAGGCGAGGCAACGTCGTGAAGTGGTGTGCGGTGGCGACCGATATCGAGGATAGCAAGCGTGCCGAGCAGTTGCAGGCAGATCTGGCCCACGTAAGCCGGGTCAGCACCATGGGAGAGCTGGCCGCCTCCATCTCGCACGAGTTGAATCAGCCGATCGCGGCGTCAATCCTCAATGCCAACCTCGCAATGCGATTTCTCGAACGCAACCCGCCGGACTTGACGAAGGTTCGCGAACGGGCAGCGATAATCATCGAGGTGGGTACGATGGCATCACAGATCATCGACCGTTTGCGCTCGCTCTACAAGAAAGAACCGCCCAAACGGGAGCCGCTGGTGGTGAACGAGGTGATCGGCGAAATGGTGGAGTTGCTGCGGGGACAGGCCACCCGGTACGCAGTCTCCCTCCGCGCGGATCTCTCCAGCGACCTTCCAAACGTCATTGCGGACCGGGTCCAGGTGCAACAGGTGCTCATGAACCTGATTCTGAATGGGATTGAGGCCATGAGTGACACAGGCGGCGTGCTCACGGTCAGATCGCAGTTGAGGGAGGACGGCCAAATCGAGATCTCTGTAAACGACACGGGACCCGGACTGCCGGAGGGCAAGACCGATCAAATATTCGATGCATTCTTCACTACAAAGCCGCAAGGCAGCGGCATGGGCTTAGCGATCAGCAAATCGATCGTCGAATCGCATGGCGGCCGCATCTGGGCCAACGGCACTGGCGGGAGCGGAGCGACATTCCATTTCACCCTTCCACCGGCGCCAGTGGAAGCAGATACTCCGATTGCGTGAAGCGGTTGTCAGTTGCGCCCTTATGCGGAGAACCTTCTTGCAGAAGAGCGGCGCCAATTGGAGCGTAGTCGCCAATGCACTCACCGGACCAAGATTCAAGCTTCTGGTGGATTGTCGGCGATACGCCCCGGCTATTTTGAACCACGGTAAATGTTCGTCTTCGGCCATAACCGTTCCCTTTAGGGGAGAAGGATTTGGCCATGAAGAAGAGACGGTTTTCTGTGCAGCAGATCGTCGGGGTGACTCTGAGACCCTTAGAGCCTGACCTGATCGAGTAGCCGATGTTCGGTCTGGAGATACCGGTTCGGCATAAATGGAGTGCGTCGAGCCGAGCGTAGCATCCACTTGCCGGGGGACCCCAGATAGGCCGAGATGGAGTGAGCGGAAATCCCCCTGGGAAACTGCCCAAAAAGACAACGATTGTAAACGGCTTTCACACGCGCGCTGAAACGGGTGGAACCGCATAAACAGAGTCTTGGTCGGTCACTTTTCCAACCGGAATTGACTCGTTCGAAGAGGGAGTGCGTCAGGTCTGCTGACCAGCGGTTTGGAGTCAAAAACTCAAGCGCACCATCACCCCACGTCGGCAATCACGGGTGAACTGCGGGTGAGTGTATTTCTCTAATTTGCAGTTAAGTTATTTAGAATGTGGTGGCCAGGGACGGCTCAGAACCAAACTACACTGCTTCTCGACTTCCCTTTGTGACTCGAATCGAAAGAGATCTCCCATGACTGGACGGTCTAACGGACGCTGATGATTCTGAAGGTGATTCCGTTCGATCGTGCTTGGCGCGCGAACGCCGCTTTGGGTGAGAGTGAGTTTTCCTCCGAGTCAAGCGGGCACATCCGTAAACACTTGCCGACGGGGAGCGATTGAGCTAGGTCCTTGTGGCATATACTCGATCCGACCCCGCAAATGAAGTTTTTCAATTTCAGCGAGGTAGCGGACGCAGGCGCTGCTGCTGGCCTGTCTAGTCTTTACTTTCCTTTTCGCGAATGCAGCCTTGCCAATACAAGCACAGAATGGGGTCCGGATATTGGGATTGAGGCTGCCTCCTTTGTTGCCAAGAAACTCTGGCCGAAATCAACCGTCGTCTTTTCGACGGAGGCGGGCCTGTCCACAACTCGCATAAACGGACCCCAGGTCTCATCCGCGAGAACAGATGAAACCTGAGCACCAGCGTTGATGACAACAAGCGATCAGAGTGTTAACTGCCTGGAGTCAAATGACCGTTCAAAGTAAGGTCGATATCGACCTCTTTTGCCACTTTGAGGATAAAGATGCTCGGATCTTTTAGCCCCCATTTGACGTAGGGGACCGTGAATTGACCCTTTGCCGTCAAGTTGGTTCCATCGATGTGAATCTGCATCGGAACGGTTATGTCATGCGGAGTGCCATGCAGGGTGAAGATGCCGGAGACCTGGATGGTTGAGTCGCCTGAGGGCGTGAGTTTCCCCTGATAGCTGCTGGGCGCAAACGTTACTTCGGCAAAGTGCGCCGTATCGAGGACATCGGTGTTCATCTTTTTGTCGCGGCTCGGTTCTCCGCTGTTGCCGCTGACGGCCGCAACGATCACTGAGCCAGATATCTTCTGTGCGCCGGGATCGAAGTCAATCGATCCGCTCTGCACATGAAATGTTCCCTGCACGTGGTGCCCGCTGCCGCCCAGAGCGAATGCAACCTGGCTCGTATCGGGATTGACAGTGAAGGTCTGATGTTGCGCAACAGCAAGAGGGACAGTCGCGAGCAATATGGCAAGAATTTGAGACTGTGCGTGTTTCTTCATTGTTCTTCTCCTGGGTGCGTATTTATTGATTGCGATTCGATTGCACGATGGCTTGCGTCAACCAAAGACTGATGGAGGCAATGTCCTGATCCGGCAGATATTCGTGTCCGGGCATATCGGTTCCGGGAATACCGAATTTGGCAACCTGCGCGAGACGAGCTAAGCGTTGCTGCGGGGAATCTGCAGACGAAAGATAAACAAACGGTCCATTTGGTAGTTCGGCTGGAAGATATTTGAAGCTCGACAGCCAGACGCGGCGCGTAGCGCCACCTGCGTCGTGGCAAGTGGAGCAGTTGCGACGATAAAGCCGTTCACCGTCGGTCGTATTCGCCTGTGCAATAGTGGCGGCGGCAGGCTGCCACAGCTTCTCCTCGTCCAGTTGTTGCTCCGTGTCTATCCCGTGCAGACTTTCGAGATAGGCAACAAGATCTGAACCGCGTTGATCGCGAAAGAGAAAGCCATATGCGGGCATGATGGAAGCTCCGCTGACCTGGGCAGGATCGAAGAAATGTGCCTTGAGCCATAGCGCCGAGCGGCGCGCCCCTACGTTAGTGAGGTCCGGGCCTTGGCGACGGTTGCCAATCATCGGCGGCTGTTGCAGCCGGAGCTGCTGGATCGACTCGACCGGTCCCCACATCGGAACGTCAGAGGAGTTGGGCCGCACATATTGGGTGTGGCAGTGAATGCAGCCTTCTGAAATGTAGACCTGGCGGCCGCGCTCGACTGGAGTAAGTTGTGGCGACGGATGAAGAGCCCTGAGAATCCGGTCGCCCAAGAAGGCCGCAATCAATACGAATCCCGTGAGCGCCAATTCGCGACCGCGCCGCCGGGCGAGCGTAAGCAGCGGCGGCAGCAAAACGGCCGCGCCGGCAGCGGCGACAAAGAGCGGCGGAATATGGCCCAGATTCTGTCCCATGCCGATCCCCATTGCAGAGCCTGTCCAGCCGGCAATGGCGTAGATCCATCCCGCCATTCGGCCCCGCTCCGCGGTGGAAGCAACTGGAGCAAGCATTGAGGGATAGGCGACCAGAGCGACCGAGTAGAGCGAGACCCCAACTGGATAAAAGATGGAAGCGACGATCGCGCGATCAGGATCGAGTAGAAGCAAACAGGCCGTGCCGAGCGCCAGAAATGCGGCGATGAGTACCGGTGAAAGTCCTTTGCGCCGTAGAAACCAGGCGCATGTTATCGCTGCGGCAAAGTGGAGTATGCCATTCATCCAGAGATGATGATTGCCTTCCCAGGTTCCGGCCTTCAGCGCGGGAGTGTTCTGAATGATGAAGAATGCTGCCGAGTCGAGCCAGACAAGAGCTGTAAAGCTGGCGAGAACACGATAAAAGGAGACTGCGGGTTTGAGGCTGACAATGGGCGTTTCCTGCGGCACTGGCGGGGGCAGGAGGGTAATGCCGATTCCCGCGAGGCACAGAACACCAGCCGACAAGGCCTGCACCTGAGCCGAAGCGGTAAAGAACGGTGGAAGATTGCAAATGAGATAGCCCGTGCCGGTTCCAGCGCCAACGGCGAGGAGCGGGTTGCGGTCGCCCGCGAATCGTCGCAGATACGTGACCAGAGTGACGGTGAGCAGCCCGAGCCCAGCGCCGATCAGAAAGGAGACGGCGGCGGCAGCGGCAAAGTTGAGACGAAGAAGCGCCAGGAATGCCGCGAGGCCAGAGACAAATAGACCGGCGCGGAGCCGCAAGATGGGGGAGGGCCAAAAATCTAGCCGCGGCGCGAGCAAACTCAAGAGGATTCCACCGGCTGCCATCGCCGCCATTACAGTCTTCAGGTGCATGTCGGCTACGCCCAGGCTCGCCAGTCGCGTGAGGAATGCGAACTGGGCAAAGATGAGGAAGTAGACATACGTAATGGCGACAAGGCACGCGCCCTGCCAGCCGACACTGCCGTGCTTAGCGCGTAACACTGGCCAGCCAACCTTTGCGCAACCCAATCGCCTGAATCAAGACACATGCCCCGTCTGCGGCAGCCACCGTCAACCAGCCGGCGTTGAGCGTGCTCGCGAGAAGCTGCCCCATCACAAAGATGGCCACACTTGAGCGCGTGAGAGCTGTAAGCAGCCACACGATTTCAAGCTTTGTGCGGCAGCCTCCGCCATAAACCAGGAAGGCACCGTAAAAGCAGGCGAAGCCTACGGACATGACGAATGCGCCGATGAAGGAAACGAAGATGAGCGAGTCAGATGGTGCGCGCAAGCCCATCAGCCGCAGTGTGAACTCAGGCGCAATCATAAGAAGCGCGCCGGTTGAGGTATCTGAAAACGCAATCAGCAACTGGTAGCCAAGGAGGATGGGACGGTTCATACGGTCATCTCCTGTGGAACTTCAATGGAAGTTGGTGTGGATTCGCGAAGCAGAATGGAAGCATCGCGAAACCAATCGAGCGAAGCAACGAGCAATAGGATTCCGGTAATGAGGCGAAGAGTATAGAGAGCGTTGCGCTCAACGCCTGGCACGATGGTGAAGGAGGGGTCAGAGCCTTCACGCCAGCCGGCCACGGTCATCAGCAGAACGTAGGCGATGACGCTGCCTTGCCACAAATAGAAAGAACGTGCCCGGTTGAAGATCCATCCGTCCTCGCCCAGAAGCTGCACCATGACAAAGACAATCAGGCTCGACGTAAAGCCGGCCATGGCGACGAAGGAGTGGCCGACGAGACCATCAGTGAATTTGAAGTGATCCAGCACGCCAGGGAGAAAGAAGACCCAGCCGGTGACCACCAGGGCGGCCCACCACCAGAGGAAGGCCAGCCGCCAGCGGCGCGTCTCAGGGCGCCACTCGAATGCCGAGTAGTAAGCGGGAACGAGCGGCAGCCACGCAAGCAGGCTGCCCAGACTAAGAAACTGTACGGGCAAGCGATGGCTGACGTCGGCGCGACCCAACGCTGTGCAGAGAATAGCCTCCGCAGCCAGGACGAGCCAGTTGCCGGCAATGGCCATGGACTTACCCGGCTTGCGCCACGCAATTCCGAAGGGAAGCATAAGCAGAATCGTGACGATCGCAAGCGAGGATTCCAACTGGCTCGCGCCTGTAGGTCCGCCTGTATCGGGATTGATAGGAGGATAGCTGCTGGGGCTTGAGGCACTGTATATGACAAGTGGCACCACCAGCAGAATCGCAAGTCCGACCAGTCTTGCCACCACTGCAGTCACCGGGAAATCTTCGGATTCCCTCCAGCGTTCAATCAGGGCGACGACCAGCAGCAGCCAAAGCGCCTGAAGCGCGCCTGGAAACAACATGCGCGCGTAACCGCTCCAGTCGAGGAAGAGCTTGCCGCTGGAGTGACCCGAGAGCCAGGAGAACGCACCCACTCCCAGCGCTGCGGACCACAACCATAACACCGGACGGCACCAGTTCGCGGTTGGCCCGCGATCCGCGCCGTAGACCTTGAAGAGAAATCCTACCAATGGAAGGCTGGTCCAGCCGTAGAGCTCCAGATTCATGTGCACCATCATCCAGCGGCCGTAAGTCCACTCGCCCAATTGCCTGTTGAGAGCGGGAAAAAGCAGCAGGATCGCAATCAGCACTCCTATGGCGTTCGCAACGACGAGCCAGAAGAGGCTGTGCCAGGCGGCGTTGGCGACGGCCCGCGAATCCTGGCGCGGCGATTGGATCTCAGCTGGCATATGTATGCTCAAGGATCTTTCCATCGTGCATTTCCACAAGGCGATCGCAGCGTCTCGCAAAGCTGCGGTCGTGGGTAGCCATCAGAAGCGTGATGCCCTCTGCGGCCACGACATCGAGCAAGAGATCGAAGACTATGCTGCTGGTTTTTTCATCGAGCGAGCCCGTCGGCTCATCGGCAAGCAGAATCTTCGGCCGGTTCATCAGCGCGCGGCAGAGCGCCGTGCGCTGGCGCTCTCCGCCGGAAAGCTTCTGAATGCGATGGTTGAGCCGATGACTGAGCCCGGTACGCTCCGCGAGTTCCCCGAGACGCGTCATTGCGGTTGGGCGATCAATGCCTGCGGCAACCGTGGGGATCAGGCAGTTCTCCGCGAGGGTCAGATCGGGGATCAGGTTGTGAAGTTGAAACACAAAACCCACTTCGTGACGAAGAAGCCGTAAGAGGTTTGAATGCCGATCGATCTCGACTCCGTTGACAGCAATCAGCCCGCGATCGGGCCAATCGAGTCCGCCAAACAAATGCAGCAGCGTGCTCTTGCCGCAACCCGAGGGTCCGCAAAGAGCCACCGTCTGACCTGCGAAGACCTCGCAGTCCACACCTTTGAGAACCGCGACCGTCCCCTCGTCGTAACTCTTCCACAGGTCAGTTGCACGCAATGCGACGGGCCGAGTTTCATCGAATTCCAGGCCAACTCTCATTCGAATCGAAGCGCCTCCACCGCGCGGACACGCATGGCGTAAACTGCCGGGTAAAGGCAACCAGCCACGCCCGTAAGCAGGGCCAGCATGAGCACAATCAGAACGAGAAGCGGATGGAGATTTGTATCGACGTATCCGTCCAGAGCAGGAATCAGCTTGAGAGCGTAGAGGAAACAAGTTCCAAACAACAGCCCCACGACTGCGCCGAAAGCAGATACGACCGCCGACTCGCCAAAAATGACTCCCCCGATTTGCATGTGAGAAAACCCATTCACACGCAGGATGGCAATCTCGCGAATCCGCGTGAAGACCGACATGATCATGGTGTTCGCCACGCCCAAGCCGCCAAGTAGCAGTCCGCATCCGCCGACGGCCCAGGCCGTGGCTTTGAGGATTCTGAACTGAGAGTAAGAGCGGGTGAACTCCACGTCCTCGAGGGCAGTCAGATCCGGGTACTTTGCCGCAATCATGTTCTTGAAAGTGGCAATCGCGTCTTTGTTGCGCAGCTTTACTGTGATCACGGAGGAAGTTCCCTCTTTATGAAAGAATGACTGCGCAGAGGCCAGCGGCATGAAGACTCCGCCATCTTCAAATCCGTTGGCTGTCTTCAGCACGCCGATCACGTGAAAGGTCGCATGGCCTATCTGAACGCGGCTTCCGAACGTGGCGGATAGAAACCGGGCCGCGCGTGAACCCAGCACCACGTCGTCGGTTTGCCGCGCGAAACTGCCACGATCGCCCAGGAGCCACTCGGCTTTTTGAATGCGCGCGTCTGTTGGTGTGACCCCGAAGCAAGTGATAATCGGGTGCCCTTCGCTGGAGACGATTCCAAAAAGCACCGGATTGGCGTGCGCCACGATGGACCAACTGGAGATTTGTGCAGCTGCGTCGGCCGGAACATTGCTGAAGAAGAGATCGGAGACGTCCCGCTCGAAGACGATAACCTCGCTGTCATTCGAGAGAATTCTTGAAAACATGCCGATCGCGCCCTGGAGAATGGTGACCACAGTCAGCATCGCCGCAACGCTGAAGGCGATTCCCGCCACGCTGATCAAAGAGCGGATGTGGTGACGGCGCAGATTGGTCGCAATCAACTTGAGGAAGATCACGGTTTGCTCTTCTCCACTAGTACAAACGAATCTCGCGTGACTCGGGCGAGCTCCTGCTGGAGCTCGCCGCGCAATCTCTTCAGGAAGTCAAGCTCGGGGCGCAAAACGAGAAGGTTCCGCATCGCTTTGTCTCCCAGATCGATGAGCCGCGTCAGGCGCCGTACCGCGCCGTTGATTCCGAGAACCGCGGCACTATTGGGCCGGCCAAGCATCACATCGCGCGCCGGGGTCTTGCCGGTTTGCGCAGAGCCCTGGAGCACATCTTTGAGGTCGTCCAGAATCTGATAGCCAAGTCCCCAGAAGATCGATATCCGATCAATTTGCTGAAGCTCTCGTGTAGACGCCCCACCCAGCATGGCCGGCAGTGCGAGCGTCAGTCTGATCAATGAAACAGTCTTGCCCCGCGCAATTTGATCGGTAGTCTCCAGCGTGCGGGGCAACATTGAGTAGTGGAGATCCAAGCTTTGCCCATTCAGCAACCCTCCTACGCCAAGACAGTTCTCGATGAAGGACAGTGCCTCCGACTGTCTGGCATAGGCAGAACCTGCAACAGCACGCCACGTGAGCGCGTAGGCGCGATTGATCAGAGCAAGCGCGGTAAGGATTGCGCCTTCCTCGCCGAATACCAGGTGCGTACAGGGAGCGCCGCGCCGTTCCAAGGCGTTATCCATGCATGGCAAGTCATCGAAAAGAAGTGAAGCGGAGTGAAAATACTCGAGCGCAACTGCAAGCTCCTGAGCGTGACTGCGGTCGAGCCCGTACGCGGTTGCCATTTGGAAGACCAGCTTGGGGCGGATTAGACTTCCCGGGTTGTCGAGCACATGGCGGAGCGCGCACTCGAAGTTCGGGTCTAGAACAGACGGCAGCGGTAATGAGGAACTGAATGCTTCCGCAAGAAAACTCGTGTCTAATTGATCCATAACATAAGTCGAATGCAATTTGATCCTCAATAGAGCTGTTGAAGGATGGTCGCTGTGAGCCAGAGAATTCCGGTATGGCTGCCGCGGTTCCAGAGACTTCAAGTTACCGTTGAGACGAATTCATGCGCGCTTGGAAAGCTCGAAATATGGTCAGATTGCATGACGATTTGTTCATCTTCACGAAGCAGCACAATCGACTTCACTCCGATTCTGTTCCGCTCTTGTCCGACCGAGTTTGAAGCGTGAGTTCTCACAAGGTTTGCGTCTAAGGATAGTGAAAGGAGATAACGCAGGCCGAACACGCAGATGACGAATCGTTCATCTTGGCAAAACCTACATCGACAGTTAAACGAAGATAGCCAAGCCCGCGCAAAAGCTCTGTAAAAGGACGATCCGGATGAACTAATATCCCTTCATGCGCCTTCTGCTCGTTGAAGACGAAATTGATATTCAGAGTTTCCTGCGGCGGTCGCTTGAAGAAGCGGGTTACCAGGTGGAGGCTGCGCCGGATGGCAAGGCCGCTGAACACCTGGCCGTCGAAAGCACGTTCGACATACTCATCGTCGATCTTGGACTTCCTGATCAGGACGGAATCAGCTTGATCCTTCGACTGCGTCAACTAGGCGTGAAGGCTCCCGTCCTGATTCTGTCTGCACGCCGCTCGGTCGACGATCGCGTACGGGGACTGGAGCAGGGTGGAGATGACTATCTGACCAAGCCTTTTGCGCTGGCAGAGTTGCTGGCGCGCCTGCGTAACCTGCTCAAACGCAACACACCGGCAACCAGCGAGGGCACGCGGTTGCGCGTACTCGATCTCGAGTTGGATTTGTTGAGACGAGAAGCAACCCGAGGCGGAAAGGTTTTGCAGCTGACCCAGCAAGAGTTCGTCCTTCTGGAGTATTTGTGCAGAAATGCCGGCCGCGTCGTCACGCGTTCGATGATCCTCGATCAGGTCTGGGGCATGCGCATACAGCCCGACACCAATGTGGTCGATGTGCACATCTATCGCCTGCGTGGCAAGGTGGACGGTCCGGGCCAGCAGCAGCTGATTCGAACCATGCGAGGGGTGGGTTATGTCCTTAAGGACAGGTAATCCGCCTATGCGCAGCGCCGCGTGGCGCATCTCGCTGTGGGCGACTCTTGCCTTTGCCTGCGGCACCATCGTGGTCTTTGTCTTTCTGCAGAGCTTTATGGCTGGCGATATACAGCGCCGCAGTGACGCGTGGCTGTCGGGTGAGGTCGAGGTGCTGGGCGACGTCGCCGAGCGAACACCGAAAGACGCCCTCTATGACCGCGTCGTGGGAGAAGTTGCAGAGTTGGCCGCCCACGAAGTGCCCAATAAGCTGCCCAATGAGAGCGGCGCTGACGATTCTGTATTCTTTCTGCAATCGGGCAGCGACGGTTCGCTCATGTTGTGGGTGGGCGCAGGCAACGGCGAGGCACATCTGAAGGCGATCAATGCCATCAGGATTTCAAAGGATCATCCAACCGATCTGCACGTTCCCGGATTCCCCGTCCCGTTTCGGGTGGCTTCGCTCCGCATTGACGACGGCAGCTATATCTTTCTGGGCCTTTCGGAACGAGATGAACTGCGCGTGCTCGCAAATCTGCGTTTGCGTTTTTTCCTGTTGTACCTTCTTATCGTTCTACTCGGCTTCGGCATTGTCTTCTTGACGACCCGTCGAATGCTAAGCCACGTGCGCAGGATTACTGAAGCTGCCTCACGCATTGGTCATTCCGATCTCGGCGCCAGGGTGCCCACGACCAAACGTAACGATGAAATCAGCCACCTGGCGCTCACTCTCAATCGCATGCTCGATCGGATCGAGAATTCTGTCCACCAACTGCATACCATCACAGATTCGCTGGCTCATGACTTGCGCAGCCCTCTGACGGCTATTCGCGGAAAACTCGAGATGTCTTTGTCGGCATCCGCAGACGGGGAACAGACCGAACCGATTGTCTCCGCCATTGACGAACTGGATCGACTCACCGACTTCTTAAACAAGTCGCTCGATGTTGCCGAAGCCAAAGCGGATGCTCTTCGACTCACACGCAGCCACGTTGATCTGGACAACCTGCTCAAGGCTATGCTCGATCTCTACGAACCCTCCCTCTCGGAGAAGGGATTAAAGGTCAGTCTGCACAACTGCGGTCCGGCGGAAATCCTTGCTGACGCCGCGTTGCTACATCGCATGATTGCCAATCTCCTCGATAACGAACTGAAGCACTTACCGGCTGCATGCACGCTCACGATTGAATTACGAAGCGATAAGGATGCAGCGTGGCTGATTCTCGAAGATGACGGTCCGGGATTCGAGCCGGAAGTGCTCCTCCATGTATTCGAGCGCCGTGTAAAGGGACGGAATTCGGACGGGCACGGACTAGGATTGGCATTCGTCGATGCTGTAGCACGCGCTCATGGTGGAACTGTGACGGCTTCGAATCGAGAGACCGGAGGAGCGAGAATCTTCGTTACCCTTCCGCTCGCTTCACAGGAACGCGCCCACTCGCCGGCGTCTGCAATGTCAAGTTCCAACTGATCGAGCGCAACAGTAACTGTTCTAAAGAAGCTAATGGCTCTATGAACCAAAACTGTTTTTGATGTCCTGCGGAAGATTCAGCCCGGAGCCGCTGAATTCCGCGCCCAGGACATTTCCAGATATCCGACCGTCTTATTAATGCTCGCTCCCTCCCTGCGTGGGCCTCAGGAACACGTCGCTGATGTTGGAGCCATGAATGCTCGCGTGACAACTGATACACGACGGAATCTGCGCCGATTGGGTGTGCTCCGGCACGGCAGGCCGGCCCGCCCCAAGGTTCGGCGAGGGCAAGTGGCATTGCAGGCAGATCTTGTTCACATCGGCTTGAATCAGCAGCTTGTGGTTCGGTCCACCGTGCGAGAGATGGCAGAAGTTACAGCCTCCGGCCTTGATCGCGGGGTGTTGATAGACGAAGGGGCCAGCCGCCCGCGCGTGGCATTTGGTGCACATTATGAACTGCCAAGTGGAAGAAGGCAGCGAATTCTCTCCTGAAGCGCCGTGAGCATCGTGGCAGTCGGTGCAATCGATCAACCCCTCTTCAACCTTGTGATGAAAGGGCATGGAGAACTGCGGCTTAACGTCGTAGTGGCATTGAATGCAAAGCTGAGGCTGCTCCATCTTGAGCAGATGCTTCGGCGCGCCGGGTGCATGGATGGTATGGCAGCCGATGCAGCTCACATTGCCCCGGCCGTGGGCCGAATGCTCAAGGTCTATGCACGTCCTGCCATGGCATGCCTGGCATTTTTCATCCACCTCTTTGGACGTGGCCGTGGAGGGGTCAAAGATCAATGTGACATTTCCGCCCCTTGCGTGCTCTTTGCCGGGGCCGTGGCAGCTCTCGCAGGTCACGCCTTGGCTGTCGTCAATCGGCGCCGGCTTGCCGTGCGGATCGTTGGCAAAACCCTTCACGACCTCTTTGTGACAGGTCGCGCAGGCGGCGTCATCAGAGCTGTTTGAAGCTGGCTGCACCGCTTGGCGGCCGTCGGGCCCGGCTTGGCTTGGCTGAGCCGCCATTGCCATAGTGCAAAGCATCGCCGCGCCCAGCAATAGTACGAAATAAAATAGTGAGCCGGCTGCAGGCGCTTTCATCGGCAGGTGGGTCATGGATTGCCGGTTTGTCCTGCCTTTCACAACGAGAGTGTCGTGGCAATCTTTCATTTCTTCTGTTGCCCTTGTTCCCCAATCGACGTAACAGGCACAGCCGATGTTCCGTCGGGCGGCTGCATCGTAAACGGTTCGGGACTTATCTCGCCGCGATGGCAGGTGCCGCAGGTGATAGCAATGCCGGAGCCATGAACCTTGGCGACGTAGTTACTGTTGATCTCCTCGGTCATCTTGTACATGATGCGCGCGGTGCCCTTCATTCGCTTCGAATCATCAGCGAAGTTGAGGCGCGGGCGCCCGTCAGGGCCAATGTTACCTGGATCTTCGGAGTGGCAGGAATCGCATCGGACACCAAGGGAGTATGCCCATTGCTCCATCAGGTCGTGAACCTGTTGACCAGAGAGGTCTTTGGGCAACACCTGCAGGTTGGTGGGCGCGGGAAAAGTGCGGGTCGAGGCAGGCGGCGGGCTTTCCGCGCCACTCTGCGGACCTTGTGGGGCTTGAGCCCGCATAGCTGCCAGAAAGAAGGCCGTTGCCAGCATTGCGGCCGCGAGGGCCGATCGAGATGTTGATGATGACTGCAAGGGGCGGGCCTCCGCAATAACGGCGTTTGCCGAAACTTATTTTTCCGAAGCACGAGTAACTTCCGATTAGCCGGTCATCCGGGCATAACGGTTTACTGTCAGAGACTCAGATTTATTTGCGCTCGTAAACCGTTCCTGGCGGCTGATACGGAGGATCGGATACAGCGCGCATGTAAGCGATCAGTGCTTTTACATCCGAGGCGTTCAGCGTATTCCCATAGGGCGGCATCAGCGCCGAACGATTCAAGGCCGGGCCGCCGTGCAGAATGATCGACGTCAGATCGGCATCGCTCATCTTGTTCAACGTGTTGCCCTCAGTGAATGGATGCGGCTTGACCTCAAGATTGTCATAGTTTGAAACGCGCTGCTGCGACGACTCGGGATCGTGGCAGCGGCTGCAATACTTGTCTGCCAGAATGGCCCCGACGCGCTCCTGGTAGTCGAGCGCCGTCTCCACAATGGCCAGAGATACTGGCTTCGTCTTGCCGGGTGTCACGGCGTCGATTTGATAGCGCCCTGCTGTGTTGCCCAAAGTGACCGAGGTGGTTGCCTGTCCGCTTGAATCGGTCAGTACAGCGGACGGGTCGAAGCTGACGCCGCCGGGGCCGTGAAATTCGACCAGCGCTCCGGGAACCGCATTTCCCTGATCGTCGTTGACCTGCACCACCAACGGGTCTTTGAGCACGGTACCGGTGGCGCTCACCTGGTGGCCGCCACTGGATTCAACGAGGGCGGTTCCCTGCGCCGTGGCCTTCAGTCCTGCATTTGACGGGACTGAATGCCTGCAGCCGGCCAGCGTGGCGAGCGAGAGAAGCGCCACCGCTGCGGAGGCGCCGATCTTAATGTTTGCAGTCGATCGCGTCATCATTGCTTCGTTCCTCGCCCGCCTGAGGCTTTCAGCGACATCAGGAATGTTGTCAGCGCGCGGGCGTCTTCGTCGCTCAGGTTCTGGTTCGGCTCTGCGGCGCCTGGGCGCAGCGCCTGCGGATTCTTCAGCCACGCGTAAATCCAGGCCGGAGACAGGCGGGAGCCAACCTGCGTCAGCGTTGGTCCGATATAGCCCTTGTCGGTCTTGGTGTCAACGATGTGGCAAGCCTGGCAGGCATATTTCGAATAGAACAATTGGCGCCCGTGCTCGACGACATCAGGAGTAGTGGCCGTGGGCGCAAGATCTGCGTCGATGGCCGGCGACTGATAGACGGACAAGATGTAATCCGTCAACTCAGTGTTGTCACTGTCGCTCAGGTTGAAGCGCGGCATGCGCCGGATGAGCGATGGGCGCAGCGTATTGGGGTTGTGCAAAAAGGCAGTGAGCCATTGCCGCTGCACCGAGCTTCCCTCCCAGGAAAGATCGGGCGCCATGTCGCCGCCCCTTCCGTTGAAGCGGTGGCAACTGAAGCAGGTCAGTTCGGTAATCAGCTTGCCGGCATGCCCGGCAGGCTGGTAGTCGGTTTCCGGTACTTCCGCGACGCGCAGGCTGTCGGGCATGGAGCGTCCACGGACAGTGAGCGCGAGCAGAGCCGTGGTCAACGCATCTGTCTGCGAAGCCGTGAGGGTAAACTGCGGCATCTTCACGCTGGTGCCGAAGGCTCGCGGCTGGCGGATCTTGGCCACGATGTAGCTTGGCAGCGTGTGCTCCATGCCCGGCAGAAACAGGATCTGCGCCAGCGGCTTGCTGCCGATGGTGCTGAGTTCAGGCGCGAAGTTCTCCGGCTTCTGCACACCGTTGATCTGGTGGCAGGCCGCGCACCCAAGTTCAACGATGAGCTTGCGTCCGTGGGCGATCTGCTGCGGAGTGGCCGTATCCAAATGAACGCCCGAACCGTAGTCGGAATCCGATTTTGCCTGCAGAAACGCAACCAGCGTTGCAATCTGCTGCGGCGTGAAGCGATAGTGCGGCATGGGCGTGGTGACGTCGTAGACGCGGGGATTCTGAAGCCATGCGGCAAGCCACTCGGGCCTTGCCTTGTTGCCGATGCGCGTCAGTTCCGGGGCCAGATCGCCGCCCACAAGGTTGCCCGCCGCGTTCTGGACCGCGTGGCAGGAGGCGCAGAAGGATTCGCCGTACAGGCTTGGCCCTGCGGCGGGATCGGCAGCGGCCACGGGTTTTGTGCCAGGCACGAGGGTATCGCCCGCATGCGGCGTACTGCTGCTCACCAGGTAGGCCGAGATGTCGCTTGCGTCAGCATCGCTGAGCTTGAAGTTGGGCATCGTGGTCGATGCCGCGTAGGCCTGCGGGTCTTTGAGCCAGCTGAAGATCCACTCGCGCGTTGTCTTGTCGGCGATGTGCACGAGCGATGGAGGATGGTCAGTGGCTTCAATCTTCGAGCCGTCGGGCCGCGTGATGACATGGCAATGAACACAGCCGTAACGCGTGAGCATTGTCCTGCCCAGGTTGAGCTGCGGCGTTCCGGTCAACGCATTCTGGTGGCACTGGCCGCAGCCGGACTCGATGTAGCGCATGGGCAGAATGGGTTCTTCGCCGGCGCGTTCGCTGTGGTGCGCCTCGGCAACCGTGGTGGCCGGTCCCTGGCCGCCATGGCAGATGACGCAGCCGAATCCATCGACCGGGTGCGGGATTACAGGGTGCCTGCGAAACGGCTGCTGCGTCACGTCGGAAAGGCTGGCTTCTTTCAGGCCCAGGTGGCAGGTGGTGCAGCGATCCACAACGCCCAACTCCGGTAGCCAGATCTGGTGAATGCCGGGCTCCAGGCGGCGGCGCAGGGTGACCGCATCGCCGCGATCGCGGATCAGCGAGAGATATTTACGCTGATAGCTGTGCCACTGGCTGAAGTGATCCTTTGCCGGCGCAATGGCCAGGGTGAGCAGCAGGATCAGGCTGACCACGCCGAATGCCCGCACCGGATCGCCGAATAGCGCCTGCCACGCAGAGGAAACAACATTTCCGATCGATCGCACTTAACTCCTCCAGGGCAAGACCCAGGACCAGCCCGGGCCGCGGAACCATGTGCCGACAGCGGTGAGCACAATCAATTCAAGAAGAAACCACGTCATGATCCAGTAAGCCAGTGGCCTCAGAGCCAGATAGCGGCGCAGCCGCGAGGGCGAATCGGGCGTGCTGTAGGCGGCGACGATCATTGCAAGCGTAACGATCACCGTGGGCCCAACTGCGACGTAGACATGGAAAACAAGAAGAAAGATCAGCATTCCCAGGGCCGTGAGGTAGAACAGACGCACGCGCCTGGCATGGTCCTTGAGGAAGAGGCCCGTCGCTTCGATGTTGATGTTGAAGTAGGGAATAACGATCAGGGCGATGATGAGGAGCGTTGGCACCAGCACGCCGGCCACCACGGGCGGGAAGTAATGGAGCAGTTCCTGCAGACCCAGGAAGTACCACGGCGCCTTGGCGGGGTTCGGAGTGTGCGTTGGGTCGGCAATGCCCTCCAGCGGCGCATTGAAGAAGAGCGAAAAAAGAACCAGCGCGATGGTCAGCAGTTCGATAGCCAGCGCAGCGCGAAAGAGCACCTCGGGAAAGGTCTGCACCTGGTCTTCCTGTGTTACGCGGACCTGCGCCGAGGTGCGCCGCGTGACAAAGACCACGCGCGTGGGCGAGCGGCGCTGGTCAGAGTCGATGCCGGCGACGAAGTCTTTCGAGTCGCTCATTGCCCCTCCTTCGCGGTGAGCGCGTTTTCAGGCGCAGGTTGCGGCTTTGGTTCCGACTGCTGAACGTAGAGGCCGCCGTCCTTGCGTATGCGCCAGAAATGGACGGCGATGAAGAGAATAGCCGCCAGCGGCAGAATGACGCAGTGCAGCACATAGAAGCGCAGCAGCGCATTGGCGTTGACCTGGTTGCCGCCCAGCAGCAGGAAGTGTATCTTGCCCCCTATCAGCGGCACCGCTGAGGAGAGGTTGGAACCGACGGTGATTGCCCAGAATGCAAGCTGGTCCCAGGGCAGCAGATAGCCGGTGTAACTGAGCAACAGCGTGATCAGCAGAAGCACAACGCCGATGACCCAGTTGAACTCTCGCGGCGTTCGGTACGCGCCGCGATAGAAGACCTTGAACATGTGCGCGAATACCAGGAAAACCATCAGTTGCGCCGACCAGCGGTGCAGGTTCCTGAGAAAGAGTCCGGACGAGACGACAAACTGCAGGTCCTTCATGTCCGCGTAGGCCTGCGGCACAGAAGGGTGGTAGTACAGCATGAGCAGAATGCCGGTGATGACCAGGATCAGGAATGTCCCAAATGTCAGCGTGCCCAGGTACCACGTGGCGCTGAAGCGGACCATGCGTTTGCGCACTTTGGTGGCAAACAGATGGAGAAATATATTCTGCTGGATGGCCAATGCGCGGTGAAGCGTGCTGGAGCCCGTGCCGCTGCGGAAGACAGAGCGCCACACCCTGCTCCCGCGTACTTTGTCGAACATCTGGCCGGCGTTCAGGGGCATGCTCATATCCTCAAAAACTGCAGTGGGGGGATCTCGGTAGAGCGATCGACCATCAGGTCGCCTTCGTCGCTGACCCAGATCCTGAGCCATGGCAGCGGCTTTGGCGCGGGACCCTCGATCTTTTCGCCGGTGCGCTTGAATTTGCTGCCGTGGCAGGGGCAAGCGATGATGCCCAGGTCCTGGTTCCACGCGGTCAAGCAACCCAGGTGCGTGCATACCATGCTGAGCGCAAAGTATCCCTCATCGGCGCGAACCAGGTAGATTCCGGAGTTGACATCCATGGTGACCGAATTTACCGCGAAGCTTTCGACCTTGCCCACGTTGACAATTGTCGACGGCTCGTAGAGCACGTTCGGCGAGAGGTATTCGTAGGAGAAGACAATGGTGCCCGCGGTGGCGATGCCCAGCGACCCGAGGCCGATCTTGGTAAAGAAAGTTCGGCGGTCGAACTCTGCAGGAAGTTTCTTCGTGATTGCTTGTACTTCGTCGGGCATGTTCTACCTCTTCAGCGCGCCTGCCAGCGGCGGGCTCGAGCGTAACGGGCGGTCGATGGATTCCACGGAGATCAAGCCGGTCGGGTCCGCGGAGACCAGGTTGTACGATTCCATGGTGATGGTGCCGACGGGGCAGCGCATGGCGCAAAGTCCGCAGCGAATGCACCTCGATTCATCTTTCAGCATGGCCGAGCCGGTGATGACGCCGAGTTCTTCTGCCTGGATGTCGTCCAGTTCTACGCCAAGCAGGTCGCGAACTCCGGCGAGTTGCTGGGTGGTTGCTTCGTCGAATGCAATGCGGTCGAGTGAGACCAGTTCCAGGCAATTCTCCGGGCACACATCGACGCAGCCGCCGCAGAGAATGCAGGAGGTGGCGTCCGCCTCGTTGCCTTCAAAAACCGTGTTGACCCAGCAATGCAGGCAGCGCTGCGCCTCGGCCATCGCGGCTTCCTCATCGAAACCGATCTCAACTTCTGTAACTCCGGTGCGGCGATTGAGAGGCAGCATGGGGATCGCAGGCCGGGTCAGGTCGAGCAACTCCAGAGGCATGCGATGGCGCTCAAGTACTTCGACTTCCACGATCGGATCGGGATGCTGTTTGTCGCGCAGGAACTCGTCGATGCCCACCGCGGCGCGCTTGCCGTCGGCCACGCTGTCGATGATGAGGCGCGGACCGAAGACGCAGTCGCCGCCGGCAAAGACACCGGACGCAGAAGTCATGAGAGTTTGCGGATTGACCGCGATCAGGCCGCGCGGTGAAACATCGACGCCATCGCCGGGGCCAAGGAACTGGAGATTGGGCGCCTGGCCGATGGCCATGATAATCGTGTCGCACGCCAGCCGCGTTTCGCTGTTCTCGTAGAAGGTGGGGCTGAAGCGGCGGTTGGCGTCGAAGACGGATTTCGTCTTGAGCACTTCAAGCGCCACTGCGCGCCCGTTCTCGCCGATGATCTGCTTGGGACCGAATCCGGGATGGATGATGATTCCTTCTTCTTCGGCCTCTTCGATTTCTTCAAGCGCGGCAGGCATCTCCGCGCGATTCTCCAGGCACACCAGGTGCACCTCCTGCGCGCCCAGCCGCAGTGCGGAGAGCGAAACGTCCATCATCTCGCGCGCCGCCACTGCATCCATGCTCCCCTGCGACGGCTCGAAGTTCTCCACGCCGCCGGCATGCTGGCGCAACACTTCGCGGGCAGCGGAGCGGGCCACATCCATGGCCACGTTGCCTCCGCCGATGACCAGGACCTTTTTCCCGATGGTGAAGCGGTAGCCGAGATTTACATTGAGCAGAAAATCGATGCCCTTGTAGACGCCGTCCAGATTCACGCCGGGAATGGTCAGGTCGCGGCTGCGATGTGCGCCTACGGCGATCAGCACGGCGTCGAATTCGCGGCGCAAATCGGCGATGGTGAAGTCTCGGCCGGCCGCATGATTCAGCTTCAGCGTGATGTCGCCGGTGGAGAGAATCTCGCGTACCTGCGCTTCCACCACGTCGCGCGACAGGCGATACTCGGGCAGGCCAAGATAGAGCATCCCACCCGGCACCTGCGACGCTTCAAAGATAGTGACCGGGTAACCCATCAGCGCCAGGTCGTGCGCGGCAGACAGGCCGACAGGGCCCGCGCCCACGACAGCGATTCGGAAAGGAAGACCTGGCTGCGTGCGGCCTGCGTTCACATTGATGGGCCGCCGCGACTCCGGCCCGTGACGCTCAGTGAGAAAGCGCTTGAGCGCGCGGATGGCGATGGGCTTGTCGATCGCTCCGCGGCGGCAGGCCGTCTCGCAGGGGTGAGCACAAACGCGGCCGCAGATGCTGGCCATGGGATTCGGCTCGCGCGCCGTGCGGTAGGCATCCTCAAACTCTCCCTCGGCAATCAGCGCAACATAACGGCCGGCATTGGTGTGCGCGGGACAGGCCATCATGCAGGGGAAGTTGGTATTCAGCCAATCCCTGTCAACTTTCTTGTTGACAAAGCGCTCGAGCATCCCTGACCTCGCCGGTTGGAGGAAAAAAATGCGGGCAGCAAGGGCAGACTCTGCTGCCCGCGGGTTTACTTGCTGAGCGTGAAGTCGGCCGTGGCGTCGCCGGCGACATTCACAGGATTGGATTTGCTCTTGGCGCCTTCGTTCCAGGCGGTCACGGTATATGCTCCGTCCGGCACGTTATCAATCTTGTATGCGCCGGTCTTATCCGTCGTGGCAAAGTACGGCGTGGGAGAGACAACCAGGTAGCCGGCCATGTCAGGATGCACGTTGCAGAACAGCGGAATGATGCCGGGAGTGTCGAATTTGAACGATTGCCGCTGACCCTGAGGCCAGGTGCCCAAATTGTGGCCCAGCTTCTTGTTGCCGCTGATTGAAGGCCAGAAGACGTTGTGCGCGACGCTGTCGCTGTTGAGGAATTCAACCGTCGTGCCCTGTTGAATAGCAATAATATGGGGCACGAACATCAGGCCCTTCTGGTCCATGGTTACGTGTTGCGAGGGCGCGGGGAAGGTCTTGCCGGCAATGGCTTCAACGTAGACGACCGATTCGCCTTTGACGCCGGAAACCTTGCCGTGGATGGTGCCGGCATAGGCTGCCGTGCTGAGCGCGGCCAATGCCGCGAGTGCTGCGAGAGTAATGGGCTTCATACAATCTCCTGGTGGTGGTTCGTTGAGGGTTCGGCGTGGCGCGCCGGCGTGTATTTCATCCCGCATCAGAAAACGAAGCGAGCCAGCAAATAAACGGTGTTGTTGTCGCTTGCGTTCCGCCCTGCGCCGTCGTAGTTGGTGTTGCCGCCGTTGAATCGTGTGTAGTCGGTGTACTGAACGGCCAGGTCGACGTTTTGAAATGGCCAATAAGAGGCGTTTGCCGAGATTCCCTCGCTTCTGGCGCCCCCACTGGCGCTGCCCGACACTGCGGCTTGAGGGTACAGGAGGGGGTCGTTGGTGCCGTCTGTCAGGAACCATCCAAAGGTCCCCGAGAAACGATTGCCAAAATGGTAGGCGGCGTTCACGTTGCTCGCATTCAGATGATGCGGGCCTGGGTTCGCGTTGCCATTTGCGGCGCTTGCTATCAGTGCCGCGTTCTCCCGGACATATGTGGCGCGCAGGGAGAAAACATCCTTGCCGATGGTCCGGTCATATTGAATGTCCGGGCCAAAATCAGTGTAGCTGTCCTCGGTTCCGGTTACGGCCCCGGGAGTAGACTTCAGATGAATGCCATAGGCGCCAACTTCAAGGCTTGCGGTTCGCCCGTTCTGCTGAAATGCCAGCCGCCAGTAGGGCGCCGCACCCTGGATGTTATAGGTGCAGCACGTTCCGGTTGTGGGCTGGGCATCGCCTACATGATTGGAGCGGTAAAGGGTGCCCGCAAAGTACACGTGCTGGTCCCACATGGTGTACCCACCCAACCCCGCCACATCCTGAGCCAGCAGCCCGTTGATGATCGGCGCCGCGGCTGGGCTTGGAGCACCGTTCGGCGCGATGAATGGATAGCCCCACGCCGGCGTGCTGTTCCACAAGTCCTCCAGGGTCGGGTTGTTGTTCAGAGTCAGGCCGTAGTCCAATTCTTTGCCTGACATCGTCGTCTTGTTGGCATAGCGGATATCGGTGTTATCGGTGGTGAAGTGGTCATCTGGCTTGTTGTAGGTCACCTGTAGAAAACTGCCGATGTGATCGGTCCAGGCTCCGGCCAGGAAGATCGAAATGTCCTGGGGAAACTGGGCATTCCAGTTCTGGGTGCCTGGTTGCGGAGTTTTGGTGCCGGTCATCGAGGTCTCGAAAAAGGCGCTCAGCGGCAGCGTCTCAAGCATATTCAGGGGTGCACGGCGGGTGGTGGAATCGGCGGTGATGCTTTTATTCTCAGCGCGGTCAATGTACGCCATCAGCTTGAACAGTCTTCCACCGTTGTTCAACTCAGGCGGCGTGGTGTGGCAACCGCTGCACGGCAGACCGGTCTGGCGTGCGTAACTCGGAAGCGCCAGGGCGTTGGGAACCAATCCGCAAACTCCGGCAACCAATGCAGCCGCGCAAGGTAAGATGCTGCGTCTCATGAAACCTCCTATGGCCAACGATCGACGAGGGAATGGGGCTCGTGTAGCGATCAGAGATGCGATTGGTGTTACAAATCACAATCTGGAATCTTGGTAGTGTCGAATTGTGATATATCTCACTCGACTTCAGATGTGATGGCAATCACATAAACTCATTCAGGCAAGAGTCAGCGGCCGAGATTCATGGCAAGGCCTTAAGGGGGAAGCGGCCGCGCGGCGCTTTGACTGGAGCGGAACCAAAACTGAAATGCCCAGGCGGTGTTAGTGCAAGGTGCCGTGCGCCATTCGGGGAATCTGGACGTTAGACAGGCTGCAGTGGAGTGAGCAGCAAAACCACCGGAAGACGCCTAAGAATGCAGAGCTTCTAAAGGGCTTTCGGATGCGCTGTTATCTACGGCCACTTCACGTCGAGCGCGTAGATCTCCTGTGTGCTGATGTCGCGCAGCGCAAGGATGGAGCCGTCGGGCGCAAGCCCCGTCCAGCTCCAGGACCCGTAATCGAACACCAGATTTCCGCTGGCGGCCATGTTGGTGATCTGCTGGATTTTTCGGTCCGCCAGGCAGACGCGGTCTTCAAAGATGGTCGTGCCTTGGAGTTGGAAGGAACCGAAGACGATGCACTTGCTGTCGGGCGTCCAGGCAGGATAATGCACCCAGATGTCCCCGGTCAGATCCTGCCAGTTGCGCAGGTTCATATCGTAAAGCCTTAGCCGGTATGGGAACAGCGTCACCGCGAGCAGATAGCGCCCATCCGGCGACCAGCGCTGCGAAAACAGCCCGCCGGAGCCGGGGATCGCGGTGACCGCGCGCGTCTTCAGATTCACGATGTGCAGCGCGGTTGAACCGTTCGTCGCATCCCAATAAGGCCCGTAGAGAAGGGCATCGCCGGAGGGCGACCACGTCGCATCCACGCTGTCCTGGTCTCCGGAGGTAATCGCCTCGGGGGTGCCTCCACCGACAGGGATGATGTCAATCTGCTTCGGCTTGCCCGGCATGTTGGCCGTAAACGCAACCTGCGATCCGTCCGGCGAGATGCGCGGTAGCTGGGCCTGCATGGGCGGGAACGTGAGCTGACGGAGGCCGCTGCCGTCGCTGTTGCCATACCACAGAATGCCGTCCGGATAGGACATGAAGACGAGGTGTTTCCCATCTTTCGAGAAGTTCAGATCCGAGGCGGAGATTCCCCCCAGAAACGGCGAGAGCGAGCGGGTCTTCGGATCGTAGCGCGTTAGCTCGCCGCGAGGGATGACGCCGACAAAATAGATCTTGCCGTCCTTGCCCGGCAGCGGGGAGTACGCGCGCATCACCCCCTGCGTCAGCCGCACCGGCGCATGGCTCACCCTGTGCCACCAGTCGCCGCCTTCGCGCATGGCCCACAGAGCTAGAGTCCCGTCCCGCGTCGCCTGGAAGACGAAATACTTGCCGTCGGGCGTCCAGCTTCCGCAGCAGTCGCTGGCCGGATTGGTAAAGCCCGGCAGCAATTGATGCAAGTGGCTGCCGTCGGCTCGCACTTCCCAGAGCGACGTGGCGTGACCGTCAGGACTGACCGTGAACCGCAGCAAGCGCCCGTCCGGCGAAAAGCGCATCCAGAGCGGACCGCCTTTGACGGTCAGCAGCTTGTGCGCATCGCTTCCGTCGGTCGCTGCGGAGTAGATTGAGTCTTTAGTCCTGTAATACAGCCTCGACCCGTCGGGCGACCATGTGGCATCATCGGCCGTCAGGTTCCCGATGCGGTGCGGCTGGCCGCCGGGCACAACGGCGGTCCACAGGCTGCCGTCCTTCCATGACGACATCAGCAGTTCCGGCCGCTTCGGCGATATTCCGAGTAGCCCGAGATAAATCGGAAGCCGCTCAGGCTCGGTATCGCCGCCTTCCGTGGATACCTGAAACAGTCTAAAGTCGGCCCAAGCCGGCTCGTAAAAGTAGATGCGCGAGCCGTCGCTGTGCAGCGGGAGATAAAATGTCGGGTAGGTTTTCGGCGCACTGTCGCGCGTCAGTTGCGTCGTTTTCGTGACCTCGGGAAGCAGCAGCGCCGGACGCAGAGAATACGCCAGCACTAGAGCCAGCGCCAGAGCCAGCGCCGCGGCCGCAGCAAGCAGCCAAGGCCGAGCCCTGCGCCCAGTCGCCGCCGCTACAGCCGGCTGGGTCGCATCGGCTCCGTTGACCTCCAACGAAGCCGATGCGCCGCGGCGGATTGCATTCCCAATTGGCACATCCCCTGCCTGAGATACCGGCGCGATGAAACGATAGCCCCGCTTGGGAATGGTTTCGATAAAGAGCGGCGTATCAGTCGAATCGCCCAGGGCGTCGCGCAGATTCATTACCGCCATTCGCAGACTGTGGTCGAAGTCTACGAACGTATCTGAGGGCCACAGGACCTGGCACAACTCTTCCCGGGTGACGATCTCGCCAGCGTGTTCGAGGAGATAAACCAAGATGAGGAACGATTGTTCGCGCATCTTGACCGGCTTGCCATCGCGGCGCAACTCCACTCTTCGCGTGTCCACTTCATAGACACCGAAACGCCAAGTCTCGTCCGTGCTCACTGGCGTCGCCACTCAAACCCTCTGTGGGGGCTCTGATTGAGAAGTCTAGCACGGCCTATGCGTCAGTATGCGGTTTGACAATACAAAACCTTGCTCATTTAAGGCATTCGGGGTCAATTACATGCGCCATGACAGGCGTTTGACGCCGAAATGACAGCCAGTTGATTGCCAAAGCTACGGATAGGGAGCAGATTGCGGAACATCGCGAGCGGGGTTCAGACCTCTGCCCGCCAAATTGAACGCAAATCGAAGGGGGACAATATGCACAACGATTTCAATTCTCGCTGGGGATTCAGCAGTTTTGCGTTGCTCATCGGAATTGCTGCTCTCGTTGTCCTTGCAGCGCCGGGTCGGTTGGCGGCGCAGGAACGGGCACAACAAATCATCAGCTTCGACGTTCCGAACGCGGGCACGGGCCAGTACCAGGGCACACTCGCGCTAGGTATTAACCTGGAGGGTACGATTACCGGCGAGGTGACCGACAGCGGTTACGGGACGCACGGATTCGTAGGCACGCTTAAGGGCGGGTTCACTGAATTCGACGCTCCTGGCGCAGATCCTGTTGTCGGTTGCACGTGTGTTTATGCCATCAACGACTTTGGCGTAGTCGCGGGAAACTCCATTGACACCAACTCCGTCTCACACGTGTTTGTGCGCACTCCCGATGGCAAGATCACGGTTTTCGACGCTCCGGGCGCATACATCGGCCCGGGCTCGGGTACCTTCATCAACAACGCAAATAGCATCAATATCCTTGGGGCGGTGGTGGGGTTTTACTACGACTCGAATTTCACAGCGCACGGTTTTTTGCGCGCCGCCGACGGCAAGATCACCACGTTCGACGATCCAGCTGCGGGCAAAGGTGCTTTCCAGGGCACCTGGCCTTTCGGCATCAATGATTTCGGGGTAATCGTGGGAGCGACGACCTACCCGGACGGCACCAGCCACGGCCTTCTGCGCACGCCGAACGGGCGCAACCCAGATTTTGAATTCCCGTCCGCCACGTATTCCAACACAGCACGTATCAACGACCTTGGGGTCATTGCGGGCTCTTACTCCCAGGAATATCTCGACTCTGTACCATACGATTTCGCCGGCTATCAGCTCACGCCCGACGGCAAATTGAAGACCTTTACACCATCGGGATCGGGCACAACGACTGCTTATCCGGATGATGGCACGTGGACGAACGCAGAGAACATTTTTGGGGCTACAACGGGATACTTCTACAACGATGAAGCTGAAGCTTACGCCTTTCTGCGCGACGCCAATGGCAAAATCGTTGTGTTTGGGTACCCTGACCAGGCTGTAGTTCCAGGTTCCTACACAGGCTCGTTCGCTTACGCCATCAATGCGTCAGGGGTGATAGCAGGCTTTTGGTACGATAGCAATTTCGCCATACACGGGTTCATACGATTGCCGAACTAGTCTACCGCGCAGCTGCAGGTTAATTGGAATCCGGATTCCTACGATATGGCGGGTTTGAAGCTGATTGGCGCGTGAGAGTTGCGAAATCTTAGGGGCGAGATGCGGGCCTGGCGTAGGGCATGCCCGCTTTCTCGCTTTCCACATTAACCACGTCAATTGCGCGTGCAGGATGCAGGGGGGTATCTCAATTCTGCATTGGATACGCTCTACCTGCACCATGCCCCCCGGGAAGCGGGCTTGGTCAACGCCAGGCCCGCTTTCTCGTTCGATGCTGAGTCGCCTTCGTTTGACGAGAAATCGCGGTATTACGATCGAGGACTTTCGTCGATCCATTTCTGGGGTTCCGATTGGATTGTCGGCTACTCGGCAGTACCTTGTGGTCAATGCCTTCGCGAACCTAAAACGGACGCGCAAGAGGATACGCGGACCGCATTTTTCAAGCGGTATGCGCATGTGCTGCAATCACAATCACGGGTGAATTGCGGGTGAGCGTGTTTCCCTAATTTTGCTCTAAATTGTTCAAAATAATGGTGGCCAGGGACGGGATTGAACCGCCGACGCCGGCCTTTTCAGGGCGTTAATAAGCAGTACTTCCAACCACTTACAAGACTTCGTGGGCTGCCTAAATTCGGCGAAATACGTGTAAGACGGGCCAATCACGGGTGAGGGACGACGGGTGGACGTTGGAGCTATACAACCAACGTCAAGCAAGAATTCGCTGCGAAGGACAAGGCTATTGCAGAAGGCGCATTCTGCGCAGAAGGTCCTGGAACCGAGGATCAGGGCGCAAGGGGTCGAATTCGGGGTCGACCCTTAATCGGTCCATACCGCCCGAGTAGGTTTCGAAGCCTTTCTCGAGCAGAGCCAAAGCGTCCTCGTTTTGGCCCAGGGCAGTGCATGCTCTTGCAATCTCCCAGGGTGAGACATAATGTTCTCTCGATTCTTGCTTTAGCTTGTTGAGGATTCTCAGGCCCTCGCTTCGGTTCCCCAACGCTACATAGGCGTGAATACGTCCGGGATGAAAAGCCTCTCGAAACTCCGCGAGTGCCTCTTTCGGCATTCCCTTTTGCAGATAAATGTCGCCGAGCCTGTCGTGGGTCGCCGCGTCATTCGGTTCCAAGTCCAGCGCCTTGCGTGCTTCGATGATGGCGCGGTCGTATTGACGCCCTTCATAGAGAATGAGCGCGACGTTGGCATTAACCCTGACCGAAAGGGGGTCTAGTTTCTGGGCTTTCTGGATCTCGGCGAGGGCCTCTTCGTTCTGGCCCATCTCGGCCAATCGGAAAGCGTACCAGTGGTGGGCGTTCGCATAATTGGCGTTCAACTTAATTGCGGTTTGAAACTCCTTCTGTGCTGCTTGCCAATCCCGGTCATAGTCGAACAACACCATGGCCAGGGAGGTGTGCGCCTCCGCCGAAGCCGGATTAAGTTCGATTGCCCGCTGTGCCGCCAGTTTTGCCTTCCGGTCGACCTCGATACCGGGAACGACGGAGTTGTTGGCGAGCGTGATGTAAGAATCCGCCAGGCCGGAGTAGGCGAGAGCATATGTAGGGTCAAGGCCGATGGCCTGCTGAAAATACTCTAGGCTTTTCTTCAGCCCCTCTGCGGTTCGCTTGTTCCACTCGTAGCGGCCCTTGAGATAGAGTTCGTAGGCCTCCGGGTTCACGGTATGCGCGACTGCCAGGTAGGCCTGCTGCCCGGGCGAGACTTTCGTTTTGATCTCGTTGGCGATAGCTTGCGCGACCTCACTCTGCAGCGTCAGCACGTCACGCAGATCCCCTTCATAGCTCTTCGCCCACAGGTGAGTATCGGAGGGGGCATAGATCAGCTGCGCCGTAATACGGACGCGATCACCAGAACGAAGCACCGCGCCTTCGAGGACGCCGTTGACATGCAGTTCGCGAGCGATCTCGGGCAGTGATCTGGTCACACCTCTGAAGCGCATCACCGATGTGCGGGAGATCACTTTAGGCACACCGGCTTCCGATAGCCGGGTAATCAGAGCCTCGGTCATCCCATCGGCGAAGTATTGCTGTTGCGGGTCTCCACCTTCGTTTGTAAATGGGAGCACGGCAATGGAATCGATGCGAGTTGCGTCGCCACCTTGGAGATGCCAGATATTCGCCGCCAGAGCTACAGCGACTGCGACAACCCCAGCGGCCGTCCATTTCTGCCATCGCGCCGGGCTTTTTCCCCGGGTTTGCGAGGCGGTTGCTGCGTGAGCCGGATCGCGCCGGTCATGCACAGGGGCGACGAAGCTCTCAACGGAAACCATCAATCGATAGCCACGGCGAGGAATCGTTTCGATGTAGTTCGGGCTTTCGGCTGAATCACCCAAGGCATCTCGCAAACGTTTTACCGCTGCATTCAGTCCGTACTCAAAATCCACATACGTGTCGGAGCGCCACAGGCAACGACGCAACTCATCGCGAGTCACCACTTCTCCGGGATGCCGGACAAGCTCAGTCAGAATGTGGAAAGGCTGCTCGGCCAGCTTCGTGGTGGTCCCGTTGGCGCGCAATTCAGCGCTGTTCAGGTCGAGCTGGAAGGGCCCAAACCGGACGGTTTGCGCGGGAAGCGGCAAGATTTCCTCGCTTGTACGCTGAGAGCATTTTAACGCCGCCCATTACCCGGAGGCGGCACAGATTTTGAGAATTGCTTTACATCCGACCTTCGATCTGCGGACCAGAACGTCCGCACGGTCTGTTAGCTGATTTCCATCCAGATTCCATCGCCTTTCCATTGTCCCGCCGACCGAGTCATACGAAGCTCAATCCGTCTGCGCCGGATTTCGGCGCGGACGAAAGCCGGGAGGGTGAAGCGGCAATCCCGATCCATGCGCGTGCAGGTGGGGTTGCGGTTAGGGGTGCTCAGCGCTCCAGTCGAAGCATCTCCTCTTTTGCCTCCAGAAGGGCGGTTGCCCCGAGGGAGCGCGGCGCCCCCTCCGGTTGCCACGCATCGTTGTTTGAGTTCACGAACCCAAAACCAGCAATCTGGAGGCAAATCATGAATCGTATTCGCAAGCTGACATTCACTGTTCTTGTTTGTTCTGCCGTGGCTGCCTGGTCGCAGGCACCAGGAGAGGGAAAGTCCAAAATCGTTGTTTTCGACGTTCAGGGTGCGACCGGCACCATGGCTTACGGGATCGATGCGCTGGGCGAAATCACTGGGACTTATTGGAATGCCGACGGAGTGAACCATGGGTTCCTGCGCGCTACCGACGGGAAAATCGTTACGTTCGACGCACTGAACGCCGTCGCTACCGAACCTTGGTCCATCAACCCGGAGGGTGAAATCACAGGCCAGTATTGGGACGGAACCGGAATGATCCATGGGTTCCTTAGGGAACCCGACGGAAAGTTCACCACATTCGATGCTCCGAGCGAGGGCACCGGGCAAAACCAGGGCACAATGGGTGAGGCCATCGATCCCGCCGGTTGGATCGGTGGAGATTACCTGGATCCGGACAATGTGAGCCACGCGGTGTTGCGCGCCCCTGACGGTCGGTTCACCGAATTCGTGGTCCCCGGCGCAAACGGTTACTGGGGCGCGTGGGTGGATGGGATCTGCGGATTGACACCTTCCGGAATCATTGCAGGATCCTACGTCGAGGCGCCGGGCTGGATGTTTCACGGATATGTGCGCACCCCAGACGGCAGGATCACCCAGATTGACATCCATGGCGCGGGCGCAGGCCAGTACCAGGGGACCGAAACCGAATGCATCAATTCGGCCGGCACGGTCACGGGGCAATTTGTTGACTCCGCCGGCGTGAACCATGGATACCTCCGGGAACTGGACGGGAGAATCACGAAATTTGATTTCCCGGGCGCGGCCACCGGGTCCAGCCAGGGAACTGTCCCTTCTAGCATCAACTCCGAGGAAGCCGTGGTTGGGAGCTATTTCGACGCGAACTCCGCAGCGCACGGGTTCCAGCGTTCGCGAGATGGACAGTTCAAGTCCTTCGATTGCACAAATGCCGGCGCGGCAACAGGACAAGGCACAATGCCCATGAACAACAGCGCCACGGGAGCGGCGACGGGCTACTGCGTCGATGCAAACGGCCTATATCATGGCTTCCTCTGGAGTGAACTCAACTGATAACAGTCGCTTATCGGTTTTTCGATGCCGCCCAACCGTTGGGCGGCATTTCTTTTGCAGGCGTCTGTTCCGGGTGTATTGTCGGCTATCCGTCAGTGACCTTGTGGTTAATGCCTTCGCGACCCCATAAAGACGCGCAAGGGGGTATGATGACAGCGTTTTTGACGCCGCCTTCGCAGGTGCCGAAATCACAATCACGGGTGAACTGCGGGTGAGCGTATTTCCTTAATTTACCGCTAAATAAATCATTTAAATGGTGGCCAGGGACGGGATTGAACCGCCGACGCCGGCCTTTTCAGGGCCGCGCTCTACCACTGAGCTACCTGGCCTCAGTGCAGACTGGAGTTGCAAATTCCTGCGCGGAGATCCGGGCTGGGCCGGAGAAGGTGGGTGTATCCACGAACAGTACGCTGCAACAACCTGAACAGTATACCAAGTAAGAATCTAATGGGCCAAACCCTTGCCGGCGTGTGAAACCTGCCTGCGGGGCCGCGAAAAGCCACCTGCCACGATGCCGGAAGGGACACTCGGCTAGAAGTGATAGACAAGGTTGATTGCCATAGCGGTGCGTACCCATTTGCGCATATTCCGTGCGTACACAGCCTGAGCGCCTCAGTGGCCGGCGCCGAGTCAGCGGCCGGAGTGGACGCGTGTTGAATGAAGCCAAGCAGGGATGGTGCAAGCACCATCCCTGCCGTCACGAGCAGCAGCACCAGTCGGATTGGGCCAGGCACATTTTATTGCTTGTGACCGACCAGTTCGGCTTCGATCCTGGCGTACTCTTCTGATTGATGCAGCTCCTCTGAATCCGGCAGAAGGTAGGCGTGTTCGCCGTGCAGCGACTCATCGAGTCCGTGTTGCTCGTTATCCTCAGTGACCTTCACCGGAGTGAACAGGTCAATCGCCTTGAGCATGCCCCAGGTGAAGCCGAAGGCCCATACCGACGAGAAGAGGACGGCCACCAATTGCTTGTAAAAGAAGCTCGGATTCCCGTACAGCAGGCCATTTTGCCCGGCCGGGTTGAACTCCGAGGTGGCGAAGACGCCCAGCATGACGATGCCCAGGAAGCCGCCCACGCCGTGAACGCCCCAGACGTCAAGCGCGTCATCGACATGCAGCTTGTTCTTAAGTTCGACCGCAAAGTAGCACACCACGCCGGAGACGCAACCAATGATGACCGCCGTGGTGGGCGAAACATAACCGGCCGCCGGAGTGATGGTCGCCAGACCGGCGACGGCGCCGGTAAGCAGGCCAAGGAACTTCGGCTTTCTCTCGCGGATCCAGGCCACGATGAGCCAGGCCACAGCCGCGAAGGAGGCCGCAACGTCAGTGTTGAGGAACGCCGTGGCGGTTACTGAGTCCACGCGCATTTCGCTGCCCGCGTTGAAGCCGTACCATCCGAACCACAGCAGTCCAGTGCCCAGGGCCACCAGGGGAATGCTGTGCGGGCCGCGGTCCAGCACGCGCCGTTTACCAACGTATAAGACAGAGGCCAGCGCTGCCATGCCGGCAATGTTGTGCACCACGATGCCACCGGCAAAATCCTCCACACCCCACTTCGCCAGCAGGCCGCCGCCCCACACCATGTGGACGAACGGGAAGTACACGAAAGTCAACCAGAGGGTGAGAAAGATGCAATAGGCGTTGAATGTGACCCGGTTGGTGAACGCACCGGAGATCAGCGCAGGCGTGATGATGGCAAACATCATCTGGTAGGCGATGAAGACCAGCAGCGGAATGGTGTTATTCGGTGAAGGCGTGCTCAGAGAGACACCGTGCAGACAAGCCTGGTTGAGGTTGCCGATGATTCCGTGCCAGTCTCCACTAAAGCACAGGGAGTAGCCATACAGATACCAGATCACCGTTGTCCAGCCCATCGAGACGAAGCTCTGAATCATGATGGCGAGGACGTTCTTGCGGCCGACCAGGCCGCCGTAGAAGAATGCGAGGCCCGGCGTCATGAGCATGACAAGACTTGTGCATAGAATCATGAAGCCGGTGTTACCCGTGTCTAGGTGAAGCATAATTTCCTCCGGATTTTGAACCGATAGCGCTGGAAGCGCAATTGCCAGGGGCGCCGCCCAGAGCAAATAGCTCTCCTGGCCAACCGTGCAGAGATAGGCGTGGAAAAGAGGCAGTCGCTGCGTAGGGTTCTGGGTGAACCCATAACATCCGGCTCGAGGGAGCGGGTGTGCGGAGAGTGGGAGCCGTATCTAGGGATAAGAAAATCGTACAAATCCCCTGATTACTTGTCTAAGGCGCCTGCAAGACAACCGTACAAGAATTCCGCCGGAGTTGTACGATGCGATGTGCGGAGCATCACCCGAGTTGGTGACTCTGGTTATGGCATTCAACGGGAGATCGTGGCCCACGACGGAACCTTTATACGAATCGTTCAAGCGGAAAATCGGCCCCGGAGAAACTGAAGACGCTTACCCGGCACAGCTAATCCCCTTTTGAGCGGCCCAGTCCCAGCCCGCTTGCACTACACTGAAGTGCAACCATGCGCAGCAGGACTGCTTCTTTCCTCTTTCGATCTTCTGTTTGCATCGCGCTGGCCGCCCTCGGCGGATGTGATCGCAAGCCCGTTGGTGTTCAGGGGCCCAAAACCAGTGCCGAGCAGCGCGCCGGGCTCATCTACGAGGCCAATCTGCACCAGGGGCCCGAGGCGCTGCGCGCGTTCCTGGCCGACTTCCCCAAGGGCGCCGATCTGCACGTGCACCTCTCGGGCGCGGTGTACGCCGAGACCTTTATCCGCGATGCGGGTGAGGATGGCCTTTGCGTCGACACAACCACACTGAGCTTTGTGAAGCCGCCGTGCCGCGGCAAGCTAGTACCGGCAAAGAATCTTTCCGGCAACATCGACAGGCAGACGCAACTGCTCTACGACAAGCTGATCGATGCACTTTCAATTCGCAGCTTTGTGCCCTCGGCTGGCTGGAGCAGGCACGACCAGTTCTTCGCGGTGTGGGACCGATTGGGCCCGCTCAAGGACCACGCGGGCGAGTGGGTCGACGAGATCGCAACGCGCGCGGCGGAACAGAACCAGCAATACCTTGAGCTGATGATGACGCCGCCGTTCAGCCATGCCATAGGAATTGCAAGCCAGATCGGGTGGAGCCCGGAGTTGGCGCAGGGCGATCCGCAGGCGTTTGCGCGTTTCCGCCAGCAACTGCTGGATCGCGGGCTGCGGGATGAAGTTGCGCCGGGCCGCGAGACGGCGCGCGAGGCCGAGGCGCAGCGCAAGCAAATGGAGCACTGCGGCACAGCGCAGGCAGCGCCGGCCTGCCAGGTCGAGGTCAAGTATATCTGGACGGTTTTGCGCGACTTTGCGCCGGAACAGGTCTTTGCGCAGACGCTGCTGGGCTTTGAGACGGTGACAGCGAGCATGCACGCAGGTGACAACACGTGGGTGGGCATCAATCTGGTGCGGCCGGAGGACGACTTCGTCACCATGCGCGATTACACCCTGCAGATGAAGATGGTAGCGTATCTGCATTCTGCGTATCCCAAGGTGCATATCTCGCTGCACGCGGGCGAGCTGGCGTTGGGTCTGGTGCCGCCCGAGGGGCTGCGCTTCCACGTCCGGCAGGCGGTGGAGATTGCGGACGCCGAGCGCATCGGCCACGGCGTCGACATCATGTATGAGGACAACGCGCGCCAACTGCTCGAGGAGATGGCCGGCAATCACATCATGGTGGAGATCAACCTGAGCTCGAACGAGGGCCTCCTGGGCGTCGAAGGCGACGGGAATCCGTTCCAGGTATACCGCGCGGCCCACGTTCCGGTGGCGCTTTCGACCGACGATGAGGGAGTGAGCCGCATCGACCTGACCCACGAGTACGTACGCGCGGCCATCGAATACAACCTGAGCTATCGCGACCTGAAGCAGTTGGCACGGACGGGAATCGAACATAGTTTTCTGCCCGGGGCGAGTTTGTGGGCCAAGCCCGACGACTACAGCACCGCAGTTGGCGCGTGCCGCGACCAGGAGCCTGGCGGCGACAAACCGGCGGACGAGTGCAAGGCCTTCCTCGACGGCAGCCAGAAGGCCGCGGCGCAGTGGGAGCTGGAGCGCAGGTTCAGGGACTTCGAAGCGAAGTTCCAGGGCCCGGAATACGACAGGGTGCTGCATGGACAATGAGCGCATTCGCGAGATCTGCATGGCGATGCCCCACGTTTGCGAGACGGTGAACTGGGGACATCACCTGGTGTACTTTGTCGGTGATCGCGACATCGGCGGCAAGATGTTTGCGATGACCGATCTGGATGGAACCGGAACAGGCGTGCTCTGGTTCCACTGCGGAGCGGAGCGGTTTCACGAGCTGCTGGAGATTGAAGGCGTCATCGCGTCGCCTTACCTGGCCAAGGTTCATTGGGTGACGCTGTTGCGCTGGGATACGCTCAGGCCGCGCGAGATTGAAACGGAGCTGAAGCAGGCCTATGAGCTGATCTTTGACAAGCTGCCGCCGCGGACGAAGAAGATATTGCTGTTGCCGGAAAAGGAACGCTTGAATGTGATCCGGGAGCGGAAAAAGGTGCTCAAAGCGAAGCAAAAGGGTCGATAAAAAGGGGCTATAAGCTTTATTTGGACTTTGGAGTGCCCATGAGGAATGATTTTCGGGCATTTCGTCAAGCTTGATGAGTTTTTCCGCAGCCTGTTAAGCCAGTCAGGCAGATCTTGGCAATCCCTCGACGCCCTTTCTCAATGCAGCCCGAAAAGCACCTTCTTCTTCGGCGACTGCGCCGCAGCGATCGGCGTGTTCAGCGCGTCCACAACCGGCGCGGCGATCTTGAAGTGGCGAACGATAATGGCGGCGAGATCGGGCTTGAGAGCGGTTTCAGCGGGCAGAGTCGCGGCCAGCCCCCACTGCCGGCAGCGGACGAGGTCCATCGCTGGATGCTCGCACGGGAAGCCTTTGGGCGGCCGCGTAAGCGCGTTGCCTTCAAACTCATCGAAGTGCTTCCGTACTCTTGGGTTTTGGAGTAGTTTTCTGAATTCGCCATGGTGATCGAGCAGCCAGTGGCGAATCTGCGCCAGCTGCTCCTTCTCCGGCATGTAAGCGCCGGCCGCGACGATCAGCTCTTTGGGGCTCACGTGGAAGTAGTAGCCAGCGCCGGAGGTCTTCTCAAGACCGGTATGCGTCCACCACGCGGCCACATGCGTTTTGTAAGGCCGCTTGTCGGAAGAGAAGCGCGTGTCGCGATAAATGCGGAACATGCTTTTCTCAGCGGGGCGCACGAACGCAGGCGCAAAGTCCATCATGGCGTCGGTAATCTTGCGAACCGCAGCCAGCATCGGCTCCTTGAGCTCCGCCTCAAACTGCGCCTTACGCGGTTGAAACCACTCGCGGTCGTTGTGCCTGGCCAGGTTGCGCAGAAAGGTAAGCGCCTCAGGGCGAAAGTAGGGAAGAGCGGCGGAGGGGGCGGAAGATTTTTTCGTTGCCATAGCAAGAAAAAGTGTAACGCGACGACCACCGGACACGGAGTGGATGAAAGATCTTCCAACTGATCGTTTACATCGAGCGCCTTTGATCAGATAATCCGGCTGTGACTCTTTTCGAATTCTTCTTCTCCCCGCGATCCAGAGGCCGCTGGGATTCCTGGTGGGCTCTGTTTATGACGTTTCCATTCGTCTTCGGGCTCTCTTTCCTCGTTCCCCAACAATTGCGAGATGCCAGAGTTGGAGCTCGCGAGCAATTCGCCACTGGCGTAGTTACCGCCTACGAGCCATCGAACCACGATAGCTGCCGGTATACCTTTTCCATTAATCGGCAGAGATTCGACGGGATCAGCGGTTGCCCTTTCCATCCGGGAGCCGTCGGCGCAGTGGTACAGGTATATTACGACCCAGCCAATCCGGCAACCAGTTCGCTGGAAGATTTCCTGGAGGCACGCAGGCGAAATGAGGGAATGATCCCGCTGATGCTTCTCGGAATCTGCGCTGTGATCTCTGCTATCCTCTTCTCGAAGTACAGGCACCGCACCAAAAAGACTTAGTTGTTTCTTCGAAACTAACGTCGTCGAGGACACACTGGACCCGCGGCTGAAGCCGATTATTGTGGAAGCACTCATTCAAGGGCCTGAAGGCTCCCGCTCCCTCCGATCATCGAATTACTTTCAAAGCCCCACGGAACAGCCCATCGAAATCCCCAGCCAGGGCCTTGTCTTTCGCAATCGCCTGCTCAATCGCCTTCTCCGCCGCCACGCGCTGGTAGCCGAGATTGGTCAGCGCCGAGAGCACATCGTCGACGGCTGCGCCTTGCGCCCTTGCCTGCGTAGGCGCAACGGCAAAATCGTCCAGCTTATCTTTGAGCTCCACCACCAGCCGCTCGGCCAGTTTTTTGCCCACGCCGGGAATACGCGTGAGCTGCGCGTGGTCCTGCGCGCGGATGGCCTGCACGGTGCGCTCCACCGAGAGGCCGCTGAGCATCTTGATGGCGAGTTTCGGCCCCACGCCGCTCACGGTAATCAGCCGCTCAAACAGGTGCTTCTCTTGAAGCTCCAAAAAGCCGAAGAGCGCGATCTGGTCCTGGCTCACCTGAGTGTGGATGTGCAGCGCCGCCTCGGCGCCCACCGAGGGCAGCGCCGTGAACGTGGGCACGCTGATGGTGACGTCGTAGCCGACCCCCGCGGCCTCGACAATGGCCTGGCCGGGCTGTTTCAAGATAAGCTTGCCGCGCAGATGAGCGATCATTTGCTGCCTATTGTATTTCTTCTTGTCGATCTCATGAACAGGCCCGCATCCATATCGTCAGCACCGTGTCCAGGCGTCATCGCCGTGTCGAGACAGGTTACTATCTCCTTGGTTGTATTTACCGCGTCCCCTGGCCCGGCTATTCTTATCCGGATCGCCGCCCGAACGTTCCGCCCTTTGCCGGCCGCTCATATTCTGTCCAATGCGCATTGGAGATTCGATGAACTGGTACTTTGCCTTTTTCTTTATTTCAGGGTTTTGCAGCCTGCTCTATGAGGTCATCTGGCTGCGTCTCACGGTGGCGCAGTATGGCGTCACCATCGCCATGACCTCGATTGTGCTTTCGGTCTTTATGGCGGGCATGGGCGCCGGCTCGTGGATCGCGGGAGCAGCCGCCCGGCGCTACGGCAAGCGGCTTTCATGGTCGCCGCTGCGGCTCTACGCCGCGGCCGAGTTAATCATAGGCTGCGCTTCGCTCACGGTTCCCCTCGAATTGCTTCTCGGCCGCCATCTGCTTGAGTCCCATTTGTTCGAGTCGTGGAGCGTCGGATTCAGTTCATCCTCGGCAACGTTCTATCTGGCGTCGGGCGCCCTCGTCGCTGTCACCCTCATTCCCTGGTGCGCGTGCATGGGCGCAACCGTTCCGCTGGCCATGTGGGCCATTCGCAGCGAATCCCGGCCTGAAGCGGGTCGTTCGTTCAGCTTTCTCTACACAGCCAACGTAATCGGCGCCATGGCCGGCGCCATCGTTCCCGCCGTCCTCATCGAGCTGTACGGATTCCATGGCACGCTTTGCATCGGCGCATGCCTCAACGCCGCCATCGCCGCCGGCGCATTCGCGCTCGCGTTCCGCCGGCGCGGACCTGGCGCTGAATCCGCCGCAGTGCAGCCGGCAGCGACGTCCGCCGCAACCCTGCCTGCCACTCGAAACGGATCTCGAGTGATGACGCTGCTTTTCCTCACCGGCTTCGCCACCATGGGCATGGAGGTGATCTGGATAAGGCTGTATACAGCCTTCGTGGGGCCGCTGGTGTACTCGTTCGCATTGATCCTGGCCTCGTACCTGGCGGCCACGGCGATCGGCGCGCGCATGTACCGGCGGAGAGGCGCACCGGCCGACTCGCGCCTGGCATGGATCCTGCTTGGGCTGCTGAGCCTGGCGCCGTTGATTACCGCCGATCCCAGAATCCCCATGGCGGCCGCCCTACGCGTCGTTCTCGGAGTTCTGCTCGTCTCAGGCGTCATCGGCTTTCTCACACCCATGCTCGTCGATCGATGGTCGGGCGGGGATGCGGACCGCGCAGGCAAGGCTTACGCCGTCAACGTGCTCGGCTGCATTCTGGGGCCGCTCTTCGCAAGCTTCGTTTTATTGCCGCATTTGAGTGAACGCGCATCGCTCGCCATCTTTGCCCTTCCCTGGTTCGCCATGATTCCTTCGTGGCCGGGCAGCAAGGGGCTCACGGCCAGGGCGCGCGTGTACAGCATCGCAAGTGTGGCCGCGTCGCTCCTGGTCCTCTTCGCAACGCGAGACTACACATCGATGTATCCCGAAGGCCGGATCCTGCGCGACAGCACCGCAACGGTCATCGCCGCCGGGCGCGGAATGGATCGCAAGCTGATAACCAACGGTGTGGGTATGACCTCGCTCACCCCGATCACCAAAATGATGGCTCACTTCTCGCTCGCATCGCTCGATCATTCACCGCACAGCATGCTGGTCATCTGCTTCGGAATGGGCACAACTTACCGCTCGGCTCTATCCTGGGGAATCCCAACCACCGCGGCCGAGCTGGTGCCGAGCGTGCCCAAACTCTTCACCTATTTCCACGAGGACGGAGCAAAGGTGATGGCGTCGCCCCTCTCGCATATCGCGATCGACGACGGACGCCGCTACCTTGAGCGCACCAGCGACAAGTTTGACGTGATCGCAATCGACCCGCCGCCCCCGGTAAACGCAGCTGCCTCCAGCCTGCTCTATTCCGAGGAGTTCTACGCCACAGCCAGGCGGCGCCTGCAGCCGGGGGGCATACTGGCGCAATGGCTGCCCTACGGCGACGCTGCCGACGTGGCCTCGGTGACGCGCGCGCTGGTTGATTCGTTCCCCCACGTGCGCATCTATCCATCGGTCCTGGGCCTGGGGTGGCACTTCTTTGCCAGCATGGACCCGATTCCGGAGCGCAGCGCCGATGAGATGCTGGCGCGCATGCCTGCGCCGGCCGTGGCCGACATGATGGAGTGGGGACCGGGAGAGACGCCCCGCGAGCAGCTCCAGTTGATGCTTTCGCACAGTTTCACGCCTGAAGAACTGATCGCGCGCGCGCCTCAATATCCTGCGCTGCGCGACGACCGCCCGGTAAATGAATACTTCGTGGTGCGCGGATTCGCCGCGGCGTTCAGGAATTCAAAGTAGGATTTGGCCGGGCCGCCTGCGAGTTTGCCTGCCGCGCAGGCGAGCGATCAGTTTTCTCTTATGCCGATTCGAGCGGTTCAAGAATTGCTGTTCCCCGGAGCCACAACCGTTGTGTGGCATTTTCCTTAAGAAAATGCCACCTTTCACTGCCCTCAAGAGTGCACGTGAACTCTGGTACCGCTCTAGACAGTGGCTTGAGAGCCTTCGATCAGCTTCACAAATTCAGCCGCTGTCAATACGACGCCGCGGTTTACAAAGAACTTGTTGAGCAATGCATGATGCAGCTCAGCGTCTCGGTCGGCGCAGCAGTCGCCGATCACCGCAATTCTGTAATCGAGGTCGAAGGCCTCGGTCAGCGTCGACAGCACCACACCGCTGGTAGCGATGCCGAACATCGCCAGCGTATCGATCTCCCGGGCGCGAAGCAGCATCCCAAGGTCGGTGCCCGCAAAGGCGCTCACACGGTGTTTGGTGACAACAATGTCTCCCGGTTCGGGTCCAAGCGCAGGATGAATTGCGCCGGCACTCCCGAGAAAAAGCTGCTGGTGTTGCGGGTTCGACTTGAGGGCGGCAAAAAGCGTGTTGCGGCTGCTTACCTCGGGCAATCCGGGGCGGAAACCAACCTGAACGTGGATCACCGTCATGCCGGACTTGCGCGCGGCTCGAAGCACACTTGCAGCGCGTCCCAGAAATTCTTCCTGTGGCTCCGCATAGATTGAAACGATGCCTGCCTGGCAATCCATGGCGAGAACTGCGGTATGCGCGATGTCGAATTTAATTTCGCTTCCCATAACGTCGATTGATTGCAAACCGAATTCTATTCCCAATCCAAACTAGCCGAGCAGCCCCATCCGCCTGGCCACATGCTCGATCGTCTCGAGCGCCTGGTCCAGCTGGGCCTTTGTATGCTCGCTGGTCACAATGGCGCGGATGCGCGCCTTGCCTTCCGGCACCGTGGGGAAGGCGATGCCCGTTCCCATTACGCCTTCATCGAATAATGCCCGGCTGAACTCCATGGCCGCACGGCCCTCGCCAACAATGATGGGCGTGATGGGCGTCTGGGTTGCGGGCGTGGTGACGCCGCCGATGTTGAATCCCGCGAGGCGAAGTTCGCCCTGAAAGTAGTGCGTGTTGTCCCACAGCCGCTGGATGCGCTCCGGCTCGGACTCGAGAATGTCGAAGGCCGCAATGCACGTTGCAGCCACGCTCGGCGGATGCGAGGTGGAGAAGAGGAACGGCCGCGCGCGATGGTAGAGATAATCGATCAGGTCCCTCGATCCGCACACGTAGCCGCCCAGCGCGCCGATGGCCTTCGACAGCGTGCCCACCTGCACATCTACCTTGCCGTGCATTCCAAAATGATCAACCGATCCGCGCCCGTTGCGCCCCAGCACGCCCGAGGCATGCGCATCGTCGACCATCATGATGGCGCCGTATTTCTCGGCCAGTCCGGCCAGCTTGTCCACGGGGCCAATGTCGCCATCCATACTGAAGACGCCGTCGGTGATCACCAGCTTGTGTCCCGGCTCCATTTCTAACCCTTGGAGTAGTTCCTCGCAATGGGTTGCGTCTTTGTGGCGAAAAACTTTGATGGTGGCCCGCGAAAGCCGAGCACCGTCAATGATACTGGCGTGGTTCAGCTCGTCAGAGAGGATGAAGTCCTCTTTGCCGAGAATCGCGCTGACCGTGCCGGCGTTGGCCGCGAAGCCGCTCTGAAAGACCACGCACGCCTCGACGTTCTTGAAGCGTGCGATCTTCTCCTCGAGCTCCATGTGGATACGCATGGTGCCTGCGATAGTGCGCACCGCGCCCGAGCCCACGCCGAACTCGCGCGTGGCCTTGACGGCCGCCTCAATGAGTTTGGGGTGGTTGGCCAGGCCCAGGTAATTGTTGCTGGCCAGGTTGATCACCTCTTTGCCGTCGTAGTGGCACACCGGCGCCTGCTGGTCGTCGAGCACGCGCAGGTTGAAGTGCGTGCCCTTGGCGCGGAGTTCATCGAGTACGGCGGTGAGATGTGCAAGCTGCGGGCGGGGTGCAGTGGAATCTGTCGAAGTCATGGAAGGTTACCTCAAACAGACAAGGATAACGCCGGAGGGGATCAGGGATCAGGGATCAGGCCGCGGGCAGGCTTGGCGTCAGGGCTTTTCCTTCAGTGCGTTGCAGCCCCACTGATCGCCCAGGTCGCATCCCTTCTGCAAAAGCTGGCGTCCGTGCGCAATGTCCGTGGGGACACCGTGGCCCGTCCGGTACAGATCGCCCAGATAGCTGCAGCCGGTTGCGTACCCTCCGTTGCAGCCCTTTTCGTAGTAGGTGCGCGCCTGTCCGTAATCCTGGGTTACGCCATGCCCGTATTCGTAAAGAATGCCCAGGCTGGTGCAACTCGAAACAACCCCGCCGTCGCAGGCCTTTTGATAGGCAACGCTCGCCCGCTCGTAATCCTGGACCCCGCCTTTCCCCGCGTCGTACAAATATCCGAGGCTGGCGCAGGCATTGACTTTGCCGCCGTTGCATGCCTGCTCAAAAAGCGGGCGGGCCCGATCGTATTGCTGCTGCGCGTTCAGCATCTGGCCGTCTTCGTAAGCCTGCTCGGCAGGCCGGGCAGCGTTGGCCTGCTGTTCCAGGTTCACGCGAGTGTCGCGTAGAGGCTCCAGCTCAAACTTGACGGCGGTCTCGCCCTTCTCTGTGATGTCGATCTGCTTTTCATCCTGGTCGCGGCCGTCAAGGGTCTGGGCTGCCACCTGGTGCCGGCCCAGCGGGAGCCCGGCTGCCGCCGTTTTGCCTTGGCCGATCTCGCCATGAGGTTTGCCGTCGAGCGTCCACCTGCAGGGCAGATCGCATGAAACCATGATGGAAGCCGGATAGGAGGTTTTTTTCAGCGTCTGGTTCGCCGGCTGGGCAGGCGCATGGCTCTGCGCGGCCATCGCCTGCACAAGCAAAAACCCCAAAGCCCATGCTGAGAAAACCCCCGTCAACGGTGAATAACAGCTCGGCCGCCAGTGACGGTGCTGGACAGCGGCCTGGGGCGGGCGTTGAGACGAGTGGCGTATCGGCATGATTGGGTGCAAGCTCATGGCAGGTCTTCATGGGTCACATCCGCCCAATGGGTCAGGCGTCCGCGGGAACAAAGAAGATGCGATGCGCAAAAGCATAGCATTTTTGCTGTTCTTACGGGGTCTTAATGGCCGGCTGCGCCGGGTAACCGCATGAACGTCCATTTTGCAAGCGGGGTCCACTGCGCGGTGCGCCGTAGGCGCTAAGGACGTTAGCCCCGCGCCTCGGCGTGGGGTAAGATGCCCCACCTGCCTTCTCCAGCCCCGTAGGGGCGCCGCAAATCGTTGCGTCAAACCGGAATCGGGCCTAGGCTGTCCTTCACGCGATCTCTGTGGCTGGCTGCGCCGCCGACCTTCCCGCGACTTACGGAACGCCTGCTGGAGCGTCCATTGAATGAGACGCAAATTGTGAGCCCGCAAAGGTATTCGGGCCTCAGCGGGCCCGGCTGCTCTGCCCGGATGGGTGGCCGCTTCAAGGGTTGGCCGGATACAATGAAACTTCACTCAATGCCACGCCTTGTGGGCGAAAGAGAGCCGGTTTTGGAGCAGGAGCACGTGAGGAAAATGACCAGCCGCATTCTGCGGCTAAACGGGGTTGCTTGGCTGGGCATTGCGCTTGCCTCGCTGCCGGCAGCCGCAGCCACGCAGGCGATTGCCTCTTTTACCACGCTGAACGTGGTTACCAGCGACCGGAACGGCCGCACCCAGGCCGCTATTCAGGTGAGTGTGACCGGCGCCGACGGCGAGCCCGCAAGCGGCGTTGTGGCCATTGAGGATGGGACTCTGACTCGGGCTGAAGCCGCGCTCGACGCATCCGGCGAAGCCCGCAGCACCGTCACTCTCTCCGGCGGCGATCATCAGCTCCGCGCCGTCTACCTTGGCGACGCCACGCATCGCGGTTCAACATCGCCGGTGGCCGAAGCCTCGGGAACTGCCGGCAGCCAGCCCGGCTTCGACGTGAGCATTGCGCCGGTTTCGCCGTCCACCTTTCCCATGACGCTCACCCCCGGCCAGACCGGGACGGCGCTTGTCACAGTCACGCCTGAGAACAACTCTTCGCTCACCGCGCCGATGTTCGTCACGGTCTCCTGTTCGGGCCTTCCCAACGAGACCTCGTGCACCTTCACGCCAGAAAGCGTCGAGATCCTGGCCACGACCCCCGCAAGCTGCTCATCCGGATCGCCGCCCGCAAGCTGCCCGCCCACCAGTTCCATGCTGCTTGAAACGCAGGCCGCGGGCGGGTCCAACGGCACCTCGATGAATGTGCGGCCCGGCGCCAACTCGCATCCCATCGCATGGGCGCTTCTCGTGCCCGGTCTGCTTGGCCTGGGCGGTCTCGCCTTCGGCGCGCGCCGCCGGGCATGGCTCAACCGCCTGGCGCTGATGGCGCTCGTGGGCCTGGTCATCACCCTCGGCATGACCGGCTGCAGTCCGCTTTACCGCTATTACAATCACGGTCCGGCTGTGCCTCCAGCCACCCCTGCAGGCACTTACACCATCACCATAACCGCGCAGTCCAGCAACGGAGTCACTGCCATCACCAGCACCACCACCATGGTGCTGACTGTGCAATAGTCACCGAATCCGCAAGACACGAAAACCAGGAGCCGTGGACAAATGTTCACGGCTCCTTTTGCATTTACGCGCGTGGCGCAGCATCATTCGGTTCTTCCTCGGGGCGTGAAGTGGTAGAACGTTATCGGGAGATCGGGGATGAGAAACGCGGCCCGCGCGGCCTGGCAAAGGACCGGATTCTCAGCAGCCGTTGTGGCAGCGTTGCTGCTCACAGGCGCATTGGCGCACGCGCAGAACGAGACGCAGGCGTGGCTTGGCTACTCGGACCATATACCGCATCTCGTCTTTCCCCGAAACATCAAAGCGCTCGGCAACGGCGCTCTGGAGCACTCCGCCGTTCAGGAACTTAGGCGCAGTCTTGCCATTGCAGGTGTAACTGACGCTTCAGGGCTCTCGGCGCGCGCTCGTGACGTTCTCGGCGGCGAAGCGGTTGTCGGTACAGAGGAGGAGGTGCACAAAGCCTATCCAAACGTCCCCGTGCCCACCGATCTGAGTCCGGGAGATTATTGGGTTTTCTCCAGCGGCTCCGGCGAACACAAGCTGATTGTGATTGCCGGCGGCGACGAACGCGGCGCTCTCTACGGCGCGTTTGCGTTTCTCCGCCTTCCGGCAACCGTTAATCCATCTGAGGGCCGGCCCTATCCCAATCCCTTGCGCGGCAGCCCCGCCATGCCCATCCGCTGGGTCGACGAATGGGACAACGCCAACGGCTCCGTCGAGCGCGGCTACGCAGGCAAGTCGATCTTCTTTGACAATGGCCGCGTGCGCGATGAACTGACCGACGTCGAGCAATACGCTCGGCTGCTTGCGTCCGTCGGCATCAACGGTTGCAACGTCAACAATGTGAATGGAGCCGCGCAATTCCTCACTCCCGAGATGCTGTCGGGCCTGAAGCGCATTGCCGACGCCATGCGCCCGTGGGGCGTGCGTCTCGCCATCAGCGTTGACATTGCCAGCCCGCAAAAGATCGGGGCCTTGAAGACCTTCGATCCCCTCGATCCCGATGTGAAGGCGTGGTGGAAGACGAAGGCCGGCGAGATTTACGCGCTCATCCCCGACTTCGCAGGCTTCACGGTCAAGGCCGACTCCGAGGGCCAGGCCGGCCCGGCGAGCTACGGCCGCAATCCCGCCGATGCGGCCAACACGCTGGCCGAGGCGCTTGCTCCGCATGGCGGCGTGGTGCTCTATCGCGCCTTCGTCTACAACAACCATCTCGACTCGAACGACCTGAAGGCCGACCGCGCCCGCGCCGCCTACGACATCTTTCATCCCCTCGACGGCAAGTTTGCGTCGAACGTCATAGTGCAAATCAAGTACGGCCCCATCGACTTTCAGGCCGAGGAGCCGGTCTCGCCGCTCTTCGCCGGCCTGCGCCAAACCAACGCAGCCATGGAGCTGCAGATCACGCAGGAGTACACCGGTCAGCAGCGGCACCTCGTCTATCTCGCGCCGCTTTGGAAAGAGAAGCTCGACTTCGATCTGCACGTCGACAACAAGTCCACCCCGATCCAACAGATCATTGAAGGCAAGACCTTCCATCGCAATCTGGGTGGAATGGTCGGCGTGGCCGGCGTTGGCCGCGATGGCTGGCTGGGCGCGCCGCTCGCCATGGCGAACCTCTACGCCTTCGGCCGCCTGGCATGGGATCCAAACCTGACGGCGCAACAGATCGCCGAGGAATGGACGCGGCTGACCATCAGCACCAATCCGCAGGTCGTGGCCACTGTCGACAAGATGTTGCTGAACTCATGGCAAACGTACGTCGACTACACCGGCTTCCTCGGCACGCAAACGCTCACCGATATTACAGGCAGCCACTACGGCCCGAACATCGAGGCCAGCGAGCGCAACGGCTGGGGCCAGTGGCATCGCGACGACCCGCAGGGCATCGGCATGGACCGGACCGTTGCAACGGGTACGGGCTTCACCGGCCAGTACCCGCCTCAAGTGGCAAAGATGTACGAGTCGCTCGCCACCTGCCCCGATTACCTGCTGCTCTTCTTCCATCACGTGCCATGGACATACAAGGCGCACACCGGCAAGACCGTCATCCAGTACGTCTACGACAGTCACTACCAGGGCGTTGATGAGGTGCGCCAGATGGTGGACGAGTGGAGGTCCCTCGAGGGCAAAATCGATCCCGCTCTCTATGCTGACGAGCTTGCGCGCCTCGAGTACCAGTTGGGCCACGCGATGGTCTGGCGCGACGCAATCGTGCAGTACTTCCTCAAAGAGAGCGGAATTCCCGATGCCAAAGGCCGCGCCGGTCATTTCCCCGGCCGCATGGAGGCTGAATATGCGCGCCTCACCGGCTACACCGTAATTGACTTGAGGCCGTGGGAGGACGCCTCGGGCGGCAAGGCCGTAACGTGCGCCGATAAGACCTGTGCCGCCGAGTGGACTTACTCCGGCAGTGCCGGCCGCTTCGATATAGCCGTGCAGTATTTCGACCTGCCCGGCGGAGTGGCGAAGTTCGCTCTCGATGTGAACGGCAAACAAGTGGCCGTGTGGGATGCGAACGGCACATTCCCATCGCGCACTCCCAACGGCGACAACTCAACGCGTTTCACCGCGCAAAGCATCGGCCTCAAGCCCGGCGACGTGCTGCGCTTTGCAGGCACGCCCGACGGCGCTGACCCCGCCGCGTTCGATTACATTGAACTGACGCCGGCCGCTGCAAACTGATAGCCTCAATACGATTCCCCTGTTCACGGAGCACTCAGTTGGCCCACACAAAAATCTCAAGGCGCAACTTCATCAGCACCGGCGGCGCAGTTGCAGCCACGGCCGCGCTGGCCGGCGCGCCACGCGCAATCGCCGATGACGCGGCCCAACTTCCAACTGCAATTGCGGCGCTGCCCAACTTGACCGGCCAGGCGAAGCCCTTCACCAACCAGGAGCGGCTGGCCCGCATCGAACGCGCCCGCGAGCTGATGGCCGCCAACAAAATCGACGCCATCGTTCTCGCCAACAGCACGCGCTCGTCGCTGTACTTCGCCAATCTCCGGCTCAATGGTTGGGAGCGCTTGTTTGCGCTTGTGATTCCCGCGCGCGGCAAGGCCTTCCTGGTGTGCCCCGCGTTTGAAGAGGGCCGCGCCCGCGAACTGCTGGCCGACGGCCCGTTCGGCAAAGACGCCGCCGTGCTTGCGTGGCAGGAAGACGAAAGCCCCTATGCGCTCACCGGCAAAGGCCTGCGCGATCGCGGCATTCAAACCGGTACGGTGGGCCTCGACGAAAACATGGCCTTCGTATTCAGCGACGGTCTGCGCGCCGCCAATCCGCACATCGACTTCGTCAGCGCCACGCCGGTCGCATCAGGTTGCCGCATGATCAAAGAGCCGCACGAGATCCAGTGCATGAAACTGGCCTGCCGCGCCACGCTGCTCGTTTATCGAGCGGTGGGCCAGTCGCTGCACCCAGGCATGACCACGGTGGATATCGAGAAGCTCGTCGATGCAGCTTACGCGCGCGTGGGCTTCGAGGGCGAGGCCAGTTTGAACGTCGACGAATTCACTGCCCTGCCGCACGGCTCGCCCAAACCGCAAACGCTGCGCGACGGCTCCATTCTCATGCTCGACGATGGATGCGAAGTGGAGGGCTACACCTCCGACATCACGCGCACCTTCGTCATGGGCAAAGCGACAGACAAGATGAAATCGGTCTTCGACATCGTGCATCGCGCGCAGGCCGCCGCGGTCGAAACCGCGCGCCCCGGCGTCCCTACAGCCGACGTTGACGCAGCCGCGCGAAAAGTCATCGTCGATGCCGGCTACGGCCCCGGCTACAAATACTTCACGCACCGGCTTGGCCACGGCATCGGGCTCGACATGCACGAGTGGCCCTACTTCGCTCGCAACAACATGTTCGGCTGGGACCTGCACCCAAAGCTCGCAGCGCGCATGGTGCTCAGCGACGAGCCTGGCATCTACATCCCCGGCGAGTTCGGCATCCGGCTTGAAGACGACCTGCTCGTCACCGAAAACGGCGCCGAGCTGATGTCGCCACAGAGCCCGTCGCTCGAAGAGCCGTTCGCGAACATGGCCTGATTCTCGCGCGCCCGAAGGCATTTTTCGAGCGATCAACACGCCGCGGCGTCTGTGTGATTGGAAGGGCGCACCACAAAACGGGGAATCGAACGCGCGAATCCTTCCCACAGTCCGTTTTTGAGAGGCGAGATATGATACCCACTGCCGTATCCGCAGGCAGAAGCATCACTATTGTCTGTTTGCTGACCACCCTCACACTTATCGCATTCGCGCCGCATGCCGTTGCGCAGGAGCAGCAAGCTGAAGCTAAGCCCGCTGAAACCAGGCCCGCGCCTCCCGCAGAGCCGCAGGAGTACCGGATCTTCCACCTCGTCAACTCAACGCAGGGGTCTGAAAACGACATCCAGACCGACCTGCGAAACATGCTGCCCCGCGCCAGGATTTTCTTGGTGAGCAGTCTCGGCGCAATCACAATTCGCGGTTCGGCTGACGATCTTCAACTCGCGCAGCGCATCATCGCCGATATCGACCACCCGGCCAAAACCTACCGGCTCACCTTCACCATGAACGAAAGCGATGCAGGCAAACCGGCCGGCTCACGGCGCATAGCCATGGTGGTCGTGCTCGGCAATAAGAGCGAAGTCAAGCAAGGCAGCAAGATTCCCATCGTCACGGGAAGCTCCGATGAGCAGAATTCCAAAGCCAACACCCAGGTTCAATATGAAGACATTGGCCTCACCATCGCGGCCTCTCTCGACAGCGCCGGTGATGGTCTGCGTCTGCGCGCCAAGGTCGAGCAGTCCAGCGTTGCCGACGAGAAATCGAACGTAGGCATTCAGGACCCCATTCTTCGCCAGACTGTTCTCGATGTGCAGTCCAGCCTTGTCGAAGGCAAGCCAGCAGTTCTGGGTACGCTCGATATGCCCGGCGGCTCGCGCAGCGTAGAAATCCAGGTGGTTGCCGAGCCGGTGAAGTAGACTCTGCTCCCTGTGACACGACAGTCGTTTACCTGTCTGGAAAACTGCCGCTGTCTTGAATGGGCGCTTGTCCACCCACGCCAGTGCAGCGCCTCCCTTAGGGAGGCAAGGAATTTAGCCCAGGACAAGTTCGCGAGAGCGAACGCAGTCCTGGGTGAGCCAAAAATAAGAGGCCGCAGCCCCGTGGGGGCGGCGCCAGTCGGCAGTCTCGGGGCTTCAGCCCATGTTCCCTCTCGCTCTCGAGATTCTCAAAGGCGATGTGCTCCATGCGGCGTTGGCCGTGTGGACGACGCGGAAGGGCGACGCCATGCCGTCATTGTAAGCTGATTGCGGAGGGCATTAACGATGCGGAGTTTCCTTCTGGTCTTGTTGATGATTGGTGCCGGAGTGGGCGGCTTTGCCCAGGCCACCGGCGGCGAAGAGACCGCCATTCGCTCGGTAATGACGGCGCAGGCGGCTGCGTGGAATAAAGGCGACGTGGCGGCGTTCATGCAGGGATACGAGAACTCGCCCGACACCACGTTCGTCGGCAGCAGAGTCAACAAGGGATATGAACCCATCCTCAATCGCTACCAGGCCAACTACACTACACCTGCACAGATGGGCACGCTGAGCTTCTCGAATCTCGAGGTGCGGCTGCTGCCCAGCTCCTGTGGCACGGTGGAGTACGCTGTGGTGACGGGCAATTTTCATCTCGAGCGCTCCCAGAAGGGCGCCGCAACCAAAGATGACGGCATATTCTCGCTGGTCTGGCGCAAGGGCCCCGATGGATGGAAGATCGTGCTCGACCACTCGAGCTGAGCACGGACGCAGCCGCGCTTCGATTGAAGCGTACATTTAGGTTTCCAATTTGGGAGTTCGCATACACATGTTGAAGACGGGCATTCTGAATCCGCACGTGTTATCGCTGCTGGCGCGCGTAAGGCATACCAACACCCTGGTCATCGCCGACCGCGGCTTTCCCTTTTGGCCGCAAATCGAAACGGTCGACATCTCGCTGGTTGACGATCTTCCTCGTGTGCTCGATGTGCTCAAAGCCCTCCGCGCGAATTTTGTCGTCGGCCACGTGTGGATGGCCGAGGAGTTCAAGAGCGCGAATACGGCGCGGACCCGCAACCAGTTCTCCGCCGCGCTCGAAGGCATCCCGCTGAGCTTCGAGCCG
>Ga0326727_10001442_pt1 | contig 88079 bp, 75 predicted proteins | sample MB2enrmetagenome_FD_207643 | JGI IMG/M metagenome (GOLD analysis project Ga0326727, IMG submission 207643) | Lab enriched peat soil microbial communities from McLean, Ithaca, NY, United States - MB29MY | ecosystem: Environmental > Terrestrial > Soil > Wetlands > Peat | place: USA: New York...
TGGTGAGGCCGATGCCGTGTTCGCCTGACAGGGTGCCGCGCAGTTTCCGGGTGAGGGCGAAAATCTCCCTCACCGTGGGGTTCACCGCCTGCCGTTCTGCCTCAATCTTCCGGTCATAGAGCACATTCACGTGGATATTGCCGTCCCCGGCGTGGCCGTAACAGGGGATGAGCAGCCCCAGGCGCTGGGAAATCTCTTGTAAGCCGTCAATTAGCGGGGGAATGGCGCCCAGGGGGACCACCACGTCTTCGCTCACCTTGTTCGGTTTCACCTTGAGCAAGGCCGGCGAGATCACCTTGCGGGCCTGCCACAGGTCTTCCGCCTCCGCCGCGGTCCGGGCCCGGAGCACCGGCCTGGCCCCCTGCGCCTCACAGAACCGGGCGATGGCCGCCGCCCGCTCCTGCACGTCATGGGGATGGCCTTCCACCGCCACCAATAATAAGGCGGCGGCTGCGGCGGGCACTTCAAAGGGCAGCATCTCCCGGACGCAATTTAGGGTGACTTGGTCCATGAACTCCAAGGCGGTGGGGGCCAGACCCGCGGTAAGAATCTGGCTCGCCGCCTGGGCCGCCGCCGTCAGGGTCCCGAAGCCCGCCGCCAGGGTCTGCCGGGCCGCGGGCCTGGCCACCAGCCGCAGGATAATGCCGGTAATCACCCCCAGCGTGCCTTCGGAGCCCAGAAAGAGCCGGGTCAGGTCGTAGCCCACCACCCCTTTCATGGTGCGCGTCCCGGCCTCGATGATTTCGCCGGTGGGCAGGACCACGGTAAGCCCCAGGACATAATCCCGAGTGACGCCCCATTGCACCGCCACCGCGCCGCCGGCGCATTCGGCTACGTTGCCGCCGATGGTGCAGAACTCGGCGCTGGAGGGGTCCGGCGGGTAGTAGAGGCCCTGGGCCTCCACCTCCCGCTTCAGCCTCCCCAGGATCACCCCCGGTTCCACCACCGCCACCAGGTCGTCTCGCGAGATTTCCAGGATGCGGTTCAGGCGGGTCAGGACCAGCACCACCCCGCCCTCAATGGGCACCGAGCCGCCGCTGCGGCCGGTACCCGCCCCCCGGGGGGTGACGGGGAAAAGATGCTCATTGGCCAGGCGCAAAATCCGAGAAATTTCCGCCGCCGACCCCGGAAAGACCACGGCCTCCGGCATCCGGGCCTCCTTCGTGGCATCATAGGCATAGGTCCAGCAATCCTCCGGGGAGGTGAGAGTATGCTCCGGGCCGACGATGGCGGTAATCGCTTTAATTACTTCGGGATGCATCTTGGTTTGGGTTTCGGTTTTCGGTAAAAAAAATGTGGCGCGGCCTCCTGGCTGATGGGTGATTTATTGATTTGTCCTAGATCAACCTTATTTTATAGCATTGTAATAAATGGCAGGGGAAGTGGGGGCCGAAGGCCCTGGTTCCCCTGCCACCCTTATACGGGTTGGGTGGGGGGAGTGGGGGGAGGGCAGGGACGATGTCCCTGGCCCTCCCCCCACAATTTTATTCTCACAACAAATCCTTCTCCGCCAGGCTGAAATAACCCTGCCGGCTGATGATCAGGTGGTCGTGCACCGTCAGGTTCAGAGACTGAGAGGCCTTCACCAGGGCCCGGGTCAGTTCCAGGTCCGCGGCCGAGGGCTTCAGGTGGCCGCTCGGGTGGTTGTGCACCAGAATCAGCCCGGTGGCCTTGTGTTTCAGGGCCAATTCCAGGACCTTGCGGGGGTAGACCACCGTCTGGTTGACGGTGCCCTCCTGGACGATCTCTTCGGCGATGAGTTCGTTCTGGCTGTTGAGGAAGAGCACCCGGAACTGCTCGTCGGCCAGGCCCCCCATACTGGTGCGGCAATAGTCCACCAGGTCGCTCAGAGAGGAGATTTTCTGCCGGGCCAGCAATTCTTCTTTTAAATAGTATTCGGCGCAGGCTTTCACCAGGCGGATGAGCACCGCGGAATACTCCCTCAGGCCGGTGACTTCCATAATGTCTTCGGCCGAAGCATCAAAAACCCGGGTGAAGGAGCCGAAATGGGCGATCAGCTTTTTGGCCAGCGGCTTGACGTCGGAGTAGGGTATGGCAAAGGTCAACAGCAGCTCCAGCAGCTCATAATCCTGCAAGCTGCCGGGGCCGCCCTGGAGAAAGCGGTTCCGCAGGCGCTGCCGGTGCCCGTGGTAATGGGGTTTCTCAGGCTTTTGCGGTTTTTGGTTCATGCGCCAAAAAATGGACAAGCCTAATAAATTAATTTCTTTTAATATTTTCTGATATTTTTGTCAATTTGGGAGGGAGTCGTCAATAAAATTGGCCGGGGAAACCGGGGCTTTGGCTCCGATTTCCCCGGCCTTTCTAAGGGATCGGGGGTGGGGTTGGGGGGAGGGAGTAAGGGCCCTTGGCCCTTAGCCCCTTCCCCCTTTATCCTTATGCCTTTGTCTGTTACACCTCTTCGGCGCCGGCTGCGGCTTCTTCCAGTTCCCGGCGCATGGCCATGTCGTAGAGCACCCGCTCCCGAGCCTTGTCGATGCCCAGAGCCTTCCGTTTCAGGTCGATGTGGGCGATCATCCGCCGGGCCATTTCCTCGGGATCCTGTACAAAGTCCCACTTGCCGCCGTACTCTTCCTCGATGCCTTTGAAGAGGTAGTCGGTGAGGATCTCGGAGCCGGTGGTGGGCCAGGTGACGCCGAAGACGGTGTAAACCCCAGAGGCCACGAAGTACTGGCCGATGGCGATGGCCTTCTCGCTCATCCACTCCGGGGCCGCCCCTGCCGCGGGCAGGTCGCTGATGTCGGTGCCCAGGCCGCCGGCCTTGACGCAGGCGGTGGCTGCCATCAGGATGCGGGAGTTGTCCACGCAGGCCCCCATGTGCAGCACCGGTGGGAGGCCCACGGCCTCGCAGACCTCGGCCAGGCCCGGGCCGCAATACTTGGAGGCGGCTTCCGGAGTCAAGAGACCGTATTTTCCCGCCGCCATGGCGGCGCAGCCGGTGGACAGCACGATGACGTCGTTCTTCAGCAACTCCTTGATCAGGGTCATATGGGAGCTGTCCTGGGTGGTGCGGCAGTTGTTGCAGCCTACTACGCCGGCCACCCCCCGCACCCGGCCGCCGATGACGTTGTCGTTCAGGGTATAGTACGAACCGCGGATGACGCCGCCCAGCAGGTACCGGATGGTCTCATAGGAGAAGCCCACAATGGTGGGAGAGCTGGCCGAGGGGATCATCACCGGGGCCTTGCGGTTCGGGAAGTTATCAATGGCTGTCAGGATGATCTTCTTGGCCACGTCCAGGGCGTGGTGTTCGTCGAACTCAATGTGGGTCGCCAGCGGCATCCTGGCCCGGGGATCGGTGGTGATAATCTTGGTGTGGTAGCACTGGGCCACGTTTTCCAGGGCCTGCATCTCGCACTGCACGTCTACCACCAGGGCGTCCACCGCCCCGGTGATCACCGCCAGCTCCTGGTGCAGGTAATTGCCCGCCACCGGCACGCCGTGGCGCATCAAGACTTCGTTGGCCGAGCAGCACATGCCGGCCAGCTGGATGCCCTTGGCGCCCCTGCTCTGGGCCGCCTTGATAAGCTCCGGGTCCTGGGACGCCACAAAGAGCATCTCGGGCAGCAGGGGCTCATGGCCGTGCATCACCACATTGACGTGGTCTTCTTTCAGCACCCCCAGATTAATCTCCCCGGCGATGGGCACCGGGCAGCCAAACATGATGTCCTGCAGGTCGGTGGAGATCATGGAGCCGGCCCAGCCGTCCGCCAGGGCGCAGCGGGTGGACTGCTTCATGAGGCTGTGGTAGTCCTGGTCCACCCCCATGTGGGTGCGGTGCATCAGCTCCACCACCTCGATGTCTATGCCCCGGGGCGCCACGCCCAGTTTGCGCCAAATTTCCTGGCGTTTTTTGGGGGCCCGTTTGACGTAAGTGACCTCACCGTCCTGCTGGCCGAACTCCGCCAGGACCTTGGGGCCCAATTCCTGGGCGATGGCTTCGGCGGAGCGGGGTTTGGCCTCATCGCCTTCCCCCGCGGTAGTGGCCACGCCCCAGTCCCGGGCCACTGTCCTCAGCTTGGCCACATCCTTGATCTGGTAGCCCTGGGTCCGGCCGTTGGCCACTTCGATGAAGAGCTTGGCCACGCCCCGGGCGTGGTCACTGTGGGACGATGTGCCGGCGGCCACCATGCGGGCGAAGTTCCGGGCCACAATGGTCTCGGCAGTGGCGCCGCACAGACCCATGCGCTGCTTTTTCTCTTCCGCCGACTCTTCCCCCGCTTTCTTTTTGGGGGGCGGCACCCGGCAGGGACCCTGGGCGCAAATCCGGCAGCAGGCCCCTTCCGCCCCGATGGGGCAGGGTTTCATGGTTTTGGCGCGATCAAAAATGGTCTCCACGCCCTCGGCTGCTGCCTTCTTCAGCATCTCCTGGGCCGCCACGTCCATGGATAGTTTTTCCAAATCTAACTCAGCCATCTTTTACTCCTCATTTCAATAGGTTGATCCCAAGACTAACATGTCCTTTCTACTTATTCATTTTATCATCTATACAATTTAATAACGATAAAAATAAAATTCGAGGCCAAATCACGGAATCTCCGTATTTTCCTGATATTTCTACGGGTTTTCTGTTCTCTGTGGGCCAAAAGAATTACGGGGTGGGTTGGGCCTGGCGCACCACTCGGAGGCTGATATAGTTCTCGGCAGCTTGAAGCGACGCTGATTAGCGGGTATCTCGGGGTGATGCCTGGAGCAGTTTTTTGTCTGGAAACCGAAAACCGGAAACCGGAAACTTTACTTCAGTAGAACGGCCCGCTGGCAGGCGGTGAAATACAGCGCCAGTTTGATCTCCTCGGCCCTTACCCCCTTGGCCTTGGCGGCCATCTCCCGGTAGGCCAGGAGTTGGGGGCGGTATCTTGCCGTTTCTTGTTGAATAAATTCCTCCCAATCCTCTAACTTCTCGGGCCTGGAGGACTTGTAATCCAGGATCCACCAGTTTTCGCCGTCAAACCCCAGCCGGTCGAGGACCCCCCGGCGCAGGGTGCCCGGACTGGCCAGGTCCTCCAGGAGCCACTCGCTCACCGCTTCGGGCTGGGCGGGATTGAGCCGGGCCGCCAGCCAGGGGTCCCGCTGGCAGGCCTCCAGCTCCGCCAGCAGCTCCGGGGCCAGGGCCGCGGCCTTGGCCGGCGCCACCCCCTCCTGGCGCAGAGCCGCGGCCAGGCCCGCCAGCCCGGGGAGCTCGCCCCCCCGGGCCAGGGTCTCCAGGCTCCGGTGCATGATCTCTCCCCACAGCCGGGGAATTTCCGGGTCCTCCCGGGCCGCGGCTGCGGCCCTGATTTCGGCCTCCGCCAGTTGCGAGGGAAAAGTCACCTGATAAGGGGCGGGTTCGGGAACGAAGGGCAGGGGCGTCTCCAGGTCCGGGGCGATTCTCTCCCAGGTGGGCAGGGGCGGCGCTTCCTCCCATAACTCCACCCGCAGCTCCGGCGCCGGCCAGGTCACCGGCACCCCGGCCGGGGGCATCTCGGCCCCATAATGCTCCCGAAGCCAGGCCAGCGGGCTTTCCGGAGGGATGGCCCATTCCCCCTTACCATCAACTTTCACTACGGCGCTCATGGTTAGGCGTTCCTTAGCCCGGGTTACCGCCACATAGAAAACCCGCCGGGCCTCCTCCAGGAGGCGCCGGTCTTTCAAGTTTTTTAACAGTATATAAAGGGAGCTTTGTTTTTCCTGGGCGTAGGGCCGGGCCAGGGCCAGGACCGGGACCTGGCTGCCGGGAATCTCCTCCAGCAGGAAGGGTGGCATCTTGCTTTCCCCCGATAACGGCTGCCAATCCAGAAAGGGCAGAAACACCCGGTCGAACTCCAGCCCCTTGGCCTTGTGAACCGTCAGAATTTCCACCGGCGACTCCTGGGCCCGGGGGTCCGGCGGCTGATAGGCCTCCCGCAGGTTAAAATCGGCCTGCGCCAGGCTGGCCTCCGGCAGGCCGGCCTCCGCCCGGGCCAGCAACCCCAAATAGGTTTGGGCGCAGGCCACGCCCAGGGGGCCTTCCCAGGCGGTCAGGCCCGGCCAGCCCTCCACTTTCGCCAACCAGCCGCCGATAATTTCCGCCAGAGGGCGCCGCCCCACCATTTCCAGGCAGGTAAGGAGATTTCTCAGGAGATTGGATAAATCACCCGGACAGGCCGCCGTCTCGGCAAAGCGTCGCAGCTTCTCCGGCCACAGCTCCCCCGGCGTCGCCGCCACCTGGGCCAGGACCTGCAGAGGTTGCGGGCCCCAGGGGCCCCGAAGCAAGGCCGCCCAGGCCAGCCCGTCCTGGGGCCGGGTCAGGGCTCGGACCAGGTTATGAAGATGCTGCACCACCCGGCTGTCGGCCAGCTTGAGACCCTCCTGGACTTTGGGAGTCAGGCCGGCTTCCATCAGGGCCTGGAGATAGCTGGGCAGATGCCTCCGGGTGAATAATAAGATCCCGATCGTTTCCTTATTCTTGAGGCTGGCCTCGGCCTCGGCCACCTGCCGGGCCAGCCAGCGGGCCTCCGCTTCCCGAGCCTTGAGGTTCTCATTGCCGGCAAAAAGCGCCAGCCGGGGAGCCGGCCCCTCCGGGGCCCCCGGTCGGGGAGCGGCGGCCTGGAAGCGCAAACCCGAGGTCCCGCCCAGCACGTCGGCAAACACGGCATTGGCCCAGTCAATCAAGGTCCGGGTGGCCCGGAAGTTGGTGGTGAGTAACAAGGACTCCAGGGGGAAACGCCCCCCGGGACAGGGCAGGCCCTGGATGGATTCGGCAAACAGCCGCGGTTTGGCCTGCCGCCAGCCGTAGATGGACTGCCTGGGGTCGCCCACCACCGTTAAAGTGCGGCCCTCCCTGGTTTGCCAGCCCGCCAGGAGGCGGCACAACAATTCCATCTGGTTCTGGCTGGTATCCTGGAATTCATCCACCAGCAGGTGCCCCAACCGCACATCCAGCCGCAGCAGCAGCTCGCCCGGGTCCTCCAGGTCGAGCAGCCGCAGGGTGGCCTGCTCCAGGGCGATGAAATCCAGGGCCTGTTGAGCGGCGCAGAGTCTGGCGTAAGTGCTCAGGGCCTCTCCCAGGAGGATCACCAGGTCCTGGAGGGCCCGGACTTCTTCCGGGTAGACTCCAAAAGGCTGCAACTGCCGACATTCTTTTAGGCGCCGCACCAGCGAGTCAGGCAATTCCTGGAACAGTCCGAGCCAACGCCCTCTCTGGAAGCCCGCCGGGAATCCCAGCTTTTCGCTAAATTGCTTCCGGCGCTCCCCGCCCTTGGTAAGGAGCACCTGGGAAATGGCCTGCCAGGCCGGCAGGTCCTGGGGGGTGGCGCCAGGAATTTCCGGCGGCAAGGGTTCATCGAGAAAACTTCCTCCCAAATCTGCCAGGAGCCGGGGCCATTCCCGGCCCAGGGCAGATGCCCCAAAGCCAGCCGCCAGCTCCCCCAGAACCGGAGCCAGCGTCAGCCGGTAACGCTCCTCCAGCAGCCCCTGATAGGCCTCCGGTTCCCGGCTGTGTTTGGCCAGCTCCAAAAAATCCCCCAGGCTGTCCCGGCGGGCGAGCAGTTCCTGCAATTCTCGGGATAAGCGAGGCCAATCGTTGTTGAGCCGCACCAGGCGCCGCTCCAGGGCAAGGCGCCCCGGGTCGGGCCCCGGCTGGGAAGCCAGGCACCGGCGCAGCTCTTCCATGGCCTCCTCCTGGAGCCGGCGGGATTCGTCCTCCTCCAGGAGGCGAAATTCCAGGGGCGCCCCGGCCTCCTGGGGGGCCAGGCGCAGGAGCTGGGCGCAAAAGCTGTGAAAGGTCATGACCGGCAGCCGCTCGGCGGCCAGCAATTCCTGGAGGTTTCCGGCCTGCCGGCTGAAATGCCGCGAGACTTCCTGGGCCAAATCCGCCAGCCGCTGCTCCCAGGGATGCTCCGGGGGCCGCTCCTCCCTGTGCCGAAGCAGTTCCGTGACCCGGGTGCGCAACTCCCCCGCGGCCTTGCGGGTAAAGGTCAGGGCCAGCAGCTCCTCCGGCGCTTCGACTCGCGCCAGCAGGGTTAGAAAGCGGGCCAGCAGCACCGAAGTCTTGCCGGAGCCCGCCGGGGCCTCCAGGTGAAAGCTCGCCCGAGGGCTCAGGGCCCGGTCCCGGGTGGTTTGGTCGGTGGGAAGATTAATCATTCTTTTTCTCGGATTATTTTGAGCTTTGAGCGATCACCTCATCAATGAGCTGGGTATAATCCGGGAATCTTGAATTGAGATGTTTTCGTAAATCCGTGAGCCCTGGCTGTTCAAGTAACCTATCAAATTCGCTAGCCTTCAAATTGAGTTGACGAGTGTATTTGTCGATTATAGTTTGAGGCGCCTTCCCACCATGATGTCTAGCCACATAATGAGTAGCGGAAGATCTGCTGTAAGGGCCATTAATCACCAAATAGACCACCTCCAAGACTTGCCGCAATTTCTGAGGTATATGGCTAGGGAGCGTTGGTAGTCCGCCAGAAGGATGGGTATTGGTCCCACTAAACTGGATTACCATAGGACTCTTTTTCCCAGTTACTGGGAGTAGACGCCTTAAAGCAGAGTTGAACGTGTCCACCAAAGGCTCGGCGTGAGCTTTTACGAATTGAAAAACCTCTTCATCGACCTCGACCTGATACATGCGCATAGGAATTACCTCCAGTTTTTTAGAGGTAATATAATTATTAACTTGAAGTCTATAAAGTACTTTTCGTAAAAAAATCACCTGCGCATGAAGATATCCCGGTCTGCTAAGCTAAGTATTTGTTTAATCTAAATATTTAAAGCAGATGATGTTATTTTTGGCAAGCAATAATAACGCGTCAACTAGCGTAGTTGCCTAGTAATTAATCTAGTTCTAGCTCATTCTCAGATGCCGCGTTCCGCGCAAATCCGCAAATTAACGCGTAAGGACAATACTGACAGGCGCCCAAATTATTGCCCTCCGGCGCCGGGGTGGGGTGGGGGCGGAAATCCCCGGCCGCCAGCCGCCGCCCCAGCTCCTTCAGCCGCTCCCCCAGCGCCTCGACCACCCGCGGCCATTCCCCGGCGCGTTTGCCGAAGTCCTCGTGCTTCAAATCAGCCTTCCTCAAACTTTTGAGCCCGATAAACCCGGCCCGGAGCCGCTCATAGTCCCGCGGCGCCCCGGTTAAGCCGGATTCTACTGCCAGCAGATAACAGGCCAGTTGAACTTCCTGTAATTTGTCGAAAACCTCCGCGGCCTTGGGGATTTTGCCGCTTTTATAGTCCCAGATCACGGCCTCCCGGCGGTCCGGGTGATAATCCAGGCGGTCCAGGCGGCCTCGCAAGGCGAAAGGCCAGCCTTCCCGCCGGAGTCCGGCAAATTCGGCCTCTATGAGCTGCCAGCGCCAACCCTGCTCATATTTTTCCTTCTCCCGGAGGAGCCATTCCTTCAGGAGGCTCGGCCCGCCATCCTCGCCCCCCAGCCAGCGCGCCCATTCCGCCCGCCAGTGCACATCTTCCAGCAGGTTCCCCAGAACCTGGCGCGCCGCGGTCTGCAAAACTTCCTGAGCCCGGTCGTGATCCCAACCATGTGCTTCCAAAAACTTTTGGAATTCGCCGGTGAAGCGGGCCATCACCTGGTGCAGGCGCTCCCCCCGCTCCCGGGGGTCCAGGCCCGCCTCGATTTCCGGCAGTTCCTCAAGCTTTAGCAGGAATTCCAACAGAAACTGACAGGGACAGCCCAGGGCGGTGGCGGCCCGGCTCATGGAAACCTGGGCCGGGAGCTCCAGAGGCAGAGGCCCGTCGCCGTAACCAGGAAAGGAGACCCCGGCGCCGGCCAGGGCGGCCCGCACCGCCGGACTCCGGAGCCAGGCCGGGTGAGGCCGGCTTAAAGGCGCCATCTCTTGCGGCTCCCACGGCCCCAGAATCAGCGGACTGCCCACCCTTTCTTCATCGTCGATCACCTTTGGGCGGGTCAAGACCAGCTCCGGGGCGGTGCCCAACAGGGTATCGTATAGCTCCCGGGCAAATTCGTGCTGGCTGGCATAAGTGCCCCCCAGCACCACCCGGCGTTCGGCGGGGGCGAGCAGGGGCAGCACCCGGGGCGGCGGCGGCAAGGCCCCGGAGTTCAGTCCCAGGCAAAAAACCCGGGAAAAATCGAGGCCCCGCATTTCCAAAAGCCCCAGCACCTGGATGCCGGCTTCCTGAACCCCGGGGCCGGGCAGCAACACCTTCTCGGCCCCCTGCTCCAGCCAGGTCAGGTAGTCTTCGGCTCCCATAGGTTCCGCCCCCAGGGTGGCGTCCAGTTCCTGTAGCAAAGAGGAGAGCCGGTCCCAGGCCGCGCCTTCCGCCGCGTCCAGCGGGCTAAATTGGAGTTCCCGCCAGAGGCGCTGCAGGCGCCGCCGCCACTCCCCGGCACTGCCCGGGGCCTTAAGCGTTTGCCAAAGCCGGGCCAGCCGCGGCAGCAGATCCTGGCCTGGGGCCCGCCATTCCTGGGCAATGGCCTTTTCCACCAGCGGCCAGCCCCGGCTAATCCGGCGCTCCCGGAATAGGCGGTCCCACCGGGCGGTCTGACTGCGGTACTGGTCCAGGCCGGCATAAAAGGGAGACAGCAACAGCGACATTAAATCTTCCCGGCGCTCCCCCTTGGTAACGAACCTCAGGGGCAGGACCGCGGCCAGGAAAAGCGGCATTTCCGCCAACCGCGGCCCCTGGGAGAAGTTGTAGCTCCAGCCAGCCTCGGCCTGCGCCGGCCCCAGCAATTCCGCCAGGACCTGCTGCAATGGCGGCCCATATTGCTCCATCTCCATGGCGGTCACCGCCAGGCGGTGCAGGGGCAAACCCTCCTTGCCGGCCGCCTCCACCAGCCGGGCGGCCACCCAGGCCACTTCCTGCCTGCGGTCGGGCAGGACCACGGCCTCGGACACCGCCCGGGTATCTCCCTTCACCTGAAGGTGTAGTACCCCAGTGCGTTGAGCCACGGCTTCCAGAAAGGCCGCCTCGGCCGGGGCCGGGCTTCCCAGGCCCGCCACCAGGAGCCGTTCGGGCAGGGTGAGCTTCCCCTCATTTAACCGCGCCAGCAGGTAGGCTGGCAGTTCCCCTGGCGTCAGCCAGCCCCCTTCAGTCAATAGGCGGCTAAAGATTTGAAAAACCTGGTTTCGCCAGGCGATGAGGGGTGAATCATCAACGGGGATTGCGGGCGAGGACGCCCGCCTCACCAGGAGTAAAGCATGGCGGCCCAGGATACTATAGGCTTCGTCCAGGACCCGGGCCCAGGGAAGCGAAGGCGCGGCGCCGGGCCACTCCGGGGCCGCCTCCATGGCCCGCAGCCAGCAGGATAACCGCCGCAGCTCCTGAGCCAGGGCCAGCTCTGACCAGAGGGAATTGAACAGGTCCTGCAACCAGCCCTGAAAGGTTTTAAGGGGGAGGGGCTCCCAGGCGGGGCGGCCAGCCCGGAGCTGGCCCCGGCGCTGGCGCTGCCATAACTGCTGGGCCAGCCTGCGGTGCGGCACCACCACCAGGGTGCCGGGGCCGGCCTCCTGCAGGAGAAAATCCTGCAAGGCCGCGCTGGCGCTGAAAAATCGGGGAGTGATCACCCCTTTCTCCTAAGTCCTCAGTTCTTCCTTACCATGATTAGGGGTGAGATTTTCAGGCAAATGCAATACCTATTCGGACTTTCCGGCAGAATTCAAAATCTCCCGCAGTTCCTCACCCTCCAGAACCTCTTTCTCCAGGAGAATCTTGGCCGCCTTTTCCAGGATGGGCCGCTGCGCCTCCAGCACCTCCTTGGCCCGCTGGTGGGCCCGGTTCACCAGCCCCGCCACCTCCTGGTCGATCTCCTGGGCGGTGGCCTCGCTGTAATCCTTGGCGCCGGGGGGCATGAGGCCTTCCAGAAACAAGGGCCGCCGCTCCCGCTCAAAGGTCAGGGGACCCAGCTTGTCGCTCATGCCGTACTCCCGCACCATGGAGCGGGCGATATCCGTGGCCCGGTAGAGATCGCTCTGGGCCCCGGTGGAAATCTCCTGAAAGACCAGCTCTTCGGCCACCCGGCCCCCCATCATCACCGCCATGCGGTCTTCCAGCTCGGTCTTGGTCATCAGATAGCGGTCCTCGGTGGGCAATTGCAGGGTGTAGCCCAGGGCGCCGATGCCCCGGGGGATGATGGAGACCCGGTGCACCTTGTCGGTGGTGGGCAGGGCTTCGGCTACCAGGGCGTGGCCAGTTTCGTGATAGGCGACGATCTCCTTTTCCCGGGGGTTCATCACCCGGTTGCGCTTTTCCAACCCGGCCACCACCCGGTCGATGGCCTCCTCGAAATCGTCCATCTCCACTGAGGCCTTGTTCTTCCGGGCCGCCAGCAGGGCCGCTTCGTTGACGATGTTGGCCAGGTCCGAGCCCACCATGCCGGGAGTCCGGGCCGCCAGCTGCTTCAGGTTGACTTCGGGGGAGAGCTTGATCTGCTGGGTATGAATCCGCAAGATATCTTCCCGGCCCTTGAGGGAAGGCCGGTCCACCAGGATGTGCCGGTCAAAGCGCCCTGGGCGGATCAGGGCCGGGTCGAGAATCTCCGGGCGATTGGTGGCCGCCATGATGATCACCCCTTTCCGGGTGTCGAAGCCGTCCATCTCCGAAAGCAACTGGTTCAGGGTGTTTTCCCGCTCTTCCGGGCCGGCCAGGGGACTCAGGCCCCGGGCCTTGCCCACCGCATCCAGTTCGTCGATGAAGATGATGCAAGGGGCCTTTTCCTGGGCGGTGGCGAACAGATCCCTGACCCGGGCGGCGCCCACCCCCACGAACATCTCCACAAAGTCGGAGCCGGTGAGGCTCAGGAATGGCACCCCGGCCTCCCCCGCCACGGCCCGGGCCAGCAGGGTCTTGCCAGTCCCCGGCGGACCCACCAGCAGCACGCCTTTGGGGATCTTGCCACCCAGCACCTGAAATTTGGCAGGATTTTTCAGAAATTCGATGATCTCTTTGAGCTCCTCGATGGCTTCCTCCACCCCGGCCACGTCCTTGAAAGTGACCTTGGTTTCGTCCTGCACGTAGACCTTGGCCTTGCTCTTGCCCACCGTCATCAGACCGCCGGCCCCGCCCCCGATCCTCCGGAAAAAATAGACCCAGATGCCCAAGAGCACCAGCATGGGCAGAATCCAGGAAATCAGGGTATTAACCATGGTCTTTTCCGGGGTGGCTTTGTAGCTGATCCCCTGCTTCTCCAGGAGGGGCACCAGGTCCTTGTCCTCCATTCTGACCACGGTAAAAGAGGGGGGCTTCTGCTCCGGCTGTTGTTGGGCGATTTTTTGGGCCAGGTCCGGCTCCTTGCGCAGTTTGGCCAGTTCTTCGATGCCGTTCGGCAGGAGCTTGCCGATGATGTTCTCGGACTCGACGGTCAGGTGGTCAACCCCCTTGATTCCCAAGAGATGGCGAAATTCGCTATAGCTGATCTCCGTCTTTTGTTTGACGGTGCTGTAGAATTGAAAAATCAGCAAGATCAGCACTACAGCCAGCACATACCAGATAAGATAGCGGCCCTGGGGGCTGGGTTTGCGTTCCTCAGCCATAGCTACCTCGAAAGAAGGGATTTTCCCAAATTGCCAAGCTTCTTAATGATATAATGAATGAGTAAACCTTGGCAACCATACACCCGCCTCGCGGCAAGCTCCTCCCAAAGTTGTTCAGGGGAGCAGTCTTTTGCCGGCGCCGCTTTACAACCGGGGTCAGCCTGGTTAATATATATAAATATATTGTTGCAAATAATCTTTGGGAGAGGAGGGCGGGATGCCGATGGCTCCCCGGCCCTCCCCTCCAGAGAGTTTCGCAACAAGATCCTTTACCTTGGAGGAAATCCGTGGACGATTTGAAGAAATCAGTAGAACAAGTCCTGACCAGGATCCGTCCCATGCTGCAGCGGGACGGCGGCGATATCGAGCTAGTCGAGGTGACCGACGGTATCGTCAAGGTGCGCCTCACCGGCGCCTGCAAAGGCTGCCCCATGTCCCAGATGACCCTGAAACAGGGAGTGGAAAGATTCCTATTGCAGGAAGTCCCGGGGCTCAAGCAAGTCGAGGCAGTCTAAACCAATCTGCCGCGGTCGGCCGCCCTTGGTGGGTCCCTGCCCCTCGATCTTGATCCAGGGTTCCTGGAGTTCGGTTTATTTCCAGGGGCTAACTGTGGCTTCGGGGCCGCCGGCCCGGCAGAATTAGCTAATAAAACGTAGGGCGGGCACTGCCCGCCAATCATAATAACCGAACGCGTGGGGATGTAGCTAATAAATTGTAGGGCGGGCACTGCCCGCCAGTCATAATAACAAAGAGCGTGGGGATGTAGCTCAGTTGGAAGAGCGCCTGCTTCGCATGCAGGAGGTCAGGGGTTCAAATCCCCTCATCTCCACCAATGATTCCATTAAGTTATCCTTCCTTCCGCCCCCATAGCCTCTCGGTGAGTAGGTTAGGTGAGTAGGTTCAAATTTTTTTCTCCAACCGGCCCATCGCCTGGCGCAGTCCGTCGTCCACCGGGTGGAGATAAATTTCGCCAGTGCGGATGGATTGGTGGCGGAGCAATCGAGATACCGTGGTGAAGGGGGTGGATTAGTCCAGAGGACTACTTTCAGTTCTGGCAGCGGGTGGGTGCGCACCCTTATGGAACTTTAGGCATGGGTAGGTTCGAGAGAGCAAATTCCCCACATATCTTGCAATGGAACATTATTCTATTGCCAGCCAATTGGGTTGTACCCCTTTTGACGGAGGCAATCCTCTACATAACGCTGCTGCCCAGAATCCAAATTACTCGACCCATAGAGTCCACGCAAAAGACCCGCCGTGGCTCCGCCAGCTGCCCCGGCTGCCGCGCCAAGTCCAGGACCTCTGGAGATTGCCCCTGCAACTGCCCCGGCTGCGGCGCCAACCGTAGCACCCCCTACTGTTTCGCCAGCAATCTGTTTACCCCGCACCGCCCCGGGTCCGGCCTCCTTAGCTAGCCGGATGCAGTCGTCGATATCACGCTGTACCGCGTCGGGGGCCATCTCTTGGAAATGTTCATTGGGCGCCAAAATTGGGCGGTTGGCTGGCGCGCAGGCAAGGCAGCAAAAAACAACTGCAGAACATATGGCTAACTGAAAGAGATTGTTATGCAATTTCCAATCCCGCCCAGGATTCATCTTTTATTTATTAGACTTGGGTGGTTGATATCTGTTATGAAAAAAAAATTTAAAGCGGTCAATTTAGCTACCCGGATCATACCTTCACTTTCTGAGCGGAAAATACCTTCCTTATGTCCCCAAGGTTTGGGGCCTTCTCTCGCAGGCACCCAAAATAATCCTGCCCGCAAAGCCCCTGGGAGGATATGCCGATCATTTATGTTATTTTTACGGGCTCGGTGATAAGGGAAGGGTCTGGCAGGCTATCATCACTTTCACCGAAGCCTGTTGATGTCGCCTCTGCCTGTCCTCTGGTGTATTATTACTGAGCGGTACTGGCCTGATGTCCTTAGGCCCCTGACCAAGGTGGAGTCATTGAAGAGCCGTCATGCCCCGCTTAACCCTGACAAAAACCGCCGGGCGTCGTCAGCCATGGACATATTGTTGAACAATACGTAAGCCTCCTGATCCCCGGCCAGGAAGGACTTCAGGGTTTCCAGGTCGGTGTTGGTGAATTTATAACGGTAGCCCCCGATTCCATGGAGGCGGAAGTAGGTCAGCGGCCCGGGGAAGGGCGGCGTGGCGAATGGGTCCACCGCAGGAACCAGGTCCAGTTCCCGGCACAATTCTTCGACTAACGGACGAGGCCACTCACCACGAGGTTCCCAGGCCAGGGTGAAGCCTTCCCGGTTTAGGGTCCCGAAAAAACCGCGCATCCTTTCTATATTTTCCAGGGTGGGGCCGAACCGGGCGGGGCACTGAAACAGGATAACCCGGGCGTCCAGAGTCAGGGCGATTTCCCGGGTGGCCTCCCAGGCCCGGCGCACCACTACCGTGGGTTTGAAGCCCCCGGCTTGGTGGCGCTCCTCTTGGTTGAGGACGGTTTTTAGACGCCGATAAGTGGGGCTGGTGGCCTCGTGGGTGATGAGTTGCCAGGCCTTCATAGTGAACTCAAAAGGAGGAGGCAGCTCCTGCAGCCAATGCCGGGCTGTGTCCACTCGGGGAGGCTGGTAGAAGGTCTGCTGGATTTCCACCACCGAGAATTGCCTGGCATAGTCTCGATGCTTCACACAGAACCCGCAGCAGCCGATTTTGATTAGCATAAAAGTAATTCTAACCTGGTTATAACTTCCCTTTGCAAGGGAACACTGGCTATGAGCTGTAGGCCCACTCCGGCGGATCCACCTCCGATTTCAGCCTCCTCTGGACGGCCTCGAACGGCGACGGACTGTTCGAATTCTCGGAGCTGGTGCCCGGAAGCTTCTCGGGTGTCGCCATCACGCTTCTCGGCAGGCGCTTTTTCCCCCTGAGGCACAGAGAGCTGATACCCTGCTGCGCCGCCAGCCCGAACTGTGAGGATGAGATGGTATATCATGTGCTGGCCGATCTCGTCTTAATGGTACATTTTGCGTTTGTTCTTTTCGCAGTTTTAGGAGGATTCCTCGTACTCAAGTGGAGGAGCCTGGCGTGGATCCAGGTACCGGTCTTCTTGTGGGCTACCTTAATCGAACTTACCGGTTGGGTGTGTCCCCTAACCCCCCTTGAGAACTGGCTGCGAGAGAAAGGCGGGGGGCTGGTTTACCGTTCCGACTTTATAGAACATTATATCCTTCGCCTTCTGTACCCTGCTACCCTCACCAGAAGCTGGCAGATCTTCCTGGGTCTCTTGGTGTTGAGTTTTAATCTGGGCCTCTATGGGTGGATTTTATGGCGAACTGCGCCAAGGCAGGCGAAGGGGAATTCAGCTTCTCATAATTAATCTGCCGGTTGCTGCTATGACCGGGAATTTATCAAGCCCCGGAAAACTTCCACTATACAAATAATATCTGCATTTATCTCTGATTCCCTGATAAGTTCCGCTAGGGGCAAGAAATCAACTACTCCCACTTTTCAGACAACAACAAAAAAGGCAGGGCCGTGGCTGACCTTGCCTTGAATATTGCCGGAATGGACCGGCTGGTTAACTCTTCCTGAACCTCCTCCCTACCGCCAGGCCTAGGAGACCTGAGCCCAGCAGCCAGACGGAAGGCGGTAAAGGAACGAGCTGAAAGTTTGGGCCGACATACATGGTTGAACTAGCTCCTGATGTCTGCGTGGGCAATTGCAAACCCGAAGCAAAGATATAACGGGCAGCAAATGAGGGAAGACTTATGTCGGGATTAACCGAGACGCCGCTGACGGTCGTATAGCCTACTGTGTCGAGGGTGCTAGTCACATACGCCGCCGCCGTATAGGTCTGACCAGCGGAAAGTCCCAAAGGGGTAATACCAATATAGCGAAAGCGGTCTTCTAAGGGGGCGATTGTGCCTGCAGGGATGGTAGCCGACGCCAGCAATGTTCCGGAACTATTGAAAATGCCGACTTCATGACTTTCGACCAAGCCGGTTCCATAATAGTCGAAGAACCCGAGGCTGGTGACATCGATGTGGGTATTGGGGGTAAATACATATCCGAAGCTTTGCGGAACGGTATAGCTGTTGCCAGTAAAGCTGAGCGTGATGACGCTAAACGAGGCGGTTGAGGCCTCAACCCGGGAAACCCCGGAAAAAGCCAGAGCCAAAGATAGGGCCGCCAAAACCAAAAAAACTTTTTTCATTTTTTAAGCCTCCTCTGACAAATTGATAAAAAACGCGGCCTCTTCCTTGAGCCCCATGGATTTCCGCCCTCGCCTCGCGAAGGGTTTGGCTGAATTTTTTCCCTATCTTCAATAAAAAAGCCGCTTTACCGTCCGTCAATTAGGTAAAACGGCCTCTTCCTTGAGACCATTCACTTTGTTTGGATGAAAGCATAGATTTAAGGTGATGTCAAGAAAGAAATTGGGGGGAATGAAATTTTTTTAAAGTCCCTTTAAATAAATTATGTATATCTTAAATAGCTTCCAAGTGAATTTTATGTGTTTGCCCCTTTTAATGAGCAGCGGTAACGTGCTACCGATCTTCATCTCTTGTTTAAATTATTCCTGGGAGGTTAATTCAGACAATCAACCCAGGGGAGTATTGGCGTCGGAAATGTCCAAGCCAGAGTCTCGGTTGCTGCCCTATATCTGCCCTTCTCCTGCGTGAATTTTGCTTGCTGATATGCTCATCATATTTGGGAATTTTCGCCTTTCCGGTGATAACTTTTGCTCTTGGCAAATGAGCTTCAATTCCGGGTCAGCTTTTTAAGAAAGGTTATTTCCCCAGTCCAGTGTGTTATCATGTCTACTCAAACTTCTGAGGAATGGGTTTGATGAAAATCATCATTGTCGGGGCCGGCGAGGTGGGTTTTCACCTGGCCAAATGGCTTTCCCTGGAAGACAAAGAAATCGTGGTCATCGACCCGGCGCCGGAGGCCCTCCAGCGGGTGGAGGAGCAATTGGACGTGCAGACCATCCGGGGGGCCGGCAGCCATCCCCAGGTGCTCCTGGAGGCTGGGGTCCAAAAGGCGGACGTGCTCCTGGCAGTCACCGACCGGGATGAGGTCAACCTGGTCTGCTGTTTGTTTGCCGATCTCCTCAGAGGCGGCCTCCCCAAGGTCGCCCTGGTCCGCCAGGAAGAGTACGCCCCCCACCGGGAGGCCCTCATCCGCCGCCTCAATATCACCAATATCATCAACCCGGACCGGGAGGTGGTCAAGGCCATTCTCAGGATTCTCAGCGCCCCCGAAATGGAGGAGGTCAACGACTTCGTGGGTGGGTCCATTAAGATGATCGGCGGAGTCCTGCCGGCCGCCAGCCCGCTCGCCGGACGGGAACTCCGGGACCTTCCGGCGGTGATTGAGAGAAAGCGCCTGATCATCGCGGCCCTGGTGAGGCAAGACCGGCTCATCATTCCTAAGGGCAAAGACACCCTCCAAGCCGGGGATCTGGTCTATTTCGTTTGCCGGGACCGGGACCTGGACTGGGTATTGCAACTCTTCAACCGCCGGCCCGCCGCCCCCCTAAAAGACCTGATGATCATGGGCGGTGGCAGGATCGGCTCGGACCTGGCCCGGGAACTGGAGAACAGGCGCTACCGGGTAAAACTCATCGAGAGGAGTCGGGAGCGTTGCCAGCAGCTGTCGGGCCTGCTCCGGCGCACCATTGTTCTCCAGGGGTCCGCCACCGACCAGGAATTGCTGATCCAGGAGAGCATTGGCGGCATGGACATGGCCCTGGCCCTTACGGGGGATGACGAGACGAACATCCTCTCCTGTCTCCTGGCGCATCGCCTGGGCGCCAGGAAGATCCTGGCCCGCATCAACAAGTTGGCCTATATGGACCTGGTGAAAATGATCGAGGTGGACCACCTCGTCAGCCCAAGGCTCTCCGCCATCAATTCCATCTTTCCTTACGTCCGCCGGGGCAAGGTGGTTTCCACCGTGGCCATCAAAGGCCAGGAGGCGGAGGTCATGGAGGCTGTCGCCCAAGAGGACACGGCCATGGTGGGAACACCCCTCAAGTCCCTCAATCTTCCCCGAGAGGCCCTGGTGCTCTGCATCATGCGAGGCGAAGAGGTGCTACTCCCGAGCGGCGATGACGTCATCCAGCCCGACGACCGGGTGATAATCCTGGCCAGGAAGGCCGGCATCCCCCAGGTAGAAAAGGCGTTGAGCGGCCGGGGGAGATGAGCGGCATGCGTTGGCGCCTGATTTGCCGGATTATCGGAACCCTGGTGGCCTGCATCGGCCTCAGCATGCTCTGGCCTCTGGGGTTTTCCCTCTACTACCGGGACGGTTCTTATTGGCCCCTGCTACAAGCCATGGCGGTGTCCCTAGCGGCGGGGGCAACCATGTATCTTCTCGGCCAGGCCGCGCCCGGCCCCAGACCCATCAACCATCGGGAAGGCATGGCCGCCACCACCCTGGGATGGCTGGCTGCCGCCCTGGTTGGTGCCCTGCCTTTTTATCTGGCCGGGACCTTTACTCAACCAGTGGACTGCATCCTGGAGGCCATGAGCGGCTTCACCACCACCGGGGCTTCGGCCCTGGCCGACGTGGAGGCGATTCCCAAGGGTCTGCTTTTCTGGCGCAGCCTGACCCAATGGCTGGGAGGGATGGGCATCGTGGTGATGGCCCTGGCCATTCTCCCCTTCCTGGGTATGGGGGGCATGGAGCTTTACAAGGCTGAGGTCCCCGGGCCGGCGGCCGAAAAATTCAAACCCCGCCTCCGGGATACCGCCCTGATCCTCTGGAAGGTTTACCTTGTCTTCACGGTCCTGGAGGCGGGGCTCCTGATGGCGGGGGGGATGGACCTCTTCGACGCCCTCTGCCACACCTTCAGCACCCTGGCCACCGGAGGCTTCTCCACCAAAAATGCCTCCATCGGCTTTTACCACAGCGTCTATCTTGAAGGCGTGGTGATGATCTTCATGCTCATCGGCGGTGCCAACTTCGCCTTGCACGTCCGGCTCTTTCGCGGCAAGCCCCTGTCTGTCTGGCGGGACCCGGAACTCCGTTTCTTTCTGGGGATGACCGCAGTCGTGGCCCTGGTTATCACCCTGAGCCTCTGGGGAAGGATTTACCCCTCCCTGGGAGAGTCCTTGCGCTACGGGGTCTTCCAGGCGGTTTCCCTCAGCACCACCACGGGGTACGGCACCGCCGATTACACCCGCTGGCCCTCGCTGGCCTTGTGCCTGTTGCTCCTTTGCCTCTTCATGGGGTCCATGGTGGGTTCTACCGGTGGGGCCATCAAGTCTTTGCGTATCCTGGTGCTCCTCAAGCAGTCGTTCCAGGAATTGACCCGGCTGGTCCACCCCCGGGCCGTGGTCCGGGTGAAATTGGGCCAAGAGGCGGTAGCCCCCAAGGTCCTGAGCGCCATCTGGGCCTTTTTTATCTTCTACTTGGGCCTGTTTGCCGTTTCGACCTTCCTGGTGGCCGCCAGCGGCGTGGACCTGGTCACCTCCTTCTCCGGGGTGTTGGCCTGTCTGGGCAATGTCGGCCGTGGGCTGGGGAAGGTGGGTCCCGCCGGCAACTATGCCACCTTGCCTAGCTTCGCCAAGTGGGTCTTGATCCTGGATATGCTGCTGGGCCGCCTGGAAATCTTCCCAGTGATTCTCCTTTTTGTTCCCAGCTTCTATAAGAAATAACCGATAAGCCCGGTTCGGTCTCCGATACCCGTTCCTCGGTCTCCGGTCCTCATTTCGCCGCCAGGGCGTCCAGGGCCAGATTGAGCCGCAGGACATTGACCCCGGATTCTCCCAGGAAGCCAAGGGCAGGCCCCTCGGTGTATTCCTGAATGAGAGCCCTCACTTTATCTTCGCTTAGCCTTCTGACCTTGGCCACCCGGGCGGCCTGGAGTGCAGCATTGCTCAGGCTGATGTGCGGGTCTAGGCCGCTGCCGGAGGCAGTCACCGCGTCCGCCGGCACCAGGGTTCCGGCCGGCAGGTTATTTTCGGTGCGATACTTCACCACCCGCTCCTTCACCTGATCGACAAGCTTCCGGGACAGCGGACCCAGGTTGCTGCCGCCAGAACTGTTACCATCGAAGCCAGTGTCACCGGCCGCCGAAGGTCGCGGGTGGAAGTACTGCGCCCCGGTAAAGTTCTGGGCCAGCAGGCGGCTGCCGACAATTTTCCCTTTAGCTTCTACAAGAGAGCCGTTGGCCTGGTGGGGGAAGATCACCTGGGACACTCCCCAGACCACCAGAGGATAAAGGGCACATAAGATAATGAGCAGCACCAGAGCAGCCAGGATTGAGGTCTTGACCTCGATTAACAGGTTTTTGGTCTTCATGGCCGGTTCCCTCTTAAACTAAATGCAAAGCAGCAACGACCAAGTCGATAAGCTTGATGCCGATAAAGGGTACGATGACCCCGCCCAGACCGTAGATCAAGAGATTACGTCGCAGGATTGTGGCGGCTCCCAGGGGCCTGAACTTGATGCCCTTCAGCGCCAAAGGGATCAAGGCGATGATGATCAGGGCATTGAAGATCACCGCACTAAGGATGGCGCTCTCTGGTGAGGCGAGCTTCATGATGTTTAACAGGGCAATCTGCGGGAAGGTGCTCACCAGCATGGCCGGAATAATGGCAAAGTATTTGGCCACATCGTTGGCCACGCTGAAGGTGGTGAGCGCTCCCCGGGTCATGAGGAGCTGCTTGCCGATTTCCACCACCTCAATGAGCTTGGTGGGGTTCGAATCCAGGTCCACCATGTTGCCGGCCTCTTTGGCCGCCTGGGTGCCGGTGTTCATGGCCACCCCGACGTCGGCCTGGGCCAATGCCGGGGCGTCGTTGGTGCCGTCGCCGGTCATGGCCACTAGGTGCCCTTCCGCCTGCTTCCGTCGGATCAGGGCCAGCTTGTCCTCCGGCTTGGCCTGGGCCAGAAAATCGTCCACCCCGGCCTCCTTGGCGATGGCCGCGGCAGTCAATGGATTATCTCCGGTGATCATGATGGTGGTGATGCCCATCGCCCTGAAGCGCTGGAAGCGGTCCGGCAGGCCGCCCTTGACGATGTCCTTAAGATAAACCACCCCATAGATCTTTTCAGCGCTGGCCACCATCAGGGGTGTGCCCCCCAGGAAACAGATGCGGTGGATCTCAGCATCCACCTCTGGCTGCATTGGTTTACCCACGAACTCCTGCACCGCATCCGGGGCGCCCTTGCGGTACTGGTCGCCGTTAAGATTGGCGCCGCTCATGCGGGTCTTAGCGGAAAAAGGGACAAACTGGGCGTTGGGAAATTCACGCAAATCCCGCCCCCGCAGGCCGTATTGCTTGGCCAGGACCACGATGCTGCGGCCCTCCGGGGTTTCGTCGGCCAGGGAGGCGAGCTGCGCTACATTGGCCAGCTCCTTGACGTCGACCCCTGCGGCCGGAAAGAACTCCACCGCCTGGCGGTTGCCCAGGGTGATGGTGCCAGTTTTGTCCAGCAGGAGGACGTCGACGTCGCCGGCGGCCTCGGCGGCCCGACCGCTCATGGCCAGGACGTTTTGCTGCACCAACCGGTCGATCCCGGCGATGCCGATGGCGCTGAGCAGACCCCCGATGGTAGTGGGGGTCAGGCAGACCAACAGTGCGGCCAGCACTGGGACGGAGAAGTCCGCCTGGGCATAATTCCCGAAGGGCTTCAGGGTAATGATGACCATCAAGAAGATGATGGTCAGGGCCGCCAGCAGGGTGGTCAGGGCAAGTTCATTAGGGGTCTTCTGACGGCTGGCCCCCTCGATGAGGGCGATCATGCGGTCCATGAAGCTTTCCCCCGGATCGGCCGTGACCTGCACCACGATTTCATCAGAGAGCACCTTGGTGCCGCCGGTGACGGCGCTGCGGTCGCCCCCGGCCTCTCGGATCACCGGAGCGGATTCGCCAGTGATGGCCGATTCGTCTACCGTGGCGGCGCCTTCGATGATTTCTCCATCGGCGGGAATTAATTCCCCGGCATGAACCACAAAGACGTCGTCCTTACGGAGAGATTCTGCCGGGATGGCTTCCAGGGAACCATCGAGCCGCCGCAGATACGCCGTGGTCTGGGTCCGAGACTTACGCAAGGTGGCCGCCTGGGCCTTACCCCGCCCCTCCGCCATGGCCTCAGCAAAGTTGGCAAACAACACCGTAAACCAGAGCCAGAGGGCAATTTGCAGAAAAAAGCCCCAGCTCCCGTCATGTAAAGGAGTATAGAAAAATTTGGCGGTGGTGATTAAGGCGCCGATCAAGGCCACGAACATTACCGGATTTCGCACCATCCACCGGGGGTCCAACTTGCGGAAGGAATCCCCAATCGCCGGGATCATGATGGTCTTATCATACAATGAGCGTGCTTTGATTTTGGCCGCCATGGTTCGATCCTCAGAACAGCATGCTGGAGTTAATCATTAAAAAGTGCTCGACAATGGGCCCGAGGCTGAGGGCCGGGAAGAATGTCAGGGCTCCTACGATGAGGACAGTGCCGACCAGCAGCAGCGTAAATGTAATGCCGGATACTGGAAAACTGCCAGCGCTCTGGGGGACGGTCTTCTTGGCCGCCAGGCTGCCAGCCAGGGCCAGCACCGGGACGATAAGCAGGAAGCGGCCGATGAGGGTGGCCAGCCCCAGGGTCAGGTTGTACGCGGGAGTGTTGGCGGAAAGGCCGGCGAAGGAACTGCCATTATTGCCGATACAGGAAGTAAAGGCATAAAGGATCTCGCTGAAGCCATGCGGCCCGGTATTGTTCAGGGCTTTGACGCCCCACTGGGTTGAGGCGGCCAGGGCGGTAAAGCCTAAAAGAAAAATGATGGGCACCAGGATGGCCAGAGCCGAGACCTGAATATCGAAGATTTCGATCTTTTTCCCCAGGTATTCCGGGATGCGGCCCACCATGAGGCCGGCCAGAAAGATGGCCAGCACCACAAAGACGAGCATGATAGCGAGGCCGGAGCCCGCGCCTCCGAAAATGACCTTGGCTAGGATATTGAACATGAGCACCATCCCGGCCAGGGGCGAAAAGGAGTCGTACATGGCGTTGACCGCGCCACCGGAGGCGTCCGTATTAATGGTGGCAAAGAGCGCCGAATTAAAGATGCCGAACCTCACTTCTTTCCCTTCCATATTGCCGTTGACCCCCAAGGCTGTCAGGTGTGGATTACCATAAGTTTCCGCCCCCCAGCAGACTAGCACCCCTAATAGAAACAAGAGAAACATGGCGGCCCATACCGACCAGCCGTGTTTCTGGTTCCTTACCATACGGCCCAGGTAATAAGTGAGGCCGCTGGGAATCAGGAACATTAAGAGACCTTCGATGAAGTTCGATAGCGGCGTTGGATTCTCGAAGGGATGGGCGGCGTTGGCGCTGAAAAAGCCGCCGCCGTTGGTACCCAACATCTTAATGGCCACTTGGGAAGCCACCGGACCCTGGGGAATCGTCTGGGTCTCCACTTTGACTTCTTCCAACACAGTGTTACCATGAATATCCTTGACCTCGTTACCGGCGGCGTCCTTTTTGGCGACCTGGGTGGTGAATGGTTCCACCACCTTGACGGTATCATAGGACTTAAAATTCTGAATCATTCCCTGAGACACCAGAAACACCGCGGACACCAGGCAGATGGGCAACAGCAGGTAAAGGCAGGTTCGAGTCAGGTCGGTCCAGAAGTTGCCCAGGAAAGCCGCCTTATCCCGAGCGATGCCTCGCACCAGGGCGGCGGCTACGGCGATACCCACGGCAGCCGAGAAAAAGTTTTGCGAGGCCAGAGCCACCATCTGCGACAGATATGACATAGTGCTTTCGCCGCCATAATTTTGCCAGTCGGTGTTGGTGGTGAAACCGGCAGCCGTATTGAACGAGAGATCGCCGGCCACCCCACCGAAGCCCTGAGGATTGAGGGGCAGCACCCCTTGAAACCGCAAGATGATGTAGGTTACCAGCATAGTGACCAGGCTAAAAATTAGCACGGAACCGGCATAGCCTTTCCAATCCTGTTCTTTGGCCGGATCGATCCCTGCCAGGCGATAAATCAGACGCTCCACCGGCTTCAGGGCCGGATCGAGAAATGTCTTGCTGTGGGCATCCAGCACCCGCACCAGGTATAGACCCATGGGCTTGGTAAGGGCCAGCAGGATGATGCTGTAGAAAATAAGTTGGGGCCAACCGCTCACATTCATAACGGATTCTCCGGTTAGAACTTTTGCGGGCGCAGCAGCACCACAAACAGAAAGATAATCATGGCCACGGCCACCAGGCCGAGAGTCAGGTTTTCCATGTCTTGCCCTCCTTGGCCAGGAACCCGAGATAAGCCAGGCAGATCACAAAGAAAAGCCCGGTGATGACGATGAACCCAATTTCCATTGATTAAGTCTCCCTCGGTAATGTAACGGGAAATTCTTGCGCCGCCTTTACAGTGAAGGAGAACCTCGTGCCTTTGCCCGGTTGGCTCGTCCCTTCGAGGCGTATAGGCAAACCATACCAAATTTTTTTCAGGAAATCCGAGAAGTTTCTAGCTGGCAAATAACTATGAGGCAAAGGAGAGCGGTGACCTCACTCGGGTAGTGGTATTCTGGGATACCAAGCCAGTCTAACCACATCAAACGAGGAGGCGGCGAAGGGAAGATGACCTGCCCCCAGTACCTGTGACCCCGGCCCACCCCGAAACGGACTTACGCAACCGCCACAAATCGGAACATAAAAATCTTCTCCCCCTTTGGATTTCCTAACCCGTCAGGATTCGCCAAATCCAGGAAAAAATTCTTTTCGCCCGCCTATCGGTTAACAACTTGAAAATTCACCTATTTTCGACTCAATGAAAAAATATTTCCACCCTGCTGTCAACCAAAAGCCTCCTCCGGCGTTTTAGGGATTAACAAAGCATGCCAAAGGAGGCAAGAGATGAAAAGAATGGTAGTGGGGATTATGGCTGTGACGGTGCTCCTTTGCGGAGCCCCTGCGTTTGCCAGAGATATGCGGCAGGATGTGAATGACCTCCGGCAAGACCAGTCAGACATCTTGAAGGACAAACAGGACGTCGGAAAAGACGAAAAGAACATCGGGAAAGACGAACAGGCCATTGGTCAGGACAGCCAAGAAATCGGGAGTGATCTCCAGCAGCTCCGGCAGGACGAGGAAGCAGGCAATACGGCCGCGGTGGCCGCTGACCGGGCCAAGCTTAAGCAGGATCGCCAGGGTCAAAGGAAAGACTGCAGGAACCTGCGGGCCGACCGTCGAGAGCTGCGCCACGATGGGCGGGACTTGCGTCATGACCGCAGGGATAGACATCTCGACCGGGCTGACCTGCGCCGGGACCGGAGAGAAGGACATCATTGCCGGGGCGAGCGACATCGGGATACGCACCACAATGGCGGGAGGTTGGCCAGAAGGTAAGCCCGACCCGAAACCTCTGCGCCGCCGGCCGGCAGACGAAACGGGGGGTTGAGGTTAAGCCCCAATCCCCCGTAAGATTATGATTTGAGGGGAAGTCCAGGGCGTTGTATTCTCGCCTTGCAACTTCTAATCGCATTTGGTTAGATAAAGTCAGACATGAGGTTAAAAGGAACGTAGCTCCATTACCCGCGGCAGAACCGACAAATTATGGAGCAATTTCTCAAATCCGTCGAGCGGCGCGCCTTTCGCATGGCCGAGATCGCCACGGGAATCAGAGACGATGCCCTCGATGTGCTCCAGGACGCCATGCTGGAATTCGTGCGGGCTTACGCCCATAAACCCAGGGAACAGTGGAAGCCCCTGTTCTACCGCATCGTCCAGAATGAAATCCGGGACTGGTACCGGCGCCGCAAAGTCAGACAAATTTTCGTGTCCCTCCTTCCCGGACGGCGCCAGGATCAGGAGAAGGAGGAGGAGGATCCGATCCAGCTCCTGAGTGACCCTGAGGCGCCGGACCCTTTTACCGAAACCAAGGCTTCCGAGGCGTTCAAGCGGCTGGAAACCATCTTGAGGGAGCTTCCCCTCCGGCAGCAGCAGGTCTTTCTGCTCCGCGCCTGGGAGGGGCTTTCCGTGGGGGAGACGGCCGCCGCCATGGGTTGCACCCAGGGCACCGTTAAGACTCACTACTCCCGGGCCTTAAACACGCTCCAGGAAAACCTTAAGGACAACTGGCCATGAGCCAAGAAAAAGAGCTGATCGGTCACATTAGGCGTCTTCTGGATGAGAGCGCCGAGGACATTGAGGCAGCTACCGCCGCTAGGTTGGCCCTGGCGCGGTCCAGAGCCTTACGGGAAAAAACAGAAAGGCGCATTCCCTGGCGCTGGCCCGCCCTCGGGCTGGCTACCGCCGCGGCCGCCATCCTTGCCTTTATGATGACCTTCCGCGCCGCGCCGCCCCAGCTCACGGCAGAACATCGGGAAGTGCTGGAAATCATCGCGTCCGGGCAGAATCTGGAACTTTATAAGGACTTGGAGTTCTATGCCTGGCTGGCTAAGAACCAGGATGTCCTGAAAGGGGGATAACCGGCGCCGCGAGTCGGCAGGCCGCGCACCAAGGGACCGACCAGCAACCGGGGAACGACCATGCGACGAATCATCCAGACTATAGGGGCTATCCTGGCTTGCCTGATGCTGACGATGGGCCCTGCGGCTGCGGCCGGGGGGCAGAACGCCGCGCCTGCCTGGGGCGATCTATCCGCGGACCAGCAACAACTTCTCATGCCTTTCAAGGATAAGTGGGGCTCATTTCCCCCGGAGCACCGGGAGTACCTGTCGCACCAGGCGCGCCAGTGGCTGGACCTGCCTCCGGAGGAGCAATCCCGGGTGCGGCAACAATTCAGGCAGTGGCAGCAAATGCCTCAGGAGGAGAAAGAGCAAGTCCGGCAAGCCTACCACCTATACACCAGCCTTCCGCCGGAGCGGCGGCAGCAAGTCCAGAATTCGTGGCGGCAATTTCACCAGATGACGCCGGAAAAGCGGCAAGAAATACAGAAGCAGCCTCAAGAGGAGCAGCCTGTAAGGCCCCCGGAGGTGCGGGAAGAATCTCATCCCCGGCCGCCGGAACCGCAACAAAAGGTGGGAATTCAGCCCCCAGATAGGCTACCCAGACATCGCCCGGAGCTGCAGGAGCGGAATCAGAATTTGTCGCGGCCCCTGCCGCCGGCATTACGGGAGCGGGCTGCTAACCTATCGCCCGAACAACAGCGGGAACTGCGCCGGCGACGCCAAAAAAAGAGTGCCGGAAGCCATAAAAAGTAGACTAAAAAGCCTACCCTTCGAGCAACGCCATGACCCGGGTGACCAGCAAACGGGGCTTTAAATCTCTCCTCACCCAACCTCTCGTAATTTCGACCAAATTCTGGTCGGGACGGGCGGATTCGAACCGCCGACTTCCTGCTCCCAAAGCAGGCGCGCTAACCGGACTGCGCCACGTCCCGACTGCTGCCAATACCGAGCAGTTCTTCTTTGCGGACCTTCAACATCTCCTTGAGGGCCCTCAGGGCCCGGGCCCGGTGGCTGAGACGGTTTTTCACCTCCAGGTCCAGTTGGGCCATGGTGGCGCCATACTCCGGCACCCAAAAGACCGGATCATAGCCGAAGCCCTGGGTCCCCTGGGGCGCCAAGGCGATATAGCCGGCGCACTCCCCCCGGGCCCGGTAGAGGCGGCCGTCCGGCAAGGCTAGGGCGATTTCACAGACGAAGCGGGCCTGGCGTTGCTCCCAGAAGACGTCTTGCAGCTCCTCCAGGAGTTTGCCCCAGTTGTCGGCATCGCTGGGTGCCGATGGCGCGGTGCGGTCCTGGGCGTAGCGGGCCGAATGGACCCCAGGGCGCCCGGCCAGGGCCGCCACCTCCAGCCCCGAGTCGTCCGCCAGGGCCGGAAGCCGGGTAAGCCGAGACACCTCCTGCGCCTTGGTGGCGGCGTTGGCCGCAAAGGTGGCCCCGGCTTCCGGGATCTCCGGCAGACCCGGAAAATCATCCAACCCCAACAGTTGGAGCTCCAGGTCCGCCAGGAGCTGCCGCAGCTCCCGGAGTTTGCCCGGATTGCGGCTGGCCATCACCAGGACAGGGGCAGCCATGGGCTGAGGGCCTCGGTTTGCAGCCGGCACAACACGCGCAGCCCCTCCTGGGCCAGGGCCAGCATGGCCGGCAGCTCGCCGGCGGGAAAGGGGCCCGTCTCGCCGGTGAGCTGCACCTCGATAAGATTGCCCCGGCTTGTGCCCACAAAATTGGCGTCCACCGCGGCTCGGGAGTCCTCCTCGTAATCCAAATCCAGCAGCAGTTGCCCCCGGATGGCGCCGACGCTCACCGCGGCCACCTGCTCTCTCAGGGGCAGGGAGGCGAGCAACCCCTGGCGCCTGAGATCCTCCAGGGCCAGGGTCAGGGCCACGAAGCCCCCGGTGATGCTGGCGGTGCGGGTGCCGCCGTCGGCCTGCAGTACGTCGCAATCCAGCATGACAGTGCGGGGTCCCAGCACCGCCAGGTCCACCACGGCGCGAAGCGACCGGCCCAGGAGGCGGCTGATCTCCTGGGTGCGTCCCCCCAGGTACCCCCGGCGGGATTCCCGCTCCCGGCGGGCATGGGTGGCCCGGGGCAGCATGGCGTATTCGCCGGTGACCCATCCGCCACCCGAATCCAGCCGGAAGGGGGGCACGGTCTCCAGGACCGTGGCGGCGCACACCACCCGGGTGCGGCCCCAGGTGATCAGGCAGGAGCCCTCGGCAAAATCGAGATAACCCGGGGTGATGGTCACCGGCCGGAGCTGATTCGGACCGCGGCCGCCGTGGCGAGGCATCCTGAATTCCTTTGCGTCTTGGCGCCTTGGCGCGAGACAATGACCGGAGACCGAGACGGAAGATCGGATAGTCTTTGGCTCTGGTCCCCGGTTCCGTCTGATTATTCCTTAAGAGATTGCCGCAAGGTGTCGATGACCATGGTGAAGGTGTCATTAAAGGAGGCGGGGGAGACCCGGCCCACCTCGATGAACTTCACCACGATTTCCTTGGCTGCCTTCAGGAGCAGTTCGTCCCGGGGCGACAACGGGGCTGGGGCCTGGCGCTCCCGGCTCATGGATAACACCTCCCCTAGGTGGCGCTTTTTGTTATAATGGCTATCAGCTTTTAGCAGTCAGCTATCAGCTAAGGAAAACCCTCCAGAAAAACTATTATAATCCGGTATCTTAAATTGGTAGCAGGTTCTTACTATAAATATTCTTGACTGAAAGCTAAGAATTGATAGTTGACCGTTAAAAAAGGCCCCGCGGGCCAGAAGAAGGCCGTCTTGATGGCCGGCGGGGCGGGTAAGAAGAACCGGGTCACAGCCCTCCTTAAGGACATAATAAACCAGTGACTGCGCCAAGGCAAGGGGATTTACCCAGGACCATTCGGATTCTGCCCCCCCAGGTGGCGGCCCAAATCGCCGCTGGCGAGGTCATCCTTCGCCCTGCCTCGGTGGTCAAGGAACTGGTGGAAAACTCCCTGGACGCCGGCGCCCGGGTTATTGTGGTGGAAATTGAGGAAGGGGGGCGCCGGCTGCTGCGGGTCTCCGACGACGGCTGGAGCATGACCCCGGCGGAGGCCGAGCTCAGCCTGGAACGCCACGCCACCAGCAAGCTCCGGGATGAGGCGGACTTGCTTAATATCAGCACCCTTGGGTTTAGGGGCGAGGCCCTGCCCAGCATCGCCGCGGTGAGCCGCCTCACCCTGATTACCTGCCCGCCGGGAGGCGTCGGCCACCGTCTGGTGGTGGTGGCCGGGGAGCTCAAAGAGTCCTCCCCCTGGGCCGTTGCCCCGGGTACCCAGGTGGCTGCGGCGGAGCTCTTTTTCAACACCCCGGCCCGGCGCAAATTCCTGAAGAGCCCGGAGGCCGAGCAGGCCCACATCGTCGAGACCATGCGCCACCTGGCCCTGGGCTATCCAGAGGTGCACTTCACCCTGAAGACCCCGGCCAGGGTGTTGTTGAACGCTCCGGCCGCCCCGGAGCTGGCGGCCCGGGTGGCCAGCCTTTATGGCCCGGAGTTGGCGGCCCGGCTGCTGCCGGTGGCCTTAACCGCCGGCTCCTGGCAGATAAGCGGCCTCATCAGCGACCCGGAGTTCTCCCTGGCCAGCTCCCGCTTCCAGGTCTTCCTGGTGAACCGCCGGGTGGTGCAGGATCGAGTCCTGGGCGCGGTATTGAAGACGACTTTCGCGGGCCTGCTGCCCCGGGGGCGTCACCCCGCGGCCGTGCTGCACCTGAGGCTTCCGGCCCCGGAACTCGATGTCAACGTCCATCCCGCCAAGGCCGAGGTGCGCTTTCAAGAGCCGGGTCGGGTCTATAGCCTTCTCCTGGCGGCCCTGCGCCAGGCCCTGGGGCCGCTCACCGGCGGCGTCCCCGGCTACACCGTCACCCTCCAACCCGAGGCCCCGCCCCGGGTGGCGGAGGCCTCGCTGCTGGAACCGGCCCCCTCCCCGACGCCCCCGGCTTGGCAGACCCAGCCGCCCTGGCCCCGGACGGTCCCTGCCCCCACCCCGGCGGCGGGCTTGCCCTTGGCGGCCCGGACCTGGCGCTTCCAGGACCTGAAGGTCATCGGCCAGCTTCAAGCCACCTATATCCTGGCCCAGGCCCCCGAGGGCCTGGTGCTCTTAGACCAGCATGCTGCCCACGAACGCGTCCTGTATGAGTCTCTAAAGGCCCGGGAGCCCACGGCGGCCCGGCAGGCCCTGCTCTTTCCCCAGGTGGTGGAGGTCCCGGCGGCCCAGGCCGACTGGGTCCTGGAGCATCTGGCGGTTCTGGCCCAGACCGGCCTGGAGCTGTCCCACTTTGGCGGGGCCAGCTTTCTCATTACCGCGGTGCCGGCCTTCTTGGCTCAAGCTGACCTGGAGGCGGTGGTGGCCGAAGCGGTGGAGACCCTGGCCCCTTTGAAAAGCGGGGCCGCCCCCCAGACGGTGCAGGAGCAGGCCCGGCTCTTCCTGGCCTGCCGAGGGGCCATCAAGGCCGGCGAGGTTCTGGCCGGGGAGGCTATCCAGGCCCTGTTGGCTCAACTGGATGAACTCCCGGTCTCCTCCCACTGCCCCCACGGCCGGCCCCTGTGGCGGCTGATCCCCTACGGCGACATCCAACACAGCTTCCGCCGACCTAAATAGAAGGGCGAAGAGGGGAAGAGAGGAAAAGGGAAAGACCAAAACTTTCCCATTTAACCCCTGCCCCAAGGATGGAAAAAACGGCTATACTTTAATTAATGGCAAGTTCGCTGGACAATAAGGTCGCGGTTTTACTAGGCCCCACGGCGGTGGGGAAGACCGGGGTGGCCCTCAAACTGGCCCCGCGGTTCGGGGCGGAGATCATTAACGCCGATTCCATCCAGCTATACCGGGAGCTGGAGATCGGCACCGCCAAGCCCACCCCGGCGGAAAGGGCCCGGGTGCCCCACCACCTAATCGACGTGGCCGCCCCGACGGAGCCCTATGATGCTGAGCGTTACTGCCGGGAAGGTCGGGCGGTCCTGGCGGATTTGCAGCGCCGCGGGGTGCCGCCCCTGGTGGTGGGGGGCACCGGGCTTTATCTCAAGGCGTTGCTCCATGGACTCTTTGAGGAAGGCTCGCCCCGCCCGGACCTCCGGGCCCGCCTGCGCCAGGAGTTGCAGGATCTGGGGCTTCCCTTCCTGCAGCAACGCCTGGCGGCCCTGGACCCCAACACCGCCGCCCGCCTCCATCCCCACGACACCTATCGCATCCTCCGGGCCTTAGAGGTGATGGCGGCCACCGGCCGCCCCCTCTCCGAGCTTTTCCGGGCCCACCGCTTCCGCAGTTGCCCCTACCGGGTTCTGAAACTGGGCCTGACCCTCCCCCGGGAGGAGCTGCACGCCCGGATTGAGCAGCGGGTGGAGGCCATGTTGACCCAAGGTTGGCTGGCGGAGGTGGAAGAATTATGGCGGCGCTACCCCGCGGACCTCAAGCCCTTGCAATCCCTGGGTTACCGGCACCTGAGCAACTTTCTTAAGGGTCGCTGGTCCTGGGAAGAGGCCATCGAGCGGTTAAAGCGGGACACCCGGCGCTATGCCAAGCGCCAGCTCACCTGGTTCCGGGCCGATCCGGAAGTGCGGTGGTTTCACCCCGCCCAGATTGAGGAACTGGCCGCGGCCCTGGAGGAATTCTGGGGACGGCAAGATTAACGGCGCGGGCAATCGCGGAGCCGCGGCCGGCCTTTGTAGGGTATGGCCTGTAAAAGACTGGGAGGCAAGGCCATGAAACTAAAGCCGTTGCTGTTCCTGGGGCTTTTCCTAGCGCTGGGAGTAACCGGCCAGCCTCCCGGGCTCTGCCAGACCCAGGAGGATTTTGCCGCGGCCCGGCAGCGGATGGTGAGCCTCCAGCTCCAGGCCCGGGGGATTACCGATCCCCGGGTGTTGGCGGCCCTGAGCCGGGTTCCCCGGCACCTCTTTGTGCCCCCTGACCTGGCGTCTTCGGCCTACGGCGACCATCCCCTGCCCATTGGCCAGGGCCAGACCATCTCCCAACCCTATATCGTCGCCCTGATGAGCCAGTGGGCCGAAGTGCAGCCCGGGGAGAAGGTGCTGGAGGTGGGCACCGGCTCCGGCTACCAGGCTGCGGTCCTGGCGGAACTGACGGACCGGGTCTTTAGCATCGAAATTATCCCGGAGCTGGCCCAGGCCGCCGCTGCCCGCTTGCCGGCCTTGGGCTACGCCCAGGTGCGGGTTAAGACCGGCGACGGCTATCTCGGCTGGCCGGAGGAGGCCCCCTTCGACGCCATCCTGGTCACCGCCGCGGCGCCGGCGGTGCCGGCGGCCCTGGCGGCGCAACTGAAGGAGGGCGGCCGGCTGGTCATCCCCTTAGGGCCCACTTTCTTGGAGCAGACCCTAGTGCGCCTGCGGAAAGTACAGGGAGAACTGAAAGAAGAGGAACAAATACCGGTGCGCTTCGTGCCCCTGGTTAGAAAGTGAGCAGTAAACAGTAAGCAGTGATTGAATCATAATTTCGATCCTTCCTGCTCACTGCTCACCTGAAACGGCCCCGCCTCCCCCAGGGCCCGCAGCAGGTCGGTGAGAAGGTCATTAACCGGGGTGGGCACCCCTAAGGCCCGGCCCCGGGCCGCCACCTGGCCGTTAAGGGCCTCAATCTCGGTGGGCCGGCCCGCCAAAACATCCTGGAGCATGGATGAGCGGTTGGCGGCAGTGGCCAGGCACACCTGGCGCAGGCGTTCCTCCGGATCGACCATCAGGGGCACTCCCGCGGCCCGGGCCACCGCCAGGGCCTCATTGGCCGCGGCCACTGCCAGGGCCCAGGCCTCGGGCAGCTCGGGCAGCGCCCCATTGGGCACCCGCAACAGGGCGGTCAAGGGGTTGATGCCCACGTTAATCAGGAGCTTCTCCCACAAGACGGCCTCGAGGTCCGCCACCTCCCGGCAGTCCAATCCGGCCCGGCGCAGCACCTCCGCCACCCGGGCGGTCTCCGCCGGGGTCACCTGCGAGACCCCCGGCGCCCCAATCAGGATAGCCCCCCGGCCGGCGAGGATAATCTCGCCTTCCGCCGCTCGGGTAACCCCCAGCAGGGCAACCCCGGCCAGCAGGCGCTCCGGCCCCACTACCCCGGCCAAGATCTCCACATTCCCCAGGCCGTTTTGCAGGGTGAGGGCCAGTCCGCCCGCCGCCATCAGTCCCGGCAGGTTCAGGGCTGCCCCCCTGGTCTGGGGGGCCTTGACCGCGATGATGGTCAGCTCCGCCGGCCCCACCTCCTGGGGCAGGCCGATGGGAACGGCGATACGCCGCGCTTCGCCTTCCGGAGGGCAGAGCCGAAGGCCCTGCCGGCGCCAGCGCGCCACCCGGTCGGGGCGGTAATCCACCAGCCAGACGTCCTCACCGGCCTCAAACAATAAAGCCCCCAGCAGGCCCCCCAGGGCCCCGGGTCCGATTATGGCGATTTTCATAGGTTCACTGAGGCAAGCAGGTAACGCTTCTCCGTTTTCAGTAGTGTCCGGCAAAATTCTTGCTAACCAGCCCATAATAAAACTGGGCAAACCGCCATTTCTGATTAAGGTCCGGAGTTTCCTGGCTTCTTCCCTCTTCCCTCGAAGAGGATAAGGGATTTTTGCTGGTACTGGCGCTCAGACTGCCGTTAACCCCGCGGCGAGGTTTTCCTGACAGTGCCCAAGGCGAAGCCCTTGTGGGAAACTCCTGCTCCGCCATTTCAAACCCTGGCCTCACTTGATTAGGGTGAATTGAAAAATATCTTTGAAAAATCTTTAATAGCGATATAAATTTCTTCTTTAGAGTATTTATCTTTTAAACGATTTCTAGTAATATTACAACTATAAGCGTAAGGAAAGGATAAGCCATGGCAACTTACATAAAGACTAACCGGCAGTTCGATCAGGAATTATGCCACCTCAAGCAGGATCTGTTGCGCATGGCAAGCTTGGCCGAAGCGGCGGTAAATAAGAGTATGGTTTCGGTGACCACCCGCAACTCCGCCCTGGCCCGGGAGGTGATCAGCGAAGACATAACCCTGAACCGCATGGAGTTGGACATTGAAGAACAGGCCTTCAGGATGCTGGCCTTGCGTCAACCCCTGGCCACGGACCTGCGCCTGACCATGGCGACTATGCGCATCGCCACCGAACTGGAACGCATCGGCGACCAGGCGGTGAACATCGCCGAACGGGCGTTGGAGCTCAACAGCTACCCGCCCTTGCCACTCCCCATCGATCTCATGGTTATGTCTGATATGGCTTTAGGTATGGTGCGGACTAGCATCGATGCCTTCGTGCACCAGGACCCCAAGCTGGCCATCAAGGTGTGTCAGCAGGATGTGGAAGTGGACCTGTTGGAAGATGAATTTGTTCAGAAGATCTTGGCATGCATGATCATGGAATCCCGCTGGGTGACGCGGATGCACCACTTCCTGATCATTGTCCGCAATCTGGAGCGGATCGCCGACCTGGCCACCAATATCGCCGAAGACATCGTCTTCCTCGTCGAGGGCCGGGTAATCAAGCATCAGCGCGAAGAATGGATGCTCGTTTCGCCCCAGACCTGACCTGAGCCTGGGCCAGTTTTTCCTCTAGCAGCTGCACCTCTTGGGCCAACCGCTGATTGGTCTTGCGCTCCTGCTCCAGGGTTTGGAGGGCATGCACCACCGAGGCGTGGCTCCGCTGAAAAAGCCGTCCCAACTCGGCCACGGTCTTCTGGGTATAAAGGCGGGCGAAGTAGAAGCCCATCTGCCGGGCCCGCACCAGCCGCTTCTGGCGAGAACGCCCTAGAAGTTCCACCAGGCTCACGCCATAATAGTCGCAGACAATCTTCTGGATCTCCGGGATACTCAAGCGAGTGGGCACCGCCTGCAAATCTTGCAGCACCTCTCGGGCCATGCTCAGGCTGAAGGACTCATGCAACAAGGCAGCCCGGGCCAACAGGGAATCCAGAGCGCTCTCTAAGCGGCGGACGTCTTCGGTGACATATTCCGCTAGATATTCCAGGATCTTGATGGAGACCTGCACCCCCCGGCTCTCGGCCTTATTGGCCAGGATGTTCAGCCGGGTGGGGAAGTCCGGAGGACCGATGGGGGTAATAACCCCCCCAGTAAGCCGGGAATGCAATTCCCGGGAGAGATGGCTGATTTCCCCCGGGAGATAGCAACTGGTGAAGACCAACCGCTTGCCGCGGGCCAAGAGGGTATCCAGGGTATGGCAGATCTCCGCCTGAATTTTCTCTTTGCCGCTGAAGAACTGGACCTCTTCCAGGAGCAGGAGGTCGCATTCGCTCCGGAAACGCTCCTTAAAATCGGCCATGCGGCCGTTTTTCAAGGCCCCCACCATTTCATTGGCGAAATTTTCCGCGGTAAGATAGAGCACTTTGCGCCGGGGGGCCGTCTGAGTGACGAAATTGCCCACTGCCTGAGATAGGTGGCTTTTCCCCAACCCGGGGTTGGCGGTGAGGTACAGCAGATGGTTATAAAAGGTGTCATGGCGGGCCAGGGCCTGGGAGGCCTGGTAAGCCAGGCGATTGGAGGCGCCCACCACGAAGTTGGTGAAGGTGAAGGCCTGATTCAACCCGCCTCGGCCGGCCCTCAGGGCCATTTGGGGTAGGACCGGTTGGATCACTGGCGGCCCGGCCGCTGGTCGGGGCGGAGCGGCGAGCAATTTCAGGAGCACTGCTCGGGGCCCCTGTCCCAGATGGTGCAGGGACTGCCGGATGAGCGGCAGATAGTGGGCCTGGACCCAACGCAGGGAAAAAGCATTGGGACAGGCCAGCAGCAGCTCACCCCCGGGGCCGTCTTCCGCCTGGAGCGGTTCGATCCACAGGTGAAAGGTGCTGGCGGGCATCTCCTCCTTGATTGCCTCTTTGACCGCCTCCCAAAGGTTGCCCATAGTCCTCCTGGAATTCCGTGCGATTTGTGGGGCTGATAATAACCTCCCGAACCATTCCCGGTCAAAGACGCTGGGCCGAAATGAACCTTAGCTCTCCCCCTTCCGGCCCAGATCCAAGGGACGATTAAAAAGGCAACAGGGATGCGGGTCTGCCCGATAAAATTTTTTTACTTGTGATAATAATATATTACATTGCATAACTCATCTGCCTGAGGGAGCTTGTCTGGGAATTCGGGGGTATGTGCCAATTTGACCATCCTCGCGTTTTCTGTCATTTCCGCCGATTTTCGTAAGCGGAAAGAATCCCCCCCTGCAAAAATCGCTATCCCTGCTTTATGCATATAGAAAAATCCCTAAAAATATATTAGCCATGGATTTCAACTAGTTATTTAGATAGCCGCCCAATTCGGGGTTCCCAGGCTCAATCAACTCCACCTAAGGATTGATGGCCGTCTGCCCCTCAGTTTTCTTGACAAATCCTTTGGGTCGGTTATCTTTAGTATCCATGAAAATATCCCGAGGGCCACAATGATCAACTACGTCGCCTACCGCAAATTTGTCACCCTGAAAGGCGGCAAACGGGTGATGTTCCGGTTTCTCACTGAACAGGATCGGCAGGCCCTGATTCAGTTGTTTCAAGAAGCTCCCGAAGAAGACACCCGGTTTTTGAAACAGAATGTCAAGGATAAGGATATGGTCAATTATTGGATGGACCATATCAATTACCAAAAGGTATTGCCTCTGTTGGCGGTGGGCCTGGAAAATAACCAGATTGTCGCCGATGCCACCTTGCATCGAGGGAAACACGCCAGCAAGCATATCGGCGAAATCCGCATCTTCGTGTCCCGTTCCTGTCGGGGTCTGGGAATGGGCTCCCTGATGTTGGAAGAGCTGATCAATCTGGCCTTATTAGAAAACTTGCAGTGGCTGAAGGCAGAGATCATCGCGGACCACAAGAAGGTGATCAAGGCGTTTCGGGCCCATGGGTTCGAACCCAAAGCGCTGCTGGACGACTATTTTCTCCGCCTGGACGGCGTGACCCACGACGTGGTGATGATGATGCGTCCGGTGGTCAAAAAGGAAGAAGCGGAATTTTAGCTTCAGGGAATAGCGAGAGCCGGTTAAGTTGGGGGCGGGTTGGCAACCCGCCCCTTCGCATGTCCGAGCCGGACTCCGGGCTTTTTCGGGAGAAAAAAGGGGTATGACTCGGGTAGTTACCGGTTTGGAGGCCTTCCGGCAAGCGCCGCCGGCCTGGGCGGGCCGGGCCCGCCTGGGCCTCTTGAGCCATCCGGCGGCGGTGGCCCCCGATCTTACCGCCGCCCGGGAAGTCATCGCCCTCCGCTTTCCGGGGCAATTACGGGTCCTGTTCAGCCCCCAGCACGGCCTGCTGGGGGAAAAACAGGACAATATGATCGCCTCCGCCGACTTCATGGACCCGGTCCTTAACCTGCCGGTGGTCAGCCTCTATGGTCCCCGCCTGGCGCCCCCCGCCGAGGCCCTGGCGGAAATAGACGCCGTCCTGGTGGATCTGCAGGACGTGGGCACCCGGGTCTACACCTTTGCCGCCACCCTGGCCAAGGTGATGGCGGTCGCCGGCCCCCTGGGGAAGAAAGTGGTGGTCCTGGACCGCCCCAATCCCCTGGGCGGCGCTGCGGTGGAGGGCAATCTGCTGCGGCCGGAGTGGGCCTCCTTCGTGGGGCCGTACCCCCTGCCCATGCGCCACGGCTTCACCCTGGGCGAACTGGCCCGCTATTACCAGGTCACCCAGAAGCTCGACTGCGACCTGGAGGTGATTCCGCTTAAGGGCTGGCGGCGGGGGGATTATTTTGACGCCACCGGGCTCCCCTGGGTGCTGCCCTCGCCCAATCTGCCCACTCTGGACGGCTGCCTGGTCTATCCCGGCCAGGTCCTCCTGGAAGGCACCAACCTTTCGGAAGGCCGCGGCACCACCCGGCCCTTCGAGCTCTTCGGGGCGCCGTTTCTGAAACCGCGGCGGATAAAGGCTCACTTACAAAAAATGCCGGAATTGCCTGGGGTCAGCTTGCGGGAGGCCCACTTCGAGCCCACCTTCCACAAGTGGGCCGGGGAGCTCTGCCAGGGCTTCCAACTGCACGTCACCCACCGGGAGAGCTTCAAACCCTACTTCACCACCCTGGCCCTGCTGGCGGCGATCCTGGAGCTCTACCCCGAGCAGTTTGTCTGGCGCCCGCCGCCTTACGAATACGAAACCGAGCGCCTGCCCATCGATCTTTTAACGGGCGACGCCGCCATCCGCCTGGGATTGGAGCAGGGGCGGAGCGCCGCAGAACTGGAAGCTTCCTGGGAGGATGATTTGCGGCATTTCTTAGAAATGCGCCGGGAGTTTCTGCTTTATCCGGAGTGAAAAATTAGAATAATCTTAGGGCGGCCTGTGGCCGCCGCAATTCGGCGGGCAACCTTCCCCCTTTATCCACTAGCCGTTATTATTTTTTCCAGATTTCAGGATTTTTTTGTACTGAAAAGCCGCGTCCTATCCGGGGTATGATTATCCAAACTAGACAATTAGTGTGATTTTGTCCAGTTTTTTATATTGGCGCCTTCCCGCACTTTTTTCATTTAACCAGCCTTAGTGTGGGCCCGTGGACGGGATATTTGCCAATGAGCAAAACTATAATATACCTTCTAAACCATCTAATCCTTGTGGAAGTCCAGGATGCGTAGAAACTTCCAGTTCTAGTAACGCATTATATTGTTTGCCAACCGATTCCTTCGGATCAAAAATATGAACTATTGGTCTATGGGATGAATTATCACGAAGTAGTTTTCGAGTAAGTTGGTCGTATTCCGGAAGGCTGTACCCAACAAATATCCAAATTTTCGATGTCGACAAGGCAATGGCAGCCAACTTCCAAGTGTCGATAAGATATTCTGGAAGGCTTTTTTCTGTGACTGGCGCTACTATTGCAGCATCGCCACGAATCGCAGGGCGGCAGTCATGGTAACGAATCAACTTTCCCTTTCTGAATGACCACGAAATAGAACCATGTAGTTTAAGCAATGGAATGGCACCGGAAACAGTTATCTTCTGTATGTGGGCGTATGAAGGATAACCACCTCCTTCCAGCGTTTCAACACCTGACCCGTATTGGAACCCTGGCCTCGGAACCCTTGGCCTGGGTTGATTTCTAAGACCGCGTTCAGGTAATATATCGTAATTTGTTGTTATTACAGTTACATCTTTTGTTCTTCGAAATATCAGAGACCAGAAAGCCTCATGGATATGGTTGCCAGTTGTGCGGTTAAGATTGTGTCTGGTGATTGTAGGGTTCATTCCTACATACTCAACTTGTCCCATCCTAAGTGCTATCACTAAGCCGACGTACCAAACTACATCAAAAAAATCTTTCCCTGCATTATTTTGTAAGTAGGCCAAGTACTCTTCTGGGGTCCCATTGGTCTTATCTCGCCAATCTCGCCACCGGACAAGCACGCGGTCTATCAACCTTCGCCGTGTAACCCTATCCACAGCTGGATCTTCGTCGAAGAGATCACCTGCGAGAGGAACGCCTGCAATGGCCGAGAAGCCCGCTCCAAGAAAGACAGTTACCAAAGTTATGTTCCACTCCCACTCAATATTATTTAAGATTATGCGGCAGACTTGCACTCTGCATTCAAAAAATGGTTTTGAGGGCCGCTCCTATCACTGGACAAAATACCACGAATTGTCCAGTTCCACCAAAGCAATATTGGCTGGGGGGTGGTAAATACGCGCACCTAAAAAACTACGGATTACCAGTAGCTTTTCACGAAAACCTTAGCCGCGTTTTACAATGCTTTCTTAATGCATCAGGGCCAGGGCGCTCCGCAGGGCCGCCTTGGGGGGCACGAGCTCGGGTTCCCCGGACAGGCCACGCTTCGCCTTCCACAGCCAGTCATAAATCGTGGGCCGGGCCGGGGGAATGTCGCCAATCCGGTCGGGTGGCTGAAGATTAGCTAAAATCTCGCCGATGAGCTTGAGGGCGGCTTCGTTCTGCCGCCGGTCCACCATAATGTAGGCTTCCTGAATCTGCCTTTGCATCTCGCTCATGGTCATTTCTCCTTTGTAAGGGACGTCGGTCACTGGGACACGGCACGCCGTGCCCCTACAACATAAATAATAAATCCGAAAAAATTTTTGGCAATCTTGTAAGGCCACAGGCTGGAAGCCTGTGACACTTAAGTCTTTTCAGGGGCGGCCCAACGGGTCGCCCCTACATACGGGTTGGGGGATGGGGTTTGGGGAAGGGAGCAGGGCCGCCGGCCCTGGCCCCCTTCCCCAAAAATCATTTTGTTCTCATTTCGGAAGCAGGCTGCGGATCGCGGCGGCCAGGGTTTCCACCCCCAGGAGTTCCAGGCCGGGGTAGTCTCCCAGGCGCTCCTTTTGCCGCAAAGCCAGCAAGGCCCGCTTAAATCCCAGTTTGGCCCCTTCCTTGAGCCTGACCTCGGGAGAGCTTACCGCCCGGACCTCGCCGGTGAGGCCCACCTCCCCGAAGATAAGGGTGTCGGCCGGTACCGCCCGTTCCAGAAAGGATGAGGCCACCGCCAGGGAAACCCCCAGGTCGGCGGCCGGTTCAGTCAAGCGCACCCCGCCGGCCACATTGACGAACAGGTCCTGGCTCCCCAGACCCAGGCCCACCCTTTTCTCCAGGATAGCTACCAAAAGGGACACCCGGCCCGGGTCCACCCCCATGCTTTGCCGGCGGGGCAGGGCGAGGGACGAGGGCGACACCAGGGCCTGGACCTCCACCAGGATAGGGCGGGAGCCCTCCAGGCTGGGAAACACCACGGCGCCGGGGACCTCCAGGGAGCGCTCCGCCATGAACAGCCCCGAAGGGTTGTCCACCTCCACCAGGCCCGACTCCCGCATCTCGAAGACGCCCAGTTCCTGGGTGGGGCCGAAGCGGTTCTTGACGGTGCGCAGCAGGCGGAAGCTATGGCTGCGGTCGCCTTCCAGGTACAGGACCGTATCCACCAGGTGCTCCAGGGTCATGGGCCCGGCGATGGTGCCCTCCTTGGTGACGTGGCCGATAAGAAAGGTGGCGGTGCCGCTGATTTTGGCCTGCTGCGCCAGGCGAAAGGCGGTCTCCCGCACCTGGGTAAGGGAGCCGGGGGCGGCCGGGATGGTGGCGGTGTAGATGGTCTGGATGGAATCCAGGGCCAGAAAGGCCGGTTGGCACTCCTCCACCATCTTCAGGATGTTTTCCAGGCAGGTCTCGGTGGCCACCAGCAGCTCGGGGGATTGCAGCCCTAAGCGATCGGCCCGGAGTTTGAGCTGAACTTCGGATTCTTCCCCGGAGAGGTAAAGCCCCCGCAGATTTCCCCGGCAGAGCCGGTCCAAAACCTGGAGGACCAGGGTGGATTTGCCGATGCCCGGATCGCCGCCCAGCAGGACGACGGAACCCTGGACCACGGCGCCTCCCAAGGTGCGATCGAACTCCGCGATGCCGGAAACCCGGCGCACCTCCGGGGCGGCCTCTAGGCGGAGCAGGGGTTGTGGCTGGCTCCGGCGCGGCGGCAACTGACCAGGGCCAGGAAGTCCGGGGGAAATAATTTCTTCGGCCATGGAGCTCCAGGCGCCGCACTCCGGGCAGCGCCCCAGCCACTTGGCCGCCTGGTAACCGCAGCTCTGGCAGACAAAGACAGGTTTTCCGGAGCGGAATGACATGGAATTAAGGCCGTCTCACTTCCGAGCGCAAAAATAGTATTTGTTGATATTACTTGAACCGGAGCCCAAAAGACAATGGGAAAAGAAAATGGAGAGCGGGCGCCCTCGCCCGCAAAAATACCGCCGAGGGCAGCGGTTCTTCATCCTTATGCTACCCTGCCCGGGCCTCCCCCGGCCGGACCCGTAGCTCCAGGCGTTCCAGACCACGGATGATGCTCAGGGTAACCTGCTCGCCAATGGGCCATTCGGCCAGGAAACGGTGCAGGTCATCGACGCTACTCAAGGGCTGGGCGTTGATGGCCACGATCAGGTCGCCTTCCTGGAGGCCGGCCTGGGCCGCCGGACCCCGGGGGTCCACCGAGATGGCCTCCACCGCCAATTCAAAGCTGAGATGATGGTAGCGCACTAAACGGCGCTCCAGAGGCCGCGGCCGCCCCGACAAGCCCAGGTAGCCCCGGCGCACCCGCCCATGGGTCAGCAGTTGGGAAACCACCCATTTGGCGGTGTTGGCCGGGATGGCAAAGCCGATGCCCTGGGCCAGCATGATGATGGCGGTGTTGACCCCCACCACCCGGCCCCGGGTATCCACCAGCGGCCCGCCTGAGTTACCCGGATTGAGGGGGGCCGAGTGCTGGATAATGTTCTCGATGAGCCGGCCGGAGCGGCTCCTCAAGGCCCGGCCCAAGGCGCTCACCACCCCGGTGGACACGGTGGATTGGAAGCCGAAGGGATTGCCGATGGCGATGATCAACTGGCCGACCCGCAGGGCGGCGGAATCCCCCAGGCTGGCAAACGGCAGGCCGGAGGCATTCATCCGGATCACCGCCAGGTCGGTGGCGGGATCGGCGCCGATGACCTCGGCCGCCAGGGTTCGGCCGTCCTCCAGGGTGGCCTGGAGCCGCTGGGCGTTGGCCACCACGTGGTCGTTGGTGAGGATGTAACCGTCCGGGGCGATGATGACCCCGGACCCCGCCCCGGCCTGTTCCGCCGCCTGCCGGGCCTTGACGCCGATGGTGATGCCCACCACCGCCGGCCCTACCTCCCCAACCACCTTGATGATGGCTCGGGAATAGGCGTCCAGGAGTTCGAGGTCCGAGGCCTCCAGGGGACCAGTCCGGCTGCCGTTGTGATTAGCCGGGGCCGGTCCCTCCTCCCCGGAGATAAGTTTCAAGGTGCGGCGCACGTGGTCTTGCATAAAAGCTCCAAGACGTCTCTGGTCAAAGCCCCCGGAGGGTGGTTTGCTAGCAGGATGCTATTAATATAAAAATATCCTCATCTGCCTGTCTCACGATGATGAAAATATTTTTTCATATATGATAAATCTGGCAAGAGGAAAACGACCTGCGAAGACCCACCGCCGGCTTCCACCTCAACCGGCCAGGCCCATATGCTAACCCATTTAGAGAACTCTGAATGACCGCCGAATCCCTCCGGGACAACCTCATGGCCGGCGCCAAAAATCTGGCAGACCGGCGCTCGCTGCGCCTGCTGGGAGGCCTGGCCGCGGCCCGCGGTCTCCAAGTTTTTCTGGTCGGGGGCTCGATGCGGGAGTTGGCCCTGGGGCAACCAGCGCCGGACCTAGACCTGGCGGTCTCCAGCCAAACCCTGGACCTGGGCCGGGAGTTGGCCGCGGCCCTGCGGGGCACCTTCGTACTTCTGGATGAGAAGGAGCGCACCGCGCGGGTGGTGATTCAGGGGGAAATCCTGGATTTGGCGGAGTTTCGCGCCCCCAGCCTGGAAGGAGACCTCAAGGGCCGGGATTTCACCATCAACACCATGGCCCTTAATCTGAACGCCATCCTGGGAGCGGCTCCCCTCCAGGTCCTCGATCCCATGGGAGGTTTGGAGGACCTGTCCCGGAAGCTGCTCCGGCTGGTGGCCCCGGAGAATCTGGCGGCCGATCCCCTACGGCTGCTGCGGGCCTACCGGTTTGCCGCCACCCATGGCCTCAGCCTGACGCCGGAGACGGAGGCTGCCATCCGCCGCTATGCCGGGGAACTCCCCCGGGTGGCCGGGGAGCGCATCCATCAAGAGCTTTTCCCCCTGCTGAGTGCGCCCGCAGCCGGGCCGATCCTGGTCCGAATGGACCGGGTCGGCTTGCTGCGGCAAATATTTCTGGAACTGGAAGAACTGAAAGGGGTGGATCAGAACGGTTATCACCACCTGGATGTCTTCAACCACTCCATGGCCACCGTGCTTCATCTGGAAGAGGTGCTGGCCAAGCCGGGGCGCTTTTTCGGCGAACTGGCCCAGGGGTTGGCCGATTACGTCGCGGTCCCGCCCCGAGCGGCGCTCTTGAAGTTGGCGGCCCTGTTCCATGACGCCGGCAAGCCCAGGGTCCGGGACCGGCGCACCGCCCCGGAACGCTACACCTTTTACTATCATGAGAAGGTGGGATTGGAAATCTTTGCCAGCGTGGCCCAACGATTGCATCTGAGCAATGCCGAAATCAGACTGGTGAGCACGCTTATCCACTTGCACCTGCGCCCCTTTCTGCTGCTGCCGGCCTTTCGGGAACGGGAGTTGAGTTTTCGGGCCCTGGGCCGGCTGGTGCGAGCGGCGCGGGCCGATTTGCCCGGCCTCTTTGCCCTGGCTATGGCTGATAGCCTGGCTGGGGAAGGACCACAAAAGCCGGCCGATGCCGAGACGGTACTGGCCGAGCTGGCCGATGAAGCCTATCGTTTCCTCAAGGAGCGGTTGGAGCCTCAAGAGCGCCTCCCCCGGCTGATCACCGGTGCCGACCTTATTCGCCTGGGATTGAAGCCGGGGCCCCAGTTCCGGCAACTCCTCACCGCGGTGGAAGAAGCCCAGTGGGAAGGAGCAGTGGGCAGCCGCGAGGACGCCCTGCGCCTGGTCCGTCACCTGCTGGAATAGTCAAGACCGCCCCAGAAATTTCAGACAATGCCAGGCAATCAAGGAAAATGCTTTTTGCTCAAGGCGATGCGGAGGCGCGCCATTACCGGGTGGTGCTGGCCTGGAGCCATTAAACTCTATCCCAGTGAGGTGTCCGGATGCTGAGGGGTGGGTATGCCAAAATTTATGAAAAAAACCTTCTGTCTGACTTTTTGGTTGACGAATTCATGGAAAATCATGCTATCAGCCCATCGTTGAGAGGAATCGGCTTCAAGGACAGGAACTTTAGGGGAATTTTCCTGGGCAAAGAGGTCCCTAAAACCATTTTTTTTACAAATGCGGTCAACACTGCCGCATAATCTCAGTTTGTAGGTCATAGTTGATATTTAGGAGTGCGTTTCAAAAAATGCAGGCAAAGCCACAGCCTGGCCGCGGGTCCATTTGCTGGTCTCGCATCACCGAGCCGCCGTGGGCATAATCGTGCCGAGTTCATCGAGGAATGCGCGGGGGACAAGCCCTTTATCAAGTCCTGCCCCTCAAACCTTCTGACCATCGCCTGCGCCTGTGCCAAAGCACCATCAAATTTATCCCCATTTATTCCACCTCTATAGTTCATAAAAAAAATAAGCCCTTTTTTCAAATAGATACCTTCCGTTCTCTAAATAAGCCTGTAACTAAATCGTAACCTCATTGATTTATATGAATTAAAAGGTGATCGGGGAATTCACTTCATGCTATCTATGAAGGAGACCCAGATTCTGATAGAACGCTGGCGGCGGGAATACAATACGGTAGGCTTCCCAGTGCCTTAAATTATAGGCCACTGGCACCCGAGAACCTACAAGGTTAATGGGGTCAAACTCGGGGAGAGGGCTTCCTAAAAGCGATTTTTGCCAGCGGTGTCCCAGGCTGCCGCTTAATCTCAGTTTAGCACAGTTTCAAATTGCTTGACAAATTTTTGGATTTTAGCTAACATTTTTTCCCTCAAAGCCATCGGCTTCAAGATACGGAGTGTCTGCTGACCTTAAGCAATGGGTCGATCAAGAAGGAACTGAGGGGTGTCGATGGTTCTACGAAGCCCTCAAGGGAAATATCCGAATTTCACCCAGTTCAGCCTGATGAACTATATCTGTATCCAAAGACTTCTAAACTTTGAGATGTCCAGATTGTTTCCCAGGTCATGGGTATCCCGATTTTTTCTAGGGTCATTCCGTTCTTGCATAAATTAGATGGTTAAAAGTAATTATTCTGAAACGGTCGAAAATAAGTATAACTAGCTAAATTAATTAGCGAATTATTACATTTAACTGTGTAATTCGAAGGGCGGAAGCTTGTCTTGATTCATGAAATGGCCAGAATTGCTGATGACCAAGCGGCCTGGTATGTCATCCAGGCTCAAACCCGCAAGGAAGCTGAAGTGGAAATGGCTTTGCAGCGGGAAGGAATAGAGATCTTCCTGCCTATGGTAACCATATCCAGCCGGCGTCGCGACCGGAAAGTTACCTTACGGGGGCCGCTCTTTCCCGGCTATCTCTTTATCAATGATAGGCTTGATACCAAGATCTTTCATAAAGTCGTCAAGACCCAGTATGTCTTTCGCCTTTTGGGCTACGGCAAACGACCGACCCCCATTTCCGACGCGGAAGTAGAGGCAATCAAGACCATCGTCTCGAGCCCCCGAGCCTATTATCCCTGGCGGTTTCTGGAAAAAGGTCAAAAGGTCAGAGTAATCGATGGGCCGCTAGCCGGGATCCAGGGTATTATCCTGGAAATACGCCCGCAACACCGCCGCCTGGTGGTGGGGGTGGAACTCTTCCGGCGCTCCGTGGCGGTGGAACTGTCTGATGAGGCGGTGGAGCGCTTGCCCTAACCCCGGGGGATTGATATTTGACTTATTACGGTCTGGCCAAGGGATATTAAGGAGTAATTGGTAAAAATTGACCGGAAAATCAGTAGGTCTCTTATCCGGGTAGATCAAAATTTATGAAAAAAATAGTCTATCCGGAATCATGGAAATCTATGCTATCATTCCTCACGCAGGAAAATTCAGCTTCAGAGAGGAAAATTGTCGGGCTTAACCTTGACGAGACATCCACAGAGCGGGTTTTTGACTGTGCCGGAAAAGCCTGGGGGCATAATTTCGGTTATGGACCGCCAGATGAGATGGAAAGAAGAAGGAAATGATTTCCTCTAAACGCTCTAGGTTTTTTACGGCCATATTAATTCTCACTCTGACGACTTATTCCTTCCTTCCGGGCATGGAATCGCCAGCCCTGGCGAATGTGTTGGGGGAACATCTCGAACTTACCTTGGTGCCGGCTGCCAGCCTGACGGTTCTAGCCGTGACCGGATATTGGTTGTGGAAGAACAGATTTTCCGATTCCTATGTTCCGGGAAAAGAGGGATATCGCGGCCCGGGAGAATTTTATTATGGCGCGTTTGGGGGCGTATCCCTGGTGAATTCGGCTAACTGGAGTTGGGAACCGATACAAGGTTCTTTTTTACAGCAGATTCAAGCCGCAGAGAAAAATGTCAAGACCGATCCGGGCCCGGTGGCCGGCCTAAAAGCGGGGTATTTTTTCGACAGCATCCCTTACCTGGGCCTCGAAGGGGAGGGGAGCATTGCCAGTAATTACCGGCCGCGGCAGCAGGTCTGGGTGAAGCCGGCGATATCTCCATATCCTGTCTTTTCCGAGGAACAGGGCAACCTGATTTGGACCATGGCCTTACACTTTATGTTTCGCTATGGCTTCTTGCCGGATAAAGAGGTGCCTTTTGGAAGATTACAACCATATTTTGGGATTGGTCCCGGAGTGGCATGCCTTTATTTCCAGAACGATTCGTGCAAGAATTTTTCTCTGGACGGCGAGGCGGGGGTGCGCTATTATTTCACGCCAAAAATCGTGGCCTTGGTAGAGTTTAAGTATATTAAACAATGGGATGTGCAATTGGGCACTCAACATCTAACCACGGGAGATCAGCGCTGGATTGTAGGGGGGCAATCTGAGGGTAAGAATGTCCACTTCGACTTCGATAACCAAAAAATTGTCGTTGGATTGGAGTATCATTTTTAATTAAGGAAATTTTAATAAGATGTTAAAATCAATCGCCTTAATTCCATCAATTCTCGGTTTTGTGATTATAATTTCAATAGTTATTTGTAAATATTTCAACATTCCACAAATATTCTTTTTAATAATTATTTTTATTTCAATTTTATACTATAATAATAATAAGAAAAATAATAAAAATATCAATTTTGAAGAAACAATCATAAATTTCTCAAAATTCCTTATTGTTTCTGGAATCTTAGGATATGTTGTTGCTAGGATTATCGGACTTTTTTTCAGCGGGTTCGATTAATTGACGTACCGATAACCCGTATGAAGCCCTGATATGGTGCCTGCACGGCCTATTAAATAATTTGGAGCCGATCGCCTTCTTTATGATCTTATGGTGGTAGAGTATTCTTATTTTGTTACAATTTTTCTTCTCTAACGTTAAATTCCGATGTTTATTTTTAATTTTCATATTCTTAGGTTCATCATCCTGTACATATTTAGGCAACCGCTATTATGTTCTGCGATATGGTTATTACCCCGGCAGCAGAAAGGTCGGCATCTTTGTGCAGCGCTGGCCGGTTTATCTGCAATTACCCAGCCAAAACTACCTCGGTATGGGGTTTATTCGGAAAACCACCCTTTTTAAGGGGCCCTGGAAACCTGCCGCCCAAATCGAGCCCAGAGCCGTGGATATCCAGGACATAGACGATGGGGTGATGGAGGAAATCCTCGTTACCGCCCTGAAGGAAAAAGGCTACCGGCCTTTTCCGCTTGGGGTCTCCCTTGCACCTTCCAGTCCCATCACCGTCGAAGAAATTATGGCCAGCAATCCGGGCCTGGATGCCTACCTCTTTTGTTTTTATTCTCCAAACGTCTATGTTTCCAGGGACCAGGACACCCCCAAGGATCATGACCGCCGCTCCTTTGGGCTGCAAGAAATTGTGGAGCTGGTCAATCCAGGGGGCCACCGGGTCATTTGGGCCGGCCCTCGGGCGGCGCGGGCTCCCCAGGGCTCCATCAGCCACGCCTTCATTTATGTTTCCATGACCATGTTTGGGACCTCGGGGGGGTGGCCGCTTTTTGAGGTGGCGGACTCGCAAGTGGGCGGCAGGCCTACCCCCAAATTATGGAGTTGTCCTCCGGCTCCCACCGATCAGAATTATTGGGCGGACGCCGCCATGATCCAACGTCTGATGTGTAATAATTTAGCCTGTCGTTTGGACCACTTAATTCCCAAGAATCCTTAACCGATAGGGAGAAGCTGGCAAGCCCCTGCACCGAGTAGCATAAAATGTGCAATCTTTTTAATAATTCCTAATCATAATGGAATTGCCCAATGACATTTAAAGAATTCGTAAGCCTGTTAATGATATTTTCGCTTTTATCGGCGCCTGTGCCGGGATGGACTCAGGGCCAGCAACTCGAGGACCAGGCGCAGTTCTATTTGCAAAATATCGGGCCGGGGGGCGCGGCTCCCACTCCACCCCCGACTCCACTCCCAAGCCAACCGCCCATCAGGCCGGAGTTGCCCCGGCAAGCCCCTGCTCCTCCGCAGCCGGCCCAAATATTAACCACCGCGCCCCGGCAGTCCGAGGAGATTTCGGAGGTGGAGCGGCGAGCCTGGGCTCAACGTATGTTTCTGAAGCAGTTTGGCTATAGCTTCTTCTATCAGCCGCCGGCTTCCTTTCTGCCCGTGCAGGCGGTTCCGGTCGGGCCGGATTATATTATCGGCCCCGGAGATACCATAAAAATTATTATTTGGGGCAGCGTGCAAGGGGAATACAGCCTCACGGTAGATCGCAACGGTCAGGTGGATATCCCAAAGGTAGGGGTGGTCCATGTTAGCGGCCTCACGTACCGGCAATTGCGCGAGGTATTGGACCGGGAATTCATCCGTCAATATACTAATTTCCAAATGAATGTCACCCTGGATAACTTGCGAACCATCCAGGTGTATGTGGTGGGGCAGGCAAGATTCCCGGGGAGTTATGCGGTCTCTTCTCTCTCTACCCTGGTAAGTGCCCTCTTTGCCTCCGGTGGACCCAATAAATCCGGTTCCATGCGCAATATTCAGGTGCGCCGCGGCGGTAAGGTGGTGACTCATTTTGATATGTATGATTTCTTCCTCCGGGGTGACAAGAGCAAGGATATTCGGCTGCAATCCGAGGACGTCATCTTTATCCCTCCCATTGGACCGCTGGCGGCCATCGGTACCCCCAAATCACTGAGAGAGGTGGGAGAAGCGCTGAAAACTCTGGCCCGAGTCCAATTACAGAAAACACCAGAAGAATCTCCTACCGCATCTGTGGCTAAATGGCAGGAGCAGGAGGACCTGAGTATAATCGCCGCTCCTTCTAAAGAGGGTGTGAAACCAGGGGTTACGCCAAGGAGTTGGTTAGAGCAAGAATATGACAAAAACGAGGCTGAGTTTGAACAGCGCTTTCATATGAGTTTGCTGGAAGCAGTGAACAAACTGGCCATGAGCAGGGGGTTGGATTTCGGAGGGCCGGTTAAGGTGCCGGGGATCTATGAACTGAAGAATGAGGGGAGTCTGAATGATCTCCTACACCTGGCCGGAGGATTGGGGGATACAGCCTTCAAGGGTCGAGTGCAGGTGCTCCGGGTGCAAAACGGTCAGGCCATGATCTTGTTTGATGAGGATCTATTTAAGATCTTATCCCGGCAACCTGATTTTCGCATCATGGACGGCGATTTTGTAGAAATCTTTCCCGTCCCCAGCCTGGTGGAGAAAAAGGTGGTGGTTGCCGGGGCCGTTAAGAACCCCGGGGAATTCGGGTTTCGGGATAATATGCGCGTCAGTGATTTGGTGGCCTATGCCGGCGGCTTATTACAACAGGCCGATAAGAGTGAGGCCGAGATTACCCGAGTAACCATTACTCCCCAGGGTCCCGAAACGACGCGCCTTCAAATCCGACTCTTTGGCGCCTTGAATAACACCCCCCGGGACAATATAGTCCTTAAGCCCAACGATTATCTCTTTATCCGAACCGTCCCGGATTGGGACATCTATAAAACCGTGCAAATTACCGGGGAAGTGAAGAGCCCTGGAACTTACGCCATTAAGAAAGGCGAAACCCTGAGTTCGCTGCTGGTCCGGACGGGAGGATTCACTGATAGGGCTTATCTCCTGGGGGCGGTGCTTCTCCGGGAATCTACCCGGCAGATTCAGAAACAACAATTGACCGCGGCCATCGACCGCTTGGAGGCCCAGGTGTTGGGTGGAAGTGCAGTTCGAGCCCAGACCGCCCTGGAACCGGAAGAAGCCAAAAGGGCGGAGGTAACCGCAAAACAGCAGCAAATGCTGGTCGCTACCTTGAGAAAGGTGGAGCCACTGGGAAGGGTGGTAATCCACCTGGACGATCCGGAACGCCTGCGGGGGACTCCAGATGATATAACCCTGCAGGCAGGGGACAAATTGATGATACCCCAGATGGAAAATACGGTGAACGTTGTGGGTGCAGTCTTTGTCCCCACTGCCCTGGTGTATGCCCCTTATAGGACGGTAAAAGAATATGTCACTATGGCCGGGGGTACCACTGAAATAGCCAACGATAAACAAATTTATGTGATCAAGGTCAACGGCGCCGCAGTGAGTCGGAAAGCCTTTTCCTGGCTGGGAGCCAGCTGGGACGGGACCAAATATGTTTATCATCCCAGCGGTATGAGGTCATTAACTCTCGACCCGGGGGACACTATTGTGGTGCCGGAAGAATTGGAGCGGATAGACTGGCTTAAAACAATCAAAGATGTTGCCATCATTATCGGGAATATCGCCCTAACTGCAGGGGTGGTTTTAGTAGGCCTACAAAGGCGCTGATGGTGGGGCTACCGATTTACTACGATGAGTGGTCAGGATTTTACCTATAACTTTGTTCTCCCCCAGCGCCGATTGTTTTAGGTGTTCCCACATTATGTTAAAAATCTCTATGGTGCTTATGTGCAGCAAATCCATTAAGAAAATAGTTCATTATTTTAAGCGGATAAATTTGCCTTTAATATTTTTCTTAATATTGGCCCTTACAATTGGCCATATTCATGTTTTAGGTGCGGAACGTTTCATCAGGGTCTGCAAAAACGGGGTTATTTATTATTATTTTGACAATAAGATGGATGAAACGACCCCTGATTACAATAGGATGAATAGGCCGGTTCGAATTCCACCGCCCCCACCTCAGAATAGATTAGGTGCCAAGGATTTGGAGCCATTAATCAAGTCAGCCAGCCGGCAACATCATCTCCCTGAATCGCTCGTAAAGGCGGTGATCCGGGTGGAATCTAATTTTAACCCTTCTGCCACTTCGCCAAAAGGCGCCCAAGGTCTGATGCAATTGATGCCCGGGACCGCCGATCAATTGCAGGTCGTTAATCCCTATGACATCCAGGAAAATATTGGGGGAGGCGCTCGCTATCTAAAATGGTTGTTAGAGAAATTCAATAATAAATTGCCCTTGGCCTTAGCTGCTTATAACGCCGGCCCGCAAAGGGTGGAGCAGTTTCAAGGGGTTCCCCCCATTAGAGAAACCCAAGGGTTTGTGCGGGACGTGTGCACTAAATTTTTGCAGTATAGTGTCCAACCAAGTCCTGGCCTTTACCCTCGTGGCAGCACCGTCAGTTATCAGGAGAAAGGTGATTAAATGAACGACGCTACAAATGAAGGGGATGTCCACCTGTTGGATTATCTCATCATACTTGCCAAGCACAGTCGTACGATCATTTATACCAGCGCCATGGTAACTGTGCTGACGTATCTTGTTCTCTTTATTCGGCCGAACCAATACACGGCTACAGCCCGCATACTGCCACCCCAGCAAAATTTAACCCTGAGCGCCCAACTTCTAAACAGCCTGGGGGGCGGGGTTACTCCGGGCGTCTCCGGTCCGGGTGGCGCCCTGGGGGGTATAGGCGGTATGGGCGGTATGGCCTCCAGTCTTCTGGGCCTCAAAACTCCCGGGGATCTCTATGTAGGAATGCTAAGCGGGAGTGCTATCTCTGATAGCATTATAGACCGCTTCCATCTAAGAAAAATTTACAAAACAAAATATATTGAGGACGTTCGAAAAAAGCTGGGGATTTTTGCCAAGATTAGCACTGAAAGAAAGAGCGGCCTCATCGAGATCCGGGTGACGGATAAAGACCGGCAGCGGGCGGCGGAGATAGCCAACGCCTATGTGGAAGAACTCGATAGGCTCCTGAATAATCTAGCGGTGAAGGAGGCTTCGGCGCGACTGGCCTTTTTGGAAAAGGAACGGGATCAAGCCAACCAGAACCTTGTCAAGTCGGAAGAGGCGCTGCGCACCTTCGCCGAACAAAAAAGCGTCATCCAGATCGATACCCAAACCAAAGGGGTGCTGGAATATATCGCTCGCCTCCGGGCCGAGATCGACGCCAAAGAAGTGCAGATCCAGGTGCTCCGTCAACAGGCCACCCCCTTCAATTATGACGTGAAACGGTTGGAAACCGAGGTCAGCGGTCTGAAGGAAAAGCTGCAAACCGCTGAAAAGCAGTATGACCCTGACTGCGTGGGCGATGTCTGCCTGGCCACTTCCAGGGTGCCTGGCCTGGGCCAGGAGTATCTGCGCCTTTACCAGGAAGTCAAATTTCGGGACGGCCTTTACCAGCTTTACAGCAGGATGGTGGAGCTGGCCCGTTTGGACATTGCCAGAAACATATCCGTCGTCCAGGTGGTGGACCAGGCCCGGCCACCCGAGAAAAGATCCAACACCAGGGTGAAATGGGCGCTTCTGGCCGGCGGCGGCACCTTCTTTATGATGTTTTTCGTCGCTTTAGGGCGGGAATATCTGGAAAATGCCCGCAATCAAGAAGAAGAGGCACGGCGCCTCTCCACCTTGGCTGGATACTGCCAGCCTTTTCTAAACCAACTCGCCTGCCTAAGGAGCTTAACAGGGAAATTGCGCCACAAAGAATAACTGCTTTACTGCTTTCGCAAAAGCAGAGGACAGGCAGCTATCTCAGCATCATCCAAATGAGCTGCTAACCAAAGCGCAGGCGAAGAAGAGCATTATAGAATCACAATACCGCTTGCCAAGCATCATTCCACTTCCCAAAAGACCCTGCGTCTGGCGATGCAGCTCTTTTCCCAGGTAAGGGCCCCCATTATGGGAGCCGCCATCAACATGGCCCAAAGGGATCAATTGGGTTATGGCGGGTATTATGTTTACTATAAATACTATTCCCACTCGTATAAAAAATATTCTGAAATTTCTGAAAAAATAAAATAATTAAAGGAGGTTTCGAGCTAAAACAGATAATAACCTGGATTATGCCGCAGTAAAAGATGGAATTAAATTAACTAATTGATATAAGGATAATAAATAAGTAATTCGGAGGACTCCTAGGTGCTCTCTAGTGGTGATAGCCGAAAAAGGTGATCCGGCCGAATTTTAACCGGGCCACCCTGATCTATTTCTATGGCGCCCAGGTCACATCAGATACAGGTTTTATCCTGCTACGAGGGATCGATGACCTTTTCAAAATCATTACCATATGGGAGAATGCCTGGAAGACTTGAGGTCACATGCTCATACCAAAAACACTCATTTGAACAGATGGTTCTTCAAAGGGTCTATCAGATAGCCGCAGGTTATGAAAATTGCAATGATGCCGAGTTTATCCTTTGGGATGAACATGGGTCAACTAATATCATAGAATAAATATTTTATTGAAGCACTTTTAAATAACATTAATTCCATTCAAAAGGAATAAGTGTAATGAAAAATTTTCTATTTGTCGTCCCCAAATTCGTACCCGAAGGTCATTATTATATTTTTCCGCTTGGTATAGCATATGTTATTTCATACATGAAACAATGTGGGTTTAATGTAAGCGCCGTTAATCTTTGTCATAGTGATGAACCAGTTGAAAAGCAGTTGGCAACTGCTATCACGAAGGATCAGATTGATGTACTATGTACTGGTGCAATGTCTTGCCACTGGAATGAATTAAATTCAGTTTTGGAAGTTGCCAGAAGAATAAAGCCTAAAATTATTACTGTTGTAGGAGGAGCGATCATTATCTCTGATCCGATGCTTGCTATGCAAAATATGCCTATTGATTATGGTATAATAGGTGAGGGCGAAATAACAATGGCCGAGTTGGCTGTGGCATTATCAAATGGAGATGACGTTAATCGCATAAGCGGAATTATTTACCGGACCACAGACAATTGCCTTATTACCACCAATCCCAGACCGAGTATATCGGATTTAGATACACTGCCATTTCCTGACTACGATGCTCTTGAATACGACAAATTTCTTTCAATCAAATGGGTAAATCTACCGGCAATAAATGGCATACTTTTTGATATCGACGAAGAACAGAGGCTTAGTGAAATTGTTACATCACGCTCGTGTCCATTTAATTGCACGTTTTGTTATCACCCATTAGGAAAGAAATATAGACAACGGTCTCTTGATAATGTTTTCAAGGAAATAGAATACATTACGCAGAAATATCACATCACACTTATCAATCTGATAGATGACTTATTTTCTATAAATGAAAAAAGAATCTATGAGTTTTCACAGAGGGTAATAAAATTTAATGTCCGATGGATGGCTCAATGGCGCGTGTCTCATGTAAATAAACAGATAATGAAAGCTATTAAAGAGTCGGGATTCTTAATTTTATCCCTGGGTGTCGAGAGCATAAGCGATAAGATATTAAGAAGTATGAAAAAGAAAATTACCAGAACCCAAATAGAACAGGCTTTTAAAAACGCGGGAGCAGTTGGAGTAAGGGCATGTGGTAACATTATCCTTGGTGATCCTGAAGATACAGAAGAAACCGTGAACGAATCTATCGACTGGGTGAAGAAAAATCCGCAGTACGAAATCAATTTAGGTTTTATCAAAGCCATTCCTGATTCGCAGGTGTTTCGGTATGCAATGTCAAAGAACTTAATTAATGATAAGTTACAATATATTAAAGAAAGATTTCCAATTATTAACCTAACTAGTATGGATGATGAGAAGTTTTATAGAATTAAGAGGAAGGTGGATATTTGGGCATTTAATAAAACTCATCTTATCGCCGGAAAACTCATTTCTTCGAAAAAATTATCTCAAACTTATTCCGGGGCTAACATCTATACATTTAAAGTCGAATGCCCTCTTTGCTGGCATACATCTAAATATAGATATATAAAATATTCCTCAAAACCACATACAGTGGTTTTATGCAAGCATTGCTATAAATGTTTAAAGATAAATACTAAGGATACCTTTTATGATGATTATAACGCTGTTTTTGGGTATTTATTTCATTATGGATATATTATTTATAATTTGTATTTAACAAGGATTGTATTTGTTAGAAATATTGCCAGAAAAATTAGAGCCCTTTTTAAGAAACAATTAGCTTCATTTATAGATGAATTCCCAACCAAAATATAAAAAGAAAAATAGCTTCCAAAAAGCTGGATGCCCTATTCTCTTATTCCATATGTTCTTTTTGTCTATTAAGACTCGGATGATGTTGAAAATTCTGATGAGAAATAAAATAGCATGATATCATCCATCTTCACTTTACGTTTTTCCTTTTGGACCAGACAATGAGGAGAAAGGGCCACGACCTCTGATTTGGCGATTTGTCTCACAATCGGACTGGGTTTGTCTAAATCAATAATCATTGGTCGTTAAAAAGCAAGGGGAAATTGAGACCGTTGCAAAAAGGTTATTTCCTGGGCGATTCTTTTGCTGGAGAGACGCCGGTTAAGAATTCACCTGGACGATTTGCCGGGCACTAAAGAGCTTTCACCTCAATTTTTAAAGATTTAATGGTTTTGTTTCTCAGGTTTTGGGGTTCAGTTTCCTGTTAAGCGGCATTAGCCCAAGAGATCTCCGGACTTCGCAGCTTTAAGAGGGTAACCCAGCGTTTGAGGTTCACCACCAGGGCCACCATGAGCGTTTGCACGGTCACCTTGGCCAGGCCCCAATAGCGGGCGCGGCGCAGACCGTGGAACTGTTTGCACTCGGCGAACTTTCTTTCGATCTTGGGGCGCTCCCGCCAGGATTTCCGGGGGTCGTCCCGGTCGAGGCAGGCGAGGATATAAACCGGGAGAGACGCCCAGGGCCGCTAGGTGGGAGCGATTGGCCTTGCTGTCGTAGGCCTTATCTCCGGTCAGCTCCTTCGCCTGGGGCTGGGCTATCGCTGGCAGGACCGCGCCATCAGGCACGTTGCCCGGCGTGGTCAGGACCTGCACGATAAACTCGGAGTCGGCGTCCTGCACCACGTGGCTTTTGTAGCCGTAAAATCCCTTCTTCGGGGTCTTGCGGCCGAAGCGGGCGTCCGGGTCGGAGGAGTTGCGGTCCACATAGTGATCGTCATCATCATCCCGGTGTTCCTGCTTCAGACGAAACAGATCCACCTTGGCGGTCATGTGGGTGGCGTCGATGATGTGGAGACGGTCCGTAACCAAACCCTGGGCTCGGGCCTGCTCCACCACCTGGTTGAACAGGCGCTGGAAGCCCTCCGCTCCCAGGTGCAGCCGGAAGCGGCAAAGCACGGTGTGATCGGGCGGCAGTTCCTCGGCGCTCAGAGAAAGGAAAGACTTGAAAAGCATGTTCCAGGTGCACTGCTCTTCAATGTCTCGGTCCGAGAGGTCGTAGAAGAACTGCAAGAAGATCATCTTGAACATGACCACCGGGTCCCAGGGGTCCCGCCCCAAGCCACGTAGAAGTCCTTCAAGGCCGCTTTGACAAAGGAGAAGTCCACGGCCCGGCGGAGATCGGAGAGGAAGTGGGGGCGTCGCCGCAGCAGTTGCTCATAGATGAAGTTGCCGAAGAAGGAGCCGTTGGCGCTGCCGCTCTTGCTCATATGGCCTCCGGGAAATATTGTTTTCCCGATATTACAACAAGTTAGGCGATTTGGCCAGGAAAATCCGGCCCATTTTTAAACATATTTTGCGATGTATTTTGCAACAGTCTCAAATTAACACCGTGATAAATATCCTGCCAATAATTCCTTTTGCAAAATTATGCCCAGTTATTAGCAAGCTTATTTTGAAAACTCTTACGAAGTACCAGACAACTAGTCATGCTCACCTAAAGAATATTCTTTATTAGCCAAAAAAACAAATAAAAAGTGCCAAATAATGAAGGTAAAATCACATTTCCATAATGAATTCAGGTCAATTTAGCTTCTAATTTACTTTGATAGTCTGAATAAGTCTTTTATGGATAAAAATTCTCCTAGCCAGGGATTGCTGCTCTCCCGCAATTTTTTGATCCTGACGAGTTCTTCTATTGCACTTCAGGTAGTAGGATTTATTGTCACAATTCTTATTGCCAAGAACCTCGGCCCCGAAGAATTTGGCACGTACAATTTAATTTTTTATCTTATTGGAATTTTCTCAGTTTTGGGGATGTTTGGTTTGACTCAAGTAATTATTCGAGAAGTGGCGCGAGACCCAGCGAAGTTGAGTCTTTATTTTAGCAGCAGCACCTTCATTAGGATTATTTTCACCCTCGCTAGTTGCTTGTGTCTTTATTTATTTTTAATCATCTTCAAAAGGGATATTGCCTCGCCTTTATTTTGCTTGGTAATGTTCTGCCTGCTTTTTCAGGCATCTATCATGGACACCCAGCAATCTATCTTTTTCGGCCAGCAGCAAATGGGAATCCCTTCAATGATTAGTCTAGTGTCTCGCTTCTCCTGGGTTTTCCTCGTATTGATTTTTCTTTATTTCCATCATTTGGATGTCCTCTCGGTCATAATTACCCTTATTTTTTCGCAGTGTCTTAACATTATGGCCTCCCATCTTTTTTTAAAAAATAACTTTCGAAAATCCTTGTTTGTTTCGTTTAACAAAAAATTTCTCCTCAGGCTAATCAGGGATGCCTGGCCTTTTCTGATCTTGGGTATTCTGAGCATATTTTCAGGAAATTTCGGCAAGGTACTGCTCTCTATATTTAGAGGGGATAGGGAACTCGGGTTTTTTTCGGTGGCAGACAAACTACAACTACCCCTATTCCTTACAGCCGTGGCTCTGGCAAATTCCTTATACCCCATTCTATCCAAAAAATACCAACAAGACATTTCGAGGTTTACAGATCTGTCTTATAGAGCTTTTAAATATAATGTGAGTATTTTTTTACCATGCTGTTTTCTTATCGCCTTTAACAGTAAGGAGATTGTCAATTTATTTTTTGGGGGGGCTTACCTCGAGTCATGTTCGACCTTATCAATATTCATTTTCAATGCCGGCTTCGTGGCCTCTTTTTTCATTATCGGCACCATTCTGGCTGCCATGGACCAGGCCCGAGCCATCATGCTTCTGGCCCTGGCTTCCGCCGTCATCAATTCAATTTTATTTTATATCTTTGCCGGTCTTTATGGGGCCCTGGGGCTGGCGGTGGCTTATATCCTTGGACACATAATCAACATCTCCTATCATTGCTACGTATTAAAAAGGTTATTGCGCAAATTGCCCATATGGTCTATGATTTTTAAGCCATTGGCCGTTTCTTTTCTTGCTGTTGTCCCAATGTTCTTTAAAAATATGATCAATTTTATATTACTAGTACCTTTCTGCCTCATATTATATTTGGTCTTATTGGTATTATTACGGGTTATCGATGATTACGATAAACAAATTGCATTGGCCATTATTCAGCAAAAAATGCCCTGGCTCTGGAAAATTAAAATAAATTCATCATCCTTTAAAGCGTAATGAATAAAAAGTGAGGCTTAACTTGGCTTATCCCTTACTACTAAGTGTGGTGATAATCAGCGCCCTTGATGTCTTCGGTTTTGTTCAAATATATAATTTTAGTTTTGATACTCCCCTTTTTTCAATACATATTATTGACTTATTGTTTCTAGGAATACTTATTGTTGGCATAATCATCCCGTTGCTACGAAGGAACTTCATCAAGGTCCGGATAGTTGCCCCCCTGCTGCTCTTGGTGGGGTATGACATCTTTCTAATTCTTTTATCAATAGGCCGGGGTGCAACACTACGAAATGCCATCAGGTTGGGGGCGCCTATATTATATCTATTGATTGTCGTGGCGGTTCCCTCACTCATAAAAACCAGGAAAGAAATTCTTATAACTCTGCGCCTTCTTTGGGGACTTATTCAAATAGGGCTAGCCGCGGTGATATTTCAATCTGTGACCGGTTATGCCCCTGAATTTGCAAATGAACCGGGGGCACTCTCATATGTTTACCAAACAACATCCGGTTTCTACAGAAGTTATAACCCTTCAATTATTCTAGTGATATTCGGCTTCTGTTTAAGCTATGCCATGGCCTTACACAAAATTAATCTAAAAATATGCTTGGCATTGGTCCTTTTCGTTATAGCTTTCGTTTTAAGCTACTCCAGAATTACTTATCTTTCCACCCTGGTTGTTCTTTGTATCGCACCAATATTATTGGTTATAAATTTAAAAAATACAATCATTTATAGATTAAGCTTAATAATGATTATATTGATAATAATATCTTATTCGGGATTAGGACAAATATTTGCTCAACGTTTTGGGAGCTTATTTGAAGACATTCAATTAAATGAAGGAACATTTTCTGAACGGCTGGCAATAATAGATATGGCCTATGATATGTTGTCAGAACAAGAACAGTTTTTGCTTGGCACAGGCTTTGCGCACATCTCCAATGTTGAAGGACTTGAGGGAGAGGACTGGGATAGGGATACGAAAATTGCGATGGCCCTAAATTCCGGGGCCGACTTGGGTTGGCTCAGTTTAGTTTTTCGGACCGGGATTATCGGCCTATTCTTCTTTCTCTATTTTCTTTTTTCCGTCTTTAAAGAACTTTACAGGAAGTATTATGCCGAAGCAGACTCAACCATGAAACCAGTCCGCGGTGCCGGGCTGCTTTTCATCTGTTATGGCTGCGTCTATAATTTTGCCGGAAACTTTTTCCTCTATCCCTCCTTTTCCATTGTAGTGGCTGTCCTGTTGGGATTGGTGGAAGCAGTGCCTGGCAGCCCTGAAACCTCGGGGGCCTGGCGAGGCGCCCATAAACCTTGCCTCAAACTTACCACCGCCGGAGGCTAACTGCCCTTATGGTTTTGGGTATATGCGCTCCTTGCTCGCTGCAGTATTTCAAATTCAAAGGGTTTATAAAAGGCCCGGCCTTGGGCAGTCGGGCCGTCCCCTCCATTGAAGCGCAGATAACCTATCTAACCAATAAACCCCAATTAGAGGTACATGTAATTACCCTGGACCAAAACCTGAGGCAGCCGCAAGAAATAAACTATAGAAATGTCACTTTTCATCTGATTCCCGCCCCTCGCCGGTTCAAATTATCCACCTTATATTATTTTGTCGCCAGGAACCTGGCAGACTATTTGCGAAAAATCAAGCCTGAAGTAATTGAGGCCCATTGGACTTACGAATATGCCTTGGGGGCTTTAATGTCAGGCTTGCCGACGGTGGTTAGAGTGCATGACTGGATGGACAATGAATTTAAGATAGTCAAGAGGATGGGTTTCTTAGTTAAGTCACTGATCCAAAAATATGTTTTACGACAAAGCAAGTTTGTCATTGGCGATACGCCTTACATTGCTTCTCTGGCCAGGCCTTATCTAAAGGGGAATATTTATGAAGTCCCCAACATGGTTTTTCCAGAATTTTATCAGATTGGCACTCAAGAAATTAAGAGCAATATTCTTTATCTGGGGGGTATCAGCCAGAGAAAAAATATCCTTATTTTATTAGAAGCAGTCGGAAATTTAGTCCGACGGAAGAGCAACTTCCAACTGATCGTGGCCGGCCCGGCAAGTTCATCCTCCTGGTCTTACCGCAAGAGAGTCGTCAGCCTCATGAGGGAATTGGAGGAAAGAGGCATCGCCAAAAATGGGGGCATGCTGGATTATCAAAGGATGTTCCGGGAGATGGCCGATTGTGCTTTTCTGGTGCATCCCTCCCGAGAAGAGAGTTTCGGCATGACCGTAGCGGAGGCCCAAGCGGCGGGCCGGCCGGTGGTAGCGGGGCGAAGCGGCGGAGCGGAATATCTGATAATGGATGGTGAAACCGGATTCTTGGTGGACCCTGATGACCTTGAGGGCTTTATCGGGAAGATGGAATTTCTCCTGGATAATGACGAGGCCCGGCGTCGCATGGGGCAAGCGGCCCGGTGCAGAATGCAAAGTCTACTGGATCCTGACAAGATCTTTGCAGCCACCGCTGAGATCTACCGGCTGGCGATGGAAAATTGAGCGGTTAACGATGAGTCGCAGGCACTCAAAAATCGAGCCGGAGTTAATTAAAGAAGTCCTGGCCCAGGTAACTTCTTTGTACCCTGAGACGATCCGCCAGGGCAGGATACAAGAAAGCCTGGATGCCTATGAAAACCACCTTGCTTTTGTTCTCCAGCATCTGCATGGGCCTGCGAGAATCCTGGACGTGGGGGCCGGGGGCGGGGTGCTGGCAGTGGCCTTAAGACGACTGGGACACTCCGTCACCGCCATCGATAATTGGAAGGAATATGACGGAGTGGCGAGTCCCATGGGCCATCGTAAAGATATCTTGCAGATATTGAGTGACAACCAGGTGCAATTAAAGATTGCCGATATCATGGCGCAGGCGATGCCCTTGGAGGACGAATCTTTTGATCTGGTTTTATTGATGGATGTCATTGAACACCTAAAAGAGCCGGGGATGGTCCTAAGAGATATCCATCGTTTATTAAAACCCGAAGGTGTATTTATCATGGTTACTCCCAATCTATCCAGGATAGGACACCGGTTGAGGTTCCTTTATGGGAAATCCCCCAACTGGGAGGTTTTAGATTGGTGTTATGCGCCAAACTTTTTCGGTCATGTCCGGGAGTACACCAAAGAGGAACTCATAGCCATGGCTAACCATGTCGGATTTATCACCATCTCGATTTGCTTTAGAAATCAGAAAAATCTGGAATCGTGCCAACACCCGTTCAGGATGAAGATTTACCGATTTGCTTCTTGGCTATATCCAAATTTTTCCCCAGTTATTTATTCTTCATTTAAAAAGGCTGGCCATTGATAAATATCTTACGTTAATCTCTCAAATAGGAAATTTGGTTAATGAAATTTTGGGATAGATGGGCTAAAGTTACCCATGCCTCAAAGAAGGCCTATATACTTCGGTTCCATTATATCATGAATCCGGTTAGGAGAATTGCCGAACGGACTCCATGGTTTAATCAGAACGCCACCGCGATATACCAACAGCGGAAAAAAGAGATTTTGCAGAAATGGTTGGACGGAGCCAGGGTATTGGAGGTGGGTTGTGGCACCGGAGAGTTAGGAAACGATTTTTGGGTCGATTTTGGGACTAAATTTTATATCGGCGCCGATTATTCCGCCGGGATGGCGCGGGACGCCAAGATGGTTTTTCCGAAGATGAATTTCATCTGTGCTGACGTATTTAACCTGCCTTTTCAAGATCATAGCTTCGATATCGTCTATAGTGCTTTTCTATTCCATCATCTAAAACCTGAAATAAGGCAGAAAGCGATAATGGAAAAACTGCGGGTCAGCAAGGGGGCCGTAATAATTGAGGACACCTTTGGGTTTGAGCCAGGTTTTTTCCGCCTGCCGCATAAAATGTATTACAGCATTGCAGATGGATCCCATTATCGCTACACAATACGAGAATGGAACAATATGTTTCGTAATTTAAACATAAAAATAATAGATCAATTTCATACTGATCAGGCATCGATTGTCAACCGCTGCGCCTGTTGGGTTATTTCTTCTGAATTATAGGTGAAAAGATGTCCTCTGGGTAACTTATTTACTTGGCGCCACAAGGTAACGGATTTAATATTATGGAAAAATTACCAATGATTTCAATAATAACTCCTAGCTATAACCAGGGGATATTTATTGAAGAAACGATCAAGAGCGTTCTTGGCCAGGGTTATCCCAACTTACAGTATATCATCATCGATGGCGGCTCCATGGATGGCACCCTGGAGATCATCAGGAAATATGAAGGGCATTTAGCCTATTGGGTCAGTGAACCGGATAAGGGGCAATATCATGCCATCAATAAGGGCTTTGAGCGCGCGGACGGGGAGATAATTGGCTGGTTATGTTCGGACGATACCTATTTGCCCGGCGCCTTGGATTATGTGGGGAAAATCTTTGACGAACAGGCCCAGATAAATGTCCTGTTGGGAGGCTGGAATTATATCGATGAGGCGGGAAAGCTGTTATGGACTGAATATGCGCGTTATCACCAGAGGGAATTAGCCCTGGGGGCCGGCAGAATCGGGCAGCCTGCCACCTTTTGGCGCCGTAGGGTTTATGAGCGGCTCGGGCCAATATCAGAAGAATTTCAGCACTGTATGGATGGGGAATATTTTTTGAGGATGGGGCAATTTTTTGAATTCTACCCGGTAAAGAAGGTTTTGGCCAACTACCGACTGCATCAGAATTCCAAGACCGTGGCGGAGCATCGCAAGATGCAGGAGGCCTGGGAGGTGATTGCTAGGAGATATGGAGCCGAATTTTCTCTCAACCCCTGGAAGCGCCTGTTCCAACTCCGTTATCAGGTAGCCAAGAACCGCCACCGCCTGGCTAAGTTGAAAAGTATGATCCAGTGTGGAACGCTCATCAAGTACCTAGCGAGAAAATATCGTAAATTTGACAACAGCTTCTGACTGATAAAAAAATTCACAGGATATCATCTCATGCGCATTGCCATAACAACCGCTACAGTTCATGACAACTTTCGAAGTGGGCTGTTGGAATATATTCAGAGATTAGTAGAAAATTTGGCCAATGTCGATGTCACCAGAGAAAATAGGTATTTTATATTCATACCGAAAATTCATTTACAATGGTTCTCAATAAACAAAGAGAATGTTTTATTCATTTTTATACCAGAATTTTATTGCAGCCCTCTGGGGAGTTTGATTTGGCATTTACTTGTGTACCCATTTTATTTGCTTTACTATCATATTGATATAGTACACCTGCCTGAGTATCGAAGGCCCCTCTTATTTTCTCCATGCAAAGTGATAATGACGGTTCATGATTTGATAGGATTTAATGTGCCTGGCCATTTCCTTTCTCTGAAGAGAAGATTATTACATATGTTTATTCTGAAAATGATGCGGTTAAGCGTTGATAAATATATCGCCGTATCAATGAATACTAAGAGAGATATTGTAAACTTTGTCAAAGTTCCACCCGAAAAAATAAGTGTTATCTATGAAGCGGTTTCTGAGGGATTCAAACCTCGTAAAAATAGCGAAATATCCGGAACATTTTTAAAGAAGTATAACTTAAAAAAGAATTATATTTTGTATGTTGCAAGAATCGAACACCCCTTAAAGAATCACGTAACTTTGATAAAAGCCTTGCGAGTACTAAAAAATGAAAAGTTTGAAATAAGTTGTGTTTTTATTGGACGGTTATACAGGAGATATGAAATCGTACTAAAAATGATTGATGAAATGGATTTAGGTGATAATATTTCGGTCATCGGATATGTCGGAGATGAAGATTGCCACCTTTTTTATAATGCAGCCACATTAGTGGTCTTCCCTTCCTTATATGAGGGATTTGGTTTTCCCGTCCTGGAGGCGTATGCGAGCGGCAAACCAATAATTTGTTCCAATATTTCTTCTCTCCCCGAGCTTGCCTGCACAGAGGAAATGATGTTTGACCCTTTGAATGAAAATGAAATAGCTACTAAGATAAAAATGTTTCTCACCAATAAGGAACTTAGAGATAATCAATTAGCAAAACAAGAAGAGAAATTAAAGAAATTCAACTGGGTCCTTACAGCCAAAGAAACACTTAATGAATACCAGAATTGCTTAAATAAAAGAAAATTTAAAGCGAGAAGCTATTGTGAATGAGAATCTTGCTGAGATGAAAGAATAATGAATATCTTAATTACCGGCGGAGCCGGATACATCGGCTCTATTTTAACGCCCAGTCTGCTGGAGGCCGGTCACAAAGTGACGGTGATCGACAACTTCATGTACAACCAGGCGTCGTTGCCAGATAGCTGTTATCATCCCCTGAGATTAGGCCGCGTACCCGTTCCGACGCCAGACTTGTTTATGCCAAAAGCAATTACTTTTTCTGGTAATAATGATGAATAATATTGAGCCATTGTTACGAAAATATTCGTGTGATTTATGTGGCAGGCTTGATGAAGAATTTATAAAGATTAAACGCGGCACCATTACAGACTATCCTTTTAGAGTAATAAGGTGTCGGTCATGTGGTTTGATTTATATAAACCCTAGATTAGATGAGCAATCCATCTCAAGACTCTATGACAAGAACTACTATGATGGGAAAGGATTTGATGATTATGTAAGGTATATAGAGGATTTTTACCACGGTAACGATGCCAACAAAAGATTTAGGCCGGAAAAAACTGTAGAGTTTATTAGGAAGTTAGTTCCTCCACCATCGACACTTTTAGATTTCGGCTGTGGTTTGGGAGATTTTATAAGACAAAGTATTAAACATGGGTATGAAGCCCAAGGGTACGAAGTATCGGGTTTCGCTGTTGACTTCGCCAGGGGAAATGGCCTGACTGTTTTTGATAAACTGGAAGATGTGCCTATTAATTATTATGACATAGTAACCTGCATCGAGGTTTTAGAGCATTGTTCTTTCCCGACTGATTGTCTTTCTGCAATCTACAAGTTTCTTAAACCTGGAGGTATTTTTTACTATACAACTGCCAATTTTGATTACTGGCATGAGGACTATATTAATCCCGAAGGTCACATCCATTTCTTTTCGACACGGACCATGAAATTATACTTTAAAAAAATAGGGTTTTCTGAAATCTTTTATCCGAAAATTTATTATAACGGGCCTTTTTATAAATTACTTTATTTACTCGGTCTCGCAAATTCAAAAGGCGCACCTACCAGTGCAATGGAAAAGCTTATATATTTTGGCATCTTGAAGATAGCGACAATAATTGGTCTGAGAAAAAGGCCACTTCCTTTAGCCAGGAAGTAAGTTTATTTTTAGTATTTTGGTTTAAGGCTATCGCTGCCAGAATTGATTGGAGGAAATGAAGAAATATGAGGATCCTTATTACGGGCGGAGCGGGTTATATCGGCTCAATCTTGACACCGGCTCTGCTGCAGGCCGGTCACCGTATAACGGTGATCGATAATTTCATGTATAACCAGACGTCGCTGCTGGATTGCTGTTTCAATCACAATCTAACTATCATCAGAGGGGACGCCCGGGATAGGGATTTGCTGGCCAGGGAGCTGGTGGCGGCTGAGGCGATTTTTCCCCTGGCTTGCCTGACCGGGGCACCCCTGTGCAACAAGGACCCCATCGGCGCCCAGACCATTAACCTGGACGCCATCAAGCTGATCCTGGAGCTGCGGAACCGGGAGCAGATAGTCATCTTTCCCACCACCAACAGCGGTTATGGCGTGGGGCAGGAGGAAATCTATTGCACCGAGGCGACGCCGTTAAACCCCATATCGCTTTACGGCCGTCTGAAGGTGGAGGCGGAGAAGCTCCTTTTGGACGCCGGCAATTGCCTCACCCTGCGGCTGGCCACGGTTTTCGGCATCAGCCCCAGGATGCGCCTCGATCTCCTGGTCAACGATTTTACTTACCGGGCGGTGACGGACCGCTTCATTGTCCTGTTCGAAGCGAACTTCAAAAGAAATTATATCCATGTCCGGGACGTGGCCAAGGCCTTCAGCCATTGCCTGAATAATTTTGCGGAACTGAAAGACGAACCTTATAATGTAGGGCTGAGCGACGCCAACCTGTCCAAGCGGGAACTCTGCGAGGAAATCAAGAAATTTGTGCCGGATTTCGTCATCATCGAATCCGACATCAGCGAAGACCCGGATAAGAGAAATTATATCGTCAGCAATGAAAAGATTGAAGCTACGGGATTCAAAACGGATTTCTCTATTCAGGCCGGAATCGCAGAATTGGTAAAAGGTTATCAAATCATCAGACGGAATACCTATGCCAATGTCTAACGGGGAAGTGATATGAGTTATTGGGCAAACCAGAAGGTTTTAATAACAGGAGGCGAGGGTTTCCTCGGACATCATGTGGTGGATGCCTTGAGCGGTGCCGGCTGTAAGGAAATTTTTCTGGTTAAGCACAATCACTACGATCTGACCGTGGACGCCGAAGTCAAGCGACTTTTTAGCGACCAACGTCCGGATATCGTCTTTCACCTGGCCGGCTTGGTAGGGGGGATCCTGCCCAACAAGGAGCGCCCGGCAGAGTTCTTCTACCAGAACCTGATGATGGGGACGCTGGCGATGCATTATGCCTGGAAGGCGGGAGTCAAAAAATTTGTCGCCGCCGGCGCCGGCTGTGGCTATCCGGAGCAGGCTCCCATCCCCTTGAAAGAAAATTCTTTCTGGGACGGCTTTCCCCAGAAGGAAAGTGCTCCCTATTCCCTGGCGAAAAGGCTGCTCTCCATTCAATCGCTGGCCTATTACCAGCAGTATGGTTTTGTCTCCATCATTTGCATCCCGGGAAATCTTTACGGACCCTGGGACAATTTTAATTTGCTGGATGCTCACGTGATTCCTGCCTTGGTCCGGAAGTTCGTCGAGGCCAAGATCAATAAGGCCCCCACTATCGAAATTTGGGGCACGGGGAGGCCAAGCCGGGATTTTATCTATGCCGGCGACGTGGCCGAAGGTATGCTGAAAGCCGTAGAGACTTACAAAAAGAACGAAATCGTCAATATCTCTTCAGGGATTGAGACGAGCATCCGCCAGCTGACCGAACAGCTAAAAGCCTTAACTGAATATGAAGGGGAAATCACCTGGAATACTTCACGGCCGGATGGTCAATTGCGTCGTTGTTTCGATTTGACCAAGGCCAGAAAAGACCTGGGATTTGAGGCAAAAATCGGTCTGGCTGCAGGACTGAGAAAAACCGTGGCCTGGTACCAAGACAACCTTAATAACCCGAAGGTGAGAAGGTGATGCAATCCTTTTGGCAAGGTAAAAAGGTCTTGATTACCGGCGGAGCAGGTTTTATCGGCTCAAACTTGGCGGCCCAGTTGGTTGCTCTCGGCAGCCGGGTGCGGGTGGTTGATAATCTGGAGAGGGGGAAATTAGAATACCTGGAGCCGGTATCTAACCAGGTGGAATTTTTGCAGATGGACCTAACTGAAAATCGATCTTGTGAGCAGGCCTGCCGAGGAATGGAGATTGTTTTTCATCTAGCTTCCAAAGTGGGAGGAATAGGTTACTATTTGGCCAAACCGGGGGAAGTCATACTGAAGAATGTCTTGATGGATACTTTGATGCTGCAGGCCGTCTTGAAGGCTAAAATTGGATTTTATTTGTATACCAGTAGCGCACATGTTTACCCCATTGAACTTCAATTGCGCCCGGACGCCCCCCCCATTAAAGAGGAACAAGCTTATCCTGCCAATCCTGAACTTTCCTATGGCTGGGCCAAACTTTTGGCAGAGAAGCAAATTGAGTGCCATATCCAGGAAGGCGAGCCCCTCAGGGCCTCAATTGTAAGACTCATTGGGGCCTTCGGGAAAAATCAGGATCTCGATCTGGCAACCGGCTCCGCCATTCCGGTGTTTTGCCGGCGGGCCATCGAATATCCCCAAAGGAAACCATTTATCATTTGGGGCAGCGGTGAAGAGACGCGCTCGTATTGCTTTATTGATGACGTTGTGGACGGCATGCTGCAGTCGGTGAAGAAGCTTACGGAACACCAACTCCTTGGCCCCATTAATCTGGGCAGCGAGGAGCGGGTAAGCATCAGGGAATTAGCAGAGTTGATCATCGGGATTTCCGGCAAACCCATTGAAATCGTCAAGGATACTAGCAAACCCACCACGATATTCGGACAGGCTGTCGATTGTTCCAAGGCCAGAAAATTATTGAATGGTTGGAATCCCAAGACTTCTCTGCGGGCCGGGGTGGAAAAGACCTATAACCATGTGAAAAACCGTCTTATCGGGTCTTCATAATAACATTTAGCGGTTCTTTAAATCATTTTCGGTTTCATTTGGTTATTTGTCAGCGAGCAATATTTGTCCGTGGTCTTATCGCCTCATCCTGAGACTACCTATTCGATGCCTGGAGGTGATTTATGATTATCAGTCGGACTCCGTTTCGCATCTCTTTCTTCGGGGGCGGCACCGATTATCCAGTATGGTTCAAAGACTATGGCGGAGCGGTTTTGGCAACCACAATTAATAAATATTGTTATATCTCCTGCAGATATCTGCCACCATTTTTTGATCATAAATATCGGATTGCCTATTCTCTAATAGAGCATGCTAAAGGGGTCACGGATATCAAGCATCCTTCGGTGCGTGAAACCCTGGGCTACATCGGCTTGCAAGAAGGGGTGGAGATTCATCATGATGCCGACTTGCCGGCTCGCAGCGGGTTGGGCTCCAGTTCTTCTTTTACGGTGGGGTTGCTCCATGCACTTTATGGCTTAAAGGAGAAAATGGTAGACAAGAAAAAACTGGCAGATGATGCCATTTATATTGAGCAAATGTTGATTAAGGAGAACGTTGGCTGCCAGGACCAGTATATGGCAGCCTTTGGAGGGCTTAATCTTATTCTTTTTAATGGCATCGCCGATATCGAGGTCAAGCCGGTTATTATGAAAGCTAAGAAGACTCAGGAATTGTTGAGCCATCTGATGTTATTTTTTACCGGTTTTACCAGAACGGCGTCAGCAATCGCCGCAGAACAGATAAACAACATTCCAAAGAAGAAAAAGGAACTGAAGGTCATGCAGCAAATGGTGCAGGAAGCTCTAGCCATTTTAACTAGTGATACCGATATTATGGAGTTCGGGAAACTCCTCCATGAGAGCTGGCTTTACAAAAGATCTTTGACTGACCGGATTTCCACCGAATCCATCGACGACATTTATCTGGCGGCCAAAAAGGCCGGGGCGATCGGCGGCAAGCTGCTGGGGGCCGGCGGAGGTGGGTTCATGCTGCTCTTTGTGCCTCCGGAGAAAAAAGCGGTGGTGCGACAACGGCTGAGTAAATTGCTGCACGTCCCTTTTGGCTTTGATAATAGTGGTAGTTATATCATTTTCTATCAACCTGACCAATTGTATACATCCGACAAGACTTTTTAAAAGATGTCTCTGGATGCTGTAATTCTTTGTGGCGGAATGGGAACGAGGCTCAGGTCCGTGGTAAACGATCGGCCGAAATCCATGGCCGAGATCAACGGCAAACCCTTCTTGGAGATTCTCCTTAATAATTTGAAGCGGTTCAGTTTCAAGCGTTTTATTTTATGCACCGGGTATATGGCTGATTCGATTCAGGCTTACTTCAGAGATGGTAGCAGGTGGGATATGGAAATCATCTGTTCCCGGGAAGAGCGCCCCCTGGGGACAGCCGGGGCCGTGAAAAATGCTGAAGATAAAATCCGCAGTAACCCCTTTCTGGTCTTAAACGGCGACTCTTTCATCCAGGCCGACCTCACGGAGTTGGTGGCGTTTCATCAAAGGCACAGGGCGGATATCTCCCTGCTCTTAACCCAAATCAGTAATGGCCGAAGGTTTGGTTCTGTAACCCTGGCCCAGGACTTCAGGATCATCAACTATTCCGAGAAGGACCCTGGATCGCCGGAAGGTTGGATCAATGCCGGAGTCTATGTTATTTCCCGCCAGACCATGGAGCTGATTCCCCCTGGTCGGATTTTTTCCATGGAACACGACCTTTTCGAGACTCGCCGCAATGAACTGATGATTTACGGACTGCCCTGCCAGGGGAGATTGATAGACCTCGGTCTGCCGGAAAGCTATCAGTATCTAAGAGATCATTATCGGGATTATTTTGAAGATACTCTCTTTAAATCATAGCGTTTATAAAAAATAAATTCTCCCTGGAGTTTCATCTTATCGAAGCAATATGCGGTTAGAAATCTATGTATGATAAGATTCTTAACATAGGATGTGGGAATCGATTTCATCAGGATCATATAAACTTAGATCTCAACTCGATACATCCCTGTGTGAAAGCACATAATATTATTAAAGGGTTACCATTTCCTAATTTTTGCTTCGATGCAGTATATCATTCCCACTTTCTCGAACATCTGACGAAAAACGGAGCGGAATTTATCTTAAAAGAGTGCCATAGAGTTTTAAAAAAGGGAGGAATATTAAGGGTAGTCGTCCCTGATCTGGAACAGAAAAGTGCACTATATTTGGATTCCTTGAGAAGATGTGCGCAGCAAGATGATGGGGCGTGGGAAGATCATGAATGGATGATAATGGAAATAATAGATCAATTTGTACGTATCCAAACCGGTGGGGAAATGAAGATTTTTATTGAAACAAGAAACATTGCGGAGAATGAATTTATCTTGAACCGTCTTGGAATCGAATACGAAAATTTCAAAAAAGCCGCCAATCTAAGCAAAACTTTTTTATCCCGCCTGCGAGGCAAGTCTGCCCATTATATTACAAAGAAAATTTATGAAAAATTATCAATACGAATAACCGGTTTTCTTGCATTTTTATTGCTTGGTTCGAGAGGACTGGAGAGCTGGAAAATCGGCTGGTTCAAAACCAGCGGAGAAATGCACCAATGGATGTATGATCGGGTTTCGCTTACCCGATTAGTTATTAAGTCTGGTTTTAAGAATCCAATAATAGTGGATCACACAACATCCCAGATAGATAATTGGCAGTTATTCCAACTAGATGTAAATCATGATGGTTCGCCCTACAAGCCGGATTCGTTCTATTTGGAGGCACAAAAAAGCTGATAATTCGTCAAATAGCGTGTTAGGAACCACAAATTCCACTAAAAAAAAGAAGGATTTGAAACATACTTAAAAACGGGGCCCGGTTAACCGTTGTTGATAACTTGGATAACGAGCGCTTTTTGATCTTTGTTTAATTATTTAAAGAGGTGTTTAATAATGTGGCCAAGTTAATCACTATGCCTTTTTTCCATACTCATATTTCTTCTAATGCTCTCCAAAGAGTACGGGAGGTCTTGCTTTCTGGCTGGGTGAGCGAAGGAAAATTAGTGAAAGAATTTGAGGATAAGATTAACCAGTTTCTAAATTGTAAATTTTCTGTAGCCCTAAATAGTTGTACGTCTGCCTTGCATCTCGCTCTTGGATTGGCTGGAGTAACCCAAGGTGATGAGGTTATCCTTCCTCCTCAGACCTTCGTGGCAACTGGCCTTGCTATTTTAATGCAAGGGGGTGTACCGATTTTCTCCGATATCCAGTACGAAACAGGAAACATTTGCCCTCACTCAATTCGAAAAAAAGTCACTGAACGAACCAAGGCGATAATTGCAGTACATTGGGGCGGGTATCCGTGTGATATTGATGAAATTAACAGAATTGCGGAAGAGCATGATATCCCAGTTATAGAAGATGCTGCTCATGCATTTGGCGCTTCATATAGAGGGAAATCAGTCGGATCCATTTCTCGCTTTACAGCTTTCTCATTCCAGGCAATCAAACATATTACAACAGGCGATGGAGGGGCATTATGTTGCTTGAATAAAATAGATTATGACAATGCTCGAATTCGAAGGTGGCATGGGATTGATAGAAATAGCAGTGGGCCATCAATTTTAGGAGAGCGCGAATATAATATTAAAACGCTCGGCTACAAATATCATATGAATGATTATGCTGCAGCACTCGGTCTTGGTAACATAAAAGACTTTCCTAATAATCTTAAGAGAATAAGGGGAATAGCAAATATTTATCGCAAAGAATTAATAAATGTCCCCGGATTAAAACTGTTGAATTATAATGATGATAGGGAAAGTGCATATTGGCTTTTTACGGTATTGGTTAAGAACCGGATTGGCTTTATTAAAAAATTAAAAAGCCATGGTATCCCTACATCTGTTGTTCATTTGCGAATCGATCATAATGATATCTTTGGAGGGATTACCCCTAATCTTTTTAACCAGGAGAAATTTAATCGTCACCAGGTATCAATACCCATCCATATTGGACTAACTGATACAGATATAAAGAACGTTATTAATTGTATTCGAAGCGGGTGGTGATTTATATCGCGACATATTATTATATTATTAATTATTATTCTATAATATTAATCGTAATATATCATATCATTAAGAGCCTAATCAGCAATCCCCTTTAATAATATAAGGTATCCAGGAGATATGTCAATGAAAATACTGGTTTTAGGGGGGAATGGCTTTATTGGTAAAAATATGGTTACTGCTCTAAGAAGGTCTTATAATACTGTTATTTCAATTTCACTTAGGACTGGAATCGATTTAAGAGATTATTTATTAACAAGGAAGATCTTCTCCGAGATTACCCCAGACTATGTTATTAATTGTGCGGCGCATGTAGGTAGCGTACATTATATTTCAACTTATGCTGCCGATGTTCTCCATGATAATATGCAGATGATTCTTAATATTTATAAAGCAATAAAGGAGGTGAGTCCTAAGTCTAAGGTGATTAATCCCTTATCTAACTGCTCATATCCTGGAGAGAGTGAAATTCAATATGAATCGGATTGGTGGAAAGGCGAGGTGCATTCCTCAGTCTATTCTTTTGGCAATGCTAAAAGGTTTATTTATGTTGTTGCTTTTTGCTATTTGGGGCAATATGGTACTAAAACCTTAAATTTTTTAGTTCCAAATACATTTGGTCCTGGTGATCATACAGACCCAAATAAGACACATGCACTTAATGGTATGATAATAAGGATGATAAAAGCTCAAGATGAGGGTGAAAAAGAATTTGAAATTTGGGGTACAGGTAATCCAATTCGAGAATGGGCATATATCGATGATGTTATAGAGATATTAAAGCGTGCTTTATTAATTCAGGAAGAAATTACCTATCCAATTAATATTGCGCAGAAGAAGGGATATTCTATAAAGGAGTCAGCAGAAATAATTGCAAATTTAATTGGTTTTAAAGGGAATTTGACATTTAATACTAAATATCAAGATGGTGCACCTTGCAAAGTGCTTGATAATGGACGCTTTCAGCAACTTTTTCCTGAATACCGTTTTGTTGACCATGAAGCAGCAATAAAGAAAACAATCGAATATTATAAATATTTACTCAAAGGGGACCTAAAATGAAGTTGCTTTTAACAGGCGGTGCAGGTTATGTAGGCACAAGCTTAATCCCCCAACTTTTAGAAAGGGGGATTCAAGTTAGGGTATTTGATAATCTTTTGTTCGGAGGAATTCAATTGCTACCATTTTTCCGACACCCATGTTTTGATTTTCAAAAGGGTGATATTCGTGATCATCAGCAAGTAAATGAAGCTGTTCGAGGATGTGACATTATCATTCACCTTGCTGCGATTGTTGGTTACCCTGCTTGTCGGAAAAATCCCAAAATGGCAGAAGAAGTAAATGTTCAAGGAACCATGAATATTATCAAATCAATTTCGAAGAACCAGATTGTCCTTTATGCATCTACTGGTAGTAATTATGGAACAGTTGAGAATATTTGTACCGAGGAAACACCATTAAAACCCTTGAGCCTGTATGGACAAACAAAAACGATGGCTGAGAATATGCTTTTGCATGAATGTTCTACTATTGCATATCGTTTTGCCACGGCATTTGGCGTGGCTCCAAGATTGCGTTTGGATTTATTAATTAATGATTTTACGTACAAGGCCTTCACCCAAGGGTATTTAGTTGTTTATGAAAAGCATTTTATGAGAACATTTATTCATGTTTATGATATGGGAAGAGCTTTTATATTTGGAATTGACAATTTAAATAAAATGGTAGGCCAAATCTATAATGTCGGGTCCGAAAGGATGAATTATAGTAAGAAACAAATATGTGAAATAATTGATACATTTGTACCATGCTATATACATTTTGCCGACGTTGGAGAGGATATCGATAAAAGAAGCTATATTGTAAGTTACGATAAATTTAATGCATTAGGGTATAAAACAAGCATATCAGTTCAAGATGGTATTAAAGAATTATTAAAAGTTTTGCCCGCGCTTTCATTCATTAATCCTTTTTCCAATATATGACCCAAAACACATAAAAGATAATTGTCGAATAAAATGAAACTCCCTTCTGATAATATTATCGATTTTTATGGAATTATATTTCGTCAGGCAGATAATAATATCGAGGATTGTAATCTATTTTGTGATTTATTCAATTCTCATTATTCACGACGTGTTGATGAGCTCTACTATAAGTGGCAATATTTTGAAACACCATTTCCTAGCAATCTTTTTCTGGCAATCACAAGAACTGGCGAACTAGCAGGGTGTTACGGATATCAAATAAAAGACACTTGTTTTAAACAAAATATTGCTTGGGCTATTGATATTATTATTGATTACCCCTTTCAACAAAAAGGATTATTTAGACATTTAGCCGGGTTTGCGGCAAATAAGGTAAATGTATTTAAACCAATAGCTCTTTGTGTAATGGCTAATCTAAGGGCTAATTTTGCCCATGTGAAAGGGTTACATTGGCGACAAATTAGTATTTTTGAAAATTATATAAGGGTAACGTCCGATTTATCATTATTAGAACATAAGTCCTTTCAATTTATTCCTGCCCAAAAAATAAAAAATGAATTCTGGAATAAAGAAATTATAAGGAAGAGTCCTTCAATTATTTGTAATAAGCGTTCAAATGATTATCTAAAATGGCGGTTCTTAGACTCCCCATGGTATAAATATGAATATTTTTATGTTGTTAGAAACGCTAAAGAATTTGGATATATTATTCTCAAGATATTTAGAGATCCACAATCAAGAATATCTTTTGGCGACATTGTTGATATGATGTGGATAGAGGATGATCCTATTGCAATAGATCAGATGGTGAAGTTTGCCATAACTTATTTCTACAGAAAGGGAATCCACCATGCGACAATTTGGTTACAGGGGAATTCTATTCTTGAAGATGTTGGGGTTAAATTAGGTTTTTCCGAAACTGACCAGAAACGATATTTTAGCTGTAAGGTTATAAATAATTGTTACGAATGGCTAAAGGATCACAGACGTTGGTTTATTACTATGGCAGATTCTGAGATTTACTAATAAATTATGATAATGGAATGTTAAGTATATCAATATAATGGAAGAACTACAGACGCTTATTTATTACGCTTAAATATATAACCCAGATCGTTATTTTTACCTCGATATAACTTTAAATACAACTATATGAGTAAACTACTGTGCAAGATAATCAATTAAAATCAAATGCTGAATTTGCCCCCTTGGTATCAATTATTATTCCTTCTTATAACTCGGGCAGATTTTTGGAAAGGACGCTTATTTCAATTTTTAACCAAGACTATCCCAATATTGAGATAATCATAATTGATGGAGGTTCTACAGATAACACTGCAGATATCCTAAAGAAATATGGCCATCAGATAAAATTGCTGTCCGAGACTGATGAAGGAGAGTATTGCGCCATCAATAAAGGTATTAAAATGACAGGGGGTAAATATATTAAAGTTATTCCAGCGGATGATCTTCTTCACCCCAAGGCCACTTCACTTTTTGTTGACTATATGGAAAGACATCCTGAGGCTGCCCTGGCATATGGGCAATTTGTTTTCATTGACCAGGACAATAATATCTTGCGGTATTCCATTCAATACCAACCATTTTCACTAAAAGGGTATTTACGCGGGAAATTTTCCCATGGGAGTATGACCATGATGGTTCGCAAGATTGTTTTTGATGAACTAGGGCTGTTTGACACGACTTATTGCTATCAGGGAGATTTCGAATTCATCTCCAGGGTGGCGTCTAAGGGTTTACGCGTGGTTGATCTGCCTTTGGCGTTAGGAGGGTTCCGTATCTATCCAGAACAACAATCTGTTAAGAAAAATAAGATAATAAATAAACAACGACGTGCAATTATAAGAAAATATGGGACTATGCTGGACCTTATCCTATGTGAAGGCAAACAATATTATTTCATTACGAGAAGTTTGTTAGGAAAAATCAAATGGACTTTCCTGGGATTACTTGGAAAGGGCAGATATTGCGGGGGAAACCCTCGCAAATTCGAGGATCTCTATTGACTATTAAAGGTCTGGGCCCCAGTCGTAGCTAATTATGATCAATGGCCTTCCGATCATCAGCTCGTAACACAGGTTCCAATAGAGTTTCCCTAATTAACAGCCCTGCAGGGGTGAACATAGCGCCCCTAAAATCCTTAAGCTGAGGAGTTTTCCCATGAAGAGTGCCTTGGTCTGCGGCGCCGGCGGTTTTATCGGCAGCCATCTGGTCAGGCGTCTCAGGAGGGAAGGTTATTGGGTGCGGGGAGTGGACCTGAAATATCCGGAATTTGCTCCTACCACCGCAGATGACTTTCTCATCGGCGATTTGCGCGATCCGGCCACCTGCCGACAGGCGGTGGACCGCCATTTCGATGAGGTGTACCAACTGGCAGCCGACATGGGTGGGGCGGGGTTCGTTTTCACCGGCGACAATGACGCCGACATCATGCATAATTCCGGATTAATCAACCTCAACATGCTGGAGGGCTGTCACAGGCGCAATGTAAAACATATTTTTTATTCCTCTTCGGCCTGCATATATCCAGAATATAACCAGAAAGACCCCAACAACCCCAACTGCGCCGAAGACAGCGCTTATCCCGCCAATCCGGACAGCGAATACGGTTGGGAGAAGTTATTCAGCGAACGGCTCTACCTGGCCTTCCACCGGAATTACGGCCTGGAGGTAAGAATCGCCCGCTATCATAATATCTTCGGGCCGGAAGGCACCTGGCGTGGCGGCCGGGAAAAAGCGCCCGCGGCCATATGCCGCAAGGTCGCCGCGGCTCCGGATGGCGGGGAGATTGAGATTTGGGGCGAAGGCCAGCAGACCCGGTCTTTCCTTTATATCGACGAATGCCTGGAGGGTACCCTTAGGCTCATGCGTTCAAATTTTACCGGCCCGGTGAATATCGGTTCCGAAGAGATGGTGACAATAAACCAATTGGCCGAGATGACCATGAAAATCGCCAAAAAAAAATTGACCCTAAAGCATATCAAAGGACCGCAGGGGGTCCGGGGCAGAAATTCAGACAACCGGTTATTTATCAACAAAATTGGATGGAAACCGTCCCAACCTCTAAAGGCTGGCTTAGAGATGACCTACCGATGGATAGCTGAACAGGTCCGAAAGGACCAAGCATACGAGTAGACAGGTTAATTTTGTCAAACGGAGATAGGTATTTGAGGCCACCGGCTTTCCATAGATACTTTCGGATCAGATAGTGCAGAAACTGCGCTTACTATTTTTAACTCATAGTGTGATCTGGCGCGGTGGCTTCTTGCGAGCCTTTCACTGGGGGCGCCTACTGGTCCGGAAAGGGCACCAAGTGACTATTCTGACCATTTCTGAGAATAACCGGCGTAAATTCGAAACCCAGGAACGCGATGGGGTCTGCTTGGTAACAACGCCGGACCTGCTCAGCGGCCGACTGCGCTCCGGCTGGGACCCCTGGGATACTCTTAACCGCATGGCTTACCTTTGGTCGCAAGATTATGATCTGGTGCATTCGGTGGACTCTCGGCCGGTTTGTATTCTGCCGGCGCTAATGCTCAAGAAATTGAGGGGGTCAAAATTAGTCATTGATTGGGGAGACTGGTGGGGCAGAGGCGGAACCATTGTAGAGCGGGCAAAAAGCCTGGCGGAACGCCTTTTCGCCCCGGTGGAGACTTTTTTTGAAGAAGGCTTTCGGCATTATGCCGATGGTTCTGTAGTCCTAACCTCGGCCCTGAAGAACCGAGCCCTGGCATTGGGGGTAAGGTCTGATCGTCTGCTGCACATACCGCATGGAGCAGATGTGGAAAGGCTGCAGCCAAGGGACAAAGTCGAGGCTCGCAAACGGTTAAGGCTTGATAATGGGAAGCGATTCTTGGGGTATGTAGGGAGTTGTGTATTTGCAAAAGACCGGAATTTATTGATAAAGGCCTTTGAACATCTTTATGAATTCGAAAAGCGGGTCAGGTTGATATTTATCGGGCGAACTGGCTTTAAACAATCGGATCTGGAAACCAACTTAAGAGACTATGTAATATTTACCAACGAGATTACCGATGAGGAATTACAAGATTACATTGCTGCCTGCGACATCATGTGGCTTCCGTTAAAAGACACCATCGCCAACCGGGGGCGTTGGCCCTCCAAAATCTGTGATTATCTCGCCGCCGGCCGCCCCGTGGCTGCCACCGCGGTGGGCGATTTGAAGCAACTTTTTTCCCGTTCGGAGATTGGCATCCTTTCCAGAGATGACCCCCTGGATCTTGCCAGGGCTACCTTACAATTGCTGGTCAGGCCTGACTTGGAAGAGTTAGGGAAGAATGCTCGCCGGGTCGCAGAGTTTGAACTGTCCTCGAACGTCCTTACTGATCGACTTGAATCCTTTTACTTCGACACTCTGAGCAAGATGGATTAAAAAGGAGAGTCTCATGCATGAGCGGGAGGCGGGATGGAATGCAGCGTATCAGGAAATAACATGGTTCTATTCGGAACTTTATGAAAGCTTTTAACTAGCCAAGCGAGGATTGAACCAAATCTGATAGGGTTTTATTATGGATTGGTGGCCCCGGTATCATAAGATCATTCTGCAAATAATCGACTCTTTGACCACTGCCATGAGTTTTGTGGTTTCCTATTATCTCTGGCAGGCCCTGCGCTGGCTGGTATTGCCGTATGAAATGGGAAAAGAGATCAGCTTTGACGGGACCCTCATCTTCATCCTGCTGTTTCTTTCCGTTATCTGGAGCATCATTCTTGATATGCAGGGGGCTTATTCGTATCAGCGCTTCACTTCTTTTAAAAAAGAAGTGGGAATGATTTTCAGAACCGTCTGTTTTGGATTAGTTCTACTCTTTGGATTGATCTTCGTTCTTCGCCCGGGATATATCCCTAGAACCTTGGTGCTCATTTTCGGTGGGATAAATTTTGTCTTATTGACCCTGGAAAAACTTCTTCTCTTTGGTCTGGCCAAGTTTATCCGCCAGCGGGGTCACAACCGGAAGACCGTGTTGGTGGTGGGAACCGGCGGGGAATCGCGAAAGTTCATGGACATTCTGGAGAGACATTTTCATTGGGGATTGGACATAGTAGGGTTCCTGACCAACGATTCCAAAAGGGTGGGGAAGGAGGCCTTTGGCAAGAAAATTCTGGGGACCTTCCGGGACATCGCCCGCGTATTGCATGAAAACCCGGTGGACGAAGTGATTATTACGGTTTCCACCCGCCGGCTGGGAGAGGTGCAGGAGGTCCTGGAGGTTTGCGAGCGTGAGGGGGTGCAGGTAAGAATCATTTCTGATTTTTTGGGAGAAATAGCTAAAAGATTTCGGGCTGATATTATCTATGACCTCCCTATTATCAGTATTAGCTATATTCCCCACAATCATTGGGCCCTGGCGGTTAAGAGGGGCATGGATATCGTTATTTCTTTATTTGCCCTGATCATCCTGGGTCCCTTCTTCCTGATCATTGCCGCGGCCATCAAGCTTTCTTCTCCGGGTCCGGTATTTTATAAGATGAAATGGGTGGGGTTTAATAAGAAACCCTTTGAAGGGTGGAAGTTCCGAACCATGGTGGTGGGGGCCGACAAGATGAAAGAACAGTTGGACCACCTTAATGAGATGCAAGGACCGGTCTTTAAAATCGCCAATGATCCCCGGATCACCCCCGTGGGCCGGTTCTTAAGGAAATTCAGCCTGGATGAGCTTCCCCAACTATGGAGCGTACTGAAAGGGGATATGAGTCTGGTGGGACCCCGCCCGGCCGGGCCCCATGAACTGGCGCGTTATGAGTCCTGGCAGCGCCGGAAATTGAGCATCAAACCGGGCATAACTTGCTTATGGCAGGTATGCGGACGGAATAAAATTAATAGCTTTATTGATTGGGCCAAGATGGATTTGGTGTACATCGATAATTGGTCATTATGGTTGGACTTTAAGATTCTCTTGAAAACTATTCCAGCGGTCTTTACCGGCAAGGGGGCCAGTTGAGTTGGCGGTCGGCTAAACTTGAAAATTGCACGGTCTTGATAACCGGCGCCAGCCGGGGTATCGGCGCGGCCCTGGCCGAGACCCTGTCCCTGGCGGGCGCCGGGGTGGCGCTGCTGGCCCGGGACGGCGCCAAGCTGGCGGAAGTGGCCGCCCAGATCAATGGCCGAGGGGGGCGGGCCATTACCGTGGCGGGCGACGTGGCCGATGCGAAAACTTCCGCCACCGCGGTTAAGGAGGCCCGGCGCACCCTGGGAGATATCGACATCCTGGTCAACGCCGCGGGAATCCAGCCCCCCATCGGACTTTTCGCCGACAATTGCCTGGAGGCCTGGGAACGGGCTATCCAGGTGAACCTGATGGGCCCGGTGCGGGTTATTCATGCGGTATTACCCGGGATGATGGCCCGGCGGCAGGGCAAGATCATTAACTTCTCCGGCGGCGGGGCCACCGGGCCCCGGCCCAACTTTAGCGCCTATGCCGCTTCCAAGGCCGCGCTGGTGCGGCTTACCGAAACTCTGGCAGTAGAGCTCAAGCCTTACAACATCCAGGTTAATGCGGTGGCGCCAGGGGCGGTCAACACGCAGATGCTGGATGAAATTTTGGTAGCAGGCGAAAAGGCCGGGGCGGAATACCACCAGGCCCAGGAACGGGCCAGGAATGGGGGCACGCCGATGGAACTGGTCTGCAAACTGGTTCTATTCCTGGCCTCTCCTGCTTGTGGCGGCCTTACCGGCAAGCTCATCAGCGCCCCTCATGACCCCTGGAGGTCTTGGGAGGGAAGGGCTGAGGAAATCAATGCCTCTCCCATGTACTGCCTCCGCAGGATGGACCCGTTTACTTTAAGCCCTTTGATTAAGGATATTGATTAAGCGATGAAAATCGGCATTGCAGGGTGTGGTCTCATCGGCAACCGCCGGGCCCTAGCCGCCAAGGCGGCAGGTGATGAGGTGGTTTTGGTAGCTGATCTTAAGCCCGAATGCGCCCAAAAGGTGTCAGAGTATGTTGGATGTGGATGGACGGAAGACTGGCGACTGGTCGTCACCCATCCTGATATTGAGGTGGTTGTGGTGGCTACGGTCAACAAGAGTTTGATGCCGGTGACGATAGCCGTTTTAGAAAACGGCAAACACGCCTTTTGCGAGAAACCCTTGGGTCGCAATGCCAAAGAAGCAAAGGCCATAGTTGATGCGGCCATGGCTAATCACCGGCTTCTTGGGGTGGGCTTTAATCACCGCTGCCATCCCGCCTTGTGGAAGGCCCATGGATTGGCGCAAAGCGGCCGGATAGGCCCGCTCCTGAGCATTCGGGCCGCATACGGCCATGGGGGCCGTCCCGGCTACGCCCAGGAATGGCGGGGCAATGCCGACCTGGCCGGCGGGGGCGAACTGCTGGATCAAGGGGTGCATATCGTGGACCTATGCCGCTGGTTCCTGGGAGATTTTGTCCAGGTGAGCGGCATGCTGGGCACCTGGTTTTGGCAGGTGGCGCCTTTGGAAGATAATGGCTTTGCTTTACTGCGCACTTCCTCCGGGCAGATCGCCAATATCCATACCAGTTGGACGCAATGGAAAAATCTCTTTCGCTTTGAGGTCTTCGGACGGGACGGATATTTGTTGATTAATGGCCTGGGAGGCAGTTACGGCATTGAGACCCTTACCTTGGGGCTCCGCCGTCCTGAATCCGGTCCCCCGATAGAAGAGACCTGGGAGTTTCCCGGACCTGACATCTCCTGGCAAACCGAATGGGAAAGGTTTAAGGCAGCCATCTCCGAGGGGCGCCAACCCCAGGGAAACGGCCATGATGGGTTCCAGGCCGCCAGGGTGATCGATGCTATCTATGAATCTGCCAAGACCGGTCGGATGGTAGAGCTGGAAAATCTACCATGAAAGCCATGCTTTTGGCGGCGGGCTTGGGCACCAGGCTTAGTCCGCTCACCGATCATTGTCCCAAATGTATGGTGCCGGTGGCGGGCAAGCCGGTATTGCAGTGGAATATCGAATGGCTGCGATCTCAGGGGGTGGCTGACCTGGTGGTGAATCTGCATCATTACCCGGAAGCCGTTACCGGCTATTTTGGGGACGGGAGCGCCTTCGGGGTGCGCCTCCGTTACTCTTACGAACCGGTGTTGCTGGGCACGGCCGGGGCCCTTTGGGGAGCTCGCAAGTTACTGGCCTCAGAACGCTTCTGGGTAATTTATGCTGATAATCTGGTGAATTGTTCCTTGGAACGGATGGAGAGCCTGCATTTATCAGTTGATGCTACCCTCACCATGGGCCTCTTTTGGCGAGAAGACGTCAGCTCCAGCGGGGTAGCAGAATTAAACGACGATGGACGGATTACCGGATTCAAGGAGAAGCCAAGAGCCAAGGAAGCACGTAGCCATTGGGTCAATGCCGGTTTATTCCTGTGCAATTATAAACTTCTGCAATTCATCCCTCCTAACCAGAATTGTGATTTTGGCCTGGAAATTCTCCCCGCCATGCTGGCGGCCGGGGAACCTATGTATGGCTATCCCTTTGGCAACGGGGAAAGCCTTTATTGGATTGATACCCCCGAAGATTTGGCCCGCACCGAGGCAATTTTGCAACAAAGCTCCATCGCAAGCTCTTAAGGTTTGCGGGCGCTTTACCAAAAACCAATCCTTATCTCTAATTTCTTCATAGTAATGCCGGTTCGTTATGACCATAACTCCGATTTTTATCAAGGAATGATGGCGTCGTTTGCAGGGAATGAATCCCGGAAAAGGAGGAGGCGGTTATGATATTAGCCAGAGCTCCTATGCGGATCACTTTGGGCGGGGGCGGCACGGATTTGCCCTCCTATTACTCCAAATACGGCGGCTTTGTCCTCAGTGCGGCCATCGATAAATATCTTTACATTTACGTCAATCGTCCCAAAGCTGATGGCCTGATCAGGGTTAAATACTCTCGCTATGAGGAAGTCTCCCACCCGGATCAGGTTCAGCATGATCTAGTGCGGCCGGCCTTAAAGCTTTTGGGGATCAAGAATAACGTAGAAATCGTTTCCATGGCCGACGTGCCGGCCGGCACCGGGCTGGGTTCCTCCAGCACCTACATGGTCTGCCTGCTTACGGCTCTTTACGAATTGAAGCGGGAACGGGTCCCGACCCAGGCTATGGCTGAGTTTGCCTGTAAGGTGGAAATGGAGATGGCCGGCCATCCCGTGGGCAAACAGGATCAATATCTGGCGGCCTTTGGCGGCATCACCTGCCTGGATATTGAACTGGACGGCAGGGTAAAGGTGAGTCCTTTGAATATTTCTTTGACCACCGCAGAGGACCTGCGCAGCCGGGTTTTGCTGTTCTTTACCGGGTTAAGCCGCAGCGCCAATCATATCTTGCGAGATCAGAAGCAGGATACCGAAAAGCAGGATGCGACGGTGATCGATAGCCTGCATAAGACAAAGGAGATGGGATTTCGAGTGAAGGAGGCCTTGCTAAAGGGGGACCTGGAAACTTTTGGCCATATCTTGCATGAACATTGGGAAAACAAGAAGCGCCGTTCCGGCGCCATCAGCAACCCCAACATCGACCGCTGGTATAACACGGCTCGGGAAGCCGGGGCCTTGGGCGGCAAGCTGAACGGCGCCGGGGGCGGCGGCTTCCTCATGCTTTATTGTCCTTTGCACAAAAAAGGGGCGGTGCGCCAGGCCATGGCCTCGGAAGGCCTGGAAGAAATGGCCTTTGACTTTGACTATCAGGGAGCCAAGGTAATGGTGAACTTCTGATAAAAGTATTGGTGACCGGAGGAGCCGGATTCATCGGATCCCATACCGTCGACCTGCTCCTTAACAAGGGCTACGAGGTCCGCATTCTCGATTCTTTGCAACCCCGGGTCCATCCCCGGGGTAAGCCGGACTATGTTCCGGCAGAGGCCGAATTTATTCAGGGAGATGTGGCCAGCCGGGCCGACTTATCCAAGTCCTTGGAGGACGTGGATTTCGTCTTCCACCTGGCTGCCTATCAGGACTATTTGCCGGATTTCAGCCAGTTTATTCAGACAAACACCTTCTCAACCGCCCTGATGTTCGAGTTGATCGTAGCTGAGCCCAAACGCTTCCCGGTAAAAAAAATCGTCTTTGCTTCTTCTCAGGCGGTGTCGGGGGAAGGGAAGTATAGTTGCGTTAAGAATGGAACTATCTTTTATCCCGGCCCACGTTCCCTGGCGCAATTGAGTCGCGGGGAGTGGGATTTCGCCTGTCCCGATTGTGGTGGGCCGGGTCAGCCGCAACTCATTGATGAGGCCACCTGCAATCATCCCCATACCGCCTATGGCATCTCCAAGTATGCCATTGAGTTGTTGGCCTTTAACCTGGGACGCCGGTACGACCTCGCCACCGCCGCCATGCGCTATACCTATGTCCAGGGACCCCGCAACTCATTTTATAATGCCTATTCGGGCATCGCCCGCCGATTCGCTTTGCGCATTCGCGCCGGATTGCCACCCGTCTGCTACGAAGATGGCCAGCAGCTGCGGGATTATGTCAATGTCTACGACGTGGCCCGGGCTAACCTTGTTGTCTTGGAAAGCCCGGAAGCCGATGGTTTGGCCTTTAACGTCGGCGGTGGCCGGGCGATAACCGTGAGAGAGTTTGCCGACATCATGCTGCGGGCCTGCGGCAGTTGCCTGGAGGCCCAGGTGCCCGGAGAATTTCGTCTGGGTGATACACGGCATACTGTGAGTGATATCAGTCGCATGCAGGCCCTGGGTTGGGAGCCGACCATCCCGGTGGAGGAAAACGTCCGGCAGTAT
>Ga0326727_10001443_pt1 | contig 87973 bp, 79 predicted proteins | sample MB2enrmetagenome_FD_207643 | JGI IMG/M metagenome (GOLD analysis project Ga0326727, IMG submission 207643) | Lab enriched peat soil microbial communities from McLean, Ithaca, NY, United States - MB29MY | ecosystem: Environmental > Terrestrial > Soil > Wetlands > Peat | place: USA: New York...
TCGAACTGATCGCACCCAACCGGCGCAGGCGAAAACGAACTCAGGACGGGCGGCCGCTTCGACGTTACCTGCGCCGCTGGAAGATCGAACGCTTATTTGCCTGGTTAAAAAACTTCCGCCGCCTGACAAGCCGCTGGGAACATCGTGCCGTCAACTTCCTCGGCATGGTTCAACTCGGCTGCATATTGATCCTGTTGAGGCATCTGTGAGACTGCTTCTAGCGTCCCCCGGCACGATCAGCGCGGTCTGCCATCGGCACGATCCTCATCCCAGCGGCGGCAGCAGCGACGACGAACCCCACAGAAATATGGCGCCAACGATCAGACTGTACACCGCAGTCAAAGCAGTCACGGCGTATTGAATTTTCGGCATGCGCATGCTGGCGCCGAACAGCCCGGTAGCGGATGCAGTCATGATGGTATTCATCACCAGAAGCCCGGCCAGGAACATCGCCAGGCCCAGGAAGCCCTTGCCCACGCCGCCCAGGTTGGCCGCCAGCAGGAAAATCAGCAACTGGGTGGGAGTCTCAGCGCCGAGGCCGTGGATCACGCCAATGCCAAAGACCGATTTCTTGTTGTAGTTCCAGGTTGAGCTTTGCGGTTTCGGCGTGTCGTGGTTGTGCAAATGAACCTTCGCCTTCCAGTGCACCCACTTGGCGGCATTGGCGAGCAGAACGAAACGGCTGCGCGGAACCGAGTTGCCCTTGAACAGCGATCCCAGAACATAGACACCAAGAAACACCAGGGTGCAGCCGACCAGGCGTTCTGCCACGCGATCGATGCGGGCGGGCAGTGAGAGTTGAAAGAAGATCACTGCGCTGCCCAGCACTGCCACGGTTAAGGCATGTCCCAGGGCGTAGAGCAGTCCGAGTTGCATGGCGCGCCGGGGATGGTCCTGAATGCTGGTGATATCGGTGATGGCGGCGATGTGATCGTAATCGAAGCCGTGCCGGAAGCCGAGTATGGCGGCCGAGAGCAGGGCGAGTTGAAGGTTGGGCGAAGCCATTCTGGCTGGCGACCTCTGCGGCTGGGTCAAACCAGACGCGGCCATCGCTCGATTTGATTTTACACGGTTGGGGGGAGGGTCGTGGGCGGGGAGCGGGGCTACGCTGCAGCGCGGCCCTTCACCCGCTTGAGTTTCACTTCTGCCCTTGCCCCCAAAAGATCGGCATATAGCAGCAATCGGGCGACGCTTAGGGTGGAGAGCTTGCCGCGTGTTAATTCGCTTACACGAGGCTGCTGAATTCCCAGGATTCGTTCCAAGTCGCGGGCACTGTATCCGCTGTGTTTTATAAGCTGCAAAATCCTCTGGTGCAGTGCTGCCTTCAATTTCAGTTCGAGGGCCGCTTGCCTGTCCAATCCAAGTTCATCCAAGACACTCCCGCTTACCCTGTATTCACTTTCTTCGGAGCGCTTGTTTGGCACGTCTTTTCTCCTCGTGTTCGACTTCCAGTACCCGCTTGAGTCGTGTCTTGGCGGTTTCAATGTCTCTCTGCTCTATGGTATTCGACCGCTTCTCAAAGCAATGTAGAACCTGGATCGCATTCGGCCTGCGCGTATACAAGACGCGGTACCATGTCTTCCCGTCCTCCTCGCGCAGCTCATAAACTCCCGCGCCTACCTCGCGGACGGCTTTTCTGTCCGGAGGAACTTGGCCAAGCTGCAACCGGTACAAAGCATATCCGAGATCACTTTGAATTCCGTCCGGGAATCCGCGCAGGGCTCGTCTCGAGTCGCCCTGAAAGACGACGGTAACCAACGTTGGGCTGCCCGATGGCTCATCGGATTTCTTGTTACTTGTATACGCGTTTCTTGTATGCTTTGTCACGATGACCTCGGTAATGCCCCGTTTCCCGACACGACAAGGAACAACTTAGAGAGGCCGTAAGGAATGAGGTGACCGGTCATCCATGAACCATGTAATCCATAATGTTATTGACACCAAAAGACTTATGTGTATGCCGCCAATGCTACGAGTGAGGCCTTCGTGCGGGACGCGAAATGCTCGCTTCGGAATAACTATTCGGTCGCCTTCGCCGGGACCGGCAGGCCCAATTCCTGCATGACCATCTGCAAGTCTTTCCAGGCTTCTTTCTTCTGGCGCGGGTCGCGCAGCAGAAAAGCCGGGTGGTAAGTTACGGCCAACCTGGTGCCGCGGAAGTCATACCAGTTGCCACGCAATTCCGCCATGGATGCGTTGACCGCCAATAGAGTCTTGGCAGCTACCGCGCCCAGCGCGACGATGACCTTGGGATTGATCACCGCGATTTGCCGCATCAAGAAGGGCGAACAGGTGTCGCACTCGTCGCGTTCCGGGGTGCGGTTGCTTGGGGGACGGCACTTGACGATGTTGGCGATGTAAACGTCTTCGCGGCGAATGCCCATGGCCTTGATCATGTTGTTGAGCAGTTGACCGGCGCGGCCCACAAACGGTTCGCCCTGTTCGTCTTCGTCGGCGCCGGGGGCTTCGCCGATGAACATCAGCTCAGCCTTTGGACTGCCCACGCCAAATACGATCTGCTTGCGTCCTTGCTTGTGCAAGCGGCAGCGCGTACAGTCGCCCAGATCTTCACGAATCAGGCGCAGCGCGCGTGCCGGATCGGCCACAGCGGCTTCCGGCTTTGGCGCGGCAAACAGGTCTTCTTCCACGGGAACTGCGACTGCAATTCTGGGTGCTGGCGACATTTCTTCTCGCTGTTCTGGCTGGGGGGTAGTTTCGCGCGCGCTAGGCGCAGCCGTCTCGCGACGGTAGAAATCGTAGATGCCCAGCTCGTGATAGAAACGCACGCGCTCGGCCAGAGCGCGTTTTAGCTGAGGATCGAAAGAGTGCGGCATGAGATAAGTCAGTGTAGCCGAGAGCGGGCAAATGAGAAAGCATGGAGGACGGGCGTCCCCGCCCGTCCAAAGCTTCGCGGGCGAGGACGCCCGCGCTCCGTCCCTATCCCGGCAGCAGCATGCCTTTTTCCAGATGCCGCGTCACGTGGGCATACGCCGCCGCATTCGGATCGTGCGTCACCATCACAATCGTCTTATGGAATTCAGAATTCAATCGTTTCAAAATTTCCAGAATCTCCGTCGCCGAATGGCTATCCAGATCGCCGGTGGGTTCGTCGGCCAGCAGCAGAGTTGGATCGCTCACGATGGATCGCGCAATCGCCACGCGCTGTTCCTGCCCGCCGGAGAGCTGTTTCGGCAGGTGGTCCGCGCGTTCTTCCAATCCGACCAGCTTGAGCGCGGTCACCACGTGCTCACGCCGCTGTTGCGCGTTGAGTTTGGTAAGCAGCAAGGGCAACTCGACGTTCTCGAATGCGGTGAGCACAGGAATCAGATTGAACGTCTGGAACACGTAGCCGATATGCTCGTTGCGCCAGCGCGCCGACTGGCCATCACTGAATTTGAAAACGTTCTGCCCCAGCACCAGCAGTTCGCCCGCCGTGGGCCGGTCGATGGCGGCAATCATGTTCAGCAATGTCGTCTTGCCCGAGCCCGAAGGCCCCATGAGCGCCACGAACTCGCCTTGCGCAATTTCAATGGAGACGTCGTCCAGCGCTTTGACCTCGAAGCTGTCGCGCTTGAAAATCTTGCTCACGTTGCGCACTTGAACCACTTTGGTTTGCGTCGCGGTGTTCGGATACACTGCCGTGCTCATGATTGCCCCTTGATTTTGATTTTGTCGCCGTCCTTCAAGTTTGCGGGCGCGGCGGTAATCACGCTTTCCCCGCCGTTCAGTCCTTTTACCAAAAAGCCGCCGCTGCGCTGCGAGATGATCTGCACTTCCCGCACGAGCGCCTTGCCATTGAATGCGAGATACACGACCTTCTTGCCGTCGTGGTCGCGCACCGCCGAAGTAGGCAGCAGAATGCCAGAAGGCGCGGTCACACTTGCCGCCTTCGACTCATTGGCCAAAAACTTCACCGTCGCGTTCATCTCCGGCCGCAGATACTCGTCGGGATTCAAGATCTGCACTTTTACCTGCACCGTGGCTTTTTGCCGGTTTGCCTCCGGCGAAATCTCATGGATCTCGCCGTCGTACTTACGGTCGGGATAGGCATCGACCGTCACCATGCTTTTCTGTTTCGGACCCAATTTCGAAAAATCATCCTGCGCGATGTCCAGCTCAACCTGGAGATCTTTCAGGTCGGCGAGAGCCACTACGGAACCTTGCGGACCACCCTCGGCCGAGCTGGCAAATTGCGCCGTAATCAGTTCGCCCTTCTCCGCCGTGCGCTCCAGGATGGTTCCGCTCACCGGCGCACGTATCAGGGTGGCGTCCAGCATGGACTTGGCGTATGCTTCCGCGCCCTCGGCCTGTTGCAACGCGCCCCTGGCGCGGGCAATCTCTTCGGCACGGGGCCCGATCTTGGCCAGCGCAAACGCCTTGTCCAGCGAATTGACGCGCTCCTGGTCGGCGTTGAACTTGGCCGTCGCATCATCCAGATTTTGCTTCGAAACCACGCCACTCTCTGCCAACTCACGAGTGCGGTTCAGCGTGATCTGGTCGTTGACCAGCGTGGCCCGCGCCTCATCCAGATTATGCCGCGCCTGCTGGATTTCCTCCGGGCGCGATCCGTTTTCAAGTTCCTGCAGATAGGCGCGGGCATTGTCGGCGGCGCCCTTGGCCTGTTCGTACTGCGCCCGGAATTCCTCATCCTCCAGCCGGACCAGCACCTGGCCTTCTTTCACCCGGTCGCCTTTTTCCACGCCGATCCACGCCACCCGTCCGGTCACCTTCGAGTTCACATTGATCTTGTGATGAGCCACGATGTAGCCGCTGGCGGTCAGTACCACTCCAGCCGCGTCTCCGCCTGATTCGGCTTGTGCCCGCACCACTTCGACCTCGGGTGCGTCGGATGACAAAAGACGATAGGCCAGCGCTCCCAGGCTGAGCACAGCCACGAGCGCAATCCCAATGATGATGGTACGTTTGGCCCACGGCGAAGGTTCACCCGGCGCTGAGCGGTCAATGCGCAGCCCCTGCAAATCCGCGTGTTTGGCATCAATCGGCATTTCCTGGTTTTCCTTTGTGCCCCTTCGTGTCCTTGGTGGTTGATCTCGCTAAATCCTGAGGAACCCTCAGTCCCTCAGCGACGCCAGAATCTCGCGCTTGGCGGCGTGCCACGCAGGCGCGATTCCGCCGAATAATCCCATTGCCACAGCAAAGATCACTGCCGATCCCACCACTCCGGGCGTCATCCGCAAGCTGAAAACGGCTTCACTGAACGTGGTTGGGTTATTAGTCCCAGTCGTCATGCCATTAAACGGCAGCATCAAAATGATTCCGACGGCCGCGCCGAGCAGCGACAGCACAACCGACTCAAATACAAACGACGTCAGAATGCTAGGCCGTGAAAAGCCGATCACCCGCAGCGTGGCAATTTCCCGCGAGCGGTAGGCGACGGCGGCGTACATGGTGTTCATGGCCGCAAAGCACGACCCGATTGCCATGATAATGGCGACCATCGTACCTACGAACTTGATCGGCGCTCCGGAATTGGTCTGCTTGGCCCAATAATCGGTCTCCAGCATGCCATTCAGTTTCAGCCGCTGATCATCGGCCACGCGGTTCTTGAGGGCGTCGGCAGCCAAGGGATCAGTAGCGCGAACCAGAACCGAGGCATAGGTCGTGCGATCGAAATCCGCCGCGAGCTGATTAACGTCACCCCAGATTTCCGAATCATGCGAGGATCCCGCAGCATCAAAAATGCCGACCACTGTGTAGGATCCCTTCCCGATCCACATCGAGTCACCGAGATTGGCTTGTCCAAATCGCTTATGAATAGAATTGCTGACCACGATTTCTCGCTGGCCGGGTGTAAACCACCGCCCGGACATTAGCTTTACCTCCGGGCGCATTTCAATGCCCATCGCAGTCATGAAGCGCACTGTGACGTTGGCGTCGCCCGAGCCGTCGTTACGCGGCAGAACAACTATCAGCAGATCTTCACCGGAAATCATGGGGTCGCCGTGCGGGTCGCGCTCCACTCCGGGCAGCTCTTTCATGATGGGCAAAGCATCGCGATCGACGCCGCCGGCCGCCAGTTCCGCCGTAGCTCCCTTGCGCAGCACCAGAACATTCTTCGCATCACCGCTGCCGTGAAAAGCAGCATTCAGGCCCGCCAGCAACGCCATAATGAAAATCGCGGTGGTCACCGTCAGCGCAATGCCCAGCGCCGTCATGACGGTGGCGCCCTTGCGCAGCTTCAGGTTCCGGAGGTTGTATTGAATAGGAATCGCCATGGTATGTCGCTCAGCCGATGTGTCGCAGGCCCTCCACGATATTGCGTCGCGAGGCGTTGTAGGCCGGCACGAACGAGCTCACCAGGCCGACCGCTGCGCCCACCACGACCGCGAGCAATATGGTGGGAACACTGGTTTTCATATTGGTGAACAGAAAACCGCCTTGCGAAGAGTGAGCCATCAGATAAACCACCCCAGAAGCGGCCAGGGCCCCGAGCAATCCCCCCGCAGCCGCCAGGCACACCGATTCGCTCATGAACAAGCCGAGCACTGTGCCTCGCGTAAACCCCAGCGTCTTCAGCAGCGCCACTTCACGCGTGCGCTCGCGGATCGACATAGCCATGGTGTTGGCCGAAACCAGTAACGTAGCGAACACCACCGCTGCGCAGATACTCAGGATGAAGGCCTTCACGTTACCCATCATGGCAATCCAATCCAGGTTGAAAGCCTTCTCGCTTTCTGATTTGGTGGGCCGGTCGGTGTTGCGGAATTGCTCGTCAATCGCCTTGGCCACTTGCGGCACGGCTTGCGGCGAATCGGCCAGCACGCCGAAAAACCCCACAAAGCCCTTCACGTGCGGATAACCCTCGTCGAGGTATGTGTTGTTGAAATAGAGAGTCTCGGTGTTTTCCGGTGCGGTGAATGTACCGCGCAGGGTAAGTTCGAGATTGATCGGGAAAATCGTCCCTTTAATGTTCACTCGATCTCCGATTTTCCAGCCGAACTTCTTGGCAAGCTCCGCATCCGCCACGCAGCCCGCCCGGTCCTTCTTCCACGCATCCAGTTGGTCAGGCGCGATGTGGAAATCCTTTTGCACTTCGAAGAGTTCGTTGGGATCAGTGCCGAACTGAGCAAAGAAATTCTCCGGTTTGTCATCTTTGTACTGGCCCCCGAACCAGGTTTCGTTCACCACTTGCTTGACCCCGGGAATGGAGCGGATTCTCTCGCGATAAGAAATCGGCATGAACTGCGCCAGAGAGACCTTGTGCCGCACGATCAGCCGCTGCGCCGACTCGGCCGAGCCTTCATCGTTGTAAAACGCGTGCCAGACCGTCATCATCACCGTCAGCAGCAGCAAGGAAAATCCGATGCTCAGCAAGGTGAGCAGGCTGCGGCGCTTGTTGCGGAAAGCGTTCTTGGTGACAAAACGGGTAAGCGTCATACCGGCACTCCTTAGCTAAATCTCAACACGCGGGGGCCCCAACTGCATTATCGCCAGAATACTCGATGCTTGCATTCCGAACAAGATCAAGGTCCCAATTACATCGTGATGGAATTGGTCGGGGTCGGCCAGTGCAGATCGTCATCGCACACGGATGACAAATGTCATTCTCCCGGTTGGTGACCAGCGTCTTCGGAGCACATTTCTGCCCTTTGAGATCGCGGGTGTGCCGAGCCTCCCTCAGCGCATCAACGGGCTGAAGTGCAGACCGAGATAATAGGGCCACAACAAAATTGCCAGCACACCTCTCCAAAAACTCAGGTGCAGAAAACCAATCGTGAACAGCCAGGCGGCGGCCCACAAGCCTCCCATGAAGGTGTGCTGCTCGATGCGTATTTTCTGCGTAGTCCTTCCGTGCGTGTCTTCCATGCCGGATTCTCCTCCACGCGTGAACAGCCTATCCTATCTCTTCTCCCCAACCCTCCAGCGTCTTCTTCACCAACGCCATGAACTGGTCCGCCACGGCGCCGTCGATGATGCGGTGATCGTAGCCGAGCGTGAGATGAACCACCGAACGGATGGCGATGGAGTCATTGCCATCTTTGTCGGTCACCACCAACGGCGTCTTGGTGATGCCGCCCACGCCCAGAATCGCCGAGTTGGGCTGATTGATAATGGGCAGCCCAAAGACCGCGCCAAACTGTCCCGGATTGGTGACCGTGAAAGTCGAGCTTTCCACTTCTTCCGGCTTCAGTTTCTTCGTGCGGGCGCGTTCACCGAGGTCGGTGATGCCGCGCTGCAAACCGAGAAAGTTGAGGTCGTCGGCGTTCTTGAGCACCGGCACGATCAGTCCCCAATCGAGGGCCACCGCGATTCCCACATTGACGTGGCGGTGGTAGCGGATGTTATCGCCCTCTGCCGACGCATTGACGATGGGGAACTGCTGCAATGCAATAATGGCGGCCCGCACAAAAAACGGCATGAACGTCAGGCGCGTGCCGTGGCGCTGCTCGAATGCGTTCTTCGTCTTGTTGCGCAGGTTCACAATCTTCGTAATGTCCACCTCGAACATGCAGTGGACGTGCGCGCTGGTGCGACGCGACTCGATCATGCGGTCGGCGATGATCTTGCGCATCTTCGTCATGGGCACAAGGTCGCCGGGGTAAGCGGCGGGCGCGGAAGCCAGCGCAGGCGCAGCAGTAACAGGAGGTGCGGCGGGCGCGGCCGGAACCGGAACTCGCTCGACAAAAGCCAGAATGTCCTGTTTGGTAATACGTCCGCCGAGGCCGGTGCCCGTGACCTGCACCAGATTCACGTTGTGCTCACGCGCAATCTTGCGTACCAGCGGTGAAGAACGGGCGTGATCTTCTTCCTCTTCTTCAATTGCGGGCGCAGGCGGGGCAGCAGCCGCCACAGGCTTGGACGGCGCAGCTTCGGCGACCGGTGGAGCAGCCGCCGACGGGGGCGCAGCAGCTTTTGCGGCAGCGGCCGCGGATGCTTCGCCCTCCCCAGCAATCACGCCCACGACCGTATTCACCTGGACGGTATTGCCTTCACCGACCTTGATGTCTTGCAACACGCCCGACGCAGGCGCGGGGATCTCCGCGTCCACCTTGTCGGTAGAAATCTCGAACAACGGCTCATCGCGCTGTACTTTGTCTCCTGGCTTCTTCAGCCACTTGGTGATCGTGCCTTCAAAAATCGACTCGCCCATCTGGGGCATCACAACATCAGTCGGCATATGTCCCTTCCCGCGCGCCCCAGTTGCAAAGGCTTGGACTCGCGCAATCGTTCATTATAGCGAAGCTCGATGGCCGTCAGTCCTTGTCGGCCTTCCCTGCGCCGACCTGCGGTGGGCTTACACCGTAGGCGTTCTTCCAATACTCCTGCACCTTCGGCGGCAGCTTCTCAATGCGCGACAGGAACATCGTCACCTTCCACATGTCCTCGTCGCTAAGCGCCTTGTTCCATGCTGGCATGCCCGTGTAGCGAACGCCCGTGCGGATCGCGTAGAAAATGTGCCACTCGGGATCGTCCGGCGGATCGAAAACCAGTTGTGGAGCGGGCGGGTAAAACGCCTTCTCCAGCGGGCTCGGCTTATTGTCGAGCGTGCCGTGGCAAACCGCGCAATTCATGGTGTAAATCTTCATCCCGTCAATGATGTTGTCGTCCGTGGCTGCGACTGGGTTGTTCACCCGCGGGGCATGGCGTTCCATGGAAGCATCGAGAGCCTTCATCGCGATATGCCGCTCCAGGGCGGGAGGGACGGCGTCGGCATTTGTTGGCATCCGGCCGAAGTAGGCGACAGCCAAGCCGCCGAGAGCAACAACAACCACTGTGAAAACTATGCCCGCAATAAATTTGCCCATGATTCCTCCGCGACAGGTATTGTGGCAGACGGACCGCCGAGAGCGCCACTCAACACGCAAGCTTGTGGAGGACGGGCGTCCCCGCCCGTCGGGTTGGTGCTTTGAGAATCACACCGAGCGGACGCGCGGGTGCGGGATGCGAGGAATCTGAAAGCTGATAGCTAAAAGCTAATACGCCTTCAACCGCCGCGCTTCGCGCACCACGTCAGTCACCTTGGGCAGAAAATATTCTTCCTGCGGCGGCGAAAACGGTACCGGCGAATCCTGCGCGGTGATGCGCACGATCGGCCCGTCAAGCGAGTCAAACGCTTCTTCATTGATGATCGCCGCAATCTCCCCGGCAACCCCTCCGGTACGAACGTCTTCGTGCAACAGAATGACTTTGTTTGTCTTGCGCACCGTTTGGGCGATGGCTTCGCGATCAAGCGGCGAAAGCGTGCGCAGATCGATCACCTCAAGATCGATTCCTTCTTTAGCCAGGATCTCCGCCGCTTCCAGCGCGACATGCACCATGGCGGCATAGGTAATGACGCTCAGATCGCGGCCTTCCCGCGCAACTCGCGCCTTGCCCAGCGGAATAATGTAGTCGTCAGCCGGCACCTCCTCCTTAATCCGTCGATAGAGATACTTGTGTTCGAAGAAAATGACCGGATTGTTGTCGCGAATCGAGGCTTTGATCAGACCTTTGGCGTCATAGGGGCTGGCCGGGCACACAACTTTCAGGCCGGGGGCATGCACGAACCACGCCTCAGGATTTTGCGAATGAAACGGCCCTCCGTGAACGTTACCGCCGCTCGGCCCACGAATCACTATGGGCGCGGGCGCTCCCCAGCGATAATGCGCCTTGGCAGCCATGTTCACAATCTGGTTGAAAGCGCAAGGCAGAAAGTCCATGAACTGAAACTCGGCTACCGGCCGCATCCCGGTGAGTGAGGCGCCAAAGGCCGCGCCCACAATGGCGGACTCTGCAATCGGTGTATCAATGACGCGCTCCGGCCCAAAGTGCTCGATGAACCCGTGGGTGACTTTGAAAGCCCCGCCGTAGATACCGATGTCTTCGCCGATACAGAAGACGGTGGGATCGCGCTCCATTTCCTCCCAGATTCCCTGACGGATGGCTTCGAGATAGGTAAGTTGCGGCATGTTGGCGTTTAGCTCTTAGCTCCTGGCCTTCAGTTTCCCGGCTATCATCCACTATTTGAGATGAAGGGATGCTCCCGAGTGTTTCATCGCACCCGACTTGATTGCTTTCACTTTCGGTACCCCATATTTCGGCTTAATCTCGTGGCATCCCGCTTCGCACCATGTCCCGCCAGCAGCGCTCTCTGCCGTAGGGAGCGGCGAATTCACCGCGAAATCGCGATCCGCTTCGAGTTCGCGTTCGACATCGGCGATTAAGTTCTCATTTTCCTGCGGCGTCAGCCACTTCTTGACCTTCACCAGATAATCTTCGAAACGGGCGATGGGGTCGCGCTTGCGCCAATACTCAAATAGCGGCTGAGGAACGTATTCGGCGGCGTCATGAATGGCGTGACCTTTCATGCGCATCATTTTGGCCTCAATCAGCGTAGGGCCCTCGCCGCGCCGGGCGCGCTCGCACGCCTCGTGAGCGGCGTCGAAAACCTGGCAAGCGTCAGTGCCGTCAATAATCACGCCCGGAATCCCATAAGCGATGGCGCGCTCCGCCAGATCCTTCACCCGGAATTGCATGTCAGCCGGGGTGGAGTATCCCCAAAGATTGTTTTCCACAAACAGCACCAAGCCAAGGTTCTGCACGGCGGCAAAGTTGATGCCTTCATACGTCACGCCCGTGGACTGGCCGCCATCGCCGATATACGTCATGACCGCGATGTTGCGCCCCTGCAACCGAGCGCCCAGCGCGACTCCGGCCAACACCGGAATCAGATCGCCGAGAGTGGAGATGGGCGCGACCACGTTTTTCTCCTTGATATCGCCACAGTGCGACGACGCGTCGCGGCCCTTAGTGGGCGAACCAGCTTTCGCCATGTATTGCATCATGATGTCGCGAGCGGCGAAGCTCCGCACCAACAGCGCCCCCTGGTTGCGGATCATGGGGCCAAGCCATTCGTCTTTGCGCAACGCATACGCTGAGGCGCATGAGCAGGCCTCTTGGCCGAGACCGAAATAAACTCCGCCGACCACTTTGCCCTGCTTGTAGAGATTTTCGAGCGCAGTCTCCATGCGCCGGTTCAGCAGCATCCAGCGGTAGATCTCGATGTGCTGCTTTTTGTCCAGATACTTCGAGTCGCGAATCGACGGGACCGGCGCGCTCAGGTCGCCCTCGACTTCATAGCGGACAGAATCCCCCGCGCGCACCTGTCGCAGCGTGAAACTGGGCTTTTCGAGGCGATAGTCGAGGATCGTGTAGGTGCGTTGCGAACAAGCGGCCGATGGGGAGGAGCCATGTCCACCTTGCGCGCGGATCGCAGCTTTGCTAGCGGGTTTCTCGGTTTTCTTTCCTGCCATGTTGTAACGTCTGCCGCCCCTGGACCTCCGACGATGCTACCTCGGATGCGGGAGTTTGGACAAACGCCCAATCTTCAGGCGAGAGAAATGTCTTCCTTTCCGCGCAGCCGGCGCAGTTCGGCGGGAGTTTGCAGCGGTACGCCGACGGTGTTCCCCAGAAGGTCGTCAAGGTTCTCAACCCAAAGCATCTGGCTGTCAAACACCACGCCAAAGTTCCGTGAGACGGAATGCGCCACTTGCTGCAGCGGAATCGCCTTGCCCAGTTCCTTTTCCAGGCTGGTAACCGGCTTCGAGGTGATGCCGCAAGGAATGATGAGATTGAAAAAGCCGAGATCGGTGTTCACGTTCAAAGCAAAGCCGTGCGAGGTCACCCCGCGCGAAATGTGCACGCCGAGAGCGGCGATCTTGGCTTCGGAAGACGGCAGGTCCCTCGACTCCGCGCGCCGATCCGCTCGCGGATCGTCCTGCTCCGCTCGGGATGACAGAGTTGGGGAAGTCCACACTCCGGTCAGTCCCTTGATGCGCTTGGCAGGAACGCCGAAGTCGGCGCAAGTGCGAATCAAAACTTCTTCGAGTCGTCGGACGTATTCCACCGCGCCAACCGTTTTGCGCTTTTCGTCTGCGGAAGGGAAGCTGCGCAGATCGAAGATCGGGTAGCCAACCAGTTGTCCGGGACCATGGAAAGTCACGTCTCCGCCACGATCACATTCAAAAACCTCGACGCCGCGCTGGGCGAGCAATTCAGACGATGCCGTGATGTTGGCGGCCTTGGCGTTGCGGCCGAGAGTAATTACCGGCGTGTGCTCCAGCAGAAGCAAGACGTCCCCGACGCGCCCATCCTTGCGCAGTTCGACCAGCCGCTGCTGCAGGCGAAGCGCGGTCAAGTAGTCAAGTGTGCCGAGTTGGAGAACGGAAATCATGGAATTGGTAATTGGGCAATTTGTAATTTGGAACCAGCGGCATTACAAATTACCAATCACAAATTGGAGATCCCCTACGCGTTGATGGCCAAGCCAAATACGCTATTCGCAGCGTCCAGCATCGCTTCAGACAGCGTGGGATGGGCGTGAATCGTCCACGCCAAATCTTCGGCCGTAGCTTCCAGTTCCATAACCGCGACCGCTTCCGCGATCAACTCCGTGGCTTGCGGGCCGATGATGTGCACTCCCAAAATCTGGCCATGCTGTGCGTCCGAGACGATCTTGATGAAGCCCTCATGCTGGCCGACGATGGAGGCGCGCGAGTTCGCCATGAAGGGGAACTTGCCAATCTTCACCTGGTAGCCGGCTTCTTTTGCCTTGACTTCAGTCAGCCCTACGCTGCCAATTTCCGGATGGCAATACGTCGCGCCCGGAATATGTTCGGGGTTGATGGGCTTACCCGGCTTGCCGGCGATCCTGGTCACAGCCACGATGCCTTCCATCGCTCCCACGTGCGCCAGTTGCGGCGTCCCCAGCACAATGTCGCCAATCGCGTACACGCCCGGCTCCGCCGTCTGCATCCAGCTATCGGTCTTGATGAAGCCGCGGTCGGGCTTGATCCTGGTTTTCTCCAGGCCAACGTCTTCCGTGCGCGGCTTGCGCCCGACGGCGATCAGGATCTTTTCCGCCTCGATTTTCTGCTGTTTGCCGTCTGCGTTGAACGTTACCGCGATGCCGCTGTCTGTGCTCTCCACTTTTTCAACGGCCGCGCTGAGGTGGAAGTTGATGCCGCGTTTGCGGAACACGCGCCCCAACTCCTTCGACACTTCCTCGTCTTCCACCGGTACCAGCCGCGGCAGCATTTCGAGGATGGTGACTTCGGTATCGAACGACCGGAAGATCGACGCAAACTCCACCCCCACCGCGCCGGCGCCGACAATCACCAGCGACTTGGGAATCTGCTTCAGGCTGAGAATCTCGATGTTGGTCAGGACCTTCGCGTCGGGCGTAAGGCCGAAAATCATGCGCGCTTCGGAGCCGGTGGCAACGATTACGTTCCTGGCCTTGACCAGCGTCACTTTGCCGGCGGCATCCTTCAACTCCACGGTGTGCACGCCATCGACCGCAGGGCCGGTGAGACGGCCAAAGCCGCGCAGGGTCTCGACTTTATTCTTGCGCATGAGGAATTCGAGGCCTTTGGTATGCTTGGTAACGATTTTCGTTTTCCGCTCCTGCACGGCGTCCCAGTTCAACTTGCGTGCGTCGACGCCCTCAATGCCCAACTCCTTGGCGTCTTTGAGGTGGTCCCAGATTTCAGCGTTGAACAAAAGCGCCTTGGTGGGAATGCAGCCTACGTGCAGGCAGGTGCCGCCCAGAACGTTGTCTTTCTCAATGAGCGCGGTTTTCAGGCCCAACTGACCGGCGCGGATGGCCGCGGTATATCCACCGGGCCCGCTGCCGATGATGGCGACGTCATAAATAGTTTCTGGCAAACTCATACTCCCTGAAAAGGATGGGAACGACTGTCCAAACTAGTGATTCTACGACAGGGCGGATGGATTCGCGAACCCGCTGAGGAGCCTCGGGCACCTGGAACCAGCCCGCTGCGAAAAGCGTATCCTAAGCAGTGTGGACGGGCTGGGACGCCCGTGCTCCATCGACTTGAGGTGAGAGATTATGCATTTCCTCGGATTGCTTTTCTTCCCGCTCTTCGGCTTCGGGTTCGTGCTCTACTTTCTTCCGACTCTCATTGCCTTTGCACGCAACAAGCGGGACACCACGTCGATTCTGCTGCTGAATTTCTTCCTGGGCTGGACGGCGATCGGCTGGGTCATCGCGCTAGTTTGGGCCGTGAAGGTCGATGTCCCGGCAGTGGCGCGATGAGCAGCGTCGATTCTCGTTTTCGCAGGCGCACAACCACTTACAATACTCGCCATGACCACTGTCACAGGACACACGGCAGCGCGAACTCGTGCAGCCTTGCTCATCATTGATGTTCAAGTTGGGCTGGTGGAACTAATGCCATCCGAAGTCCAGCGCAATGTTCTGCCCCGGATCGGCGCGCTCCTTGCCAAGGCCCGAGCTTCGGGAGCGCCGGTGATCCACATCCAGCACGATGGAGCCAAGGGACACCCGCTGGAGGCGGAAACCAAGGTGTGGAAGATTCATCCTTCGGTCCAACCCGCTGACCGCGAACTTGTAATCAGAAAGCGAGAATCGGACTCTTTTTCTGGAACCACGCTTCAGCAAGAACTGAAGAGAATGGGGATTACCCACCTCATTATTGCGGGAGGCATGACCGAGTATTGCGTGGACACTACCTGCCGACGTGCGACGAGTCTGGGCTACGACGTGACGCTTGCTGGCGATGCCCACCTTACCAGGGACAACGGAGTGTTGACCGCCGCGAATATCATCGCCCACCACAACTTTGTGCTCGATGGTTTTGGCGCTCGAGACCATGTGGTCAGGGTCAGACCTGCAGACCAGATCGTCTTCTGAATCCCCGCGTGGAAGAACCCGGAATCAGCAACCATCTACCCCAGCAGCTTCGCCGCGTCCTTCGCGAAATAGGTAAGGATGATGCTCGCGCCCGCTCGCCGAATCGACTGCAAGGATTCCATCATCACGCGGTCGCGGTCGATCCAATTGTTGCGAGCAGCGGCCTCGATCATGGCGAACTCGCCGGAGACCTGATACGCAGCCAGCGGCAGGTCGAAACGCAAGCGGGCCGCGGCAATCACATCGAGATAGGGCATGGCGGGTTTCACCATGATCATGTCCGCGCCCTCTTCGATGTCGAGTTCAATCTCACGCATGGCCTCGCGCAGGTTCGCTCCATCCATCTGATACGAGCGGCGGTCGCCGAATTGCGGAGCCGAGTCGGCGGCTTCACGAAAAGGTCCATAAAATCCGGAGGCGAATTTTGCGGCGTAAGAAAGGATCGGCGTGTTGATGAAGCCGGCGGCGCCGAGAGCTTTGCGGATCGCGGCCACGCGGCCATCCATCATGTCAGAGGGCGCGATGATGTCAATGCCCGCGCGGGTCAGCGAGACGGCGGTGCGAGCCAGAATCTCCAGCGAGGCGTCGTTGACAATCTCAAAATCAGCACTGGCGGCCGGCGGCGCGGCTACGGCAGCGCCCAGCGACTGCGGAACTGCCCGCACAATGCCGCAATGGCCGTGCGACATGTACTCGCACAAGCAGACGTCGCCCATGAGCAGCAGCTTCGGCACTGCGCGCTTGATGGCGCGCGCTGCTTGCTGCACAATCCCGTCGTCGGCCCAGGCGCCGGTCGCCACTTCGTCTTTCTTCTCCGGCAACCCGAAAAGAATTACCGACGGCACGCCCAGCGACTCGACTTGTGCAGCCTCCTTTACCGCTTCATCGACGGAAAGATTGCACACGCCTGGCATGGACCCGACTGGCTTGCGCACACCCTCGCCGGGGCAGATAAACATCGGGTAGACGAAGGAACTTGGAGTGAGTCGAGTTTCGCGGACCAGAGAGCGAAGCTGCTCGTTCTGGCGGAGCCGGCGCAGGCGCGTGATCGGGAAAGCCATAATGATTATCCTGTTGTGGAGGGCGGGCGTCCCCGCCCGTCATGCGGAGCACAGCTCCGCTCGAATTACAAGCCAATTCTAACAAAGCCGAGTGTGGCGCGGGCAGTCCTGCCCGTGCCGTTTGGCCAATTACGAAGCCTCCAAGCGGGCTTCAGCCCGCGAGGGCAGATTGCTACGCGCCCCATCTCTCGCTGTCCTTGCGAGACGTGGGACGAACGCAGACGCAGAAAGCTGATAGCGAAAGCGAACAGCTTTCCGGTTCCTGTAACATTAACCCGATGCCATCTGCCCTGCTTGCCCACGCCAGCGCCCGCGTGCTGGAATTCGATACGCTGCTTGAACTGCTGCGCGGTTACGCGCAGTCGCCGGTCGGGCAGAGCCGCGTCCTGAAGCTGTCGCCGACGACCGAGCGAAGCTGGATCGAGAATCAGCACGAGCTGACGAATGAAATTCGGGAGTTCCGGCGCGTAGGCGGACGGTTTGATTTCTCCGGATTGCAAGATGTGTCACGTCTGCTCGAAAAATCCAGGATCTCCGGCGCGGCGCTGGAAATCGCCGAGATTCGCGACGTGATTATGCTGGTGGATCGGGCTGCCGAGTGGCGCGAAATCTCGCTGAGTCCGCCGGCGGCGATGCGTTCGGACTGGAAAGCGGTCAAGTTTCTCTCCTCCGCAATTCTGGACTTCACGGCATTTCTGCGCAGCTTCCGCAACAAAACCCTTCCCGATGGCACGCTCGATGACCGCGCTTCGCCAGAATTGGCGCGCATCCGCCGGGATACGGAAAAGCAACGGCGTCAGATTCAGGAGTCCTTGCGCAGTCATCTGCGGCGCCTGGCCGAAGGCGGCACGGTGCAGGATGAGCTCATCACCATCCGCGGCGAGCGTTTCGTCATTCCAGTGAAGGTCGAACAGAAGCGGCGTGTGCAGGGCGTGGTGCACGGAGCCAGTTCGAGCGGCCAGACGGTGTTCGTCGAGCCGCTGGAAACCATTGAGCAGAACAACGAATTAGTGCGGCTGCTCGAAGAGGAGCAAGCCGAGATTCACCGCATTCTGCTCGAAATGACTCGCCACATCGGTGAGCAGGCAGAAGCAATTCTGGCAGCAGCGGACACGCTCGCCGAGCTGGAACTGCAGTTTGCCAAGGCGCGCTTTGCGGAGGATTACAACTGCGTTGCAGTCGGCTTGTGGAGAGACGGGCTTCCTCGCCCGCCTGCCCTGAGCGAAGTCGAAGGGTCCATGTCGAGCGCAGCTCGGCTGGTCCTCATCAAGGCCCGCCATCCCTTGCTGGAGCGCAACTTGAAAGCCAAGGGCGCGCAGGTCGTTCCTACCACCATCGAAATGGAAGGCAGCGCGCGCGAGTTGATCATCACCGGCCCGAACACCGGCGGCAAGACCGTCGCCCTGAAGACGCTTGGCCTGCTGGTGCTGATGGCACAATCGGGAATTCCGGTTCCGGCGGACCGTGCCGAGTTTCCCATCTTTGACGCGGTGCTGGCCGACATCGGCGACTACCAATCGATTGAGCAGAACCTTTCAACCTTCTCGGCGCACGTTACCAACATTGATTTCATTTCGCGCACGGCGACGGCGGATTCTCTCGTTTTGCTCGACGAGTTGGGTTCGGCTACCGATCCCGAGGAAGGCGCAGCGCTGGCGGTAGCAATCGCCGGGCATTTCCGCCAGGTTGAATGCATTACTGTCATTTCCACGCACCACACTTCGCTGAAAGTGTTCGGCGCTAACACCGGCGGCGTGGTCAACGCGTCCGTGGGGTTTGATGAAGCCACGTTGCAGCCCACGTTCGAACTGCGCCTGGGCGTGCCGGGCGCGTCGGCAGGTATCAACATTGCGCAGCGCCTGGGACTGAATCCGTCGATCATTTCGGCCGCCCGCTCCAGGCTCAGTTCGCAGGCGCGTGACGTTGCCGAATTTCTCGACCGGCTCCATAACGAACTGCGCAACGCCGAAGCCGAGCGCTTGCACCTGCGGAAACGCGAAGAAGAAGTGCAGCGTGATAAAGAACGCCTCGCCGCCGAAGGCAAGAAAGAACAGCAGGCCAAAATCAAGGAAATGGAGAAGAAGCTTGACAGCCTGCTGCATGATTTTGAGTACCACGCCCGCGAAGCCGTGAGCGCGGTGCAGGATCGTGCCGCCGCGAAAACTGTGTCAAAAGACGCCGAGCGCCGAATCGCAAAGCTGCGCCGCGAATTTCGGGAGCAGTTCGACTCCACCATCGTGGCCCACACCAGCGGCGCCGACGTGGGCGATCCGCACGCCCAGCCGCAGGTGCTGCAGCACATCGCCGAGGGGGATACGGTGAAATTGAAGTCGGTGGGGCGATCCGCGCGCATCGCACGCCGCATCGATGACGGCCACTTCGAAGTCGAGGTCGGCGCGATGAAGATGAAAATTGCCCGCGATGACATTGCCGAAGTCGTAGCGCGCGCAGCGGAGTCACCCGTGAATGCAGCGCGGGCAAAAGGAATCTCGGTTTCGCTTGAAAGCGAACGAACCGTCCCATCTGAGATCAACGTCATTGGCCGGACAGTGGACGACGCATCGCGGGAAGTGGAGAGGTTTGTGGATCGCGCGTTCCTGGCTGGCTTGCCGCGGGTGCGCGTCGTCCATGGCAGCGGCATGGGAATTTTGAGAAAGGCCCTGCGGCAGCTTCTGCAGCAGCACCCGCACGTAGAATCGGTCAGCGAGCCACCACAGAACGAAGGCGGCGGCGGAGCGACGGTGGTGGAGCTGAGAGTGTGAATGTTCTTGCAGTTGCCCTGCTTACATCGCTGCCGATGATTGCCCCGATGTTTCCGTTTCCGCCCACGGGATCCGTCCGCCCAGCGTCGTGTAGTAACTCCACACCGCAAGAGCAGCGATGCTCAGCACCGCGAAAATTCCATTCATCGCGTACCAGCTGGAAAGATCGGCGGTCAGCGCCAGGTTCAGCAGCACGTCGGCAGTAAAAATACCCGTGACCAGCGCGACCAGGCCGAAGCGCAGAACGACAATGGCCGCGATGGAATAAATCAGAATCTCAGCGACCGCGTCGATCTTGGGAAAATCGCTTCCCAGCACCCGGGTCAGGACGAACAGCGCCACGAAGACGATGGCCGCGGGCCATTCCTTGCGGAGCAAAAGCTTGAACAGCAGCAGGAGAAAAAAGAAAACCAACGTGGATTGGATCGACAGTGGTATGTGCATCAGCCACGCGCCCAGCGCCGAGCGCGCGCCCATCAGATAATCCTCCGAATAGAAGCGCGGAGGGCCGCCCAGCCGCGTGGTGGCCAATGCGCGCATCTGGAAAATCAGCACCCAACTCAAGCCTAACAACACGCCAAACAGGGTGTCGCGCCCCACCACAGGATCGCGGAATTGTCCCATCAGCAACCGGCTCCAGGAGATGATCCCATGCGGCCAGTATCGGCGCACGTAAGGCTCCAAGGCCAGATACATGACGAACATCAGGCTGGCCAGAAACAGGCTGCAGCTCACGGCAGTGACGGAGGGCAGGAACATGTCGAAGGCTGGCACAAAGTGCGCCCGGCAAAGCCACAGCAGCATTTCGAAAATGAAGACGAAAACGGCAATACGGAAGGCCCCCTTGCGGTCTCCGCGCCCCTGAATGTAGTTGCGGCGCGCTTGCCAGGTAGCCTCGACCAGCACCAACAAAAAGATGCCAAGGGAGACAGCCTGGCTGAGCTTTTGCCCGAGCGTGGGTTGCTCCTCTCCCATGCGGTCCGGCTTGGTCCATGGTCCGACCATCAGAAAATGGTTCGGCTTGCCTCGCCACGCAGCTGCCTCAATGCGCAGGGGCCGGCCGCTGCCCGGCCAACTGCCAGTCCATGCCATGCGCACATCCGACGACGCCAGCGAGGTCCATTGCGGCTGCGTTGGCTTGAATTGCGAGATGTCCAACCCCGCGGCCGAGAACAGAGCGCTCCAATCCACCTCGCTCGCAGGCTGCGCCGCTTCGTCTTCCTTTTGCGGAGGTATAGCAAGCAAGTACAGCAAGCGGCCTTGTGGATCAAGTTCCACCGTGACCATGCCGGAGGTAGTCGGCGGCGGATCGTCGATCGAGACTACATCCGCGAGGAGAAACAAATCATGGAATTCCGTGGCCAGCATGTAATGCGGGCTCTGCCGGTACCAGTAATAATAGAACGGAGAACGACCAGAGAGAACCTGATTCCACTGGGGTTGTGGCTTGTCATTCTTCTGAACATAGTTCAGGAAATCCAGGTCGCCATTGAAATACCCGGCGCGATCCAGCGGACGATCGTTGTAGCCGAGCTTCTGAACAATCTCCCGTGCCTTGTGATTCAGTACCTCGGGCGACAGCTCAGGATGAAGCTGTTCAAGGCCGCTGGTACGGATGTTGAAATAGCTGGTGAAAACCAGGCCGACGATGGCAATTGCCAGGCAAAGCAAGGCGTAACGCGGGGCCAGGCCGGTTGTCTCGCCCGCCGCAGCGACCATCTGCGGCGAAGGCGTTTCGCCTGCGGCCAGCGCGGCCGCCAGCGGATCACCGCCGGGCAATGCCGCGGCCACACTCAGCACACTACTCGGCCGGTTCGCCGGGTCCGGCTCCAGGCAACGCAAGATGACGCGCTCCACCGCCGGATCAAGGTCCTTGACTACCGAGGAAGGCCGGCTGAAAACGCTCTCGCTGCGCGAGCGAACCAATTCGGGCAGCGACTCTGCGCTGAAGGCGCGTTTTCCGGTAAAGACCTCGTAAAGCACCAAGCCGAGCGCATAAATGTCGCTCTTGAGGTTGACTTCTCTGCCTTCCAGTTGCTCCGGCGCCATGTAAGCGGGCGTGCCGCTGCGCACATCGCTGCCCGCGATCTGATCGGCCAGGCCGGCCAGGCCGAAATCAGTCACCACCACTTGCCCGCGGCCGTCGAGCATGATGTTGGCGGGTTTCAGGTCCCGATGCAGCACACCCTTGCCGTGCGCTGCAGCCAGACCGGCGCAGAGTTGGCGCGCGATTTCCAGCGCCTTGTCCGAAGGCAGCCGGCCAATGCGCCGCAACAACGACGCGAGGTCTTCGCCGTCCACATACTCCATGGTGAAGAAGGTGTGGCCATCCACTTCGCCCACGTCATACACCCGGCACACATTGGGATGGGAAACCTTCCGCGCGATGCGCACTTCGTTGCGAAAGCGCTCCAGCAGAGCCTCGTCGCTGGCCGCCTTCTCCGGCAAAAACTTCAAAGCAACGGGCTGTCCGAGCGTCAGATCGTCCGCTCGGTACACTTCCCCCATCCCGCCTCGGCCCAGCAGCGCCACGATGCGATATCGGCCTGCAATCAGCCGTCCGGGAAGAAAGCGGCCTTCGCTCAGAAGAACGCTGACCGAACCCGACATGCCCGCCGATCCCGATGACGGCTTGACCTTCTGCCGCGCTCCGGACGGAGCAGCGTAGTCAAGCGTGGCCATGTCGTCTGAGGTCAACGCCGCGCCGCAGGAAGAACAGAACCGTCCGCTCTCCGCGACCTGCGAACCGCAAACAACGCAATTTGCCATGCCCTACAATGTACCGTATTTGTTTGTTGCGTTGGCAGGTGTTCGCCGAGGGTTTTTTAGGGGCCGGGTGGCCCACTCAAGCTTCTTTTCTGTTCAGTCTCATGACATCCTTTACGAAACGTCTCCATACATCCTTTACACTCCGGCGCAAGCGCAGCGAGCGCGGGAGCATACTTGGCGATGCCATGGAAGACGATGGATGTCCGAGAACAGAGAGTGAGCTTTGTAGTAGCCGCGAATCGGGGCGAGGAGTCACTGACGGCCTTGTGCCAGGAGTTTGGCATCTCGCGTCCCACAGGATACTTGTGGCTGTGCCGCTATCGGCAAGAGGGCCTGGTCGGGATTGCCGAACGCAGCCGACGGCCGGCGAGGAGTCCGGATCGAACAGCGGCGGAAGTGGAAGGAGCGGTGGTGCCGCTGCGGCAGAGGTATCCCGATTGGGGAGCGCGCAAGCTGCAGGTGCTGTTGCGGCAACGGGGTATCGAGTTGGCGCGGAGCACGATCCATCGCATTCTGCTGCGGCATGGCATGATCCACGAGCCGGAGCATGCCGGTCCGGCGCTGCAGCGGTTTGAGCGTAGCGCGCCCAACGAACTCTTCTACTTCTTCTTGAGTTCTTCGATTTCCTGGCGCAGACGAGCATAGCGTCGGGCCAGCCAGCCGAGGTAGGCGATGTGGATGATCCACGTAGCAGCATAGGCGGCAAACAGATAATTCATCGCGAGGCTCCAGCTTCCATCATGCCCTGCAAAGCCTGGCGATCTTCCACTTCGCGGCGCGCGATTTCGAAGCGGTAACGCGACCAGCACACCAGCGCACCGAAACAGCTAAACGCAATCAGGTTGATGAAGAATGCATGCAGCATGCGTGGATCGATCGACCCGCCGCCGCCCATCACTGGCTGTGGATGCTGGGTGCGGAAAAACCAGATGGAAAAATAAACCAGGGGCACGTCCAGCGCACCGAAGATCGCCAGCACGGCGGCAATGACCGGAGTCTGCCCGCTGGTCGAAAATTTTCGAAGAATCAGATACGCCACATAAATCAACCACAGCACCAGCGTCAGCGTGAGCCGCAGGTCCCAAGTCCACCAGATGCCCCACACCGGCCGCGCCCAAATCGGCCCGGTCACCAGCACAATCGTGCAAAACACCACGCCCACTTCTGCCGCAGCCAGCGCCAGCGCATCGGCCTTCGGGTTGCGCCGCACCATGTACCAGATCGACGCCACGAGATTCACGAAAAACAGGCAGAATGCCGCCCACGCCGACGGCACATGGTAGTAAAAGATGCGCTGCACATCTCCCATGGTCTGCTCGGTCGGGGCCACTACCAGAGCCTGGTACAGCCCATAGCTGAGCAGCGCCGCCGTCAACAGCGCGAAGATGATGAACGCATATCTCATTCTGCGTGCAGCACGAAACCGAACAAGAGGAGACTAGCCATAGTAAACAACAAATCGTAGGCCACCAGCAACACGATCCAAAACTTGGCCGAGTATTCTCCGGTCAAAATCGACGTCGTCGCCTCGACCATCGCCAGCAGCGCCGGAATCGAAATCGGAAACAGCAGCAGCGGCAGCATGATTTCCCGGCTGCGCGTGCGCAGCGACATGGCGGCGAAGAACGTCCCGTTCACCACCAGTGCCCAGGTGCCCAGCACCGCTACAATCGGCAACTGCCATGCCGGCCCCAGCGCCCGCAGGTTGTAAAACACAATGAACAGCGGCGTCATCAGGGCTTCGAGCACGGTGACGAAGATGAAGTTCCCCAGCGCTTTCGCCAGAAACAGTGAATTCGGCGGCGCGGGAGATACGCGATAAGCATCCAGCACTTGATTGCGCAATTCGCGCGCCCAGGTCTGGTTCAACGCCACCACAGCGGCAAACAGAAATGCCACCCAGACCAAGCCGCCGGCGATCTGTCTTGATTCCTCAGCCGTCGGATCGAACGCAAAGCTGAAAATCACCACCACCAGCAATGCAAAGAACAGCATGGAGTTGATGGCGTCCTTCGATCGCCACTCGAGGCGCAGGTCTTTGATTAGCGTGGCTCGCGTCAATCCAGTGCTGCTCATCGCGTCTCCATCTTACGAAAGTCCGGCGGATGAAAATCCGGCGTGCGGCTCACGATCTGCCCCGCTTCCATCCAGACAAATTCGTCGGCTACGCCGTCCAGTAGAGAAGCCTGATGCGTGACCACAAAAATCGTCTTTCCCGAACCACGCATTCCCGCCAGCAATCCAACCATCTCTCTCGCCGAGCGCAGATCTACATTGGAGAACGGCTCGTCGAGCAACAGGATTTTCGGATCATTCAACAACGCCCGCGCCAGCGACATGCGCTGCCGCATGCCTTGCGAGTACTGTCCTACCGGCCGCGTCAAATCCGGATCGAGCTTCACGGCATGGATTACGTCGGCACAGCGTTGATCATCCACAATCCCATACAGCCGGGCGAAGTAGCGCAGATTTTCCATGCCGCTCATTTCGTCGTAAAGCAGCGACGGGTGCGCCATGTAGCCGATCTCGCTGCACACGGAGCGTAGATCTTTCTTCCCTAAGATTGAAATTGTTCCACGCGTTGGCGGCGACAGCCCGGCCAGCGACCGCAAGAGCGTGGTTTTGCCGGCGCCGTTATCGCCCAGGATCGCGTACAGACGTCCTGCCACGAACTCCGCGCTCACGCCGCGCAGCGCGTAGAAACGCCCGAATTGCTTCACCAGGTCGGCAACGGCTATGATGGCGGAAGTCTGCGGGTTCGGCGGCTCAGTCACAGGATTTCTGGATTCTGCGGTAACCAGTGAAGATAGCCGAAGCGGGGCGCTAAGTCGAGGGAGCGTCGCTATACCGTCGAACCTAATCAGTTCCCTGCGCCCGCGCCGCCGGTCTGCACCTGCGTCATGCTCTTTCCGGGTTCTGCGGCGCCGTTGGTCCCCGGCTGCTGCGGAGCATACTTGGACGCGCACTTAGCCTGCAACCCTTTGGCGCGAAAAACTCCGTCCCTGCCAAAGCTGCCCTCAGCCAAGGCTTGCGAGTTGTCCTTGAACGTGTCCGGAGGCGCTTCCGTCCCGTTGTACACCACGGGCAGAAGCTGCTCGTTTTCGACCAGAATGAACTCGACCTGCGTCCCATGGCGCTTGATTGATCCCGGCTGCACATTCCCGGCCACGCGCAGGCGCTTGGTGTAAGCGCCGTCGCCCATCGTGTGCAATTCTTTGATGGTGACGTAGTAACTCTTGCTCTCCTGCACGCCGGTGTAAGCCAAATAGCCGAGCGTCACCAGGATCAACGCCGTCGCTCCACCGAACTTAAGATATTTGCTGGTTTGACTGGACATAATCCTCACGCCTATATCCAGACTTTATGCTTCGGCTGCGGCATGGTCAAGGGCCTACCGGCCGGCTTCCAATTGATCCAGCCGCCGGTTCAAGAGCTCAAGGTCATCGTTGAAAAGAGCCGGATCGAACAGGTCAATGTTCAAGAAACGCTTCAACAGAACAGCAGGAGGAGCATCGAATCCATTCTTCAGGAGTGCAATGTAACCCGGCACAAACTGCTCTCTGTCCGATGTGTAAAGCTGGTAGTACTTCAACGCCAGCAGTCCGCCGTAAACGTAGTTCACGTCATACAAGGGATCTTCATACATAAGCGAAACCGCCGCCCAACGATTACGAAGCTCAGGGGTGGTCGCCGGGAAGATTGAGAACTGCCCATCCACTTGCTGGGTAAGCTTGTCGAGATCGTCGGCATTTCGAACGCTTCCCGCGGAGACGCCATCGTAGATTTGCCGTTCGAGCAAAGCGTCTTGAGCACCATAGAATGCGTCGAGACCCTTGATGCTCATCCACTGTTCGCGGTAAAAGCGCTGCAAACGCGGATCATCCGCATGCTCGGCCAGATAATCCGCCAGCACGAGTTCGTTGAACACTGCGAAGGACTCAAAGAGAAAGTGCGCGCCTTGGGCATAAAGCGGCCCCACGCCGCGCGCGTTCATCAAGCTACGATGGGTGGCATGGCCGCCTTCATGTGCGATCACCGATAGGTCTTTGAACGTCCCATCGTATCGACCGAAGAACAACATGCTGGTGCTGCCGGAAAAGCCTACGGAAAAACCGCCGGTGTACCGGTCAGGTGCTCCTCCGGGCAGAACATCGGCGCGTCCGTTTCGCGGGTCGAGGAGCGCATCGAAAGCACCTTGATACTCACCGCCCAACCCGGCAAAAGCATCGTGGAAAATATGCGGCGCGTCCGCCAGCGGAGTGATCGGCAGAGCAAATCCCGGCTGCGGTGCGGACAAATCCCAGGCCTGCATCGGAGACTTATAGGCTTTTTGAAAATCCTGCGCGCGAATCTTTTCGAGGCGCTTGGCGACATCGCCATGCTGCGCCATCAAGTTGAGCAGGGCTCGCGTCTGCGCGGGATCCAGGTACATGCTGTCGTACTTTTGTGCAGGCGCATCTTGGTAGTGGTGCGTCTTCGCAAGCGCGTCCTGCGCCTTTACCGTGTGAATCAGGGAGAACGCCAGCAGGTCGCGCTGGCTCGCATATCCGTTGAAGCGGTGCTTGAACGCCTCTTCACGCACGCGAGCGTCAGGGTTGGAGGCAAGCAGGCTTCTTTGCCGAATCACATCCAGAGGTCCGGTTGCGGCCTGCACCGTGCCAAACTGAATCCCTGCCAGAACCTGTTCATACAAATCGTATTGCCAGTCGGCGATCTCGGGCCGCAAGCGATCGAGCAGTTCTTGTTGTTCTGCGGGCAGCAAGTGCGGCACATCGCGACGATTGTCCTCTATGGCAAATTGATATCGCTTCAGGCCTGGCTCGGCGGCGTAAAACGCGACCAGCCGCTCGTGCGGGATCGCCATGATTTCTGGAATTAGAAACGCGGTCCTCGCGTCCACTTCACTCTCAAGCTTATCGTTCGCATCGCAGGCAGGATCTTTGCGGTTCTGGGAGCAGCGCAAATGAAGATATCCTGCATGACGCCGGGAGAGCTTCAGCGCCTCTTCGTAGGCTTGCAGCGCGTGGAGTAAGTTGGCGCCTGAGTTGATCTGCCCCTTGAACTTCTCCAGCGCTTTCAATGCCGCATCCAACCCGGCGCGGGCTGCCACTTCCGCTTCGGGCGAAGCGAAATAGTAGCGGCCCAGGTCAGCATGCAGCGCCTGGGCAGCCGAGGCATGGCTCATCGCCAGGCACAAGAGAAACGCAAGAGAATTTGTGGTCTTCAATCGGTGTTCCTCCCCAGCCAGATCCCGCACCCGCGCGCAAAAGTTAGTATGTTGCGGCTGGCAATCGTTCTTAAAGGTTAACCTGCATCAAGCAGCGCCGTCTTTCACAGAAACAACAATTTGGCTGAGATTAGCGTTGGCGAAGCCGATACTGGCTCGGAGACACTCCGGTGATCAGGCGAAAGGTCCGCGAGAAATGCGCCTGGTCACAAAAACCCGCATCCAAGGCGATCTCAGCAATGGAGGCCTCCGAATTCGCGAGTTTAACGCAAGCCGCTTGGATGCGGAGCTTGCGAGCATAACTTCCCACACTACATCCGTAGCGCCGTCGAAACTCGCGAGCGAGGTGAACCGGATGCACTCCCGCGCGAGCCGCCAAGTCCCGCAGCGCGAGAGGCCGTGCATAGTGGGCGTCAACCGCCTCTCTCGCACTTTCAAGCCACCGAGGAGCTGTGCGCTCCGGGCTTCGTCGGCTGCGCAAAAACTCACCCGCGATTTCCAGCATGATCCCGTCAACCACCAGAGGAGTAACCGCGTCGGAGCTCTTGTATTCTCGGTAGAGCCTGGTTCCCAACCACGACAATTGGCCGGCCTGGATACAAATGGACAGGCGCTCGGATCTCACGGGTATCTCCTCTTACCACACCCGGCAGGCGTTTGCGCTGACCATCGGCTGGCCCGCCTTGCAACCCCAAGCTTTCTGGAACTCCGGCATGTTCTGCACCGTCCCGTTCACCCGATATTTCCCCGGCGAATGCGGATCGGTCAGCACCATGTTGCGCGCCGTTTCCGGACGCCGCTGTTCGCACCACACCCGGGCGAATCCCAGGAAATAGCGCTGCTCCGGCGTGTAGCCATCGATCTTCTGCGCGGCTTTGCCGGTTGCATCCTGTGCAATCAGGGACTCAAGAGCATTTAACGAAATGCGGGCGCCGCCGTTGTCGGCCGTGTTTTCGCCTAGCGTGAGCCTGCCGTTCAGCTTCAAATCATCCACCGAAACAAAGTTGCCGTACTCGTCGGCGATGCAACTGGCCCGTTTTTCGAACTCCTTGGCATCCTGTTCGGTCCACCAGTCGCGCATGTTGCCTTGCGCGTCGAATTTGCGCCCCTGGTCGTCGAACCCGTGGGTAAGTTCGTGTCCGATGACCAGCCCAATAGCGCCGAAATTTACCCCATCGTCCATTTGCTTGTCGAAGAACGGCGGCTGCAGAATGCCGGCGGGAAAGTTGATGTCGTTCTGAGCTGAGCTGTAATAAGCGTTCACCGTGGGCGGCGTCATGCCCCACTCTTTGCGGTCCAGCGGCTTGCCGATTTTGTTGATGTCGCGCTTCTCTTCGAACGCATTGGCGCGCAGGTAATTTCCCAGCAGGTCGCCCCGCACAATGGTCAACGAACTATAGTCGCGCCAAGTGTCCGGGTAACCAATTTTGTTGCGGATCGCCTGCAGCTTAATTTTGGCTTGCTTTTTTGTGTCCGCGGTCATCCAGGGAAGGTCTTGAATATCCGCATCCAGCGATTCTTCCAGCGCATCCACCATTTTCAACATGCGCTGCTTGCCTTCGGCTCCAAACGTCAGCTCCACATAACGCTGCCCTAATGCTTCGCCGAGACCGCGGTCGGTTGCGGTCACGCAGCGCTTCCACCGGGCTTGAATTTCCTTCTGCCCCGTGATCGCCTGCCGCATCTTGAAGTTCGCATCTACAAACGGCTGGGAAAGAAACGGCGCCGCGTTATCCAGCAGGCGCCAGCTCACATAAGTCTTCAGCGCATCCACAGGCTCCGTTTCGAGCACTGCATTGACCTGCTTGAAGAAATCCGGATTCACCACATTCAGATCGGAAAATCCAGGCGAATTCACGTCCGCGAAATAGCGTTCCAGATAAAAATTCGCCGCCAGCACTGTGGCCGCATCCTTGGTCATCTTGTGGTCGCGGTTTTTGGGATCACGCCGCGCAGTGCGGTCCATGGAAGCTTTGGCGAGAGACGTCTCAATGCGCAGAACGGTTTGCGCCGAATCCGCCGCCTGTTGCGGAGATTGCCCGGCCAGCGTGAACCCCTGGGTCACGTACTCTACCAGATGCTTGCGCATCTCCACCATGCGCGCGTCGTCTTTGATGTAGTAATCCCGGTCGGGCAGGCTGAGACCGCCTTGATCGATATAGGCGATCACGGAGTCCGCGTTGTGCAGGTCCGGCGCGGAATAGAAATTAAAGAGCGCAGTTGCTCCTGTCATGTGGACGCGGGCCAGGGCATCGATCAGCGCAGGTTTATCTTTGGCGGCGGCAATTTTGTTTAGCTCGGGTCGCAGCGGTTCGAGGCCTTTGTCATTGACCGGTTTCTCATCCATGCACGAGGAATAAAAGTCACCGATTTTCTGGTCGATCGCATTGCGGGAGGGATCATTCGCTGACACCTTTTCCAGAATCCCGTGCAAGGTGGCCAGATTGCGCTCAAACAGCTCGTTGAAACTGCCCCAGCGCGACTGGTCCGGCGGAATTTCCGTGCGCTTCAGCCAGTTGCCGCAGGCGTACTGGTAGAAGTCGGTGCAGGGATCGACAGACTTGTCGATCGTTTCAATGTTGAACCCCGGACCAAAGGAAGTGCCGGAATTGCTTTGTCCAAAGCTGACCACCGTGAGCACAACAAGAACTACCGGCAGAAGACGGAGAAACCGCATAAGATTGACCTCCTGAATTGGCACCGCTGATTGTAAGCTTCGGTGAGTTAGACGGACAAGCAGGGGGAAAGGTTGGTACTGTCCTAACGCAGTGTTAGGACACTACCGAAATGTTGTCTGCCGGAGGACGCGCTAAACCAGCGGCTTTACGTGCTGCCGAATCCACTCGAGGATTCGAGCAAAGCGGAATTCGTGCCGCTCCATCGAGCCGCTGATGAATGTGTATGCGTCCAAGCCATCAACCTCGATGTAAAAGCCGTTACGCCGCAGGAAGACATCGGCAGCGGTGAAAGCGATGCGCTTGTTGCCACTAAAGAAGCCGAATCCGTGGTTGTTCGAGAGGGATTCCATCAGCGCCGCCGCTTCTTCCTCAATGGAGTTGTAATAGCCGGTTTGCGGGCGAAAAACGGCGGCCTCAACAGCACTCCTATCGCGAACACCATGCAGACCGCCGAACAGCTCGATCAATCGATGCTGCATCCGGTAAACTTCCGCCACCGTAAGATAGTCCGCCATTTACTTGGCGAGGCGCTCCAACAGGTCACGGTTGCGGGCAACCGACTGCTCGAAGGCATCCATCACTTCGGCGCGGACCAGGTGCTGCGACGGGACGACGTTGTGCAGGTAGAACCTCAGCGCCTCCTCGAGAACATGCCGCTTGGTTTGCCCATTCTTCTCAGCAACCGCGACGAACTCATCGTAGAGCCGCGCGTCGATTTCCGGAGTGAACTTCTTGGTCGCGGCTGGCATGGTTTCCACCTCCCCGTTCAACTCTTTAATTTTACCCCCCTTAATCATGATGAGTCAATATAAACCTTGATCTGTCCATGTCATTGTACATAAATGCCTTACTGCAGATCAAAGGCTCGGCCAGCCGGAGCGAAGCTGAAAAAAAAGCCAGAAGGCGAAGCGCAATGCGCGGCCAAGCCGCGCGCGGAATGGATTCCTCACCGCAAAGCGGCCAATCGCGACGGCAATTTTTCCCAGATGCACTACGCCCGCGAGGGAGGCATCAGCGAAAAACTCACTACCTCGCCTGCCACGAAGCTTTCGCTGCCCGGCCACCCTGAACTGCGCTACCCTTTCCTTGATGGAGCGGCGCTCTCTCATCGGCTACCTTGACCATTTCCTGCGGCGGGGGGCGGAAACCGCTTACGTGCAGCCTGACGGGTACCGCTCAGCGCGTTGGAGTTATCGCCGCGTCGCTGAAACCGCCTTTCAGTTCGCCCGTGAACTCGAGGCACGTTCCATCTCCAAAGGCGACCGGGTTCTGCTCTGGGGGCCGAATTCCGCCGAGTGGGTGGCCGCCTTCTTTGGCTGCGCGCTGCGAGGCGCGGTCGTTGTCCCCATGGATAACGCCGCCTCGCTCGACTTCGCCCAGCGCGTCCACCAGCAAGTCCAGGCGAAGCTGGCGGTCTGCTCGCGAGAACATGCAGTTCTCTCCGGTCCCACTCTTCTTCTCGATGAACTCCCTGCACTTAGCCGGCACCCGTCAACGCCATACTCCGCACCCAACCTCGCCCCCACCGACATTCTCGAAATCGTTTTCACCTCCGGCACCACCGCCGACCCGAAGGGAGTAGTGATCACTCATGGCAATGTTTTGGCCAACCTTGCCCCGCTCGAAACCGAGATCGCCAAATACCTCAAATACGAACGCATCGTACATCCGATCCGCTTTCTGAACCTGCTGCCGCTCAGCCACGTCTTCGGACAATTTCTCGGCATGTTTCTGCCGCAGCTCATGGGCGGAACGGTCATCTTTCAGGACACGCTCAAACCCTCCGAGATCATCGCCACCCTCCGCCGTGAGCGCGTCTCCGTGCTGGTTGCGGTGCCGCGCACGCTGCAATCGCTCAAAGAGAAAATCGAGCGCGACATCGAGAAAGAGGCTTTAGCGGGAAAGTTCCGTGAGCGCTTCCAATCCGCCGCCGGCAAGCACTTCCTGCATCGCTGGTGGATCTTCCGCCACATCCATCGCCAGTTCGGATGGAAATTCTGGGCCTTCATCTCCGGCGGCGCCGCGCTCGATCGCGAAACCGAAGAATTTTTGGGACGCCTCGGTTTCGCCGTCATTCAAGGCTACGGCCTGACCGAAACAACTTCCATCATCAGCGTTAACCATCCCTTTCGGCTGGGCAAAGGGTCGATCGGCAAAGTGCTGGCTGGGCGCGAAGTCAAGCTCGCCCCGGACGGCGAAATTCTGGTGCGCGGAGGTGGCGTCGCAGCCGGCTATTGGAGCGCAGGTCATCTTGAGCCCGTCGCCGGCGACGAAGGCTGGTACGGCACGGGCGACGTCGGCGAGATCGACGCGGCCGGCAATCTGTATTTCAAAGGACGCAAAAAAGAGGTCATCGTCACCTCCGCGGGAATGAACGTTTATCCCGAGGATCTTGAAGCCGCCCTCCGCGCCCAGCCCGAAGTCAAAGATGCCATAGTGGTTGCCCGCGCCCGCGGCGGTAATGCCGAGCCATGCGCGGTGCTGATCCTGCGCGACGGCGCCAGTGCCGAAGCGGTGGTCCAGCGCGCCAACCAGAATCTTGCCGAGTACCAGCGCATGAACCGCTGGCACATCTGGCGCGAGCAGGATTTCCCGCGCACTTCGACGCAAAAGCCACGCCGCAACCTCATCCAGCAATCAGTTGAGGCTGACCTGGCACAGGCAGCCAGGCCCGCGCCGTCTGGTCCGCTGGCCGAGATGATCACTCGCATCACCGGCCGCCCCGCGCAGTTTTCCGCTAGCAGCCATCTCGATTCCGACTTGCGGCTCAGCTCGCTCGATCGGGTCGCGCTTCTCAGCGCGCTCGAGGACCGCTACCAGCTTGAACTCGGCGAATCCCGTTTCGCATCGGCGAACACCATCAAAGACCTGGAAGAAATGCTCGCGGGCAAGCTCCCGCCTCGCGCCGACTATCACTATCCGCGCTGGGCGCAGCGCTGGCCCATCACCTGGCTCCGTCTTCTTTCCAATTATCTTCTGCTCCGCCCGGCGGTGTTTCTCCTGGGATGGCCCCGCATCAAAGGTCGCGATCATCTGCGCGGCGTGGCTGGCCCTCTGCTGGTCGTTTGCAATCACATTACGGAAATAGACCTCGGCTTCGTGATGGCCGCCCTCCCGCACCGTCTGGGCAACAAACTCGCAACCGCGGCTGGAGGCGAGCGCCTGGAAGCTTTGCGCACGCCGCCCGCTTCGCGCCATCTCCTAGGCCGAATCTACGACCGCCTGCAGTGGACGCTCGGTGTAACCCTGCTGAATCTGTTTCCCCTGCCGCGCGAGGCCGGCTTCCGCTCCAGCTTTCGCTTCGCCGGAGAAACCGTCGACCGCGGCTACAGCATCCTCGTCTTCCCCGAAGGCCGCACCACCGAAAACGGCGCCATGCGTCCGTTTCGCGCCGGGATCGGCCTGCTGGCCGCCAATCTCGGCGTTCCCGTCGTCCCCTTGCGCATCGACGGCCTGTTTGCGCTGAAACAGGCAGGGAAAAAATTTGCGCGGCCGGGGCAGGTGCGGATGCGGATCGGCCCGCCCGTCGAGTGCCCGCGCGGCAGCACTCCCGAGGAGATCGCCCTCAGCCTGCAGAAACGTGTGCGGGAGCTGTAGGTGCCTGGGCTACGCCTCCATGCCGTGTTCGTCAACGCTCTTGCTGGGAGCGGCGGCGGAAAGCGCCCAGCTTTTCTTGGGATCTTCTATATCGAGTCGCACCACGCCGTGGGGAAACTCCTGCATCAGGCGGGCGTATTCATGTTCCTGCTCAGCGGTTCTGGGCGAGGTCCAGGGATGAATGTAATAAACTCGGCTGATCTTGGCCTGGAGCATCTCCTTGAGACATCCGAAACAGGGTTGGGTGGTCGAGTACACGGTCGCGCCCTGGATGCTGATGCCGAAGCGTGCCGCCGAAAGGATCGCGTTCTGCTCGGCGTGCACGCAGATGCAAAGGTCGTAAGCTGTTCCTGCGGCGTACTGTTTTCCGCGATTCTCGCAGCGGGCACAGCCGCCGTCGGAGCAATTCACCATCTTGGTTGGCGTTCCGTTGTAGCCAGTGGAGATGATTCGGTCGTCAACCACGATCACAGCGCCGACTTTCTGCCCCTTGCAATCGGCGCGCTCTCGTACAGCGATGGCGATTCCCATAAAGTATTGATCACGATTCGGCCGGCGAGGTTTCTCGCTCATAGTGCTCCCTGTTGCTGACGCCACCAAGATACTTCGTGTTGCAGGGAGTTGTCTATTCTGAAAAACTCGGCCTTGTAACCTCGGGCGCTAAAGCGCGTAGTGATGAGAAAGGCAGTTATCGCAGCGCTGAAGCGCTGCGCCACCCAAAATCAGGGTTTTCCAGCAGCCTGCTTAAAAGCTCATCTTCAATGCCAGTTGCACTTGCCGGGGCGGGAACGAATTCGTAATCTGCAACGGATTCGACGGCACCTGGAAGTGGCCGGGATAATAATTGACCCCGAGCTGGGTGAACATCTTCTCGAAATAAACGCTGCTGCTTTCCAAACCGTTCTCAGTGATGGTGACGAGTTTGTTGTCACGGTTCAACAGGTTAAACGACTCCACAATCAGGTCGACTTTCAGCCGGTTGCCCGCGTGAATGCGCCGGGTAAGGCGCGCGTCGGTGCTGGCGTAATCGGGACCAAGGAAAGAGTTGCGCCGAGTGCCAGGCAAGCGGTCGTTGTCGTCGTTGCCATCCTGGTTCGGGTCGCCGATTACGCTAATGTTGACCGGACGGCCGCTGCCCATGGTGAGCACACCTGCCAGTCTCCAATCGTCGAACAGAGTCGCCAGAAAGTCATGCCCGCGATGAAAAGGACGTGGCTCGGCGATCCAGGAAAATGCCACCCGCTGCCGCTGGTCGGTGACGCTCGGGCCGCGCTCGGCATTGGGTGCGTATGAATTCTGCACCAGCGCAGGCTGGCCGGCCACCAGGGCGTCCTGACCATCGTCGATTGCTTTGGCGAAGGTGTAGGCCAGCCGGAAATACAGGCCGCTCGTCATCTGGCGATGAATCGACAAGGTCGCGCCATGGTACACGCTGGAGGCCGCGCTTTGGAACACGTCGATCGCACCGAGTTGCGGAATGGGCCGCGCCAAAGGATTGATGCACGGCGGCCACGGGCAGGTGAATGACGGCGTCATCTGCCAGGTGGAAAACGAAGCGACATTGTAATAGGTGCCAAGGAAGTTGGTCCCCGCGCTGTCGTAAACCGGATACTGCACATTCGTCGGCGCGGGCAGATTCTCGTCCAAAGCGCGAATCAGATCGATGCCATGCACATACATGTAGGACACGCCAATCGCCAGGCGATGGGCGACTTCCCGTTCCAGGCTCAGGCTGGCCTGCTCCACTTTCGGCGTCTTGAAATTCGTGTCAAACGCGGAAATGGAAGCCTGCGCGAATTGAGCCAAGTTCGCGGGCAAGGCGCAACTGGCGGCCATCAGCGGGCAATTCACCAGCGCATTGGGATACTGCGGAAAAACCTGGTGACCGTAGTAGTTGGAATTATCGAGAAACAGATTGAAGGAGGAAAATCCGTTCTCGGTTGCAATCGTGGAGTTGTAGATTTGCGGAATGCGGGTGTAGAACCAGCCGTAGCCGGCGCGGACTACCAGCGGATGCGCCTCGCCAAACGAGTAAGCCAGGCCGACGCGCGGCGAAAAATTATAAGGATTGAACGGCACCTTGCCCGAAGCGGGCCACAGCGGATTGCTCACCAGCCCTTTGGCGGTGAAGGTCTGCAGATCGTAACGGCCGCCAACGCTGAGGGCGAAATGGTTGGTGATGCGGACCGTGTCTTGCGCAAAGCCGGCGTACTCGTTGGTATCAGGATGCGAAACTGCCGTGCCAAAATTCTGAGTGTAATACTTGGGCACGTCGTGGGCGAACGCCCGCAGTGGAGTAAGTTCCAGCCCGGCCTCCATCGGCTCGAAGGTGAACGGGTTCACTTTGATGGGATCAAAAATATATTCGCCACCAAACGACGACGGAAAGAAGTTATAGATCCAAGTGAGCAGCGCGTCTCCGCCAAACTTCCAGGAGTTGCGCCCAGTCTCCAGGCTCAGAGTTTCGGTCAGATGCAGACGGTGCTGGCGGGTGGTGCGGGGCAGAATCGACGACTGGCCAAAGCCGTCAATCACGCTGTTGATGCGGCTGAGCGGCTCGATAGTGTTACTGAACGACTGCTCCAGGTCGCGCGAGAATTGCGCCCGCAAGTGGCTCACCATGCGCCATGACAAGGCACTGGTCAACGACAACGATCCGCTTTCGGTGGCCACCTGCTCCTGGCCGTTATCGCTTATGGCGAATGTGGTGAGCGGACTGCCAGGATCGAGAAAAACGTTGTTCAGTCCCCAATAACGCGATGTGCTCAGCCTTCCGGAGAGCGACTGGTGCGGGCTCAGCGCAGCGTCGAACTTGAAAAAGCCGGCGTTGCCCATCATCTGTGCCGGATGGCTCCCGGCCAACTCGTCCAACTTGCCGGCAGCGGCGAATACCAGGCCTTTGTCGCTGTCTTCGTAGTCGCCAGGATACAGCGGCGGTTGCCCCGGCTGTGGGACGACTTGGGAACTGCCGTCCAGAAAACGTACCACGCTGGTTTCGTGAAAGACGTGTTGATCGACTCCGGCAAAAAAGAAAATGCGATTGCGGCGCAGCGGGCCGCCCAGGGTCATCCCGAACTGCTGTTGCTGGTTGTAGGGTTTGAAATCGAGATAAGGATGCGTCGCGCCGAAACCGGCATCACCCAGGAAATAAAAATCGGAGCCATGAAGCTGGTTGGAGCCTGACTTGGTGACCACATTAACCACCGCCCCCCCGGCGCGGCCCAGTTCGGCTCCATAGGTGTTGGAAGACACGCGAAACTCCTGCACCACTTCGTTGGAGAATTGATACGGTGCGCGGTAACGTCCCGTAGCCTGCGCGAAAAAGGCGTTGTTGTTGTCGGCGCCATCGACCAGGTAACTGGACTGGTATCCGCGAATGCCGCCGAACGCCAAGTCGCCGTTCGAGCCGGAGGTGAGCCCGCGCGGATCCTGCGTAACTCCGGGTGTGAGCAGGGCAAGATCGGTGAAGCGGCGGCCATCGAGCGGCAACCCGCCGATGGCCTGCTCGTCAACGAATGAAGAAACCGCCGTGGGCCTGGTATCGACCACGGGTGGCGCGCCGGAGACAGTCACCGTTTCTTTGCTGCCGGCGACTTGCAGCTTGAAATCGATTTCCGTGTCGCCGCCGACGGCGACGTGCACCTGCGGCGTGACCTGCGGTGACATGCCCTGCGCCGTGGCTCGGGCCGTGTAGTCGCCGGGCGGCAACAGCTCGAACGCGAACCTGCCCTCGGCGTCGCTGGCGATCGAGTAGCGGAAGCCAGTGGCGTCGTTCACCAACACAATCGTCGCGTCGGGAATGCGCCCGCCGGTGGGGTCGCTCACCGTCCCGCGCAAAGCGCCGGTGGAGGCGTCCTGCGCCGAAGCGGTCGCAACCAGAAAGAGAATCGTAATAAGGCAGAATTCAGGTCCCCAACGGTGTAGGCGCGAGCGTCCCCGCTCGTGCGGGCCGGCCTGGGAAAGAAAATGGGGCGCCCCACGGCCTGCCCTGAGCTTGCCGAAGGGTTTCGCGGTTTTCGAAACGTGGGAAACAAAGTACCGGAGATAGCAGCGGCGCATCGGACGTCACCTCGATCAAGTGAAATGAGGCGAGTCCAGCCTTTGACGGAGACAGAGCGATATTACAAGGTGGAAACACACAGGTCTGTGCGGTCGGGCACAAATTTTGCGGTGTGGTTCCGAAGTGGGAAAGACGGCTGTGGGTTAACCGATCTGTCATCCTGAGGCCGCGGAGGCGTCCGCCCAGGGGACGCCTCCCAACGAAGGATCTATGGAGTTGTGCAACACCCCCGCCCAAGCGGAGCTTGGACGGGGCACCCCGTGGAGTTAGAGCGGACGAAGAGGCCCGGGCCACACCGCTTTCGCAGCCCGCACCTCCTCTTTATTTCTTCGAAAAAGATGTTATGCTGTCAAGAATCTCAACATGAGGTGTCACCCATGAAATGGCTAACAAATGTGTTTGCGCTGTGCTTGGTGTTGTTGCTGAGCGCGTCTCTCCTCATTCCTTCAGCTTTCGGCCAAACGCTGCCGTCGTTTGGCAACGTAGTGATCGTGCTGGGTGAGAACCAGGATTACAGCACCACCTACAATTCCAAGAACATGCCTTATTTGACCTCCTTGGCCAACACTTATGGCCTCGGAGTTAACTATTACTCCGACACGCATCCCTCGATTGGCAACTATTTCAACTTAACCACTGGGTATATCCTCACCGACAATGACGGCGAGACACCCCAGAGCTTTCCCGTTTCCAAGAACAATATCGCCCTCGAGGTTCAGAAGGCGGGCGGAACCTGGAAGGACTATGTGGAAAACCTTCCCAGCATCAAGAATTGCGAAGGACTGAATTCGGGAGCTTACTACGTCCGTCACGATCCGCTCGAATACATGACCACTATCAACAAAGAGAAAAAGAACTATGTGTGCTTCAGTCAATTCACCAAGGATTTGGCCAATCACGCTCTGCCTAATCTCTCCTGGCTGGTGCCGAACGGCTGCGACGACGCGCACGACTGCCCCATCGGGACCTTCGACACCTGGCTGAAAACCGAGATCGAACCTTTGGTTGCGAGCTCTTACTTTCAGCAGGGCGGCAAGGGGCTGCTGATCGTCGTGTTCGACGAGGACGCTGACGACGGATACCCGGATTGCGAGACCACCACCGAAGGACTAGGCTGTGGCGGGCAAGTCGAGCTGGTCGTGGTCAGCCCGTTTAGCAAGAAAGGCCACAAGTCGCACGGCGGCGACAAGCGCAATTACAACAAAAGCTATGATGCCGGAGACATCCTGCGCATGATGGCGCAAGGGCTAGGGCTGCCGACGTCCAATCTCGGCTGGGCTACCGACGGGTTACCCATGGCCGATTTCTTCACCAAATAGTGAGGTCCCCCAAGTCCCGGCGCCCTTTGATAGGAACCGGGTGCCCCACGGCCTGCCCTGAGCTTGCCGAGGGGTTTCGGGGTTTTCGAAACGTGGGTTAACCCGTCGGCTGCTGCCCGCCCGTCCGAGTTCTGCCATCCTGAGGTTGCGGAGGCGTCCGCGCGGCGGACGGCTCCCAATGAAGAGCCCGCCCTAAGCCCGAATGGCGAAGGAATCTATGGATTTGTGAACCACCCAAGGGGATCTCGGACTGGGCAACCCGCAAAATGTTCCACGTGGAACATTTTGTACGTTTAATGATGTATGGACATATACATCTGGACAATCCCCACCAAACGAAAGAAGGGAAACGGGTTGCGGGGCAGCGGGCACAAAGGCCCGGGCCACCCATCAGCCCCCGGCCTGCCGCACCCTGTCATGGTGAGGCCGCGAGGGTGTCCGCGGACTGGGCGATCACGAGGCGCCGGGCAATGACTACGGCTGAGTGCGGCCCGGCCCCAGCAACATAACTGGAAACAACCAAAACCGACGATTCCGTACCATACTCCAACCTCACGTTCGATGCATATTGCCCGGCGCATCGTCTGGGACTCTTGACTTTCCCGTCGCCAAAGTTTTAGATTGGCCTGCATTCCCACGGGAGGCATCCACATGCTTAGCGGATTCAAGCAGTTCATTCTTCGCGGTAATGTAGTTGATCTGGCAGTCGGCGTGGTGATCGGCGCGGCGTTCGGCGCGGTCGTCGCCGCTTTCACTAAAGACCTGCTCACGCCTTTGATCGCTGCCATCGTCGGCAAACCTGATTTTTCAGCCATTCATTTCACCGTACACGGCAGCCTGTTCCCGATCGGGGATTTCATTAACGCGGCGGTTTCGTTCTTGTTAGTGGCGGCTGCGGTTTACTTCTTTGTGGTGACGCCGCTCAATGCGCTGGTGGCGCGGATGCGTAAAGCGCCGGCTCCGGCCGATCCTACGACCAGGAAATGTCCGGAATGCCTGAGCGAGATTCCGATTGACGCGCGCCGCTGCGCGCACTGCGCTGAGCCGGTGCTCGGCAAAGCTGCCTGACGGTAGAGACGTTGCTCGCAACGTCTCTACATGCAACGTCTCTACTCGCAACGTCCCGGGCGCGCCTCGGGGCAGGATGAAGGGGATGTTTCCTTTGCTACACCAGTCCGCATGTGTGCTGGTTGTCGGCGTAATCGCTTCGGTGCTTGCAGCGCAGCCGGTGCCTCCGCAAGCGCCGGTATCGCCTGCGAGAGCCAGCAATGCCCAGTCAGCGCCTCTCGACTTGGGCGCGGTCATTGGGGGCGTTTATCGAAACACCTTTTTCGGGTTCAGTCTCAAGCTTCCCTTCGGCTGGGTCGATCGAACCGATGTCATGCGGGAGGATTCCTCCGAGCCGGGGAACACGAGTGCGGGAAAGGGGACGGTTCTGCTGGCCGTCTTCGAACGCCCGCCGGAAGCTACCGGCAGCACGGTGAACTCCGCAGTGATCATTGCTGCGGAAAGCGCGTCGTCCTACCCAGGGCTCAAAGACGCAGCGCAGTACTTTGGACCGATTGATGAGCTGACGAAGTCGAATGGCTTTAACGCTATCAATGAGCCTTACGAGTTCCCCGTAGACGGCATGCCAATCGTGCGCCAGGATTTCAGCAAGAAGATGAGCGGCGCGACCATGCAACAGAGCTCTCTGGCGCTGCTGCGCAAGGGCTTTGTTGTTTCCTTTACGTTCATCGCCGGCAGCGAAGACGAGATCATTCAGAATCTGGACCACTTGCGTTTCGGAGCGCAAAAGGCCGCCAAACCAAGATAATTCACGCAGGCACGGCAAACCTCGAAAAGTGCACCTGCTAAGCGCAAGAAAAAGCACCGTTTACACCGTCGATTCTGCCCCCGTTGGCGAGCTCGAATGTGGTACAATAAAACCTAGTTTCCAGTTACCCTAAGTGTTAGTAATTTCAGTAGTTTGTGTCGTTTTGGGACACTGGAAACGCGTGCTGGATCAAGCTTAAGTCCAGCAGTCTCCACGGGACTGAATGGCAACCAAAGAAATTTCCACTCCGGCGCTTCCCGAAACCAGCAAGAACGGCAAGCCCACTCCCATCAACGGCGCCACCGATTACACGGCGGACTCGATTAAGGTGCTGGGCGGCATGGAAGCCGTCCGCAAACGCCCCGCCATGTACATCGGCTCAACGGGCGAACTGGGGTTGCATCACCTGGTTTACGAAGTTGTGGACAACTCGGTTGACGAGGCGCTCGCCGGATACGCCGACAAGATCGACGCCACCATCCATATCGACAACTCCATTACCGTGGTGGACAACGGACGCGGCATTCCCGTAGACAACATGGACATCGACGGTGAGAAGGTTCCTGCGGCCCAGGTGGTGATGACCAAACTGCATGCGGGCGGCAAGTTCGATACCTCGTCTTACAAGGTTTCCGGCGGGCTCCACGGCGTGGGCGTTTCTTGCGTGAATGCCCTGAGCCACGAATTGGATCTCGAGATTTGGCGCGACGGGTACACCTGGGAACAGACGTATTCGAAAGGTGAGCCAACCAGCAAGCTGAGGAAAACGGGAGCTGCGAAGATAAAGACGGGGACGAAGGTTCACTTTGTCCCCGACAAAGAGATATTCACCGTTACCGAGTACAACTTCGATACCCTGGCCCAACGGCTGCGCGAGCTTGCCTTTCTGAACAAAGGCCTGCTGATCACTCTGACCGACGAGCGGACGACCGACCCCAAGACGGGCGAGCCGAAGAGCGCACAGTTCAAGTACAACGGAGGCATCGCGGAGTTCATCAAGCACCTGAACCGCGGCAAGCAGACGCTGCACGATCGGCCCATCTACATGGAGGCCGAGCGCGACGGCGTGACCATGGAAATCGGGCTGCAATACAACGACGGCTATTCGGAAACGGTGTTCAGTTTTGCGAACAACATCAACACGGTGGACGGCGGCACACATCTGTCTGGATTCCGCACCGCTCTGACCCGAACCATCAACTACGCGGGCCAGCAGATGGGGCTGTTTAAGGATGTCAAAGAGAACCTTACGGGCGACGACGTTCGGGAAGGCTTGGTGGCTGTGATCAGCGTGAAGCTGCCGCAGCCGCAGTTTGAAGGCCAGACCAAAGGCAAGCTGAACTCGGACATCGCCGGCATTGTGCAGGCATTCATCAATGAGCGCTTGGGGGCGTATCTGGAGCAAAACCAGGCCGTCGGCCGCAAGATCATCAACAAAGCGATCGACGCGGCCCGCGCCCGCGAAGCTGCCAGAAAAGCTCGTGATCTGACTCGCCGTAAGGGCGCGCTGGATGGCGGCGGACTGCCCGGCAAACTGGCGGACTGCTCGGAACGCATGCCCGAACGCTGTGAACTGTTCCTGGTCGAGGGTGAATCCGCCGGTGGCACAGCGAAACAAGGACGCGACCGCCGATTCCAGGCGATCTTGCCGCTCAAGGGCAAGATTCTTAACGTCGAAAAGGCGCGCTACGACAAGATGCTAGCCCACGAGGAAATCCGTGCCATGATTACGGCGCTGGGCACCGGCATCTCCAAAGAAGATTTCGACGCCGCCAAGCTGCGCTACGGCAAGATCATTCTGATGACTGACGCGGATGTGGACGGCAGCCACATCCGCACCCTGCTGCTCACGTTCTTTTTCCGCCACATGCAGGAGTTGATCAAGCGCGGCAACGTGTTCATCGCACAGCCGCCGCTGTACTCGATCAAGAAAGGCAAGTCGCAGCAGTACATCAAAGACGACAAGGAATACGTCAAGGTGATGGTGAAGCGTGCCGCCGAAGGACTGGTGGTTCGCTACGGCGAAGGCGCGGCCAAGCTGGAAGGCGCGGCTTTGGCTAAGTTCATCACCGTGCTGAATGACTACATCGGCTTCTTCGACAAAGTGGACAAGCACCTGCGCGACCAGCGGGTCACCGGCATCATTCCTAAGCTCGACCTAGCCAAGCGCGCCGATTTCGAGGGCGACAAGAATGCTGCGCCAAAGAAAATCGAGAAGCTCGAAAGGGACCTGAAGCGGTTGCAGAAGGAATGCGGCTTCAAGTCGGTAGAGAGCCGCTTCGACGAAGAACACAATCTGTGGGAAGTGCGCTTCGTCAATTCGCAGGGCGCGGAGCACGTGATTAACTGGGAACTGGCGTCGTCGCCGGAATATCGCCAACTGCTCTCAAAGTTCAAACACATCGAGCCTTACATGGAACCGCCGTTCGTGGTGGAAGCTGTTGGCAAGGCCGCGTCCGGCAATGGCAGTTCGGGGAATGAAGAGCTGAGTGCCGAGCGCGAGGATCTGGAAAAGACGCAGAAAGAGACCAGCAAAGAAGTGCCGGTCAAGGCCACGATCAAAAGGAAAGAGCCCGAGATCGTGGAAAAACATTCCGCCCGGGATCTGTTCGACTATGTGCTCGCCGAGGGCCGCAAAGACTACGTTGTGCAGCGCTACAAGGGCCTGGGCGAAATGAGCTCCCAGCAGCTCTGGGAAACCACCATGGATCCCGAGCGGCGCACGCTGCTCTCAGTGAAGCTTGAAGACATCGCCGAGTGCGAAACCATCTTCACCACTCTCATGGGCGAAGACGTTGAAGCCCGCCGCAAATTCATCGAAGACAACGCGCTGGACGTGAAGAACCTGGATATTTAGGCCGCTCGAGATCGAAGCGGTCCAGTCGGGGACATCACAAGTTGTGACGTCCGTCGCCAAGTCTAGCGTTAGGCGATGGGGGCGCAGCACGCTCATGGCCCACGGCAAAGCCGACATGAAAGCGTCCCCGCCCGTCCAGGTCGAGCGCAGCCCGGCAGTCGTCCTAAAGCACCAGCACGTCAGCTCCCTGCGATCTGAGTGCGCGATCAAAGGTAACAAACTTCAATCCGGCCATAGAAGCGAAAGCCAACAGATACGCATCTGCCCACACCTTAGGCGAGCAACTGGAAAGCCGCGAACGCGAGCGGAATTCCTTCTCCAAGCCGTCCGGCTCGGGCAGGAATGAAATTCGCGGATCGGCCCACACCCGGTCCCATAATCCCCACGCCTCAGACATAGTCTTGGTATCCTTGCCCAGGATCTTCTCCGTGGTTAGCAACCGAAGCACCGTGAGTTGAGTGAAACGGCAGAAAAAGAACTCCTCAGACTCTGCGTTTTCAAACCAACGTCTGGCCTTTTCTGAGTGAATATGCCGGCTCCACAGAAGCGCCAGCCACACGTTGGCATCAAGGAAATTCAACGTGTTCATAGATTTGTTCGTTCGTCAGATCCACCTTTGTGCCCTCAGAAACGATCAGCGGGAACTGCACTCTCTTCGGACGTGGCCTGTGCCCTTTGAGGAGCACGATCCGGACGCCAGCCAGCACCAGTTCACGGACGGAACTGCCTCTGGCTGCGGCTTGTTCCTTCAGCCGCCGGTACAGAGGCGCTGGGATGTCTACCGTGGTCCGAACGGATTCTGGCTTCACATCGAGATTATGGCATACGCGCCATAAATATGGAAGTGGGAACTCCGCCCAGCAAAGTCGACCGCCGCCGCTTCATGGAAGGCAACGCGCTGGACGTGAAGAACCTGGATATTTGGATTTTCTTTGTGGAAAATGGGCGTCCCCGCCCGTCCCAGCACGCTCGGCGGCCATCTTTTGCAAGGCTGGTCGCGGGCGAGGGCGCCCGCGCCACATTAGGATTACTTCGCGGGCCGCCTTAGCGGGGCGACCCTTCGTCCGTGCTCGGAGTCTTCAATCAGCGTGGCCAATCTTCTCAGTTGAGTTTCCTCTTTTTTCGCGCTGATGACCCAAAATGCTGCAGTTCTCCTGTACCACGGCGGCTGCGCCTGGAAAAAGTCCCATGCTTTCTTGCGAGCGCGAAACTGCTTCTCGTACGCGCCGCTTAGCTTTGCCGTTTTCCTCTGCTCGTATGAGTAAATTGCCAGTTTGTCATCCTCGCGTTTTTCGAAGGCTTTTATTCCCGCCGGCTGCATCAGTCCGAGCCGGGTCAGTTCAGCAACGCGCTTGATGTTCACCGCGCTCCACGTGCTGCTCGGCTTTCGTGGTGTAAAGCGGATGATATAGCTGTCGGCATTGAGGCTCTTGCGAACACCATCAATCCAGCCAAAACATAGCGCGGCATCGACCGCCTCCGGCCAGGTGATGCTTGGTTTCCCCGAGCCTCTCTTGTGGAATCCGACCCACAATTCCTGTTCTTTGTCGTGGCGCTTCTGAAGCCATGCCCGAAAGGCGTTGGGTGTTGCGAAGAATTTGGGTTCCATGCTGATCGCAAGAATAGCTCAGTCGTGTGCCGTCTGCACTACAATCCGAGTCGAGGGCTGACGGGAGAACCCTCAGGGGCTAAGGCCCTTTTATTTAAGTCTCCGTACGGCACGACTGAAGTCGTGCCCTTTTACAAGACACGCTTATTCGAAGCTCTAATCCATGGAGGCATCTTGTTCGAACCGGAATTTCTGACGAATTCAGGGGAAAGTTGGCGGGCTTACCGGACGGCAATGCTGCGCGCGATCGATTTGCTTTGTCGAAGTTTGCCGAATCAGCCATACAGCGGCAAAAGTCCAGCCGCTCTGGCCGGCTTGCTCGGCGGAGAGATACTGCCGGAGGACGGCGGCGGGCTCGAAGAAATACAGGAACGATTGCAGCGCGTTATCGCTGAGTCCGTCGTAGTGTCGCACCCGAATACGGCGGCGCACTTACATTGTCCTCCGTTCATTCCTGCGCTCGCGGCGGAAGTGGTGATCAGCGCTCTGAATCAGTCGATGGACTCGTTCGATCAGGCGCCGGCGGCGACGATGCTGGAAGAACAAATGCTCGACTGGTTGAGCCGCGAGGCTGGTTTCGGCTCCGGGGCGGGCGGAATTTTCACTGCGGGCGGCACACAGTCGAACTACATGGGATTGTTGCTGGCCCGGGAAAACTGCCTTGAGACGCGCTGGAATTGGCAGGCTCAAACCCGGGGCCTTTCCGCAGAAGCGCGACGCCTGCGAATTCTCTGCTCCGATGTGGCGCACTTCACGGTGGAGAAATCCGCGGCACAACTGGGCCTGGGAACTGACTCGGTGATCCGGGTGGCGACAGACTCAGAGTTTCGCATGAAACCCGAGGCGCTGCGATCAGCTCTTGACGAACTTCATCGTCAGGATTTGGTCGCCATGGCAGTGGTAGGTACGGCGGGAACAACCGACTTCGGCTCAATCGACCAGCTGCCCGAACTTGCATCCATGGCGCACACGGCTGGAGCATGGTTTCACGTGGACGCGGCCTACGGTTCAGCGCTGCTGTTTTCACCGAGCCGGCGGAGGTTGCTGGCGGGGATCGAACTGGCAGACTCGGTCAGCATGGATTTTCACAAGCTTTTCTGGCAACCGATTAGTTGCGCGGCTTTCCTTGTGCGGGATGCGCGGAACTTCCGGTCGATCGAACTGCACGCGGATTACCTCAACCCGGAGCTGCACGAGGAGCTTGGCATCCCCAACCTGGTAACGCGTTCCTTGGCCACCACGCGGCGCTTCGACGCGTTGAAACTCTGGGTATCGTTTCAAAGCTTGGGGAGGAAGCGATTTGGTGAAATGATCGACGCCACCATCGAACTGGCTTCGCATGCGGCGGAGTTCATTGGGAAGAACCCTCAGTTCGAACTGGTTCACCGGCCCATGCTGAGCTGCGTCGTTTTCCGCTACCGGCCTGCGAATCCGGCCATCGACTGGAATTCCTTCAACGCCACGCTTCGGCAGACCCTGTTTGAACGCGGAGTCGCGGTAGTTGGCCACACCATCGTTCGCGGCCGGCAGTGCCTCAAGCTGACCTGCATGAATCCTTCGGTCTCGAAAGAACAGATTGAGGCCCTGTTGCAGCTTGTGCTGGAGCACGGACATCGGTTGGAACAGGAGAAAGCAATCAGGTAAGGCTTTTGCCGGTACCGCATATTTCTTAACCGCAAAGGCCGCTAAGGAAGCCGCGAAGAGCGCAAAGGAGTGCAGGTTCTGTGATTGTGGAACCGTGGAGCAGCGCGCAACGGGTTTAGGCGGCCTTCCGTGTGGGATACATCCTGTCAAACGCCAGCCACATCAGCGCAATGATTACCAGCACCAGCGCACTTCCTTCCGGGCCGACCGAGCCACCGGTCAGCCAGCGCGATCCGTGAAACGATGAATTCAGAAGATGGCCCGGCACCATGGCGCCGCTATCGGGAACAGAGTAAAAGTAACTCTCTCCCCAGTCCCACGAGGCATGAAAGCCCACCGCGAACCACAGTGTGCCGGTGCGGCGCAGGGTCAAACACAAAAACAGGCCGATCAAGGCAGCGGCTAAAATGCCCAGCCAAGCCTCTCCCGAGTTGCCGAGGTGCGCCGCGCCAAACAAAGCCGAAAGCAAAATCGCGGCTGGCCAAAACCCGATTCCTTGCGTCAAGGTGAACTGCGCGTAGCCGCGCATCGCGGACTCCTCGAAAAAGCCAACGGTCAAGAACAACAGTCCATAAAATGCCGCAAACCTCAGAATGCGTACGCCGTGAACCGCCAGCCCCCCGAAATAAAACACGCCTCCGGCACGCATCACCAGCATCATCATCGTCAGCCACAAAAATCCCCACAGCGCGCCGACCCAAAAATTCTTGCCGAAGGCGGCTCTTGCCGGCAGGCCATAATTTCCCCAAGGCCGCTTCTCGATGCGCGCCATCAGCAGCGACGCCGCCGTAACCGCCAGAAAGAGCGCCAGTTCACTGAGCCAGCCTTGCCAAAGTCTGCCCGCTCCCTGCGGATGCCAGCGCAGGGTGGCGGCGACGAGAGCAACACCGATCGCCGTTGCCATGAGCACGAATAGCAGGACTCGCCAGCCGCTGCGCAGACCTGCCGGTCCGACAAATACCTTGTGGACAGGGTGCTGCGCAGCCGAAAAGAATTCGGGACCGGGCTGCGACCTTGTCGTTACCTGCTCTCGGTATTCAGCTTGCCCCGGCTTTTCCGATGAATCGTTCATACGCCCTTTGCGGAAGTCTGCGAACATGGTAAAACACTCAGCTTACCCTTATGGGCGCATTTTTCACGCGTGAACGTTTCGGGAAACCGCAGTTTCTGGCCGCGGGACTACTTGTGGTCTTCTTGGCGCAGTGTGCATGGCTGGTGGTACGAGGCACCTCCCCGTCGGAGGTCGATACTTCCGAACTGTTTCGTGCCCAGGAGGGACTGCGCCAGTGGAGCAGCGAATCGATTGCGGGAACGCCTTCCGACGGAAGACTTGAGGCAGGCATTGCGGTGCCCGTTGAGATTGAGAACAATGACGGCTACGATCCGGATCATTCTCCGCTGTGGTACTTGCTGGCTTCGGTTCCTCTCACTGGGCCCGGATGGTGGCAAACCAGGGTCCTACCTTACTGGGGATGGTTGCTGCGAATTCCGAACATCTGCTTTGGTTTGCTGCTGGGGGCTTCCCTCTGGTACGTTTCGCACCGCCTTTATGGATATGCGGGCGGCTACATCGCGCTGACGCTCTACTGTTTTTCCCCGGTCGTGCTGGGTAACAGCGTGCTCTGGGCGTCGCAGCCGGAAATGGGTGCGGCTTGGGGAACGTTTGGGGCGGTGTTCACGGCGATTGCGGTCGCCCACACACTGTACGCTCCGCGCGAAGTGGTGCTGTGGAACGGGCGCCGGATTCTGTTGCTGGGTCTGGCGCTCTCGCTGGCGGTGGGATGCCAATTTTCGCTGATCGTCCTGGTGCCCCTGACGCTGGTTTTGATGCTGTATGTGGCCCCCACCCGGCGTCTGGCCGCGCTCACGATCTGGGTAGCGGCGTGCGGCGTAGCCGTGCTCCTGCTCTTAGGCGCCTACGCTTATTCCTTTGGAGTTGCTTGGCAAGGCTTGCGCCACGCCGGCTTCTTCGGAACTGGTTGGCAATCCTTCGCTATGCCGCGGGCCTACCTTGGAGTTCTGGCGGTGCTTGTAAAAAGCGGGCCCGCGGTTCCCATAGCGCTGGCCACCGCGCTGGTGGTTTACCTTTCATGGCGGCGGTCGCGATACTTCGGCAACACAGCGCCGCTGCTGATGGGGCTTCTGTTCGCCGCTCTGGCTATGGCATCGCCTCACTACCCCGGCTTGGGCTTCCAACTTATGGCACTTCCGTTTTTTTTCATATTCATTGCAGGTGTGGCTGCTGATCTGCTACAGACCCCACAGAGTTCCATCGTCGGAGCATGCGTGTGGGGACTGTTGGGGGCCGACGCGATCTGGAACCTGCTGCAGTTGGCGCGCGTGGGCAGAGGCTGAGAAGTGGCGACTCGTTAGGACTTACGAGGCGTGTTTTCAGTCCTTTAGGCCGTCCCTCGTCGTTGTGGGAAAACCAAGTTCTGCCACGGATTTGACGGATCAACGCAGATCAGAAAGCGAGAAAGAAAGCGATCCGCGAGGATGGGCGCAAATCCGTGGCCCGGTCCGGCTAACTTTCAGCTTTTCTCCGCAACTTTTCCGCTCTTTCGCGGTTCTAAATAAGTTAAGTAGGGTTAGCTGTCTCCAGGGGGGCGCCATGATCCGAAAACTGGAGTATGATATGCGCATGAAACGGCTGAATCGGGCTTTGGCGGCTGGTTTTGCGGTTCCGTTGTCGGCTTTCTTATTGCTCTCCACCGCCGCTGCGCAGATCAACGGCGCGCCGCCTTCGGTCACCTCCATCGGATTTGGCGGCAACCCCGGAAGCATTCACGGCACGGCCCCATCGGTTACATCGCTCGGACCGCGCGGCTATACCCCAGGCTACAGCCCGTTCCCGCAGGGCGGCAGCCTGTTCGGCGTGAATTCAGGCCACAACATCAATGGCCACCACCATTCGCATGGCGGCTACTATCCTGGGGGCTACTACTACGCAGTTCCTTACTATGGCTACTATGACGACGGGGGGTACGACGACGCTCCTCCCGCGGACCAATACAGCGGTGGCCCCACGGTTTTTGACCGCGGCGGTTCCGGACAGGCCGCACCCGCATCTGCGCCTTCCGTGGAGAGCGGCGCTCTTGTCGATCAGCCGAGCGAAGCTGCGGCTGCGCCCTCCGCCGAGCCTGCACAGCCTGAGACTGTGCTGGTTTTCAAAGACGGTCACCAACTCGAAGTGGAGAACTACGCAATTGTCGGTAGCACGTTGTACGATCTGACCGAAGGCCGCAAGCACAAAATTGCTCTGGACGATCTGGACCTGACCGCGACCGCCAAGCAGAACGAGAATCGCGGCGTGGATTTCCAGATTCCCGCAACATCGGCGGCGAACTAGAGAAATCGCGACTGCCAACTTGAGAACAGGCGGGCTCTGCAGGCTAAACTCTGGCTGCCATGGCGCCGACCAGTGACTCGAAGACCTTCAAGCCGTCGGTGCCGCCCAATTCAGGCTCGCTGGAGCGCTCGGGATGCGGCATCATGCCCAGCACATTACGTCCGGGGCTGCAGATGCCGGCAATATTGTCGAGCGAGCCGTTAGGGTTGGCATCGGCTGTGATCTGGCCCTCTGGGGTCGTATAGCGAAAGACGATGCGCCGGTCGCGCTGCAGCTCAGCCAAGGTGGAATCATCGCAGAAGTAGTTACCTTCCATGTGCCCGATGGGGATGGTCAGCACCTCGCCTTCGCGGCAAGCGTTGGTGAACGGTGTGTCGGTAGTCTCCACGCGGACCTGCACCGGCTTGCACACGTATTTCAGACCCACATTGCGCATGAGCGCGCCGGGAAGCAGTCCAGCCTCGCACAAAATCTGGAAGCCGTTGCAGATGCCCAGCACCAGGCCGCCGCTCTCGGCGAACTTCTTCACCGACTCCATAACCGGCGAGAAGCGGGCAATGGCGCCGGTACGCAAGTAGTCGCCGTAGGCAAAACCGCCGGGCACAATGATGGCGTCACAATTCTCGAGATCGTGGGAGTCGTGCCAGAGGAAAGTGACCGGGTGTTTGGCCACCTGCTCGATCGTCCAGTAAGCATCGTGATCACAATTGGAGCCGGGAAAGATGATGACGCCAAATTTCATCTGTTTTTCCTATGTCCGAGGAGCTATGGTTGGAGTCTAACATGAAAGAAAAGCTCAAACCCAGAACGTGAGTTTCCGCGAACATCTTCGTCTGACCACAGGTGCGCTGAAGAACTGGTTCCTCGCCCAAGTACAGGACTCGCTGGCGGTAGGACTGCTTTGGCTGGCGGGCCTGATGCTGCTGCAAGTGCCGTGGGCGCCGTTGTGGGCGTTCGTAGCTGCGGTGACGCAATTCGTGCCGCACTTGGGCTCGGTCCTGGGGCTGATCGGACCGGCGCTGGCTGCCGAATGGCATTGGGGCGACTGGCGGCATCCACTCTACGTGTTGATTCTGTATGCCATAATCGCCCTGCTGGACGGATTCCTGCTGCAGCCTTACATCATGAAGCGCACGGCGAAGGTTCCCATGTGGGCGTCGATTTTCGCGCCGATTGTACTGGGGATCATGATTCCGTTCTGGGGGCTATTGCTGGCGCCGCCGTTGCTAGCGGTTGTGTACGCATATCAGGCCAGGCACAAAGGACGACAGGGAAGCCACTGTGCCGTGCTATAATCTACGTTCGCCTGAGTTTGTGCGAGGCAATCACGTGATCTCCCCTACGGGCGAATCCCGCGATCTGAGCGCCGTCAGAGTTCATTAAAGACGAGGTGTCCCTATGTCCGGCCATTCAAAGTGGGCCACAATTAAGCACAAGAAAGGCGCGCTGGACGCCAAGCGCGGCAAGATATTTACCCGCCTGATTAAGGAAATCGGCATTGCTGCCAAGAATGGCGGCGGCGATCCGGATACCAACCCGCGGTTGCGGACCGCCATCCTTGCGGCCAAGGCCGAGAACATGCCCGCCGACAACATTAAACGGGCCATCCAGCGCGGTACCGGCGAATTGCCCGGCGCTACCTACGAAGAGTTCTCTCTAGAGGGCTACGGGCCCGGCGGCGTGGCGATTCTGCTTGACATCAATACCGACAATCGCAACCGCACGGTCAGCGAAATTCGCCACGTCTTTCAGAAGAATGGCGGGAACATGGCCGAAGCGGGCGCGGTCTCCTGGATGTTCCATAAGAAAGGCGACATCGTGGTTCCCAAGTCCGCCGCCAAAGAAGATGACCTGATGGCGATTGTGCTGGATGCTGGCGCCGAAGACTTACGCGATGACGGCGACAACTGGGAAGTGCTCTGCGATCCGTCGGCGTATGAAGCGGTGCTGGAGGCGGTGAAGAAGGCTGGCATTCAAACGGTGTCTTCCAGCGTGACCATGATTCCGCAAAACTACATCAAACTGGAAGGCCAGGCGGCCAACACCATGATCCGGCTGATGGAAGCCATGGAAGAGCACGACGACGTGCAGAACGTGCACGCCAACTTCGACATCGATCAGAAGCTGCTGGAGGAAGTGGCGGGATAGAGCTTCGCTACGGATTTCGCTTGCGACCCGGCGTATCGACGCCGGGTTTGTTATTTGTGCTCGGTGACGCGCTCTCCCGGCGGAAAACTGGGCTTTGACTCCACCGCATCCCGCCGCTATACTTTTCTGCGCTATGACAAATATTGATCACTACAAACCGGGATCATTCTGCTGGGTGGAACTTGGCACCACCGACCAGAACGCCGCCAAGAAATTCTACGGCCCGCTGTTTGGCTGGGAAGCCAACGACATGCCCATGGGACCAAACGGTTTCTATACCTTCTTCAAGCTGCATGGCCGCGACGCTGGAGCGGGATACACGCTGATGAAAGAGCAGTTGGAGCACCATGTTCCGCCACATTGGATGATCTATATGGCGGTCGAAAACGCCGACGCGTCGGCTGAGCGCGTCAAGCAGGCGGGCGGCACCGTGCAAAAAGGCCCGTTTGATGTTTTTGACGTTGGGCGGATGGCGGTGTGTCATGATCCGACCGGAGCTTATTTCTGTTTGTGGCAGGGCAAGGGCAAAGCCAACGGAATCGCTGGTGTGGACGGCAGTTTCTGCTGGGCCGATCTGAACACGCCTGACCCGGCCCGCGCCAGCAAGTTCTACAATCAGGTGTTTGGCTGGCAGATCATCGAAGACAAGGACGACAACCCGCCGTCTGGATATTTGCACATCAAGAACGGGGAAGACCACATTGGCGGTATTCCGCCGGTCCGGCCCAACAATCCCCGGATGCCGGCGCACTGGCTTTCCTATTTCCTGACCTCCGACTGCAAGGGCCTCACGGCCAAGGCCAAGCAACTCGGCGCAAAGGCATTCCTTGAGCCGATGCTGATGGAGAACGTAGGCACGATCGCTATCTTTGCCGACCCGCAGGGAGCGGCGTTCGCACTGTATCAGTCGATCAGGAAGTAGGAATGGTCGCATAAGGGCAGGTGTCCCTCACCTGCCCCGGGCGATGCTGCGCAGTTTGCCGCTGCTTAGAGTAAAATTGCAAGTTCGCATAATCAGCGGCACTTCTTAAGATTGTCATCCTGAGCAGCGATGACAACTCATGCATGAGGAGGCAGGTCGATGCAGGGCAACGAGAAAGTAATTGCAGAATTGAATTCCGCGCTCCAATCAGAATTGACGGCTATCGTACAGTACATGGTGCAATCGGAACTTTGCCAGAATTGGGGATACAAGCGCCTGGGAGATTATCTGAAGCGGCGGGCGCTCGACGAGATGCACCACGCCGAAGGCCTGATTGAGCGCATTGTTTTCTTTGACTCCGTCCCCGAAGTGAAGGTTTCTATCTCTCCGCTGATCGGCAACAACGTGAAGACGCAGTTGACAGCCGATCTCAAGGACGAACATGATGCCGTGCATCAGTACAACGGGTCCATTAAGGTCTGCGCTGCGGCGGCGGACAACGGCACGCGCGAGCTGTTTGAAAGCATGGTGAAAGATGAGGAAGGCCATGCGGATTTCCTGGAATCGCAGCTCCATGCTATCGAGGAGATAGGCATCGCCGAGTACCTGTCGCAGCAATTGCACGGGGAGAAATAGGTTTTAGACGAGTCTGGTCCCACCCTAAGGTTGCAAAAAGCGCGACGTTAGGATGGGTGCCCGCTTCTCGACGGCGTCTATTGTCGCTCTCCTCTGGCTGATACAATCCACCGTGGCGCTGTTGCCATGCCGTTCACCCGCACCATCTTCCACGTCGATATGGACGCATTCTTCGTGTCCGTGGAGGAGTTGTTTGATCCGGCGCTGAAGGGCAAACCGGTGGTGGTGGGCGGGCAGAGGAGCGAACGAGGGGTGGTCTCGGCGGCGTCGTATGAGGCGCGCAAGTTTGGAGTGCATTCGGCGATGCCGCTGCGCACGGCGGCGAAGGTCTGTCCGCAGGCCATCTTTGTGGATGGGCATCCCGGCCGGTATCGGGAGGCCTCGGAAAAGGTTCACGCCGTCCTGACGAGCTTTTCACCGCTGGTTGAGATGGCTTCGATTGACGAAGCCTATCTCGACATGACCGGCACGGAGCGCCTGCACGGCCCGCCGCTGCGGGCGGCGCATGAGTTGCATCGGCGAGTCAAGGCGGAGACGCAGCTCAATTGTTCCATAGGGATTGGCACGTCGCGCCTGGTGGCAAAGGTGGCCTCGGCCAAGGCCAAGCCGCACGGGATTCTGTGGGTAGTCCCGGGCCATGAAGCCAGGCTGCTGGCCCCGCTCGATGTCCGCGACATTCCCGGGGTCGGCAAGGTGACCGAGCAACGGCTGCATGAGCTGGGAATCGACCGGGTCGGCGATCTGGCCCGTTTCGAAGAGTCTTTCCTGCGGGAACACTTTGGCAAGTGGGGGCTTGCGCTGGCTGGCAAGGCCCGCGGCGAGGATGCAGGGGGATGGTTCGACAGTGAAGTCGGGGCTGACAGCGATCCGAAATCCATCAGCCACGAACACACCTACAACGAAGATACGGCCGACCCAGAGCGGTTGGAGTCCACGCTGATGCGGCTTTCGGAAATGGTGGGACGCCGGTTGCGCGAGCATGGCTTGTACGCGCGCACAATTCAGCTCAAACTGCGTTACAAGAATTTCACCACCATCACGCGCGCTCACACGCTGCCGGCGGTCACCCAACTGGACACCGAGATCTTCGAACAGGTGCGGGCTCTGTTTTACAGGAACTGGCGCAAGGGATCGGCGGTGCGATTGCTGGGAGTACACGCGTCCTCATTCGAGCCGCAGGCAGAGCAAGGCGACTTGATTGAAGGAGCGCGGCGGCAGCGCTGGCAGCAGGCTTTGTCCGCTGCAGACCGGCTACGGGATAAGTTTGGCGACTCAAGTGTGACTTTGGCGACGGGATTGAAAGGCGGCTTCCGCGAACGCACGCATGAGAATCCGGCGGGGTTGCCGGGAAAGGCAAAGAAGCGAGGCTAGGATTGCGCTTGATTTGCGTGCTATCGTAATCACGATTATTGGTTTCATCATGGTCTTCCGTCGCAGCCGTCTGTGGTTTCTGATATTCGCTGCTACCGCTGTTTATGCCTCGGATCCGGCTGAGGCTAAGTGGTCCGTCGAGGCTACCGCTCTGCCGCAGTTTTGGAATTCGGACACGAAACCGGTCGCTCTGGCTGCCCCTAACGGGAAGTTGGTGTTGCGGGTCGTAGGTAAGAAGACCGGGCGCAGGTATCCGGAGGACGAAGTTGTGCCGGACTATTTTCTTGAGCGAGACTCTCATCGGCTAGGACCGGCAATTAAGCTTTACAACTCACCACGCGCACTGTGGTCTCCGAACTCCGATTTGCTGGCGGTTACGTCAAGCAAGGGAGGCTTGGTCGGGAACTGGACGGTAAGCGTCTACGGCGTGGATGCAAACAGAGTTGTGGAATACAACGTGATGAAGCAAGTGCAAGCCGACCTTGCCCATACCTTTCCCGGAGGAGTTGATTCGGGGGCTCATCTCTCGTTCTCACAGGCTGAAAAGGAACGCTTTGCACGAGACACAAGCTGGGTCAATGTCTTTGCTGTTCACTGGCTGAGCGGCCCGGGGCGACTATTGGTGCTTGCGGGCGTACCGCCGAGCAGCGGGTACGGAGCCAACATGGGCAAACGGAAGGGGTACATCGTCGACCCCCGTTCGGGGGAGATCCAACGTGAGTATACGGAGTATGAGTTCCGCAGGGCCTGGCCACAGTACATCGAGAGGGATTAGCCCAAAGGGGCAAGGCCAGGGTTGCGGTCCCGGTGCGCCTCTATGACAGTTCACAAGACTGTAATTGGAAGGACACGTTGTTACCGCGTGCTCGATCCCTGCTGTTCGCGCTGTGCCGTATCGGCAGGTGGCGCGGCGGAGGCCTTTTCTGTGGCTGGGGCCTCGACGGCATTCATGCGGGTGAGGTGCGGGAAGAAAGGTGTGACTTCGAGCGGCATCTTATCGCGGGCGGTCACGATGGCCACCGGCGCAGACTTGCTCAACTCGAGTTTGTCATCCCAGGCATTGAGCTTGATGCGTCCGCCAATGGGCAGGGCGGCAATCTGTTCGAGTTTCTTGACGTCGAGGGCAGGGCCGGAGCTGGCTAGAGCGGCCAAGCGAATCAAGCGTCCTTTGTCATCGGTAAAGCCGTTGCCCAGATGAGTGGTCAGCAAGGCTTGCAGTCGGGGGGCGCGGGTGGAGAGCTGCTTGAAGAAAAGGGAAGCGGTATCGAGTTTCTGTGCGTATGGGGAGTTTTTCAGCAATTCCATCGCTTTGGCGTCGGCGGCTGTTTCCTCGGCGGGGCTGTGGCGGAAGCCGAGGTTCGCGTAGGTTCTGTCATCGGAGAAAAGCATGCGGTCGTTAAAGGCAAATCTGCTGCCCAGGTTATGGCCGAGAGCAATATGTGCCAGTTCATGAGCGAGAACGGCAGCCAGGCTCGATTCATCCGGAAGAACGTCGATCAGGCCACGACTCACCACGATAGTGTTGCCCACACTGAAAGTTTCCAGCGGAGTGGTCAGCATGACGCGGGTGTGAACCGGGCGGGCCAGCACGAGGTTATTGGTGACGATCAGGTTGTTGACTACCGTATCCAGCACTTTGTCCACGTCGCCTGCCGGTGCGAGTAGGCCGGCCTGCTCCAGGCGTACCACCACGTTCTCTTCCGCCTGTTGCTGCCACTGGCGTTGTGCTTCCAGCGGAGAAGCGTCGGCAGCAATTGGGCTTTCGTCCTTGACGGCGTCCACCTTCACGTCGGTAAGTTCATCTTCCTTCTTGGTTTGGTTAAGGCTATAGCCCCAAACGCGGCTTTGGGCTTTAAAGGCGATCTTGTTCCTGTGCCCGTAGCTAAAGTCGCCTTCTTCGCTGTATATGTAAGCAGGCAGCCAATAACCGGGCACCAGGTTCAGCCGCCAGCTATCCATGTGGAAGAAGTAAGCATTCTTGGGACGAGGCGCGTAGGTGCCGTTGAGGCGCACGATGTTGTAATCCTGATCTTCCACCCAGATGCGGCCGACGAAGCGGCCTTTGCCGGCGTCTTTCTTGGGCGTTACGTCAAACACCAGGCAACGCACATCGCCAATAAACTCGCGGTGGCTGTACTTAAAGTCGTAATGAATCCTGCCGAAGTCGTCGCGGTCTGCGAAAATCATCCAGGAAAAGCCCATCGGCTGGTACTCGGAACGGAACAGCTTGGTAAGGCCGCCGAGCAGATTTTTTTCGAAGTTGTCGTCTTTGGCGAGATAGTCGTGACGGTCCACTGAGGCCAGATCGATGCGCCCGAGAAAATAGTGGTCTTCCTTGGGCACGGCGCCCAGGTCAGGATCGGGCTTAAGGTTCTGCAGATAGGTCTCTACCAGTGGCGTCCGGGCCTTAAGAAAATTCATCAATGCATGTTCCCGCTGGATGGCGCGGTCCACCACCTGGTCCACGGTCGTGGGCGGAGGCTGAACGGCCTGCGTCGCGGTCGGTTGCGGGGAAGCATGAGCGCCTGCTTGACCAGTCGTCGATGGGTTGGTGTGCGCGGACGGCGATCCGTCCGTCGGCTGCTGCGCAAAGGCGCTGAACGACAGCAGCAGGAATCCGGTGAGCGTCGATTTCCAGATGGCCATAGAACCAAGTTCCCCTCAGTGTGCTTTTCTCAATACGCCAACTGGAACATCACATGCACGATGGCGGTGGAATCCACCGGCGAACCATTCTGCATGGCAGGCTTGAACTGCATTTTGCTGGCGGCTGCTATCGCGGCTTCGTCCAGCCCGTGTCCCAGCCCCTGCGCTACACGAATCACGTGCAGTTGTCCATTGGCGCCAAACAAGACTTCGAGCAAAACTTCTCCTTCGATCTTCAGGGCGCGTGCTTCCTCGCTGTAAACCGGGCGTGGCTTGGCGGTGATCTCAACCGGAGCGGTCGCTGGTCCGCGGGTGGCTTGCCGCGGCGCAACCGGGCGGGCGACTTCCTGAGAACCGAATCCTGACTGGGCGACGGCACGAACGGGTTTTGGCTCTACGCCTTGGGCGATGCCGCTTCCGAACCCCGCGCTGGCGATCGTGCCCGCCACGCCGTGCGCTCCGCCGGTTCCGTTGCCCCTGCCCGGACCCGGGGGCAAATCGAAGGATCCAAGCTGGGCGGCAACCAAATGCGCGCCAGGCTTGCCTTCACCTTTCAGGCCATTGGGATCGCCGAATCCTCCGGTCTGCACCTGGTTAATGGGAGCGGCCACCGTGGCCGGCGCCGAACTGCCAAACGTGCCCGTGTAAACGGCTTGGACGGGCAGATTCTTGACCTGAGGCAGTGCTGGCGGCGTGAGCTTAGCCTCCAGTTTTGGAGGTGCTACATCTGGCTCCTTCGGTTTCGGGGTTATGTCCTTAGGCACGAACAACTTGGCGTCAGGGAAGGTCGCTACGGGAGGGGGGCTGACCAGTTTCGGACGTACTGGCGCTGACTCAGCCGCTGGCTTGGGCTGCGAGTCAGGCGAAGGAATCAGTTCGGTGACTGTAAACCTTTGGCGGAGTTGGATTTGATCGGGAAACAAGAGTCCCGTGCTCAACAGCAGCAACACGAACAGGGCCTCGACGCAGCAACTGGCGGCCACAGCGCGCCAGTCCGCTCGCCGCTCCGGCAACAAACCAAGCTGAAAGTGGTCAGGCATAGAGTCGTGTTGGCCTCCCAGGGGATCGGGGCAGGGCCAGTTAACCGCGGGGAAGCTATAAGCTAAGGCAGAACAGCCGGATGGTAAACGTGTCCGTCGGCGGTGCACTTCGGTAACGAGCGAAGGGCAACAATGGTAACCGGATTAGAACGGGATTTCTGAAAATCAAACGCTCAACTCTGCCTGCGGCGGGCGAAAGCGTAGAAAACCGGGATTCCGGCCAGAATCACCAGCACGCCGACGAGCGAGTACGGCAGGTTATCGGTGAAGGTGTAGTAAAGCAGCATTGCCGAAGCGGCCACGAATAGCGCCGGAACCAAGGGATAACCCCACACCCGATAGGGACGAACAGCTTCAGGCTGCTTTCTGCGCAAAACAAATACAGTGCTGGCGGCGATCATGTAAAACAGCCATTCCGCGAAGATGGCCAGCGAAAAAAACTGCCGGAAGCTGCCGCCCAGCAGCAGCAGAATTACGGAAAGAACGGCTTGTGCCGCGATGGCAACCGAGGGAGTGTGAAAGCGGGGGTGCACTGCGGCAAGGGCAGAAAAAAAGTAGCGGTCGCGGGCCACTGCAAACGGCACCCGCGCTCCGCTCATGATGGTGCCGTTCAGCGTGACCAGCATGCTGAGCGCCATGGCCGCCGAAACGACGATGGCTCCGCCAGTGCCGCGGACGAGGCCGATGGCGTCCGAGGCGGGGTGCAGCGATCTGGCAATTACGCTCGCGGGCAACACGAACTGGACTGCGGCGTTCAGCAGCATATATAGCGCGGCAACTAGCGCGACTCCGAGGATGAGAGCAATCGGGATGCTGCGTTCGGGGCGCCGAATCTCCTCTGAAACCATGGTGAGGTCATTCCAACCGTCGTATGCCCACAAAGCTGCCACCAGCGCGGCTACGAATCCGGCAATGCCTCCGTGCGCGCCGGCGTAGGGAGCTGTGAAATGGCTCCAGGTCCCAGCGCTGTAGCTGAAACCAATCCAAACAATGGCCAGAATAATCCCGACCTTCAGCAGGGTGAAGAGAAGCTGGAACTCACCAGCCTTCTTGACACCGATGTAATTCAGGAATGAGATCAGCAGCGTGGCCGCAATCGCGACGAATTGACCGCAGGTAACGGAAATCGGCCAGGCAACGAACTGCAGAGAGAGAAAAGACAATTTGGGGAAGGTCTCAAGGATTCGGACCAAGCCAGTTGTGACGGTAGCGATGGAAGCCGGTTTGGCGATCAAGAACCAAGTCCAGGCGTATAGGAATCCGGGCAGCGGACCGTAGGCATCGCGAATATAAACGTACTCGCCGCCGGCCTGCGGCTTCATTGCGCCCAGCTCGGCGTAAGTGAGGGCGCCAAAGAACGACAGGGCGCCCCCGATGATCCATGCCAGGTAGACGAGCTTGGCGGAGCCGACGGCCTGCATCATTTCGGCGGGAACGAGAAAAATGCCGCTGCCGATGATTGTGCCCACCACGATAGCGCAGGCATGACCGACACCGAGGTCGCGGGCCAGGCTGGGTCTGGGGGCGGGTTTCTGGCTGTTGGTCGTCAAGTGTCGCGTGCAAGTATACGCGAAGCGGGAGTGAAAAAGCTGTTGAGAAAGTGGGGACCCCAAGATCGGCGGAGCGTTGCGCGGAGTAGCATCATCACAGCAGCGCGTACCAAGCAGCGAGTGCTGGAAGCCCTCAATGACTAACACGCATCTATATGTTTCTTTACGGTTCCTGCTTATATGATTCCTGTTTGAAGCCATGATCAGAGCGCTAGCTGAAGTGTTCTGATTCAGTCAATACAAAGGAGATTGACAATGTTTTCGTCTCAATCGAAGCATTCGGTGCGGGCGGTTGCGGTTTTGACCATCATTTTTGCTTTGACGATGCCAAGCTGGGCGCAGGATTCGTTGCCAGCCCAGACGTCGTTGCCGCAGGCACCGTCGCCGGTTCCCGTAACGACGCTATCGCAGCAATATTCTCAACCGGATTACTCAAAAGCCCGGGCACAGTTTCCGAACGTGATCGCGCCTTACAAGCCACAGGCCGTGCCGGCCCCCAATCTGTCCAACACGTCCCGCATCGATTCCCTGTTGCATGACGGAAAGATTTATCTCTCGATCAACGACGCCGTGGCGCTGGCGCTGGAAAATAATCTCGATATCGTGCTGGCGCGCTATAACCTGAACATCGCCGACACCGACATTCTGCGCGCCAAGGCCGGTTCGACCATTCTGGGCGTAAATACCGGGATCGTGCAGAACACACCCGGCGGTGGAGTGGGCGGTTTGAGCGGAACGGTGGGATCGGGCACGGGCGGCACCAGCATCGCGGCGGGGGGGGCCGGAACTGGCACCAACGGTTTGGTCAATTCTACGTTGGGTATTGGGGTGCCAATCACCAGCTTTGATCCCATGCTGACTGGCACGCTCCAATTGGACCGGAATTTTGTGGAATCGACCAGCGTGTTCACTCCGATTCCGGTCACCAATACCAACACCAATACGGCTAACCTCTCCTACATGCAGGGCTTTCACTGGGGAACGAATCTTTCGGTGGGGTTCAACAACACGCACGTGACGACCAACAGTCCTACCAGCACGTATACTCCTGCCCTAGCATCAAGTTTTCAGGCTCGCGTGACGCAAAACCTACTGCAAGGTTTTGGCTTTCTGCCTAACACGCGCTTTCTCCGCATCGCCAAGAATAACCGCGAAATCTCCGATGTTGCTTTCCGTTTGCAGGTCATTACCACGGTGGATCAGATCGAGAATCTTTACTGGAACCTGGTTTATGCCTACGAGAACGTGAGAGTGCAGCAGGAGGCGCTGGCCTTCGCGCAAAGCACGCTGGAGGATAACAAGAAGCAGGTGGAAGTGGGGACCTTGCCCCCGATTCAGGTGGTGAGCGCGCAAAGTACGGTGGCCACCGACCAGCAGAACCTGATTCTGGCGAAGACCAACCTGGAACTGCAAGAGCTGCTGATGAAAAATGCGCTCAGCCGTAACCTCGAAGATCCTGTTCTGGGCGAAGCGGAAGTGATTCCGACATCAAGCATGTCTTTCCCAGAGAAAGAGCCGGTTGTGCCGGTCCAGGAGTTGATCCAGGACGCGCTGGCGCATCGCGCCGAATTGGCGGAGTCGCGAATCGACCTGAACAGCCGGGAGCTTAGTAACAAGGCGGTGCGCAATGCGCTGCTGCCCACGCTGGGGTTGTTCGCCTACTACGGAGGTTCGGGAATCGGAGGCGACATCAATCCGGGAGTCCCCGACTGTTCCTCCACCACTTCCAGCCTTTGCTTCAGTCCCAGCAAGGCCGCGCCTCCCTTCCGCCACGGCGGGCCGGTCGGCTATGGCTCTACGCTGGAACAGATGGTGACTTCTGTCGCTCCCGACAAAGGCGTAGGCGTGACCCTGAATATCCCGATTCTCAATCGCACGGGCCAAGCGAACCAGGTGCGCGCCGAGCTGGAATTTCGCCAAGCGCAGGTTCGGCTGCAACAGCTTGAGAATCAGGTTCGGATCGAGGTGCGGAATGCGCAGTTTGATGTCCAGCAGAGCCGAGGTGGCGTCGAAGCGGCACAAGCGGCGGCGGAATTTGCCCGGCAAACTCTCGATGCCGAACAGAAAAAGCTGGCGGCCGGGGTTTCCAACCCTACAGCCGTTTTGCAGGATCAAGCTTCGCTGACCGCAGTCGAGTCCAACCTGGTTTCGGCCAAGGCATCGTATGAAAAGGCGGAGGTCGAACTGGAGCGGGCAACCGGACTGTTGCTGGAACATGCCGGAATTGTGATGGCGGATGCGGAAGCTGGACAAGTTACGCACATGCCTGATGTACCGATGGTGGCGCCGCGCAAGGATGTTCAACCGGTGATGCAGCCTTCGCAGCTGTCGCCGCAGAAAGGGTTGGGATATTAGGGTAATCTCATAAGCCGCACTCCGATCCGGCTTGCCGCCCTATGCGCCCATTCCAGTTCTGGGCCGCCTGGTTTATGCTGGGCGCGTGACGCTTTCGGTTGTTCTTATCACTCAGAACGAAGAGAAGAACTTGCCCGGAACGCTGGAAAGCGTGCTGCCGCTGGTGCGCGACGGCCGGGGAGAGATCATCGTGGTCGATTCGGGCTCGACTGACCGCACGCTGGAGATTGCCCGCTCGTACGGAGCAAAGAACTTCCCCGAGCCGTGGAAGGGATTTGCCGGGCAAAAGAACTCGGCGATGGAAAAAGCATCCTGCGACTGGGTGCTGCAGTTGGATGCGGATGAACCGCTGGAGCCGGAGTTAGCCTCCGAGATCGAGGCGGCCTTGAGCGCGCATTCCAATCTCCAGGGCTTTTGGATTCCCCGCAAGAACTTTTTTCTCGGCCGCTGGATCAAGCACGGTGGCTTCTATCCTGATCCTAAGCTGCGGCTGATTCGTCGCGGAGCGGGGAAGTTTGAAGAACACGGCGCGCATCCCACCATTAAGATCAATGGGCCGACCGGCCATTTGAAACACGCGCTTGTCCACGACGCCTATCCCACGCTGCGCGGTTACATCGATCACATGAACAGCTACTCCTCGATGGGTGCAGCAGTTGCCGTTGAAAAGGGGCGCCGCAGTTTCAGCATTGCCGATATCATGATCCGGCCGTGGCTCACGTTCATCTATAACTACTTTTTTCGTCTCGGGTTCCTTGATGGCCGTGAGGGCCTGCTGCTGCACCTTTACCATGCGGTGTATGTCTCGTGGAAATATGCCAAGGCGTGGGAGTTGGCGCGCTCCCAGAAATCACGGAACTGCTAACCAATTCCGTCTGCCTCGTCCAATCAACAGGAGGCTCCTTATGCGGAAAGTTTTATTCGTTCTTATCGTTGTAGCGGGTCTTGTCTTGCAGCTTGCGGCGGCCTCGCAAGACGCAAGCGGTCGCATCAACCTTCTGCTGAACACAGATGAGGCGACGGCGGTTCTCGCGATCCTCGACAAACAGAACGCAAAGCAGGCTGTAAGTGATTCCGATTGGCGACGTCTTTTCTTGACCGAACCGTATATTCGTTTGAAAAAGCGCGAAGCCAGCATGCATCGCGATTTCACTGACGACGATTTCAAGAAATTCGTGCTTTCGCCGGAATTGTCCGCAAAAAGAGACGCGCTGCGACATACTCTCGACGAATGGCAGAAGGCGGACCTTCAGGCGTCCGCCCGTCGCGTATTAACCTACTTGCCGGACCAAGCAACCATTCGCGCCAAGGTCTATCCCGTGATCAAGCCCGGCAAGAACAGTTTCGTATTCGAGACGCAAACCGACCCGGCGATATTCCTATACCTTGATCCAGCGGAATCGGGCGCCAAGTTCGAGAATACTGTGGCCCATGAACTTCATCACATCGGCTTCGCCAGTGTGGCATCGCTGAGCGAAAACAAGTTGAAAGACTTGCAGCCGAACGTCAGGCCTGCGGTCGATTGGATGGGCGCATTTGGCGAAGGTTTCGCGATGCTGGCTGCCGCCGGTGGCCCGGACGTCCATCCACACGCGGTCAGTTCTCCCGAAGAGCGTACCCGATGGGATCGCGACATGGCTAACTTCAACCAGGACCTGGCGACATTGCAGCAGTTTTTTCTGGATATCGTGAATCAGAAGCTCAAAACCAAGGATGAAATTGAGGAGAAAGCCTATTCTTTCTTCGGCGTCCAAGGTCCGTGGTACACGGTGGGATACAAGATGGCGGTGATTGTCGAGAAGCGGTATGGCCGCGCGACTCTGATCGATTGCATGATCGATCCACGCGAGTTGTTGGCTCGCTACAATTCCGCGGCCGCTGAGCTCAATCACAGTCAGACGGAACAGCTAGCGCTCTGGTCGCCGGAACTACTGGCCAAAATCGGCGCGTCCAAGTGACTGCCAAGCCGTAGGAGGTAACGCGAGAGATTGCTAGTAACGTCTCTACGGCATCGAAAGGCGGGTAGAGACGTCGCTTGCTACGTCTCCCGCTTGCTACGTCTGATACTTCCCACGCCTCCTTGCAGGTCCCCCTGACCTCCTCTATCATCAAGAACCAGGTGGGTGATCATGGCAGTCAAGAACATTTCCAAGCCGCAGGTTAGCGAGAATCCAATTTCTGACGTCTTTGAGGGGCGCCATCCGTCCGAAAGCGAGAAGCAGTGGGCCGAGAAGACGCTGGCTCCGACGCTGGAGAAGGCGCCTGAGCGCGCGATCGGCGCGTCGACCGGTGTCAACCGCGACGAAAGCAGCAACGCGCGTTATACAACAATTTCCGGTCTGCCGATTCGCCGTTTGTACACCCAGGCCGATCTTCCCGAAGATTGGGCGTACGACAACTACCTCGGCTATCCCGGCCAACCGCCTTTCACCCGCGGCATTCACGCCACGGGATATCGAGGGAAACTTTTCACCATGCGCCAATTCTCCGGTTTCGCTTCGCCGGAGGAGACCAATCAGCGCTACAAGTACCTGTTGGAGCATGGCGGCGGGGGATTGTCTGTTGCCTTTGACCTCCCGACGCTGATGGGCTACGACTCCGACCATCCGGCGAGCGAAGGTGAGGTCGGCAAGTGCGGCGTGGCTATCGACTCGCTGGAAGACATGGAAATCCTGTTCAGCGGCATCGACCTGGAGAAGACAACGGTCTCGATGACCATCAACTCGCCTGCGTCTGTTTTGTGGGCGATGTATCTTGTGGTGGCTGAAAAGCAAGGCGCCGATTGGGGGAGGATTTCCGGGACGATTCAGAATGACATTCTGAAGGAATACATCGCCCAGAAGGAGTATATCTATCCGCCGGCTCCGTCGATGCGCCTGGTGATCGACACGTTTGAGTTCGGTTCGAAGTTCACACCCCGTTTCAATACGATTTCGATCAGCGGGTATCACATTCGCGAGGCGGGATCGACCGCACTACAGGAATTGGCGTTCACGCTCTTTGACGGCGTGGAGTACGTGGAATGGGCTTGCCAGCGCGGCTTGGACGTGGACGAGTTTGGTCCGCGGCTCAGCTTCTTTTTCAATGCGCACAACGACTTTTTCGAAGAAATCGCTAAGTACCGGGCGGCGCGCAAGATCTGGTACCAGGTCATGAAGGACCGCTTCGGCGCTAAGAACCAACGCACGCAATTACTTCGTTTCCACTCCCAGACGGCCGGCGTGTCGTTGCCTGCGCAACAACCGATGAACAACATCGCTCGCGTAGCCATTCAGGCTTTGGCGGCGGTGCTGGGTGGAACGCAATCGCTGCACTGTGATTCCTACGACGAAGCACTTGCTCTGCCTACGGAAGAAGCGGCGCGCATCGCCCTGCGCACGCAGCAGCTCATCGCCTACGAATCGGGCGTAGTGCAGACAGTCGATCCGCTGGGCGGATCGTATTTCCTGGAACGGTTGACGCTCGACATGGAAAAAGGGGCTTTCGATTACTTCAGCAAACTCGACGCCATGGGCGGCATGGTCAAGGCCATCGAGCGGGGATACCCGCAGAAGGAAATTGCCGAGGCTGCTTATCAGTATCAGCGGGCGGTAGAAGCGAAAGAGAAAATCATCGTTGGAGTGAACGAGTTTACCATCGAAGAAGAGTCGCCATCGATCCTCTACATCGGCGAAAGCGTTGCACGACAGCAGTCGGCCAAGCTGAAAGCCTTGCGGGCGCGACGCTCGAACCAAGAGGTGCAACGCCGGCTCGATGCGTTGAAGCAGGCTGCTGCCGAAGATCCGAAGGCCGGAACGAACGGCGACATCTCACCGGCCAACACGATGCCGTACATCGTGGACGCGGTCCGCGCCTACGCCACTGTAGGTGAAATCTGCGAAGCCTTGCGCCAGGTGTACGGAACGTACACCGAAGCAAATATCACTTGATGCAAGCCTTTGAGGTTGCAATTTGCAACCTCAAAGGGTGATAGTGCTGACAGGAGCCGACCTGCTCGCCTCCGTATGCAACCTTCCCAAAACGGCACATAGAAGAAATATCTTGCCCATGACGGGCCACGTAAGCTGCAAAATCGATTAGCGTATTAGTGAAGAGCGCTTTGAGGTCACAATTTGCAACCTCAGGAGACGCTCCGAATTTGTTCGCTTTGTCGCTTATGCCAAACCAACGTGGAATGATTTCGACACCGGTGGAATCACGAATTCTGATTCTTCGCCACCAGAAAGTGATCCTCGATGCGGATTTGGCCGAGCTTTACGCAGTTCCAGTCAAGCGCCTCAATCAGCAGGTCAAGCGCAATGAAGAGCGCTTTCCGGATGATTTCATGTTCCAGTTGACGCCTAGAGAAAACAAGATTTTGAGGTTGCAAATTGCAACCTCAAACAGGGCACGCGGCGGCAGACGCTATCGCCCCTACGCGTTCACGGAGCATGGCGCGATTATGGCCGCCACCATCCTCAACTCCAGGCGCGCCATCCAGATGAGTGTGTTTGTGGTCCGCGCATTCGTGCGCATGCGCGAAATGATGGCAAGTAACCGGGCAATCGCCTTCAAAATTGCTGAACTGGAGCGCCGCTTGGAAACTCACGATGATGCAATACAAGATCTCCTTCAGGCCATCAAGGAAATGATGTTCGCAAAAACTGCGCGCCGGCGCCGGATAGGTTTTCAACTTCCGGCACCCAGTGCCCGGACCATAGCATCCTGAAGTACGAGGCCAACCTCACGCGCCCGTGGTCCAAGCTCGTCAGGTGGGTGATGACAAGAAACTGAGCACTGATTGACGGCTGCGTCCAAAGCCATGGTGACCCCACGCATACGATCAACCCGTGCAGTCGATTCGGGGTTTATTCGCCGTTCACGGGCATCCTGTGATAAAACAATGGGCGCATGCGCAAAGCCGTTCAGCACCTAAAAAAGGCCGACCCCGTACTGGCAACGATCATCGAACGGGTCGGCCCGTACCGCATGAATTATGACGAACCTGCGTTCGCAAGCCTGGCCGAAGCCATTGTTTATCAGCAACTGCACGGCAAGGCTGCTGCTACCATTTTCAGGCGGTTGACCGATCTCGCTGGCCTGCCGCTTGAGCCAGAGGGGATATTGAGACTCTCCGAGGCACAGATGCGTGGCGCGGGGCTGTCCAAGCAGAAACTGAGTTACCTGCGCGATCTCGCAGCCAAGACGCAGTGCGGCGAAGTACAGTTCGCCCACTTACCCGAACTTCCCGACGAAGAAGTGATCAAAGAACTCACCAAGGTCAAAGGCATCGGGGTATGGACTGCACACATGTTTCTGATTTTTTCACTGCGACGCACCAATGTGCTACCCACCGGCGATCTCGGAATCCAAATGGCGATTCGAAAACATTATCGCAAACGCAAGCTGCCCAAGCCCGGCCAGATGGAGAAGATCGCGAGACCCTGGGAGCCTTACCGCAGCGTGGCTTGCTGGTATCTGTGGCGCAGCCTGGATATCAAGACGCTATAATTGCCCCCGCGGCATAGCCCTGGTTGCTTCCCCTGTGTTTAAATGGAAACCATGGCTGATGAGAAAATCCGCGTGCTGGTGGCTAAGCCTGGCCTTGACGGGCATGATCGCGGCGCCAAAGTAATTGCCAGAGCCCTGCGCGACGCAGGGATGGAGGTCATCTACACCGGCCTGCGTCAGACTCCCGAGATGGTGGTCAACGCTGCGGTCCAGGAAGATGTCAACGTGATCGGGCTTTCGATCCTGTCTGGCGCCCACAACGCGATCGTGCCGCGCGTCATGGACCTGATCAAGCAGAACAAAATGGACGACGTGCTGGTAGTCGTTGGCGGGATCATCCCTGACCAGGACGTGGGCAATCTCAAGAAGGCTGGCGTGGCCGCCATTTTTCAGCCGGGCACGGCCATGGACGACATCGTTCAGTTCATCCGCAAGAACGTAAAGCCGCGCGGCGTGCCAACTGGGTGATGCCTGCGATCAACACCTTCCGTTTGCGCCCCTTATCCGCTCATCATGCATGTCATGCCGTTCTTCCGGATCGAACCACTCAGTGGTTTCCGTGTCTTGAGGTTGCAGTCCGCCGATGGCACAAATCGTCTGACGCGAGCCTGCGTAGTGGCGCTGACGGAGGCTATGCGGGAACTGGCGCAGCTTGCAGGGCCGGTGATCATCACAGGCAACCACAAATTCTTCTCTGCTGGCGCCGATCTCGGCGAGATTGCGGGCCTGAGTGGGCACGCTGCATACGCATTTTCCCAGATGGGTCAGGAACTGATGAAATCAGTTGAGACTTTCCCCGCGCCCGTCGTAGCGGCAATCAACGGCTACTGCATGGGCGGCGGCCTGGATTTGGCGCTGGCTTGCCACCGACGGATCGTCGCACCACACGCGGTCCTTGGCCATCGCGGCGCGGCTCTCGGCCTGATTACCGGGTGGGGCGGCACGCAGCGATTGCCGCGGCTGCTCGGGAAGGCCAAGGCGATGGAGATGTTCTTGACCGCGGAACAAATCCGGGCTGCTGAGGCATTGCGGATTGGCCTGGTGGACTTGGTCGCGGCCGACCCTGTGGAGGAGGCTGCGCAACAGCTTGTTAAGATATCGGGCTGAGCAGATTTTCTGCGACAGTCGGAATGATGTTATGCGGTCGGCGGGTGGTGGGTCATGGCAAAGGCGCCACCACCCACGGCTGCGCTGCTTGACCGGTTTGCAAGCTTTTGGTGCACTGATATAGCGTAAGTAGTCTCGGACTTATTATGGCCGAACGTTCTGATTCCAATCCCGGAGAGAGTTCCAGCGTGCTCGCCACGCGCGTCGAACCCACCACGCCACGCTTTGAGGCCAACATGCGCTTTGTCGCTGACCTGGTCTCACAGATTCGAAATGAAGAGGAGAAAATCCGCGAAGGCGGTGGTCCGAAGGCCATTGAAAGCCAGCACAATAAAAGCCGGCTGACGGCTCGCGAGCGCATCCAACTGCTTGCCGACCGCGACAGCTTCTTCGAGCTGGGCACGTATGCTGCTTTCGGCATGTATGAAGAATGGGGTGGCGCTCCTGCAGCGGGAGTGATCGCTGGCTTGGCGCGTGTCCGTACCCGGCTGGTGATGATCATCGCCAATGACGCTACCGTGAAGGCTGGCGCATTCTTTCCGATGACGACGAAGAAGGTCATCCGGGCGCAGAACATCGCCATCGAAAACCATATTCCGACCATCTACCTGGTGGACTCCGCTGGCGTTTTTCTGCCTTTGCAGGAGGATGTTTTTCCCGACACCGATGATTTTGGCCGTGTTTTTCGCAACAACGCGGTCATGTCTGCCATGGGCATTCCGCAAATCGCGGCCATTATGGGCATGTGCGTGGCAGGCGGCGGGTATCTTCCGGTGATGTGCGACCACGTCCTGATGACGGACGGCAGCGGACTTTTTCTGGCGGGGCCGGCGCTGGTGCAGGCGGCCATCGGGCAGAAGGTTTCGGCGGAAGAACTGGGCGGCGCGGCCATGCACGCGGCAATCAGCGGCACCGCGGATTTTCGCGAGCCGAACGACGAAAGCTGCATCGTGCGCGTCCGCTCGATCATCGAGAAGTGGGGATACCGGCGGCAATCTCCCTGGGACCGAAAGAAGCCGGAGGAGCCTGCCTGCGCCGCAGAAGAGATTTACGGCATCTACGATTCTTCCCCGGCGCGTCCGTACGACATGAAGGAAATCCTGGCTCGCATTGTGGACGGCAGTCGCTTCGATGAATACAAACCCGAGTACGGCAAAACGCTGATCTGCGGATACGCGCGCATCGGCGGGTTCGCGGTTGGAATCGTCGCCAACCAGAAGCTGCACGCCCAGCAGATCGACCACGAAGGCCACAAGCGCATTGAGTTCGGCGGTGTGATCTACACCGAGTCAGCTGAGAAAGCCGCGCGCTTCATTATGGACTGCAACCAGGAGTTAATCCCGCTGGTGTTTTTCCACGATGTCAACGGGTTCATGGTCGGCCGCGACGCGGAGTGGAGTGGCATCATCAAAGCCGGTGCCAAGATGGTGAACGCGGTTTCTAATTCCGTGGTGCCGAAAATCACCGTCATTATTGGCGGGTCGTTTGGCGCCGGCCACTACGCCATGTGCGGCAAGGCTTACGATCCACGGTTCGTGTTTGCCTGGCCAACTGCACGTTATGCCGTGATGAGCGGCGATTCTGCGGCCGGGACGCTGGTGGAGATCAAGGTGAAGCAGTTGGAGCGCGGGGGAAAGAAACTGAGCGACGAGGAAAAGAAGGAGCTATACGAGTCGGTCAAGCGCACCTACGACGAGCAAACGGATCCCCGATACGGCGCAGCGAGGCTGTGGATCGACAGAATCATTGACCCGATCGAGACGCGCGACGCCATCACACAAGCGCTCGAATGCGCAGCCTTGAACCCAGACGTGCCGGAGTTCAAAGTAGGAGTGCTGCAAACGTGAGCGACGTCTTGTACCACGGAGCCACGGAGACACGGAGGAAGCTAGTTTTTGAAGGGCTTACCGAAAAAATAATCGGAGCTGCCATCGAAGTGCATCGAGTGCTTGGCCCGGGGCTTCTTGAATCGGCTTACGAAGAATGCCTCTGTCATGAACTCCATTTGCGGGACCTGAAGTTCCAAAGGCAGTTAGCCTTGCCTGTGAGTTACAAGGGTATCAACCTGGACTGTGGCTATCGTGTCGATGTCTTAGTCGAGGATGCGGTGGTCCTGGAGCTGAAATGTGTCGAGCACATTGCCCCAGTCCACGAAGCTCAACTCCTTACATACCTGAAACTTTTGGACAAACGCGTCGGGTTGATCGTGAATTTTCACGTCTCGGCACTAACGCGCGGTGGAATTGTGAGAAAAGTGAATTAGGTTCCTCCGTGCTTCGGTGTCTCCGTGGTAAGTATGAAATAAGTATGAAAGACGAGGTCAAACTCATTGAATGCCCTCGTGATGCCTGGCAAGGGCTGAAGGGGCAGATTCCTGCGCATCTCAAGCTCAATTACTTGAAAGCCTTGATCAACGCCGGATTCAAGCATATTGATGCGGCATCGTTCGTGTCGTTTAGGGCAATGCCCCAAATGGCCGACTCGGAAGAAGTGCTGAAGGATCTCGATCCGCCCGACGACGTGGAGATCATCGGCATTGTTGTCAACGAAAAAGGCGCGCGGCGGGCCATCGATACCAACGTCGTTAGTACACTCGGTTTCCCATATTCGGTTTCGCCAACGTTTCTCAATAACAACCAGCGCCAGACGCTCGAAGAGGCGCTGGACGAGTTGGAGAAAATCCAGAACCGGGCGGAAGAGGCGGGAATCGACGTGGCCGTCTACATCTCGATGGCTTTCGGCAACCCCTATGGCGACAACTGGAACGTGCAAGAGGTGGTCAATGCAGTGGAGGTGCTCGAATCCTCTGGCATTCGCATGATTTCGCTGGCGGATACGGTGGGCCTCGCCGGTCCTGAGCAGATTGGTGAGCTGGTTGCGGCCGTACTTGCAAGATACGGCTACCTGGATATCGGAGTCCATCTGCACAGCCGCCCCGATCAAGCGGTCGGCAAGGTCACAGCTGCCTACGATGCGGGCTGCCGCCGCTTTGATTCGGCACTCGGTGGTTTGGGTGGATGCCCGTTCGCCCAGGACGTACTGATCGGCAATATCCCGACAGAGAAGGTTGTGGATGCGCTGCGGGCCCACGGCGCGAATCTCCCGCCGCTAAAGCCGCTCGATAATTTGCTGCGGATCACAACAGAAATCGGCGCTAGATACCGGGATTCACACGCGGCGGATTGAACACTCAAGAGGCAAAATGACGCTCCCAAAACGCATAAAACCGTACCTATATGCAGCGGGCGTTTTAGTCTCCGTTGTTCTGTTAGTGGATCAGATAAGCGCTAACTGGTCTGACCTACGAGCACTGCAGTGGCACTTGAAGCATGGTTTCAAAGCTCGCTGTTGCGGGATTGAGATCGAAGTGCCGCTCAAGTATTACCGGGACGACTATGCTTGGGGCTTTTATCTCTCTAGCATGCCCGGCCGATGGCGTCAGCAATACTTTCATGCTGCTCTTTCGATGATTACTCTTGCGCCGAGCCGCCGGGTAGAATCCAGTGACGACGAAAGCAAGACAGAGCAAGCAAAGCAGAAGCTTATCTCCTTTTGGGAAGATAGGGGTTGCAAGCACAGGGCAGATCGTGCGATCGAGGTTACAAGCAAGCGCTTGGAGTGCTACGAGTTCACTTGCGTGAACCTTGCGGGATTCGACCACCAGAATATCCTGGGTCCTTCGTCTCAAGTGTGGTGTTCTGGTAACGGACTCTTCGCCTCCTTCTTTGGGGGCGACAAGCTGCGCGACGACTTTTATTCAATAATGAAGACAGCAAAACCGATATCGGAGCAGGTGGCGACGCCATGAAAGAGTCCACTATTCAGTTAGCGTCGGATTCCGGCCTGGCCACAATCACTCTCCACCGCCCTGACAAGCGCAATGCCATCAGCTACGAACTGATCGACGATCTGCTGCGGGCTTTGGAGGAAGTTGCCAACTCACCCGCGCTTGTCCTCATCATTACTGGAGCGGGCAGGGCGTTTTGCTCCGGCATGGACCTGGAAAACCTGAAGGCACTTCTGGGACGCCCGCCTGCGCAGAGCTTGCAGGACACCCAGACGATGGCGCGTCTTTTCCGTTCGCTTTACGAATTTCCCAAGCCGACCATTGCTGCAGTGAATGGACCGGCGATCGCGGGCGGCTGTGGTTTGGCCACGCTCTGCGACTTCACGCTTTCGGTTCCAGACGCCAAGTTTGGCTACACGGAAGTGCGAATCGGGTTTGTGCCCGCTATCGTTTCCACCTTCTTGCTACGCCAAATCGGGGAGAAGCACGCTCGCGACCTGCTGCTGACCGGACGGATCATTACGGCCGACGAGGCTTATCGGATCGGCCTGGTTAACCAGCTTGTCCCGGCGGAAAAGCTAATCGACCGCGCCCGGGAATTAGCCGCGCAACTAATGGAAAACAGTCCGGCATCCCTACGGTACACCAAGCGGCTGCTCACCGAGCATGCGCGGCGGGAACTCGATGTGCAAATCGAGGCTGCAATACGTGAGAATGCCGCTGTGCGCTCTACGCCCGATTTTCGCGAGGGGATTTCGTCGTTTTTGGAAAAGCGCAAGCCGCGCTGGAGCGGACAATGAGCGGGCAAGCCCACGGCGCCCTAAACGAGACCAAGCTGCGCGTGCGTTACGCGGAAACCGACCAGATGGGCATCGTGTACCACTCGAACTACTTCCTCTGGTTTGAAGTCGGCCGCGTGGAATTGCTGCGGCAACTCGGGTTTTCCTATCGGGACATGGAAGCGCAGGATAATTGTTGCATTGCGGTCATCGATGCCCGCTGCCGCTACAAGGCGCCGGCGCGATATGATGATGAAATCATTGTCCGCACCCAGCTGGAGAACCTCCGCGAATCGGTCATCCGCTTCGAGTACGAGCTGTTTCGCGCTGCGGATGGGACGCTGCTGGCCGAGGGCGATACCACTCACATTGTGGTCGATCGTGACATGAAGAAGACGACGCTGCCGCAGAAGTATGTCGATGCGTTCCGGACGGCGATGGGAAAACCGGCAAAGCCTGTCTGAAACTGGCAACCGAAACTGGAAACTCTCTTGAAAGCCCTACACATCAACGGAAACGATCTAACTCTCGAATCGGTGCGCGAAGTGGCTGTCGAGCGGCGGCCTGTGCTGCTGGCGCCAGACGCGCGTGAAGCCGTGGGCCGGGCCCGCGCGGTAGTGGACGCGCTGGTTGCAAGCGACAAGGTTTCCTACGCCATCACTACCGGCGTGGGCAAGCTCAGCGATGTGCGAATTGCCGGCGATCAGATTCGCGAAATGCAGGTCAACCTCGTCCGCTCCCATGCCGTAGGAGTTGGCGAACCGCTCGCGCAGCCTGAAGTTCGCGCCATGATGCTGTTGCGCGCCAACTCCCTTTCCAAGGGCCATTCCGGCGTGCGTGCGGTCATAATCGACACGCTTTGCGAAATGCTGAACCGCGGCGTCACGCCCTACGTTCCGTCGCAGGGCAGCGTTGGCGCCAGCGGGGACTTGGCGCCGCTGGCCCATCTGGCTCTGGCGCTGATCGGCGAAGGCGAGTGCGTTGACGAGCAAGGAAACCGCATCTCCGGTGGCGAGGCGTTGCGCCGCGCCCAAATCAAGCCAGTGGTGCTCGAAGCCAAAGAGGCGGTTTCGCTCATCAACGGCACACAGGCGATGCTGAGCGTCGGGATCCTTCAGTTGTTGGCGGCGGAAACGCTGGTGGATTCTGCGGACGTGATTGCGTCGCTCACGCTCGATGCTCTGCAAGGCACGGTAGTAGCTTTCGACGAGCGAATTCAGCGGGCGCGCCCTCACCCTGGCCAACTCGCCACCGCTGCCAACCTGCGGCGCATGATCGACGGCAGCCAGATCAATGAGTCGCATCGTGATTGCGTCCGCGTGCAGGACGCCTACTCGCTGCGCTGCATCCCTCAAGTGCACGGCGCGGTGCGCGATACGTTGGCCCACTGCCGTCACGTCATGGAGACGGAAGTCAACTCTGCAGTGGATAACCCGCTGGTGTTCCTCGCACGTGGAGGGACGGCCGTCTCGCCGACCCGCGCGGAAGGAAGCTCGGCTGAGAATGAAGGCGATGTTATTTCCGGCGGCAACTTTCACGGCGAGGCTTTGGCCTTTGTGCTCGACTTTCTGGGAATCGCACTGAGCGCTCTGGCGGGTATTTCCGAGCGGCGTCTGGAGCGCCTGGTCAATCCGGCGCTGAATGAGGGTCTGCCGCCGTTTCTGGCCGCAGGCGCCGGATTGAATTCGGGCTTCATGATGCCGCAGGTCACGGCCGCGGCGCTGGTCAGCGAGAACAAGATCTTGGCGCACCCTGCGTCAGCAGATTCGATTACCACTTCCGGCAACAAAGAGGATTTTGTTTCCATGGGCATGACCGCAGCGTTGAAGCTGCGACGCATTGTCCAGAACACGCGCAATGTGCTGGCGATTGAAGCCATGGCCGCGGCGCAGGCCGTAGACTTTCTTGCGCCCTTGAAGCCCAGCAAGCGAGGCCAGGCGGCACACGCTGCGATCCGCTCAGTCTGCCCCACGATGGACAAAGACCGCGTGATGTACCAGGATTTCGTGCGGATTGCCGAGCTGATTGCGGCTGGGAAGGTGGCCGAGGCACTGCGGTAGGGCTATTTCACCACGGAGGCACGGAGAAGGCCCGCTTGCGCTCAAACAATGTCCCGCAACATCTCCGTGGCTCCGCGACTCCGTGGTGGATTGGGCGGCCCTACGTGGTTCCTGCCAGTCCCAGCCTCTCCGCAATCCCCTTCATCGCTTCGATGCAGAACGCGATATGGTCTTCCAAATCCACGCCCAGTTCGGCGGCACCATTGACGATGTCATTCCGGTTCACGCTGCGGGCGAAAGCTTTGTCCTTCATTTTCTTTCGGACCGACTTCGCGTCGACCTCGGCCAATGACTTTCCCGGTTTCACCAGGGCGCAAGCGGTGAGAAAGCCGGCCAGTTCGTCGCAGGCGAACAAGGTTTTCTCCATCTGGCTCTCTCGCTTCACGCCAGTGTATTCGGCATGGGACATGACGGCGCGGCGAATCTCCTCCGGGTACCCCCGCTCGGCCAGAATCTGGTTGCCCCGGTAGGGATGATCCTGCGCGGTGGGATATTTCTCGTAATCGAAGTCGTGGATCAGCCCCACGACGCCCCAAAGTGCCTCGTCCGCGCCGAATTTGCGCGCGTAGGCCCGCATGCACGCCTCGACCGCCAACGCGTGTTTGCGCAGGCTTTCCGACTGGGTGAACTCAGTTAGTAAACACCATGCCGCTTCGCGATCTACCATGACTTGCCCCTATCTTCGCGGGTTTTGCCGGAATGCTGCGATTTGCACAGGGTCTTCGCAACACCAACCTGAAGATTTTACTTGACTTCCACAGGCGCTCACGCGCAGAGTGCGTACCAGGTTTGAAACCAAGTACCTAGTTTGGTTCGGGGCTTGGTTTCAGGGAAGCCCGCTCTGGCCCCTCCCACACCTACATGGCTACGATGCTTGCTCCCGTTGATTCACGGGAGGTAGTTCGTTGTGATCGCTGTCTTCTGGTTCAATTCCGAACGGTCAATAATCTCTGCCGCCGTTGTCACACGTCGTTAGACGAGGATGAACCGGAAGTCGTGGCGCCAGCGCCGCCGCCCCAGGTGATTCCCATCATCGGGCGCCCCGGGCATTTGAATCTGGCGTCTTCGATCCGGAACATTCGGCTGCGCAACGGCCTCAGCCAGCGGCAACTGGCCGCGCGCATGTCGGTGCCGCGAACCTATGTGTCCAAAATCGAAAACGAGAAAGCTACGCCGACGCTTTCTTCTTTGGAGCGCCTTGCCCGAGCATTGGAGGTGACCGTCCCTGACCTGCTCACTGGCGGTGAGCGGAACCGCCAAGAGGAAATCAGCGAGATAATGCTGGACCCGTTCATCATGGAAATTATGCCCTTTGTCAGCCAACTGAACGGCATGCAGATGTCGAGCATCCTGACGCAGGTGCGGGATCTGACGGTGCGGCCAAGAAGGAGCGCGTAGTCAAGTCGTCGGTCGTTAGTCGTTAGTTGACGGTTCACCAATGGCTAACGACTAAGGACTGATGACTGAGAATTTATCCGGGCGAACCATGCCAACTGCCAGCCGGGATCGAAAGATCCCGGCCTTTTTATGCTTCCAGCTTGAAGCGCGTTTCCGCCAGGCCGTACATCCGGCGCCAAAGCAAGCGGTTCACGGTCACCACGACCGCGGCCATCACGATGGTGGAAGCAATCAGCAGCTCGAAATTGCCACTGTCACTGGCCTGGGCAATGGTAGCGCCGAGGCCAGTGGTAGAGATGGTCTGGCCTTTGAAGTGGAAGTATTCCGCCACAATGCTGGCATTCCACGCGCCGCCGGACGCCGTTACCATCCCGGTGACGAGATAGGGGAAGATTCCGGGCAAGATCAGTTTGCGCCAGCGGTCCCAGCCGCGGATGCGGCAAACGGCGCACACTTCCTTCAAGTCCGTGGGAATCGCCATGGCCCCGGCGATCACATTAAACAGGATGTACCACTGCGTGCCCAGGAGCAACAACACAATCGAACCCAGGCTTAGTCCGCCGCCCAACTGGATCAGGATCATCAGAACCACGGGGAACAACGCCGTCGCCGGAACCGACGCCGCGATCTGAGCCAGAGGCTGGGCTACGCGGGCCAGGCGCGGGCTAAACCCAATTTTGACACCGGCCGGAATCGTCCACGCCGCGCCGATGGCCAGGGCTGCCAGGATGCGCAGAAAAGTCGCGCCTAGGCCGATTCCCAACTCCCGGACTTCTGGACGGGTCAGCCCGGTCAGAAGGATGGCTACGCGCACCATGGCATAACCCACGGCGCCCAGAGCGCCAATTCCGATGGTTCGGGCCAGCCAGAGTTTCCAAGGCGCAAGCGGTTGGCCCATCACTCCGGCCGGTTGGCGGCGGGAAAAATAGCTCATCAGCTTCTCGCGCAGCGGGAACACTGCACGCTTGCGAAGCTGGGCGAGTCCGCGCGAATGCTGCATCAGATCGAGTACCCAGGAGCGAGGCACGTTGGTGCTTTCCACCTGCTCGACTTTGAATTTCTCGGCCCACGCGATGACCGGCCGCCACACAAACTGATCGAGCAGCACGATCAGCGCGACCATCGTCCCCACGCCCCACAAAATCGAGGACGTGTCGCCCTCGCTGGAAGCGGTTTGAAGATAGGAACCCAGGCCGGGCAGGCGAAAATCGCGTGAGCCAAGCACGAACATCTCGCAGGCCATCAGAAAAAACCAGCCGCCAGCTACCGACATCATGGAGTTCCACACCAACCCGATCGCAGCGAAAGGTAATTCGACCTCGGTAAAGCGCTGCCACCAGCTGAATCCGTAAATCTGCGCTGCCTCACGCATTTCCCGCGGAATGCTTTTCAGCGAAGCGTAGAAACTGAATGCCATATTCCAGACCTGGCCGGTAAAGATCAGCAGGATCGCGCCCAGTTCAACTCCGAGCTGACGGCTGGGAAACAGCCCTACCATGGCGAGCATGACGCCCGGAAGAAAACTGAGCACGGGAATGGACTGCAGCACGTCAAGCAGCGGCACCATGAAGCGCTCCGCTTTCGGGTTGTAGGCCGCGACGTAGCCATACACCAGCGTGAAAGCCAGGCTCAAGACATAAGCGATGGCAATGCGTAGCAGCGACAACGCCGCATAGCCGGGCAGCGCCCTCGGGCTGCGCGAAATCTCCACCGACGGAACGAACGGTCCCAACCACGACCGCCCCACCAGCAAGGTTCCGTAGAACAGGGCCAGGACAGCCGCAAACATCAAAACATCCGGCAAGCGCGAAGCCTGCAGGCGCGGCAGCACCGACCAAAGGCGGTGAGGAGAAAGAACGCCCAGCGTCTCCAACCTTTTCATGGTTTGCCCGCCGGAGCAGGATGGCTAGGTTCCGGGGTGTGATCGGCGAGCACGAGCCGGTCTTGTTCGGGGTCGTGGTCAAAAATCTCAGCGTAGCGGCCCCAATTCATGGCAGTTTCGAACTGCCGCTCCGTCTCGTCCTGGCTGAAGTGCTCATCCAGGATGTCGTGAAAGAATTCGTCCGGAATGGAATGGTCTGACTTTGCCCTTAGCACGTTGTCGATGCACTGCAGAATGGCAATGTGCTTGAGCGCCGCATCGCGGAACAACGTCTTGCGGCTGAGGATGTCTGCTTCCGCGAAGACGGTCCCTTCTGGCGTGATCTCGACGTCGCCTTCCTTCAGCGTTGCGAAGCCCAACATGGTGCAGGATTCCACGATTGGCAGAAGGTCATCCACGTCCATCGAGAGTTCGTCGGCCAGCCGGTAGAGATCGTCACGGCCGCCGTGATCGTGTAAGAGTTCAAGCAATCCCGCAATGCCCCCCGGCCGCGCATGGGGCAGCATTTGATACTTCTCTTTGGGCCGCCGAACCGGTTTCGGGGCGCCCTCAGCTTCAGGCGGGACATGCTCGATGTCCGGCTGAGTCATGATTTTGTAGATGTAGTCCACATATTCGACAAAGCGTGGCGACTTGCGGTCACGCGGATGCGGAATCGTGATTTCAAAGTCCGAGCGAATCCGCCCCGGATTCTTCCCCAGCACAACCACCCGGTCGGACAGCAAAACAGACTCTTCGATGTTGTGCGTAACCACGAAAATTGCGCTGGTGGGCATTTTCTTGCTGAGCCAGAGTTCCAGTAGTTCGCCGCGCAGGTTTTCTGCGGTCAGCACGTCGAGCGCAGAAAAGGGCTCGTCCATGAAAAGCACCTCCGGCTCTACGACCAGCGCTCTCGCAAACCCCACGCGCTGCTTCATGCCGCCGGAAAGCTCTTTGGGATAGGCGGTCTCGAAGCCGTCCAGGCCCACTGTGTCCAGCATTTTCAGCGCGCGCTTGTGGCGCTCGATGGCGGCGATGCCACGCGCTTCCAGCGGCGCCTCCACGTTCTCGAAAACGTTCAGCCAGGGAAACAGCGCAAAGCTCTGAAAAACGATCGCCACGTTCGGCGGTTGGCTGCTGATCGGCTTGCCGTGCCATAAGACCTCACCCGAGGACGGGATCGAAAGGCCGGTCAGCATGCGCAGCAAGGTGGACTTGCCGGAACCGGACGGGCCCAGCAACGCCACGATTTGTCCCGGGGCAATGTCTAAATCGGTGGGGGAAATAACTTCAATGCGGTTCCCGTCCGGTTGGGGATAGAATTTCTCGACTGCGCGCGCCTGGATGATCGCATTCTGCACTGGACTTCACTCCGAAACTCCACATCCACCTATACACGATTCTGCGGTGCGGCTCAAAGGTCCAGCGGGTTTGTAACACTGCTTTCACAAAAGGAACTCCGGAGCGCCGGCTTTGCGGGCCAAGGTTGCACCTGATTCAGCGCTGCCCGGACTCAGCGGAAGACCGCAACCGTGGCGTAATGTTATTCTGATTGAGCGCTTCAGAATTGAGTCCAGCTTTCATGCCAGACGCAAACCATCCAGAACCCCAACTCACCGCCGAAGCCGGCGAGTCATTCGACCAGCTTCTTTCGCAATACGAGCAGAGCCATTCACGCAAGTCTGAGGATGGCACCAAGCAGCTTGAGGGTTCGGTGATCGCCGTGTCCGCCGACACGGTTTTTCTCGACATCGGCTTCAAGACCGAAGGCATCCTGCCGCTGGCGTTGTTTCAGGGCGCCAAAGAGAGCGTCAAGCCCGGCGACAAAATGCCGGTGACGGTCAAGGGGCGCAATGCGGAAGGCTATTACGAACTCGTCCGCGGAAAGGTCGAGCAACCGACGGACTGGGCATCGCTGGAGAAGGCCTTCGCTGAGAAAACCACCATTGCCGGAACAGTTACTGCAGTGGTTAAGGGCGGCTTGAGTGTTGACGTTGGAATCCGCGCCTTCATGCCTGCTTCGCGCAGCGGGATGCGCGACGCTGCTGAGATGGAAAAGATGGTTGGCCAGGAAATCCGCTGCCGCATCACCAAACTCGACTCCACCGAGGAAGATGTGGTGGTGGACCGCCGCATCGTTTTCGAAGAGGAAGAACTCGCCGCGAAGCAGCGGCGGTATTCAGAGCTCGGGGAAGGCAAAACGGTCCACGGCTCGGTGCGCAGCTTGACTGACTACGGGGCTTTCATCGACATCGGCGGCGTTGACGCATTGTTGCATGTTTCCGACATTTCCTGGAGCCGCGTGCAAAAGCCGGAGGACGTTCTTTCGCCAGGGCAGGAGATCGATGTTAAGGTTCTCAAGATTGATCCTGAAAAGCGGCGAATTTCTGTCGGTCTGAAGCAACTGCAGCCGCATCCCTGGGATGCCGTGCCGGGAAAGTACAAAGCTGGCGAGCGCGTGAGCGGAACCGTTACTCGCCTCACCGACTTCGGCGCGTTCGTAGAACTTGAGCCGGGAATCGAAGGATTGATCCACGTTTCCGAAATGTCGTGGTCCAAGCGGGTAAACAAAGCCAGCGACGTGGTCAAACCCGGTGAAACCGTCGAGGCTGTAATTCTGAATCTAAACCCCGGCGAGCGCCGTATTTCGCTTGGCCTGAAGCAGGCGCTGGGCGATCCTTGGGTGGACGTCGCAAAGAAGTTTCCGGAGGGTTCCGTAATCGAAGGGCCGGTCACCAGCCTGACCAAGTTCGGCGCGTTCGTGCAACTTTGTGAAGGCGTCGAGGGGATGATCCACGTCAGCGACATGAGCGCCGAGAAGCGGATTAACGACCCTAAAGACATTTTGAAAGTCGGGCAACAAGTTCAAGCGCAAGTGCTCGAAATCGATTCCGAGAAGCGGCGGCTCAAGCTGGGCATGAAGCAGTTGGTTCCCACCAGCATGGAAGAGTACATCGTGGAGCATCACGTCGGCGACGTTGTCTCCGGCCGCGTGGTGGAGGTTTCGTGGCAGAACGCCCGCGTGGAAGTGGGTGAGGGTATTCAGGGCGTGTGTTCGATTAAGTCAGAGTCCACGACAACGAGCAGCGAGGCCGCGCCCGCCAAAGCGAAAGCTGATCTGTCGTCGCTCAGTTCCATGCTGCAGGCGCGATGGAAGGGCGGCGTTGCCGGTGAAACGAAGCAAGCGCCCATAGCCACAGGCCAGATTCGCCAATTCCGCATCGTGAAACTGGATGCAGCCACGAAGAAGATTGGACTGGAATTGGCATAGCCGGAGCACAATCCCAGAAGTTCGTTCGAGCGAGTCGCGAGGACCACACATCCCGGCCAATCACAAGAACGCCTCGTTGCCGGCAACGAGGCGTTCGGATCTTGCTGATCTAAACTTATACGCTGAAGGACGATCCGCAGCCGCAGGTGCTCTTCACGTTCGGGTTGTCGAACTTGAAGCCGGCACCTTCGAGGGTCTCGACGTAATCCACGGTGCATCCGTTCAGGTACATGACCGAGGTCGCGTCCACGAAGACCTTCAAGCCGTCGATGTTGAACGTTTTGTCCATCATTCCGGCGCCATTCTCAAAGGCCATGGAGTAGGAGAATCCGGAGCAGCCACCTCCCACGACGCCTACACGCAATCCGGCCGGGACGGGGTCTTGTTGCGACATAATCTCTTTCACCTTCGCCACCGCACTCGGGGTAAAAGTGATGGGTGTGGGTTTCGGCATTGATTCTGCGGGTTTTACTTCAGGTGTTGTTGTAGTGGCCATTCGTATCTCCTTTGCAGACATGATTATAACAAAGCCAGCCTTCAGCCAGAAGCGGCATCTGAGGCCTCTTTTTTCTATCAGATGCGGAGCGGGTGGGATCGGGCTCAGAAAGAATCGCCTGTACGCCGGAGGGGGCAAGAAACAAAAAGGGCAAAGGCTTGCCTTGTGGGGCTATAATCTGCGATTAAAGGCGCTGGCCGGCGAGCGGTGCAAACGTAGGAGCAGGCCAGATGCCCAGATCGTGGTCGAAGAAAGGTCGAGGTGCTTATGGCGAATCTGATGTGGCCGCTGGTCGCATGGGGCGTTCTCACAGGAATTCTCATCGTTCTCCTGATTTACCGCAGCACACTCACGATGCATGAGGACGATCAACTTTTCCTGGACGAGTCGGAATCGCACATGGAAAAGGAACAGATCGAACTCATGAAGAAGGTAAACAGGATCACGCCGCTGGTGAAGTGGCTGGGAGCAGTGTCAGGGGTGATGATCCTGGCGATTGCCGGAGTGGCCGTTTACCAGGCACTGCAGACGGTTCAGTAAGCAAGCCTTTCGCGGCGGGTGGGCAAAGCCGCGAGTGCGTGGAGGTGCGTCCGGACGAGGCGTGCAACGTCTCTGGGGATTGCATTGGGCTTGCCCAGATCTACGCCAGGACGTTGCTGAGATTCTGGTGCCGGGAACAGGACTCGAACCTGCACGCCTTGCGGCACTGGATCCTAAGTCCAGCGCGTCTGCCAATTCCGCCATCCCGGCACTTAAAGGATTGAAACACTTACCCCGACGTGCGCCGTCCGCAGGTCCGTTTTGTGCACCATTCGTGCACGATCCATCATACGATTTCGGCGGCCTCCGCGACGTCTTGAGCGTTTGCCGCGTCGTAATTGTCGAGGACCATTCGCGTCAGGTGCCCGGTAATCAGCATCGCGGTTGAAGTCGGCACGCCCTTCCTCCGCATACGGCGCACTGCCGACCGCCGCAAATCGTGGAACAGTAAATCCGGCACGCCAGCGGCAGCCGTCGCCTTTGCCCACGCTCCGCGAAAATCCTTGATCGGTGACCCGTCAGGCCACGTGAACAGGTATGCGTCGGGAGCTTTCCCCTTCGCACACGCGGTAAGCGCTTCATTTACGTCATCTGGCAACTTCACCACACGGGCCTTCCCGTTCTTGATCGCACCAGCGAACAGTCGCAACCATCCGTCGGCTAGTTGTAAGCATAGCAAATTCTGCAGCTCGCTTTTCCGAAATCCCAGCCGGAATGCCGCGAGCACCAAGCCACGCAGTGCGGGCTCCTCCGCTTCCGCTGAAGGACCGGACGTTAAAGCATTTCATCGACGTAGCTCATGAACTTAAGTGGATCTCGCAATCGGCGAAGGATGTGGGTGTCGTGCTTCGGGATTACAGGAATTTCATTCATCCGCAGAAAGAGCTATCGCACGGCATTGAACTCAAGAGCGACGATGCCGCGCTTTTGTGGGATGTTGCAAAGAGTATTTCGAAGCAGTTGCTCAAGTGACCTTCTCAAGGGAAGGAGTTGCGATGCGATATGGCTGATAAAGAAAAAGGCATGGACGTGCCGCGCACCGTCTGCTCAACTGACCCGAACCATCCCAGTGACAACATCAAGGAATGGCCGGAATGTCACAGGCTTTTCTGCCCGCCTTGCTTCCAATCTCATCGGCACTAACTGATCACTTCCTATCGATCAGAGCGGGTGTCGCCGGCGGTTAACACTACGGGGCTCGCGTTGTATCGAAAGGACGCCGCACGAATCGCCTCGGCTCCCTGGCGACCACCTGCCCCGCTCGTTCTGAATTCATTGGTGAGTTCGTCATTCAGTCCAAACCCGGCCAACGTCATGTTGTGACTGCCAACAAATAAGGCGCCCTTAGACTTGCCAATTCTTAGAATGAGCTTGGGATGAAAAGCTCCGCGCAGGTGAATCGGGATTAACGTGTAATGCTCTACATTTATCCACCGTGGCGAAAAACATGCCGCCAGTCAGCGAAGTACCATTGGGATCCACATCCGAGCAGCAATCCGAGCATTGCTTCGTCCCCGTATTGACGATAGACCCTGTTCACCTCGGAACAGCGGAGTTGCTATGCAGACTTACGATCATGCCATCCGAATGCCTCGCGGCTGTCGTGTACCAGCGCCGCCACCTTCTCGCGAGCACCGATTTCTCTGTGCGGTAGCAGCTTTTCCGCAAGAAACGCGCCCATGCCAAAAACTACGCCACCCACCATGCCAACTCCCGGAAGTGCCAGATCGGCCAGAGGAGTAGCGAGTGCGAGGACTTGAAGGGCCGTCAGTGTGCGCGCTCGCGCGTAGTTCTTAGCGACAATTTGATTGTAGGTTGAAAGACACCGGTTCATTTCCGAACGGGCCGTCTCAACGCTGACGCGTTTCACAATTAGTCTCCTTCTCCAATCATGAAATCGGCGTCGGCTGTCGCGAAACTCGCTCTGACGGCTGAGTTTGATTGCTCGATCAAGAAGAGTGGCATCGTCCAAAGCACTATCCTCGGGCACAAGGAAGTCCCAGCCGAAGAGCAGCGCCGTATTCTCCTCCGTCGAGGTCGCAGGGTGTGTCACGTCGATCGGGATCTCCTTGCTAAATGTTGCATAAGAACCATACCCAACAACGGTCTCGATGTTAGCGGCGGGATCAACATCAATGGCCTTGATCTTGCGATAGAGGGCCTCGTCCGCTACGGGGTCGAGTGCACCGAACCCACCTTCCAGTTTCTTAGCAATGACTCGGCGTGTTACCCACATGGAAGGTTGTGACGGATCTGCGCGCTTTATGTCATGAAAGTCGGCGAGTGCATCCGCCGCCATACTCATACGCAGGGCAGCGCGCTCGGCGTCGGCGAGGACTTGATACTCCGCCTGCCACTTATCCCTTAGTGGTTGGTCCCAAGGTACAGGGATCGCCAAATCTCCGAGCCGGTCAACCGTCTCCTTAAGTTGATGAGGCTGCCAACCTGCCTTGGTCCATCGTTCGTATTGACTCTTGTCGCTCTCAGGCGGCTCTGGGATGACCAACCGGTCGAATAGGACAATCTCAGCGACGAATGCACGCCTCCGCAAGTGGTCGTCTACCGCGAAGGTTCCCCATAACTCATCACTAGATGACATGGCGGCGGGCTGTAGCTGCTGTGTGGAATCAGCATTTTTCATAACGGCTCATGCTTCTGACTGCAAGAATTGGTAGTACGGAGTATGCCAGCTATCGCAGAGATTGGGGCGGGATGGAAAAGAGATCGAGGCAGATGATACTCCTCCTACGACACTTTGGCTGCTCACCGAAGATGCGTTCGCCCCGGATTCCGAGGTCGGCCGATTCCTCTCAAGTTGCAGACGCGGCCACTCGTTCGCATCGCCGAAAAAATACCGGATCTTCTCTGCGCGTGCGTTCTTCCAGGCGCTTGCCAACGGCGGGATGCGACTTCGTAGCACCCCACAGATGAGTGAAGCCCGCCCTTGCCGCGCGGCGAATGTCGCAGGCCTCCGACACAGACGAAAATAAATGCCTCACTGTCAAGCCGCGATACCGCGAGCCCTGATGAGCGTTGTGAAAGTCAACGCACGCCGCCAGGAAAAACTGTTCCAGCGTGAAGTTGTGGCTCATCTTGTCCGGCAGGCGTAACCATGCCTTGCCATTTTTCGGATTCAACGCCAGGTCCAGCGCGGTCCGCGAGTAGTGCCGGATGAAGTCGATATCAGATCCGCCCAGGATGCCGCAATTTTCTTCCCTGAAATAACTGTCGCCTTTCGATCGCGCCCATTCCCATTCGTCGGGGAGTTTTGCGCCCTGTTCTCTGAAGGCCCATTCAATCTCGCAAAGGGAAGGCTTGCTGTCATTCGGATAAAACTCCGGACACTGCGTAAAGACCGAAGATTGCGCAATATCTCTGGGCAGCGGCTTCCAGAGAAAAACGTCAGTATCGATGTGCACAAACGGCCGGTCTTGAAGCCCATAGGCAAGAAATTTTCCCAGCGCCCACCAGCCCGGATCCACGCGAGCCAGCTGCTCCAGCTCCGTTGAAACGTTCGTGAAGGGCAAACCAAGTTGCTCGACCAACAACCGTTTTCCAGTTCGGTCGGTGACCAGCATGGTGTCGGGATAGTGTCGGCTCGCAAGTCGGAAGGAAAGTCCCCACGCCAGCAGATGATGCAAGGGAGCGCACCACTTGGGACTCCCGCGTGCAATAAATGGAATGCTCCAGAACGACCAGACTGCGCGCACGCGTTTTCCTCCTTAAGTTACAAGCTGCGAAATTGTCGGCTGCGAAGCGACCGAGCGGCCATGAGTTGACGCACTGAGTGGTGCGACTCGACGCTGCCGTTGCGTTGTCGATTGACTGCTTGGGGAAGAAGGCTAAAGAAGAATGCCCTCCGCGGGAGTCGAACCCGTCGTGCTTACGCACGCCGCACCGCCGGCGAGCGGAAGGCAAAGAACAGAATGCGCTCATAAGACCCGTGTGTCAAGAGAAATTATTCTGCTGTGTCGTTAGCACATGATATGTCCGGTTGGATTAGCAAGTGATCTGTCCGCTTTGCAGGCGGCGAGGGTGAGAGACCATGGGCAGCATGATCTCTTACACGCAGGCCGCGATGGAGCGGACGAT
>Ga0326727_10001444_pt1 | contig 87950 bp, 70 predicted proteins | sample MB2enrmetagenome_FD_207643 | JGI IMG/M metagenome (GOLD analysis project Ga0326727, IMG submission 207643) | Lab enriched peat soil microbial communities from McLean, Ithaca, NY, United States - MB29MY | ecosystem: Environmental > Terrestrial > Soil > Wetlands > Peat | place: USA: New York...
GGCTCGCTTTCGCTTAACCTTGCCACTGAGATTAACTAGCCAGCTCATTATTCAATAGGCACGATGTCAGGCTTTGCCCGAAGGCCATAGCCCTCCAACTGCTTGTAAGCATGCGGTTTCAGGTACTGTTTCACTCCCCTCGCAGGGGTTCTTTTCACCTTTCCCTCACGGTACTAGTTCACTATCGGTCACAGTCGAGTATTTAGCCTTACCGGATGGTCCCGGTAGCTTCCCGCAGGGTTCCACGTGCCCCGCGGTACTCAGGAGCCACTCGAAGTTAGGATTGCATTTTCATGTACGGGGCTGTCACCCTCTATGGCCGGACTTTCCAGACCGTTCCATTAACGCTTTCCTATCCCTCTTTACATCAACAGATCGTACCGAGTTGCCCCGATCCGGCCTGTTGAGGTTTGTGGTCCTACGACCCCGAGCTCTCCTTGCGGATCACTCGGTTTAGGCTGTTCCGATTTCGCTCGCCACTACTTTCGGAATCACGGTTGTTTTCTCTTCCTTCGGGTACTGAGATGGTTCACTTCCCCGAGTTCGCTTCGTGCGCCTATGAATTCAGCGCACGATGCCCGATGTTCGCACCGGGCGGGTTTCCCCATTCGGAAATCCCCGGATCACAGAATGCTTGCTTCTCCCCGAGGCTTATCGCAGCTGGCTACGTCCTTCATCGCCTGACTGTGCCAAGGCATCCACACGCATGCTCTTAGTAGCTTGACCATAAAATTGACTCCGGACACGGCCGAAGTCAGCGCTCCTGCGCCGTATACTGTCTGCACGGCGCGGCGATTGTGTGTATTGCCCGTCAATATTCAGTTGTCAAAGATCAGCGGCCGCAAAAGCCGGAAGTCAAAGCTCGGAATCGCTCCAAAGCTCTCACTTACAGCCTCTGCCTTGTGGGGCAGGCTCTCAGCCTGCGGCGGTCTCTCAGACCGCCTGGAAACCTGGTGGGCCTGGGTAGACTCGAACTACCGACCTCACCCTTATCAGGGGTGCGCTCTAACCACCTGAGCTACAGGCCCGCGTGGCGATCGACGTAACACTGATCAACGTAACACTGGTGGAGCTGGTCGGGATCGAACCGGCGACCTCCTGAATGCAAATCAGGCGCTCTCCCAGCTGAGCTACAGCCCCTTAAACCCGGCAAACGCGCGGAGCCGGGAGCCCGAAGACTCTACCGGTCCGCGCATTCACAGTTTACTTTCCGAGGCCGATTGGACGCCGGACCGGGATACCAGACCCCAATCCATGAAACCCATCAGAAGATAAGCAGAGAACAAAACGACATAGCATGGACCGGAACGGCTGCCACTTACTCGGTAGTTACACCTTTCCGTGACTCCGGCCACGTTCTCTCTTAGAAAGGAGGTGATCCAGCCGCAGGTTCTCCTACGGCTACCTTGTTACGACTTCACCCCAATCATGAGTCATACCTTGGGCCGCTGCCCCCCTTGCGGGTCGGCGCGCAGACTTCTAGTACAACCCACTTTCGTGATGTGACGGGCGGTGTGTACAAGGCCCGGGAACGTATTCACGCCGTCGTTCTGATACGGCATTACTAGCGATTCCAGCTTCACGCAGGCGGGTTGCAGCCTGCGATCCGAACTGAGAACGGTTTTTTGCGATTAGCTCCCCCTCGCGGGTTTGCAGCGCTCTGTACCGCCCATTGTAGCACGTGTGTAGCCCTGGACATAAAGGCCATGATGACTTGACGTCATCCCCACCTTCCTCCAACTTATCGCTGGCGGTCTCCTGAGAGTGCACCTTTCGGTTAGCAACACAGGACAAGGGTTGCGCTCGTTGCGGGACTTAACCCAACATCTCACGACACGAGCTGACGACAGCCATGCAGCACCTCGACTACGATCCCTTGCGGGAGAACCAGTGTTTCCACCGGCTTTCCGCAGCCGTTCGAGCCCAGGTAAGGTTCTTCGCGTTGCGTCGAATTAAACCACATGCTCCACCGCTTGTGCGGGCCCCCGTCAATTCCTTTGAGTTTCAGCCTTGCGACCGTACTCCCCAGGCGGCGTACTTAACGCGTTAGCTCCGGCACGAACCGAATGAACGGCTCACACCAAGTACGCATCGTTTAGGGCGTGGACTACCAGGGTATCTAATCCTGTTTGCTCCCCACGCTTTCGTGCCTCAGCGTCAGTAGTGGTCCAGAAAGCCGTCTACACCACCGGTGTTCCTCCTGATATCTACGCATTTCACCGCTACACCAGGAATTCCGCTTTCCTCTCCCACACTCCAGCATTCCAGTTTCCGGCGCACCCTCCCAGTTAAGCCGGGAGATTTCACACCAGACTTGGAACACCGCCTACGCACTCTTTACGCCCAGTAACTCCGAACAACGCTTGCTGCCTACGTATTACCGCGGCTGCTGGCACGTAGTTAGCCGCAGCTTCTTCTCCGGGTACCGTCATTATCGTTCCCGTCGAAAGAGCTTTACACCCCGAAGGGCTTCATCGCTCACGCGGCGTCGCTGCATCAGGGTTTCCCCCATTGTGCAAGATTCCCCACTGCTGCCTCCCGTAGGAGTCTGGCCCGTGTTTCAGTGCCAGTGTGGCCGTGTGCCCTCTCAGGCCGGCTACCGATCAAAGCCCTGGTAGGCCATTACCCTGCCAGCTAGCTAATCGGCCGCGGGCTCCTCTTTCAGCGCATTGCTGCTTTCCCCTTGCGGGATTATGCGGTATTAGCTCCGGTTTCCCAGAGTTATTCCCCACTAAAAGGCAGATTACCCACGTGTTACTCACCCGTGCGCCACTTTACTCACCTTGCGGCTTTCTCGTGCGACTTGCATGTGTTAAGCGCGCCGCCAGCGTTGATTCTGAGCCGGGATCAAACTCTCGTTTGAACCTTTGAGACTTACGCTGCCCTCAACAGACAGCGTGGCATAAAGTCGTCTCGCTTTGACTCATCGTTCTGACGATTGCTTCATTGCGTCCAACCAGATTGTCAAAGATCTGCGCAACAGACCCCGCGATCCTTCGAAAGCGGACCGGTTGCGCGGCCTCGAAAGCCGCATCGGCGCAGGCCGCCGCATTGCTCCACAGCTTGGCCCACACCAGAAACTTTTGGGAACGAAAAGAACAACTTCGGAAACTACGAAGGAGGAACTAAACCTGCCCCTTCAGTCTTCGGTCGCCATCTCCCAATCTAGCAAACCTCACCCTACCTGGCAAGAGGCATTTGAAGATTTCGTTTCAATCGCCCCAACCGCCAGTATTCGCTTGGCTTCTGACTAATCTACCAGACCCGCCCCACCCGCGCAACACCCCCGGCTCGCTTTTACTGTAAGATAGATTACTAATAACCACCCGCTTGACTCCCCGTCTACTCCCATGGCAGACTTCCCTAAACGGATTATGGGAGATACCACACCAACCGGCGACCTCATGCAGGGCACCCTCGACATGCTCGTCCTCAAAGCCCTCTCCCGGGGACGCGCCCATGGCTACGCCGTAGCCGAATGGATCCACCAGACTTCGTCCGACGTGCTCCGCGTCGAGGAGGGCGCCCTCTACCCCGCCCTCCACCGTCTCGAGCTCCGCGGACTGCTCGCTTCCGAGTGGGGCGTCTCCGACAACAACCGCCGTGCCAAGTACTATTCGCTCACCGCTGCCGGCCACAAGCGCCTCGCCGACGAGACCGAACAGTGGAGCCGGCTCTCCGGCGCCATCGCAAGGGTGATGTATGCGTGAAGCGCTCCACGCTCTCCGCCTCCGCGTGAAGGCGCTCCTTCACCGCCGCCGGCTCGACCGCGACCTCGAAGACGAGCTCGCCTTCCATCTGGCCATGCGCGCGGATTCTCAGGCCGAAGCGCGTGCGCCCTTCGGCAATCCAACCAGCCTGAAGGAAAGATGCCGCGACATATGGACCTTTGTATCTCTCGAAACGTTCTGGCAAGACCTGCGCTACGGCGCGCGCATGCTGCGCAAAACTCCCGCCTTCACCATCGCCGCGCTGCTCACCCTCGCCCTCGGAATCGGCGCCAACACCGCCGTGTTCAGCGTCATGAACGCCGTGCTGGTGAAGAGCCTTCCCTACCCCGAGCTCGATCGCCTCGTCATCCTCCACGAGCGTCTGCCCCGCTCACCCCTGAACGTCTCATGGCCGGATTTCGTGGACTGGCGCGAGCAGAACCACGTCTTCCGGCAGATCGCCGCGTATGCGCCGGACGAGTCCATCCTGAGTGGCTACGGCGATCCCCAGCCGGTGAACGGCACCCTGGTTTCCGCCCGCATGTTCCCTCTCCTCGGCGTCGAACCAGCCATGGGCCGCCTGTTCACTGACGCCGACGACCGGCCCGACGCCACACCCACCGTTGTCCTCGGCTACAGCTTCTGGCGCAATCAGCTCCACGGCGACTCGCAAATTCTGGGCCGCGCCATCTCTCTCGATAAGTACCCGTTCGTGGTCATAGGCGTCCTTCCTCCCAACTTTCGCTTCGTCATCGACAAGGCCGCCGTCTTCTATCCCATCGGCCTCAACAGCGCCACGTCGCGGTATCAGGACCGCCGCGATCACCCTGGCATCGAGGCCCTCGGCCGCCTGAAGCCCGGTGTCTCGCTGAGTCAGGCTGCCGCCGACCTCAACACAATCATGGCTCGCCTGGCCATTGCATACCCGCAAACCAACAAGGACGAGACCGCTACGGTAGACCCCCTGTACAGATCGCTGCTCGGCAACATCCGCCCCATGTTCTTCCAGCTTGCAGCCGCGGCCGCGCTGGTCCTCCTGCTCGCCTGCGTCAACGTTGCCAACCTGATGCTGACCCGCGCCATCGCGCGCGAGCCCGAATTCAGGGTTCGTGCATCCCTGGGAGCGGGCCGTCTGCGGATGATCCGCCAGTTGCTGACCGAGAGCGTTCTGCTCTCCCTGCTTGGCGGCGCCGCCGGTGTGCTGCTGGGCAACTGGGCGATCCACGGGCTGGTGCGTCTGGCGCCCCCGTCCATCCCGAATCTCGCCGATACGCGCCTCGATTCCGTCGTCCTGTGGTTTGCTCTGGGCGCTTCTCTCGTCACCGGCATCGCCTTCGGCCTCGCGCCGAGCATCCGCGCCGGTCTCGCCAAAGTGAATCTGGGCGCAGCGGAATCCGGGCGCCTGGTCACATCGGGGAGAGCCGGCGGTCACCTTCGTTCTGCGCTGCTGATTGCCGAGTTGGCCGTCGCCGTGGTCGTGGTGATCGCCGCCGGTCTTCTCTTTCGCAGCCTCGCCCGCACGCTCGGCGTCGATTCCGGCTTCGATGCGCGTGGTCTTCTCGCTCTCGACCTCACTCTCTCGGGTCCGCAGGTGAACCCGCAGTACGACACTCGCTTCTTCACGCAGGCTCTCGAACAGATCCGGCGCGTCCCCGGCGTCGAATCCGCCGATGCGGTCATGTGCCCGCCCATGGGTGGGATCGGTGCGGGCTCCTGCTGGACCTCGCCCTACGCGCCGGAGGACCGCCCCGCGCCGCCCGAGAACCAGCGTCCGTGGACGCTCATCAACATGGTCACGCCCGGCTACTTCCGAACTATGAAGACGCCGCTTTTGCAGGGCCGCTCGTTCACAAATCTCGATGGCCCGCAGTCGGCGCAGGTGGCCATCGTCAATCAGGCCCTCGCTCTGCGCATGTGGCCCTCCGGACAGGCCGTGGGGCAACGCATCCGGACGTTCTTCGGCTCCCGGGAAGTCGTCGGAGTCATCGGCGGCGTCCGCCAGTTCGGTCCGCGCTCCCAGCAGCAGCCCGAGCTTTTCCTACCCGCCGCGCAGGCGCCGGTGAACTTCATGACCGTAGTTGTTCGCACCCATGGCGACCCGGCGTCGCTCGCAGGCGCGGTTACCGCCGCCATCCGCACCGTGGATAAAGAGCAGCCCGTCCTGCACGTCATGCCCATCACCGGCTACTTCAATCGAATCCTCGGCAGGGAGCGCTTCTCCATGGCCCTCTACGGCGTCTTCGCTGCCCTCTCCATCCTGCTCGCCGCTGTCGGCGTGTACGGCGTGAGCTCTTACAGCACCGGCCAGATGCGCCGGGGGATCGGCATCCGCATAGCGCTCGGCGCTCGTCCTTTTGAGATCCTTCGCCAGGTAATCGGAAGGAATGCCCTCCTGATCGCCGCCGGTCTTTGCGCCGGAACGGTCACCGCATTGGCATGCACGCGCTGGCTCGCCAGCCAGTTGTTCGGGATCACGGCGCACGACCCCCTCACTTTCACCCTGGTCGTCGCCGCCCTCGCCCTCGTCGCCCTCGCCGCCTGCTGGCTGCCCGCCCGCCGCACCACCCGCATCGACCCTGCTACGGCTTTGCGCTATGAATGAACTGTCTTCGCCATGGCACGCTACGCCAACGTCCAGCTCGCAGAAGTAGTCGCCATCGGATCAAGACTCACTCTTGGTAACCGAGTGGATGCGTAAGTCTCCCTCGCCGGGATCTTCTATGCACGCAGAAATAGCATCCGAGAACTCATCTCGGAGAGCCAGCCCGCTATCGTCATAGTCGTTGTCGGCTTCCAGGCGCAGGATCTTCCCATTCCATGTGCATGCCACGTTCTGATGCCAGGGCCGATTCTAAGACTCGGCAGCGATGTCAATCGCGCCTTGGGTCCCGGCTTCTGCGGGGACACCGTCGCATTCCAGAACAATGTGGAATATCATCGAGCAGCCTTCCGGAATTCTTGTGCTGACCATATGTCATCGGGGCGCTGCCACGCATTGGCCGGCTCCGTCTCCACCTCAATCGTCGCTCCGGCCGCCGGTCGGCCCGCGCAGCAGCTTTCCCGGGTTGTCCCTGATCACCGCGCCCGCCCCGTGCCCGCCCAGATCGACCATCAGTTGCTGCAGCGCGCCATCGTGAAGCACGTTGTTGCTGACTACGCAGTCCTGCAACTCCCGAACGACAATGCCATAGGAAGGCGACCACACGCCACGCCCGCCGTCGTCGCGCCCCATTTGCAGGTTGTTGCCGCAACATGCAATGCCGCGCGCCTGCTCCAGGCGGATCTGCGATGAATCGTGCGTCTCCGGCTTCGCGTTCTTCCCGCTGCGCTTGACGAAGTTGCCGGTGATGCTCATCTGCACGCCGCCAAGCACCGACAGCCCGGTTGTCCCCGCCCGGTCCAGGAAATTCCCGGTGATGTTGTAGCCGTCGCCGCCGTGAATCAGAATCCCCTCCTGGCCGTTCCATTCGATTCGGTTCCCCGTGAACGTGCACGAGGCATTCTCGTCCCGCGCCGCAAAACCCGCGCCGCCGTTCCCCGACAGCCAGTTGTCCATCAGGAATCCATCCCACCCGCGCAGCGAGATGCCGTCGCCGCCGTTGTAGGCGATCATCGAATGGCGGATGGAGAAACACCACGCGCGCGTCAGCCGCACCCCATCGCCGCTGAATCGCGCAATCTGGCAGCGCTCGATGCGAAACGTATCTTCCTGCTTGCCGTAGTCGGGCTTGTTTAGCCAGACGCCGTGAATGCCCGCGCCCAGCTTTCCACCGTCCAGGCAGATTCCGTCGATCGTCGCGCCGAATGCGCCCGTGATGTTCAGCAAACAGCCGGCGTGTTCGCCGGCCAGACGAATCACCGACCCGAATCCATGCTCGTAATCCCAGGCCGGAATCCCGATCAGCGAAACGTGCGGGCGCATCTGCAGTTCCCCGCTCCGGTAAACGCCGGGAGGCAGGAACACCGCGCCGCCACGCGAGGCGGCCGCGTCCACCGCGCTCTGCAGCGCCCCGCTATCGTCGGCCTTTCCGTCCCCTCGCGCCCCGAACGAGCGCGCGTTCAGGAACGTGTCGCCTGGGGCCTCGGCGGCCACCGCTGAACTCCCCTGCAGCGCCATCCACATTCCACCGAGCGCCGCCGCCCGCGCGAACTGCCGTCGTCCGCGAACTGCATCGTCAGTCTCTTCAGCCATGCGCTCGCCCTCAACTCCGAATCGTCTGCGCCGCCGCGTCCCACGTCGCCACGCCGTGTTGGAAGTACGAGTGATTCGCCATATGGCACGCAATCGCCGTGTTGTTCCCGAAAACCTCGTCCTCCAGCACGTGCCGCCGCGTCTCCACCGCGTGGAAGAAAGCCTCCAGATGATCCACGCTGTCGTTGTATCCCGGCGGCGCCGAGTATGTCTCCACCTCGCGCAGCGGCGTCGACTCGTCGGGATGCGCCGCGTGCCACTCCTCCAGATACTGCTGCTTCATCGCCGCGGTCCATCCGTTCAGCGCATAGCCCTCCGGATGCGGCGAGGTGTCCTGCGGCGTCACCGTCAGCGTGTTGCCATTGATGGTCATCGTGGCCTGCTTGCCGTAGAAGATGAGAGATTCACCCGCGTCGTTGTTCTGGTTGCAGTGAATCGCGACGGTCACGCCCGGATAATCGTAAATCGTGACCAGCAGATCGGGAAAATCGCGGCCATCGGTGAAATGAGTCAGGCTGCCGCTGGACATCGCCCGATTTGGAATCGCGTTGATCCCGGTCACGCACTGAATGCCCGAGAGCAGATGCACGAACAGATCGCCGGCCAGCCCCTCGCCGTAATCGGAGAAGCAGCGCCAGCGGAAGAAACGCGCCGCGTCGAACGGCCGCTCCGGAGCGTCGCGCAGAAACGCCGGCCAGTCGATGGTCTGCGGGCTTGCGTCGGGCGGGATCGGATAGACCCAGGCGCCCGAAGGCGAATTGCGATCCGTGTGTGCCTGAATGTAGTGAACCTCGCCCAGCCGTCCCGAGGCGTGGATCTCCGCCGCCTTCTTATAAACAATGTTGCTGACCCGCTGGCTGCCGCACTCGAAGATGCGCTGGCCGGCCTGCACCGCCTTCACCATCTCCAGCCCGTCCGCCACCGTGTGCGACATCGGCTTTTCGCAATAGACGTCCTTGCCCGCCGCCACCGCATCCAGCACCACGCGCCGATGCTGATGGTCGGGAACCGCCACAATCACCGCATCAACGTCCTTGCGATCGAGCAGCGAACGATAATCGCGCGTGGTCGGCGCCTCGGCGCCGTACGCTTCCTTGCCCGCCTTCTGATGCATGTCGTAGAGATCGGCCGTGGCCACCAGTTCGCACGACGGCGCCTCGCGCGCCGCGCGCAGCAGATCGCATCCGCGAATCCCCGTTCCGATGGAGACGAACCGGATCCTTCGCCCGCTCGCTCCCCCGCCGCCCTCGGGCCCCAGTATCTTCGCCTGCATCATCGCACCTCCCGCCACCGCGCCCATCCCGGCGCGCACCAACTCCCTCCGTGTCATGGACTGCATGGTCTCTGAGCTTTGCCCTTTCCTGGCCATTCTCTCGCGCCGGTCCGCCCATGTCCAATTCGGTGTGGGGCAGGATTTCATCCTGCGGCGGGTTTTCAACCCGCCACGTCGCAATACCGATATCCTGGGATTGGTGAAGATGGCCGTGCCCGCAATCCATCCCGGAGAGCACCTGGCCGAGGAGTTGGACGAACTCGGCATGAGCCCCGCCGGACTCGCGCGCAAGCTCGGTGTCCCGACTAACAGGATCGCCGGCATTTTGAACGCACAACATGCGGTCACCGGCGACACCGCTCTGCGACTCGCTCACTTCTTCGGCACAAGCGCGGCCTTCCGGCTCAATCTGCAGAGTCTCTACGACCTGCGGCTCGCCGAGCGGGTCCGAAGATGAAGAAGAAGAGCATTGGATCGTCGTTGGATAGCTGGCTGCGCGAGGAAGGTATCTACGAGGAATTCACCGCGGGCGCAATCAAACGCGTCCTTGCTCGTCAGGTTGAACGGCCATGAAGGAACGGCAGTTCTCCAAGGCCGAGATAGCCCGACGGATGCGCACCAGCCGCGCCGCGCTGGATCGCCTTCTCGATCCCGAGTACGAATCCGTCACGCTGAGCACTCTTCGCAAAGCCGCAGCAGCAGTGGGACGCCAGCTTCGACTCGAACTGGTCTAGCAAGGAAGCGGACCGTCCCCACCCTGTAGACGCCCTACTCCCCTATGATGTAGACTGTCTATAGCCTTACCATGCCCACCAAAGATCGCTACCAGAACCGCATCGAGCTCCTGCAGGGCACCCTCGACATGCTCATCCTCAAAACCCTGCAGTGGGGCCCGCAGCACGGCTACGGCATCATCCAGGCCATCCGCACCAGCTCCAGCGACGTCCTGCAGGTGGAAACCGGCTCGCTCTACCCCGCGCTCCACCGCCTCGAACGCCAGGGCTGGCTCGCCTCGGAGTGGAAGCAGACCGACAGCAATCAGCGAGCGAAGTTCTACCGCCTCACGCCCGCCGGCAGGAAGCAGCTCGCCTCCGAGCACCAGCGCTGGACCATGCTCGCCGCCGCCATCGCCGGCATCATGAGTCCGAAGGGGGAGCACTCATGAGCCCTGAAGGGGAAAAGCTATGACGCGCCGCCGCCGCAATCGCGAGCTGAACGAAGAGCTCGAAGCCCACCTGCGCATGGCCGAACGCGACCGCCTGGACCGCGGCCAGTCGCCCGAAGACGCCCACTTCGCCGCGCTCGCCGAGTTCGGCAACAAAGGACTCGTCCAGGAGGTCACTCGCGACATGTGGGGGTGGACATCCGTCGAGCGCCTCCTGCAGGACTTCCGCTACGGCGCGCGCATGCTGCGCAAGAACCCCGGCTTCACCATCGTCGTCGTCCTCACGCTCGCCCTCGGCATCGGCGCCAACACTGCCATCTACAGCGTCATTCACGCCGCACTGGCGCCGCTCGGCATCCCCAATCCCGATCGCGTCGTGATGGTCTGGACCGAGAACGCCAAACGCGACTGGCATCAATTCCCCGCCTCCGTCCCCGACTATCGCGACTGGCAGGCCGGCGGCGTCTTCTCCAGCCTCGCCGGCGTCAGCGACGGCGGATTCAACCTCCGCCTCGCCGACCGTACCGAGCGCATCGACGGCATGAGCGTCACTCCTGAGTTCTTCCCGGCCCTCGCCGTGGCGCCGCGCCTGGGCCGTGCTTTCCGGCCCGAAGAAGGCCACGCCGGTCACGATCAGGTCGCCATCCTGAGCGACGCGCTCTGGCGCTCGCGCTTCGCCGCTAACCCCAACATCGTCGGCTCCACCATCGTTGTCGATGGCGTTTCCCGAACTGTCGTTGGTGTCCTCCCGCCCTCCTTCCCGAAATTTGAAAAGGAAGAAATCTACACGCCTCTGGTCTTCCCCACCGATGTCGCCGCCGATCGTGGTTCTCGTTTCTTTCAGGTCACCGGCCGCCTGCGCGATGGCGTCACGCTCGCCGCGGCCCAGCAACGGGTGGCCGGCATCGAGCGCCGCCTGAGCACTCAGTACCAGGAGGACACCGGACACACGGTGGCCCTTCAGCCGGTGGAAGACTCAATCGTCGAGGACGCGCGCACGCTGCTGGCCCTGCTGTTCGGCGCGGTCGGTTTTGTCCTGCTCATCGCCTGCGCCAACATCGCCAACCTCCTGCTCGCTCGCGGCACTTCACGCCAAAAGGAAATGGCCCTGCGCGCGGCCCTTGGCGCGGGACGCTGGCGTCTCTGCCGGCAGCTTCTCTCCGAAAGCGTGTTGCTCGCTTTGATCGGCGGAGCCGTGGCCATTATCCCCTCGCTGTTCGCCATGCGTTTCGTCGCATCCTTTGGGATCGACGAACTGCGCAATGCCAACCTCATCGCGCTCAACTCCAGCGTGCTCGTCTTCAACCTTGCCTTGTCCTTCGCCACCGGCATTCTCTTCGGGCTGGTGCCCGCATGGCAGGCGTGGAAAACCAACGTCGGCGATACCATGCGCGAAGCTTCGCGCAGCTATACCAGCGGCATTCATCATCGGCTCCGCGGCCTGTTCGTCATCGCCGAGGTCGCCCTCACCATGGTGCTGCTCGTCGGCGCGGGCCTCATGCTGCGCAGCTTCGCCCACCTTCGCTCGGCCAACCCGGGCTACGACGTAACGAACGTCCTGACCATGCGCGTCGCCCTCTCCGACCAGCAATACGCCGCCCCGGAGAAGCAGGCCGCTTTCTTCGATCGCGTGACCCGCGAAGCGAACGCGCTGCCCGGCGTCGCCACCGCCTCCGCCATCCAGGATCTTCCCGGGAGCGACAACGTGCACGGAAGCGGTCTGCTTCGCCCCGACCGGCCCAACCCCCGCCCCGAAGATATCCGCATCGAACTCACCGACTGCATCATGCCCGGCTACTTCGACGCCATGCGCATCCCGCTCGTCCGTGGCCGCTACATCAACGAAACCGACACGAGTTCGTCCACGCCCGTCGTGGTCATCGATGAATACACCGCGCGCGTGAACTGGCCAAACGAAGATCCCATCGGCAAACAACTCAAGTTCGGCACGAAGAAAGCGCCGCGGCAAATCGTCGGCATTGTGGGTAACGTCGATCAGGGAATCCTCGTGAAGCTGCTGAAGGGTCAGATCGGCCAGGCGTACACTCCCGCTTCGCAGTTGCCTTCGCCCGCCATGACTCTGGTGTTGCGCACGAAGCTCGATCCCTCCTCGCTGATCCCGGCCATGCGCGCGCTCGTCCGCAACGTCGACATCGACCAGCCTGTTTTCGAAGTGCAGACGCTCGAAAGCATACGCGCCACCAGCCGCGCTCCGCAGCAGCTTGCTACTTCTCTGCTCGGCACCTTCGCGGCGGTTGCGCTCCTGCTGGCGGCCATCGGCATCTACGGAGTCATCGCCTACGCCGTCGGCCAGCGCACGCGCGAGTTCGGCGTGCGCATCTCGCTTGGCGCGAATCGGCTCGACGTTCTGCGTCTGGTGGTGCGCCAGGGAATCGTGTTCACATCGATAGGCATGCTCGCCGGCCTCGCCGGAGCCTTCGCGCTCACTCGCCTGATGTCCAGCCTGCTGTATGGTGTCGCCGCTACCGACCCGCTCACCTTCGCCGGCGGCGCCGCGCTGCTCGCTGCCTCCGCCCTGACCGCCTGCCTCATCCCGGCCCTTCGCGCCACCCGAGTGGATCCCGTCGTCGCCCTCCGCTGCGAGTGATGTAGGGCCAATACTGTTCACTTTGGACTTCGTCCGCCAGTGGGACACGCGGCGTCAGTTGCGTCGTTGACCGGTACCGAAGGGACGCGGCTGGCGCCGCGTGTCCGTCGCACGCAAAGTGAACAGCATTGGATGTAGGGCAGGTTTGCAACCTGCGGCCGATTTGTAATCGGCCTTCGGCTCGGCTCACAGCCGCCGCCGCTTCACAACCTCTGGTACCGTATTCACAATGAATCGTCCGCGGCTCTGGCTGGCTCTGGTGGCCATCGTCGTCATCGTCAGCCAGGCCACCTTCACCATCGACGTCATTCGCGAGCTCGCCGGCGACTATCCCGCGACACCCATCTACGTCGGCGATCCCTGGCCCACCGTGTACGCTGTCGCGTACGGCGATTCGGTCCACAAAGGCGATCGCGTCCTCGCCGTCGAGGGCAGAACACCGCTCGGCTGGAACGATATCGCCCAGGCGATCCGCGCGAAGCGCCCCGGCGAACCGCTGCACGTCTCGGTGGATCGCAGTGCCCGCCGCCTGGACCTTGCCGTGAAGTTGCGCGCACAAACCGTGCCGTTGCTCTTCACCGTCGTCTGGCATCTGCTGATGCCGTGGATTTCCATCCTGCTCGGCTTGTGGGTGGTGGCGGTGCGGCCGCGCGACGTCCGCGCCTGGTCCGTACTCGCGATTCTCGCCGGCATGTGCCAGATCTACAGGACGGTGGAGAACGGCTGGCCCGCCCCTGTGACGGTCATGTCCACTTTCTATCTGGGCATCGCCCAGGTGGCGTGGCCGATCGGAATGACGCTATTCGGCATCTACTTCCCACAGCCGTGGAGACTCGACCGTCGCGTGCCGTGGGCCAAATGGCTGCTGCTGGTTCCGATCGCGTTCATCGGCGCCTGGGACGGGGTCCGCCTGGCTGTTCAACAGGTGAACTACGTAGCGGGTGAGCGCATACCCGATCTTTCAAGCGGATGGTTCCTGCCCAGCCTCATGGCCACCGCTATCAGCATGTTCTTTTTCGCGCTGGCCAGCAAGTCTCACGACAAGCAGATGCCGCTCACCCACGACGACCGCCGCCGCGTGGGCCTTCTTCACGGCGGCGCGCAATTGGCTCTCACGCCGTTCTCCATCGTCTTCTTCTACAGCCTCATCGTGCACCACCGCACGCCGGGCAGCGGAACTGTCCTCGGTCTCGCGCTGATGGCCATGATCATTCTGCCCATCACCATGGCCTACGTGATCGTGGTGGAGCGCGCGCTCGATGTGCGCGCGGTGGTCCGGCAGGGCATGCAATACGCGCTCGCGCGCGGGGGCATTCGCATCATTCAGTTCGGCGTCGGCGCGGGCGTGGTTTGGGGCTCGCTGCTTCTGCTCAACATGAAGAACGTTTCCGAAGCCGTGCGCATCGCCTTCTTCGCCGCCGGCATCTATCTTGTCACTCAACTCCGCGACCTCGCCGGCGTCGCGCGCCGCTGGCTCGACAAGCGCTTCTTCCGCGAAGCCTACGATGCCGAGCGCATCCTCGGCGAGCTGAGCGAACAGGTACGCGCCATCCTCGATACCGACGAACTGCTCCGCACCGTCGCCAACAAGATCGCCGAGTCGCTGCACGTGGAGCGCATCGCCGTGTTGCTGCAGCAGGGCGCCATGTTCCGGCCCGCGTTCGCCACCGGCTACCCAGTGCCGCTGGACGTTGCCTTTCCCAACGACGCGCCGATGCTCACTCGCCTTCGCGACTCGCGCGAACCGGTTCCCATCGGTGCTCGCGAAGGACCGGAACTTACCCCTCTCGACGCACAACTCCTGCTCCCGCTCTCTTCGAAGAAGGATCTGCTCGGCTTCATCAGCCTCGGTCCGAAGCGTTCGGAGGAGCCGTACTCATCGAGCGACACGCGCCTGCTCAGCACTGTGGCCGCGCAAACCGGTCTCGCCCTCGAGAACAGCAGGCTCTCCGAAACCATCGCGCACGAGGTTGCGCAGCGCGAGCTGATTCACCGCGAAATCGAGATCGCCCGCGAGGTGCAGCAGCGCCTCTTCCCGCAGAACCTGCCGCACATCGTTTCGCTCGATTACGCCGGCCACTGCCGTCCCGCGCAGGGAGTCGGCGGCGATTACTACGACTTTCTCGCGCTTTCGGATGGGCAGCTCGGTCTCGCCATCGCCGACATCTCCGGCAAAGGAATTCCCGCCGCGTTGCTGATGGCCAGCCTGCAGGCGTCGGTGCGCGGCCAGTCGCAGGGCGCCGGCGATGTTGCCGGACTCATGACCAACGTCAACCACCTGGTCTACGAAGCGTCGCCCGCAAATCGCTACGCGACATTCTTCTATGCGCAGTATGAACCCGGCTCGCGCCGCCTTACCTGGTCCAACGGAGGACACAATCCGCCCATCCTGCTGCGCGGAGATCAGGTGATCCGGCTCGAAACCGGCGGCTCGGTAGTCGGTCTGTTTCCCCGCTGTACTTATGAACAGGATTCCATCGCGCTCCAGCCCGGCGACGTGTTGGTGCTCTATACCGACGGCGTGAGCGAAGCCGAGAATCCCGCCGAAGACGAGTTCGGCGAGGACGCCCTGATTGCCGCCGCGCGCGCCTGTCGCGATCAGCCACCGAGCGAAATGATCGCCAGCATCATGCAGGCTGCCGACGCGTTCGCCGCGGGAGCGCCACAACACGACGACATGACCCTCGTTGTGGCCCGCGTCTCGTAACCCTACCTTCTCTTTCTTGCTGGGCGTCGCTCCTTCACCGCTTCCACCACCGAGAACTGCAACTGCCGTTGCACGGCATCCACGCGATCCAGTATCACTTTCACGCGCTGTCCAATCGCATATTCGCGCCGGCTTCGCTCGCCGATGATCCGCCGGACATTTTCATGCCAGGTATATCGGTCGCCTGGCAGCGTGTCGATCGGAACCAGCCCTTCGATGAACAAATCCCGCAGCTCCACGAAGAATCCGAACTTCGCCGTGCTGATGATCAGCGCCTCGAACTCCTCGCCGACGCGATCCTCCATGAATTTCGCCTTCTTCCACTCCACCAGCTCGCGCTCGGCATCGGCGGCGCGTCGTTCGCTCTCCGACGACTCCTCGGCGATCTTCGCCACCTCAGCTTCAGTCAGCTCGCGCGCGGTCGTCTCGTCCAGCCACGCAGAGAGAATCCGATGCACAATCAGATCCGGATACCGCCGGATGGGCGACGTGAAGTGCGTGTAGCTCGGCGCGGCCAGCGCGAAGTGCCCGCGATTCTCGGCGCTGTATCGCGCCTGCTTCAGCGACCGCAGCATCAGATAGCTCAGGATCCGCTCCTCCGGCTTGCCCTCGATCTGCGCCACCAGCTTCTGATAGTGCCGCGAGGTAATGGCGATTTCCTCTGGCAGCTCGATGTCGCGCCGAACCTTCGTCCCGTCGCGGCGTCGCTGCACGTTCCCGAACTTGCGGATCGGCAATGGCCCGACACCCAGCGAATAGCCAAACGTCGCGGCGATCTGCTCGAACTCCATCACGCGCTTCGGATCGGGCTTTTCGTGAATGCGGAACATCATGGGCACGCCGAGGCCCTCCAGATGCGCCGCCACGGCTTCGTTGGCCGCAAGCATGAACTCCTCGATCAGCCGATGCGCGATGTTACGTGGCGCGCGAATCACGCCGGTCATCTCGCCGAACTCATCGAACTCGATCAGCGGCTCGGGCATGTCGAAGTCGATGGACCCGCGCTTCACTCGCTTGCGATTCAGGATGAGCGCCAGCTCGCGCATCAGCTCGAACCGCGGAAGCAGCCGGCCGTATCGTTCACGCAGCGCCGCGTCGCCTTCCAGAACCTGATGCACCGCGGTATACGTCATTCGCTCCGCGCTGCGAATCACGCCACGCATGCACTGCTGTCCGACCACGTCGCCGCGATGATCGATCTCCAGCAGCACCGAAAGTACCAGCCGATCCACGCCCGGCTTGAGCGAACAGATCTCCGTCGAAAGCTCCAGCGGCAGCATCGGCACCGCGCGATCCGGGAAATAGACGCTGGTTCCCCGCAGTCGTGCCTCGCTGTCGATTGGCGTTCCCGGCCGAACGTAGTGGCTGACGTCGGCGATGTGCACCTGCAGTGCGTAGTTGCCGTTGTCCAGCCGATCCACCCACACCGCGTCGTCGAAGTCGCGCGCGGTCTCGCCGTCGATGGTGACGATGTCGTATGCGCGAAAATCCCGGCGCTGCGCGATCTCATCCGCCGAGACTTCCGCCGGCATCGCCCGCGCCTGCGCGATCGCTTCATCGGGGAAGCGATGCGGGATATGGTGCTTGCGAATGACCACCTCGACATCCACGCCGAAGTCGTCGGGATGCCCCAGCACCTCGATCACCCGCCCCACCGCGCGATCGTCGTCCTCGGGAAACTCGATGATCTCGCAGTTGACGATCATCCCATCCATATCCTCGGGCCCGTGCAGTTCCGCCGCGGCGACGCCGACGCGATCCTGACCCGTCGTGTCCCGCGGAATCTCCAGCCCTTCGGGAATCTCGATCCACTGATGGATGCGGTCGTCGTGCGGAATTACGAAGCACCCTGTGCGTTTCACTCGGAACTCGCCCACCACTTCCGTATGGGCGCGCCGCAGGATGCGAATGATCTCGCCGTCGGCGCGGCCGTCGTTCTCGATGCGCCCGATGCGCACCAGCACCCGGTCTCCGTGCATCGCTTTCCGCGCGGAATCCGGGGGGATGAAGACGTCGCCGCGAATACCGGCGATCGGCTGATCGGGAGTCACGAAGCCATACCCGTCGCGATGCATATTCAGCCGGCCCGTGGAGTATTGGCGGCTGATCCGCGTGGAAACGTAGTGGCCCGAGCGCAGCTCCACCAGCTCGCCGCGTTCGGTGAGCCGTTCCAGCGCGTGCGTGATCTCGTCCTTGCCGCGACCCTTCGAACCCAACTCCCGCAGAAGCTGCTTCCAGGTCGCGCGCCCGTGCGGCAGGCGCTCGACGTGTTCGAGGAGTTCGCGATCCATTGCGGTCATTATAAGGTTATGGGAGTTCTGAACCGATTCGCGCTCCTCGCCGACATCCACGGCAACATCCTGGCGCTGGACGCCGTTCTGTCCGACCTGCACCGCCGCGGAGTCGACGCGATGTTTGATCTGGGCGATTCTCTCCAGGGACCGCTCTGGCCGGCGGAAACGGCCGACCGGCTCGTCGAGCGCGCCATCCCCAGTGTGATGGGAAACGACGACCGCGTGATGCTGTCACAGCAGCTTCGTCCCGAACACCGCGCCTGGATTGAGGCCCTGCCGGTTACGCGCGAGCCGGACCGCGATGTTCTGCTCTTCCACGGCACGCCCGCTTCAGACCTGACATATCTGCTCGAAGACGTGCAGCCCGGTGGCGTTCGCCTGCGCGAGACCACCGGCATTCGGCAACTGCTCGGCGCCGTCGCGCACTCCCTCATCGCCTGCGGCCATTCGCATCTGGCGCGAACCGTGCAGCTCGACGACCGGACGCTCGTCGTGAATCCTGGCAGCGTCGGCCTTCCCGCGTATCGCCTGGATCAGCCGCATCCCCACATTATGGAAGCCGGTAGCCCGCACGCGCGCTACGCGATTGTCGAGCGAGCGGGAGATGGCTGGAAGGTGGAACTCATCGCCGTGCCTTACGACTACGAGACCGCGTCGCGCCGCGCCGCCGCGAACGGCCGTCCCGACTGGGCTCCCCGTCTGCTCACCGGCCGCGTTTGACGGGCTGCTGACCAGGGCCACGGGCTGAAGCCCATGCCACCTTGAGTCAGGGACTTGTGGGCCAGTGGTGGCACAGACTTTAGTCGGTGTACCCTGCTTCAGCAGCCCGTCAGGCGCTATATCATCAGAAACATGGAACTGAAAGCGGTCCGCCTCGAGATCCCGGACAATGGCAACATCATCGTCGGCCAGACGCACTTCATCAAGTCGGTGGAGGATCTCTACGAAGCCATCGTAAACACCGTGCCGCACATGAAGTTCGGCATCGCCTTCAACGAAGCGTCCGGTCCGTGCCTCACCCGCGTCGAGGGCAACGATGCCGACCTGCAGGGCATCGCCACGCGGAACGCAACGGCCATCGCCGCCGGCCATCTCTTCGTCATCGCGCTGCGCGAAGGCTTCCCCATCAACCTGACCAACGCCATTCAGCAGGTGCCCGAAGTTTGCAGCATCTTCTGCGCGACGGCGAACCCGGTAGAGGTGATCGTCGCCGAAACAGAACAGGGTCGCGGCGTTTTGGGCGTGGTGGACGGCAGTCCGCCAAAGGGCGTGGAATCGGAAGACGCGGCCCGGGCCCGGCGCGAGTTCCTGCGGCGCATCGGATACAAGCGATGAGCAAGCCCCGCGTACTCAACCTGGAAGAGATGCCCTCGCTGATCGGCCAGGAAGTCGCCGTCAGCGACTGGGTCGCCATCACTCAGGAGATGATCGACAAATTCGCCGAGGTCAGCGGCGACCATCAGTGGATCCACGTCGACGTGGAGCGCGCAAAGCGCGAATCGCGCTACGGCGGTACGGTGGCCCACGGCTTTTTGACGCTTTCGCTGCTGAGCCATCTCTCCCGGCAGGCGGTGGATGTTCGCGGCGCGTTTCGCATGCGCGTGAACTATGGCCTGAATCGCCTCCGCTTCCCCGCGCCGGTGCCGGCAGGTTCGCGCGTGCGCGCGCATATGACGCCGCAGAGCGTCGGCGAAAACGAGATCGTCTGGCTGGTGACTATGGAGCTGGAAGGCAGCCCGAAGCCGGCGCTCGTGGCCGAGTGGATCACCCGATTCTATTGATGACCGCGGATTATCTCTCTCTGGCCGAAGCCCGGCGAATCACGCTCGCCGCGCAGGGATTCGATCGGCCGCGGCCGGGTGACACGGTCTGCATTCGCCGGATCCGCCGCACCATCCGCCGGCTCGGCCTGATCCAGATTGACTGCGTCAATGTTCTCGTCCCCGCGCACTATCAGGTATTGTTCTCGCGGCTCGGCCCATACGATCGCCGGCTGCTCGACGAGCTCATCTACAAGCGCCGCGAGTTCACCGAGCAATGGGCGCACGAAACCTCCATCATTCCGATAGAGACGTGGCCGCTGCTGCGCCATCGCATGGAGACGTATCGCGTCAGGCCGTGGGGCTTCGAGAAGACCATGGAGCGGCATCCCGACTACGTCGCGTGGGTGCTGGAAGAGGTGCGAGCTCGCGGCCCGCTGGGGGCCGAAACGCTGGACCACCCGGAGACGATGTCGGGCAGTCTGGACCACTCCTGGTCCAAATCGGTGCCGCGCGCCGTTCTCGAAGCCCATTTCGGCCGTGGGCTGCTGGCCGTTGCGGACAGGCGCGACAATTTCGCGCGCCTGTATGATCTGGTCGAGCGCGTGGTCCCCGCCGAGCAGCTCGCGCGCAGGATGGAGCCAGCCGAAGCTCGCCGCGAGCTGATCCGCATTGCCGTTCGCGCGCACGGCATCGGCACCGCCGCCGATCTCGCCGATTATTTCCGCATGCCCGTACGCGACGCTCGTCAGCCGATCGCCGATCTGGCGGAAGCCGGCGAGTTGTGCCAGGTGCGGGTGGAGGGCTGGCGGGAGCCGGCATGGCTGCACCGGGAGGCAACACCGTTGCGCCGCGACGACGCCAGCGCACTGCTTTCGCCGTTCGATCCGGTGGTCTGGTTCCGCCCGCGGCTCTTGCGGCTGTTCGGCTTCGACCATCGCTTCGAAATCTTCGTGCCCGCGGACAAGCGGCGTTGGGGATGCTACGTGCTGCCGTTCCTGATGGGTGATCGCATGGTGGCGCGTGTGGATCTCAGAAACGATCGCGATGGACGCCGGCTACTCGTGCTCGGTGCGTGGAAGCAAGCGGGCGTAGATGAGCGCGCCGTCGCGCAGGCGCTCGCTCGGGAATTACACACGCTCGCCTCCTGGCTGGAACTCGAGTCCGTGAAAGTGGGGCGCCGCGGCGACTTCGCGCGAACGCTGGCGGCTACGCTCCGTTCACGTTAGCCAGTTCGCGCATGCCGTCGCCCACCAGCACGCTGCGGATCAGGCGGAGGTCATTCAGAATTCGCCGGCTCTTCTGAGTATGGAAGGAGAGCTGGTGCATCTTGTACAGAGCCAGGTTGAGCGCTTCCGCCTGCCGCCGGTGACTGGCTCCGTCGAGCAGTTCGTGCAGCTCGGCGGATGCACCCGCGATTTCCTCTTCGAGGAGCGTTATGAATTCCAGCGTGCTTTCGATAGACTCAAACGGCCGATCGACTTCATGGCCCATGCTCTTCTATTAGCTCACAGTTTTCAACAGCCGGAAAGGGGGTAAAATCGGTGCGTGAGCGATCGGCTGGCGTGTCTGGCGGCTTCCGGGCTGCTCCTGCTGCTGGGTGGCTGCACGGCGCGGCGGGTACCGGTACCAGTCGTTGCGGCCACCACCGGACCGCGCTACTTCATTGATTTACAAGATGGTTGGCGTCTGCGCGTGGTGACGCCCATCCTGAAATCCGGCGGGTATCGGGTCAAGGCAGAGCCGTCGGCGAGCGGTCACGATGCGGCCACGCTCAGCGTCGCGGTGGGGTCGGATTTTCTGGGTTATGAGGTCTCCTGGTACGCGGTGGGCAGCCGCGTGACCTTCACTTCGGCTGAGGTGCACAGGCAGGTGGATAAGAAGGATACGGTGACCGCGGAGGAGCGGCCCATGGTTCCGCTGTTCCAGTTGCCGCGCGAGGCTCGCTATGTGCGCCTCATCTACCTGGTGCGGGTGAGCGAGGCGGATCACGACATGGCCGTCGTGGCTGCGCGGAAGAAGGAAGAGCTCGATCCACTCACCGCCCGGGTGCGGGCGAACCCGTCGTCCTGCCGAAACGTGGGGCGAACGTTTTGTTCGTGGATTCCGGATGGGATCGCGGTGACGCCCGAGCGGAAGGTGGGCGAGGAATGGGCGCCGGCGGGTTGATCGCCCTCGCGTGGGCAGCGCTGCTGTTCGCGCCGGCGGCGACCAGTTCGTTCGCGGTAAACGGGAGCGTCGAACCGGCCGGAACGGCGGTGGTGTGGCTGTATGGTGCGACCTCGGCATTCTCCTCCTCCACACTGAGCGACCCCGCGGGGCGGTTTCACTTCAGCGATATACTGCCGGGAGCTTACACGTTGAGCGTGATCACGGCCGCCCACGGCGAGTGGCACGAGACCATCGACGTCGGGCCGGCGGCGGCGGACGACCGGGGGCGGGTGAATGTCCGCATTCGAATCGACGGCGCGAAGACGCTGGACGATCGTCGCGACGTCGTTTCGGCCAGTGAGCTGTCGATTCCGGCGAGCGCGTGGAAGGAGTACGCGAAGTCGGAACAGCGGCTTTCGAAGCGCGACGTGGAGGGCGCGGTCGCTCACCTGCAGCGTGCGACGGAGATTGCGCCGCAGTTCGCGGTAGCGTGGAACAGCCTCGGCACCATCGCTTATCACTCGCGGCAGTACCAGCAGGCCGAGCAGTACTTCCGCAAGGGGCTGGCGGCGAATCCCGATGAGTATGCGCCACTGGTGAATCTGGGCGGCGTCCTGCTGACCCTGGGACGATTCCAGGAAGCCTGGAGCTACAACACGTTGGCCGTCTCGAAGCAGCCGAACGACGCGCTGGCGCATTCGCAGCTCGGCATGGCCTGCGCGGCGCTGGACAAACTCGACGCCGCGGAATCCGAATTACGAAAGGCCATCCGGATGGACCCGCGGCATTTCACGAATCCGCAACTGATTCTCGCCGATGTTTACGTGCGCACGAACCGGCGGGAGGCGGCGGCCGACATGCTCGAACAATTCCTGCAAATCCATCCGGATTACAGCGCGGCCGCAAAGATTCGCGAGAGAATTGGCGCTTTGCGTGGCCGCTAAATGAAACCCACTATTGCGCGCGGGCCGCGGCGTCGGCTACGCTAAACCAAACATGCTGGCGCTGCGGATACTTGGCAGGGTATTTCTCGTCCTTTTCGCGCTGTGGCTCGGTTTCCTTGGGCTTCTCTACTACGAGATGTGCCAGCCGCCGGAGAAGTTCACGGCTTTCATGGCGAAGCTGCCGATGATTCTGATGATCGCCGGTCCGTTCGAGACAATGTGGAACAGCGCGCGCGGAGGCACGCTGCATCCGGGTGATGCGGCGCCGGACTTCCGGCTGAAGACGCGCGACGGGAAATCGGAGGTCGAGCTGGCGTCGTTCCGCGGCAGCCGGCCGGTGGTGCTGATCTTCGGGAGCTACACCTGACCGCCATTTCGCCGGGAGGTTCCCGCGCTCAACAATCTGTACGACCGATATAAGGACCGCGCCGAGTTCTACATAGTCTACATAGTCGAAGCGCACGCGGCCGACCGCTGGCAGATGCCGTCGAACATTCGCCAGGGCGTGGTGTTCAACTCGCCTCTCAGCTATGGCGAACGTACTGCGGTGGCCGATTCGTGCGTGCGCAGGCTGAACATCCGCATCCCGGCGTTGATCGACAATTTCCGGAACACAACTGAGCTGGCGTACACGGGCTGGCCCGATCGCCTGTACGTGATCGACCGCGCGGGCCGCGTCGCGTACAAGAGCATGCCCGGGCCGTTTGGTTTCGAGCCGGCGGGCATGGAAGCGGCGCTGAAAAAAGTCCTATAGGCGGAGTTCGTAGCCGCGCGACGTCATGCCATCGATGATGCGCTGACGAATGGCCCCGGCTTCTTCCGATGAAAGCGTTTTGTCGGGCGCGCCGACGGCGATGCGAAAAGAGACGCTGCGCTGCTCGGGCGTGAGCATGTAGTCGCGCACGAACTCGATGGAGACGAGCGCGGGACCCGCGAGCTCGACGAGGTGGTTCTGAATGGCGAGCGCGTGCGAGCGGGCGGCGGCAACGACGGAAAGGTCGAAGGAGCTCACCGGGAAGCGGCGCAGAGGCTCGTAGGTCGACGGCGCGGCGTCGAGCTCGCGCATGCTAGTGAGATCGGCATCGAGAACCGCGGCGCGGCCGGTCGCGACGAGCGAGGGATGCAGTTCGAAGAGGCGCGCAACGGTCTCGCCGCGCCAGACGACGTTGGCGGCGCGCTGGGGATGTTCGAAGGACCGCGCGGGAGCGGGTTCGACGACGCATCCGCGCATGAGGCATTCGGCCACGCGTTTCAGCTCGAACAGATTCGCGGCGCCATCGCCTTCGCGTGAGTAGAGCACCGACGCGACGTGAGCCTTCTCGTCGGGCAGGCCGTCATTCCCTGGCGCCGCGTCGCCGCGGCCTGGGCGCTTGTGGATCTCGGCGCCGATTTCGAAGAAGCGGAACGAGGGGAAGTTGCGGCTGTTGGTTTCGATGTTGCGCAGGATGCCGGGCAGCAGCGTGGAGCGAAGCAACTGCTGATCGGCGGCGATGGGGTTGGCGACACGAACGTGATCGGCCGGGTCCATCCCGAGACGGCGGACCTCGTCCTCGGTGACGAAGGAGTAGTTGCAGACTTCGGTGAAGCCTTCGTCGGCGAGAATCTCACGGACGAGATGCTCGAAGTCGCGCGCGGGGTTGGCGGGCGGCGGGGCGCAGGCGAGCATCGGCGGGCGCGGCGTGATGGAATCGTAGCCCAGCATGCGGCCCACTTCCTCGACGAGATCGTCCTTGACGGTGACGTCCTTGGTGGCGCGCCAGGAGGGCACACCGACGGAGAGAACTCCGGGGCCCGCGGACCAGACGGTGAAACCGAGGGAGGTGAGGATCTTCTCGACGTCGTGCTGCTCCACGGCGCGGCCGAGCTTGCGGGCGAGCCACTCGAGCGGGAGCAGGATGGGCTCAGGCGCAGGGAGCGGTCGCGCGGCATCGGCGACTCCGCCAACGATGCGGATTCCCGGCGAGACTTCGCGCAACAACGCGATGGCCATGGCGAGGCCGCGGACAGTGTTGACCGGGTCCTGCGATTTCTCGAAGCGAACGGAGGCGTCGGTGCGCAGCTTCAGGGCGACCGATGTGCGGCGCACGCTGGCGGCGTGGAAGTTCGCGCTTTCAAGAACGATCTTCGTGGTGCCTTCTCCGATGGCGCTGGGCAGTCCTCCGATGACGCCGGCAATGGCGACGGGTCCGCCGGCATCGGCAATCACCAGGTTCGATGGCGCGAGGTTGTAGTGCTCGTCGTTGAGCGCGACGATGCTCTCCCCTTCGCGCGCGGAACGGATGAAGATTGTGGGGCCTTTCAGCTTCTTCGCGTCGAAGGCGTGCATGGGCTGCGCGATGGCGGCCATCACGTAGTTGGTGGCGTCAACGATGTTGTTAATCGAGTTCAGGCCGATCGCTTCGAGCTTGTACTGCAGCCACAGCGGCGAGGGCTGGACGGTGACATTGTCGACGACGAGCGCGGAGTATCGCGGGCAAAGGTCGTAGTCGGCGATTTCGACGCCGATGCCTAGGGCGCCGGAAGGCAGCAGCGAGAGGTCGACGGGTTCGCGGAGCCGGTGGCCGGTGATGGCGGCAACTTCGCGAGCCATGCCGTGATGGCCCCACAGATCGGGGCGGTGGGTGAGGGATTTGTTGTCGACTTCGATAACACTATCGGGCGCCAGCGTGAGCTCGGACGAATCGAGTTTGACGATGCCGGTGTGATCGCGCGCGATGCCGAGCTCGATGGCGCTGGCGAGCATGCCGTCGCTTTCGATTTCGTGAATGACCTTGCGGCCGACGGGGAGCCAGGCGGTGTGCATGCCGGCCCAGCAATTGGGGGCGCCGCAGACGACCTGTCGGGTCTGGCCGGCAGTCTCGACCATCGCCTTGACGTTGTGCGTTCCTTCGATCGGTTCGACAGAGAGGATCAGCGCGGCGTGCGCTTCGCGCAGGGGCGCGCCGACTTCCTCGAGGCCCTCACACTCCGCGGTCTTCATGGTGATGAGGTGCATCAGCTCGCGTGGGTCGGCGGCGAGGCCGTCAACGTACTGGCCGATCCATTGGTAGGAGAATTTCATTGGCGCGGACCTGGCGGGCTGAGAGCCCGCCGCAGGCTGGGAGCCTGCCCCACAATGATGAGAACAGAAGTCATCAGAATTGGTTTAAGAATCGCAGGTCGCCGCTTTGCAGCAGGCGGATGTCGTCGATGCCATAGCGCATCATGGCGAGCCGGGTGAGGCCCAGGCCGAAGGCGAAGCCCATCCATTCGTCCGGGTCGATGCCGCTCATGCGCAGCACATTCGAATGAACCAGGCCGCATCCCATCAGCTCCACCCAGCCGCTCTGTTTGCACACGGGACAGCCGGAGCCGCCGCAGATGAGGCAGCCGAAATCGAGTTCGAAGCCGGGCTCGACGAAGGGGAAGAAACCGGGCCGCAGGCGCACGGACATTTCGCGATGGAAGACCGCGCCGAGCATGTTCTTCATGAAGTAGATGAGATGGCCGACGGAGACTTCGCGGTCGATCATCATGCCTTCGATCTGATAGAAGGTGTGCTCGTGCGAGGCGTCCACTTCTTCATTGCGGAAGACGCGGCCGGGCGCGATGACGCGAAGCGGCGCGCCGAGGCGCTCCATGCCGCGCACCTGCACGGGCGAGGTGTGGGTGCGGAGGAGATTACCGTCGGTGAGCCAGAAGGTGTCCTGGGCGTCGCGCGCGGGATGATCGCGCGGGATGTTGAGCGCGTCGAAGTTGCGATATTCGGTTTCGACTTCGGGGCCGTCGAGGACGGCGAAGCCGAGGGATTTGAAGAGGTCCTCGATCTCGCTCTGGATCTGCGTCACCGGATGCAGGCTGCCGCGGCGCGGGCCGGGGGCGGGCAGAGTGAGATCGAGCCACTCGGTTTCGAGGCGCCGGTCGAGCGCGACCTGATCAAGCTGGGCCTTTTTTGTTTCAAACGCGGATTCCAGCGTTTGTTTGGCAGCGTTGAGCGACTTGCCGAACTCCGCGCGCTGATCGGGCGGCAGCGAGCCGAGCTGTTTGCCGGACTGCGCGAGTTTGCCCTTGCGGCCGAGGACGTCCACGCGGATGGTTTCGAGCTCCTCCAGCGTGGCGGCCTCGCGAATGCGCGCAAGCGTGCTGTCAACCAGCTCGGTCATTGGCTCGATTCGAATGCCCCGTATTTTTCGAGGATATCAACTGCGGCCTGATGGCCTCGGGTGAGGGCGAGGTCGCCGGGCGTCTGACGGTTGTCGGCCTGGACGCGGACGGTGGCGCCGGCGTCGATGAGAAGTTGAATGAGCTCGACGTTTCCGCTTTGCGCGGCGGCGTGGAGAGAAGTCCAGCCGCCTTCCTGACGCGCGTTGGAGTCCGCGCCGTGCTCGAGCAGCGTGCGGGCGACTGCGGTGGAGCCTCCGGCGACGGCGGCGTGCAGGGGCGTGTTGCGCATGGGGTTGATGGAGCGGGCACGCACGTCGGCGCCGCGGGCAAGAAGATCGGCGGCGATGTCGGGGAAGTTGAAGAAGGCGGTGAGGTGGAGCGGAGTCCAGCCGTCGTGACTATGGGCGGCGATGAGCGTGGCGTCGTCGGCGAGGAGTTCGCGAACGCGATCACGACGGCCGGCGATGCAGGCGGCGAAGATGTCGAGCTCGACACCGCGGGCGAGCAGGAATTCAGCGATGGCATTCTGGCGCGAGTAGCGCGCGACGGTGAACGGGCCGAGCCCCTGAGTGTCCTTGGCGGAGAGGAGCGACGGGTTGGCTTCGATGAGGGTGCGCACGCGCGATTCGTCGCCGGCGCGTATGGCGTCGAAGAAATCCTTCATGTGGCCGCGGGCGCGGGCGCTGGCGTCGTCGCGGGATGCCAGACTTCGGCGGCCTTGAGCAGTTCCCACGCGAGGTGGTTGATGTAGAAGACGACGAGAGGCTCGGGGAAGCGGTCCTTCAGTGCGCCGAGCACGCGCTGCTGCCAGCCCTCGGTGAGGTATTTGGTGGCGTCGAGGTCCTTGGCGAAGAAGCCGTCTTCATTGGGGATGGCGAGGACGCCGAGGGCGGCGGTGATCATGTCCATATGGGAGATGAGGATGCCCTGGGCGAGCTCGCTGGCGAAGGTCTCATCGGATTCGGAGAGGCGCTCCCAGAAGCGCGGGACGCCTTTGCGCAGGCCCTCGGAGTTGAGTTTGGGCAGGTGCATGCGCGTTTTGAGGCGGTCGTAGAGCTGGTAGGTTTTGAGTTTTCCGATGGAGATGGAGCGCACGAGTTGCGCGAACGAATCCTGGCCGAGGCCGAGGAAGACTTCGCAGAGTTGCATAAAGGGCCAGCGTATCACAGGGGCGCGGGAGCGGCGGCCGGACGGCGGCGGGGCAGAATTTCACAGAGTTTATTGCGACGGCCGAGTATTTATTGGAAATTGGGTTCGTTTGGTATTTTTGCCCGATTCGGGCGGGGCGGGGCCGCCATTGCGAAGGGTGTTCAGGTATTTGAGTGCCTTATAAGATGTGCGTTCGGCGCTGGCGATGTAGCGCTGCATGACGTAGAACGGGGCGGCCGATCCGATGACGAGGGCGTTGATAAAGTGCGAGTCGTATTCGGGGTCATTGAGGTCGCCGACGACGTTGGTGATGACGGCGGCTTCGAGGCGGCGGGCGCGGGCGAGACGCCAGCGGGCCTGGGCGAGCTCTTCGACGAGGAAACGCTCATGGACGTTGGCGGGGGCGAAGGCGCGGTGATACTCGGCGACTAATTGGTCGAATTCTTCCTGATTTTCGTTGGTGAGGACGCGAAATCCAGCGGCGAGCCCGTGTTTGGTGGCGTTGCCGCTGGAGGCGCCGCGGCCTTCCGGGGTGCGGGGGCCGGTGCTGGCGAGGGCATTGCGGCGATTGGCGGCGATTTGTGCGTCGGAGGCCATGACGGCGACGAGAGTAGCACGGGGGCGGTGGGTTTGGGGGGGCGACGGGGCGGAAGTGGAAGTCGGCGAGGAGGATGGAGGCGCGGGGAAGTTGTGAATGTGGGGAGGCTGCTCCGGAAAGAGGCGGAAGGCGGAGGGCTGACGCACTTGAACTGTGAATCCACGCTTGCCATTCCAGAACATTAAGAGGCTTCTTGGATTGAACCCTAGGGTGTGATCTAATGCATGTAACGCAAGCGCATCGTGCAGTCATGAAGAATGTACGGACGATTTCGCTTTTCAGCGGCTGCGGAGGTTCCGACCTGGCGCTCAAGCGCCTCGGGTACAGAATCGTTTGGGCGAATGACAACTGCGAGACGGCGTGCCGCACTTACGCGGACAACATCGGTCCGGTGATCCACTGTGGCGACATTGCCGATGTGGTCAGGGTTCCATCCGCGGACCTTATCGTGGGGTGCTACCCTTGCCAGGGGTTTACACAAGGTGGTCGTCGCAACTCCGGCGACGTAATCAACTACCTTTATCAGCAATACGACAGGGTTCTGCGGCTAGTGTTGCCGAAGGCATTTGTCGTCGAGAACGTGAACGGGATGGCATATGGCGAGAACAGGAGACTCTTGGAGAACCAGCTTCGCAGGTATCGGCTGGCCGGCTATCGGGTTCAGTGGCAGGTCCTCGATGCCAAGGAGCATGGCGTCGCTCAGGATCGGCGGCGCGTGTTCATCGTCGGCATTCGTTCGGATCTGGACTTTCAGTACGCCTTCCCGAGTCCGGCGTACGGCGCCGGCACCAGACGCAGGGCGTTAAGCCAGAGGGATGTGATCGCCGGACTGCCCCCTTGGCCCGAGGGTGAGTTCTGCGAGGAAGGATTCCATTGGTATTACCTGTCCCGCAACCGACGCCGACGTTGGAGCCAGCCGAGTCAGTGCATTGTTGGACACTGGCGGCACGTGCCGTTGCATCCATCCAGTCCGCCGCTCCAACGAATCAACACCGACGCATGGGTCTTCTCACGGGCTGGGCGGGCTCGACGACTGTCGTACCGAGAGTGTGCGGCGCTGCAGGGCTTCCCGCGGACGTACGTCTGGAACCGCGGTACCGTGCGAGAGCGCTTTCAGATGATTGGAAACGCTGTACCACCGCCTATGTTCGAGGCGGTGGTTTCCCAACTAAACAAACTCTGGTAGAGGATTATGGCGAAAACTACACGGGCGGCAGCAGTTGAGCCCACGCTTGACCGCGTCTCACCGGACCTTCTCGACTTTGATCCGGATAACCCGCGGTTTGCGGGGCAGATGGCGGGCAAATCCCAAGATGAAATTCAGGAGCTCATCTTCGGCGAACCGCACTACGCATCGGAACTGGTCGATTCGCTCGTGGAAAACGGATTTATCGATTATGAACCGCTGGTCGTAAAAAGACATGGACGACGGTACGTCGTCATCGAAGGCAACCGTCGACTAGCGGCGATTCGGGAAATTCGGAGTAATCCTGACAGGTATCCTGGCCGTAAATCGGGCTTAGAAGCCATACCAGTCTTGGTGTTCCCGGACAGGCCGGGTCGTCAGCAGCAGAGCGAGATGCGGGTGTATCTTGGCGTTCGCCATCTGCTGGGCTTCCGGGAGTGGCCACCCATCAGCAAGGCGCAGTTTCTTGAGCGTGAGAGTCAAGCGCCCGGAGGATTGGACAGGGTGATAAAGGAGACCCGGCTCACGAAAGCCAAGGCCCGCCGTTTTCTGGTCCCGTATCGGTTGTTACGGAACGCACATGTTCAACTTCCCAAGGGTGAGGACTTCTGGGTGATAGGAGAAGCTCTCCAGCGGAAAGGCGTGAAGAATTTCTTGGCCCTCGAAGTTGATCCTAAAACCCTAGACATTGTGACCTACGACAGAAGCAACCTGCTGCTTTTGCTGGATGATCTGTATGGCCCTAGGAAGGGGAAGCTGCGCGACAGCAGTGCCAAGGTGGTCTACGACACCAGAGATCTGTCGCGGCTTGCGCGCGTACTGGATTCCCAGAAGGCCGCAACGGTCCTCCATTCGGGCAAGAGCATCGATCAGGCAGAAATCTACGTTGATACACGGGAGCAAAGTGTTACTCGTTTGGTCAAAGTCGCCAAAACTGTTGGGGTTTTGCTCAAGAAACTCGTCCCAAGCGCGAGGACGCCGGAGGAGACTCGGCTGCTTCACGCCCATAGGGATTTTGAATCGGCGGTGCGAGCGTTCGTTGGTCGGAAGCCGTAGACAGCATGTTCGGGTCGCTCTTTGAGTTCTTCGAGGTCATAGCGGACGAGTTGTCAACAGAGAACTCGCGGGTCTTGACGCGTTTCGACCTTCAAGTCGGGCATGAAGAGTCAACCCTTCTTGACGACCTCCAGTGCGAAATGCGGGCCGGGAGTTCCGATGAGGCAATTGAACGCGCCGTTGCCGGACTCAGAAGGCACTTTGAGGGGAAAGGGGCTCAATTGCCATTCACGTACGATCCCCATACCGGACGATTCACGGCGACGGACCCGCCGTTCTTGGCCTTTGTCAAGGATATGAGTAGTATTCGGAGCGTCGGAGGGCGTTCCCGGGATTTCGAGTGTCGAGTCGCTGAGCGGCTGGGCCAACGTGCCACCGGGACAGTTCATCGAGTAGGGTTCCCCCGGAACACTAAAAAGAACAAGAGAGACTTTAACGGATATCTTCGTACGCTTGGTTTCGGCCGCCCTGTATTGCTCGGGAAAGAGAAGGACGGCGGCCTAGACATCCTATGGTTGCTGCCGCTAGGAACCATTCCGCACCGCCCTATCGTGTCCGTGCAGTGCAAGAATGGGGAGTTTGACATCACGGTGGCCGACAGTTCAGTAGGTGCGGGCAGTCGCTCTTTTGCGCAACATGCTGGATTGCAGGGTGGGGTACATGTTCCGTGTGTACTCTTCAACGACTACATCGAGCCAGAGGGTCTGACCCCGAAACCACTTAATTTCGTACCGCTCGGGCTTACGGACTTGGCTCTGCTCCACCGCCAGATCACTGTGAATTGCATCTGAGGAGAGCCGCGACACTATGGACCGTGTGTCTCCAATTGTCCGAAGCCGAAACATGGCGCGGATACGTGCGAAGGATACCAGCCCAGAACTCGTTGTGCGCAGCTATCTTCACGGCCGGGGACTTCGATATCGCCTGCATGTACCGAATCTCCCTGGGAAGCCTGACCTCGTATTCGTCCGACGCCGCGTCTGCGTCTTCGTTGACGGATGCTTCTGGCATGGCTGTCGGAAGTGCAAGGATGGCACGCGTATTCCTAAGACGAATGAATGCTACTGGCAGAAGAAGATCAATGGCAATAGAAGGCGTGATCGGGAGAATCGTGACAAGCTCAAACGGGATGGCTGGAAGGTACTTGTGATCATGGGATGCGAGATTCGGAGTTCGGCCCGGCTGGCTGAACTCCGTAAAGAGATCGAGCGCGCGCGTAACGTGACGCTACATCGAATAGGCCGAGTTTACCGCTCCCAACCGAAGACCGGTCACTTGCGATAGCCGGAACGCGTTATCGCAGCTGTCTGATGTACCCCGCGCACCATAGCAGAAGACAAGACTGCGGATATGTCTGCGCGCTTCCCGAATATGGAGTCGTCCCGGACTTGCGAAAACCCAATCACTTCGGACGGGCTGGAAGCCGGCCCCAACGGCTTCCCCACAAATACAAGCTTGCGCATAGGCTAAAGGCTGTGCCACCTTGTTGAGTTATGAGCGTAACCCTGCACATGGTCGCGAGTCTTGACGGATTCATTGCGAGGAAGGATAACAGCGTCTCCTGGCTGGAAGACAACGGGAGCGTCTACGAAGCCGGAGTCTCCGTTTCGGCCGAAGAGGCGGCGACCTTCGTCAAAACCATCGATTGTTATGTGCTCGGTTCTCGCACGTATGAACATGCACTCGAGCTGGGCTGGCCGTATGGCGATACTCCGACCGTAGTGGTGACGGGGAGGAAATTGCCGCCGGCAAGGAAGAGCGTCGAGTTCTACTCGGGCGATCTCAGGGCGCTGGTCGACGAGAAACTCGCGCCGCGATATCGAAATATCTGGCTGGTGGGCGGGGCGATGTTATCCCAGCGTTTTCTCGAGCTCGGCCTGGTGGATGAAATCAGATTGACCATCGCTCCTGTCTTGTTGGGCGACGGATTGCGGCTGTTCGGTAGTTCCATGACGGAGCAGAGGTGGAATCTGAAGAACGTGGTTGCGTACAGGAACGGCTTTGTCGAGTTGTTATACGCCGCTGCCACAACGTGATACAACCATGCCAATGGTGCTTTTGGTTCTGGCGCTGGCTCCGCTCGTTGCCGCCGCCGATCCGGACCAGGCCGCCGATGCGCTGGTCGCGCAGATGACGCTGGACGAGAAGATTCAACTCGTGCACGGCGGGTACACTTTCGGAGGTCCCGCGGGGCCCAATGGCGCGGAGGAATGGGTTCCGGGAATCCCGCGGCTGGGAATTCCTGACATTCTCTACTCGGATGGGCCAAACGGAGTGGTGGTCGGCTCGGGCACGGCGCTGCCTTCCTCGATGGCGAGCGCGGCGAGCTGGGACCTCAACGAAGCGCAGAAATTCGGGCAGGTAATCGGGGCGGAGGTGCGCGCGGCCGGGATGGACTCGTGGCTGGGGGGAAATGTGAACCTGGTCCGCGAACCGCGCGACGGGCGCACGTTCGAAACCGCGGGCGAGGACCCGCTGCTCGCGGGGAGCATCAAGGCCGCGCATCTCGCCGCGGTGCAGGACGCGAAGCTCGTCGGCACGATGAAGCACTACGCGCTGAACGATCAGGAAACCGGGCGGCTGATGGCGAACTCGGTGATCGGGGAGCGGGCGGCGCGGGAGAGCGACCTGCTGGCGTTCGAAGTCGCGCTGAAGGAATCGCATGTGCAATCGGCGATGTGCTCGTACAACCTGATCAACGGCACGTATGCGTGCCAGGACGATTATTTCCTGAACGGCGTGCTCAAGGGCGACTGGGGCTTTCCGGGCTACGTTGCTTCCGATGCGTTCGCGACGCAAAGCTCGGTGCAGTCGGCGATGGCCGGGCTCGATCAGGAGGAGCCGGGCGGGTATTACTTCGGCGGAGTCTGGGACGTGAGCCTCGAAGACGCGATTCAGAGCGGCGCAATGCCGGAGGCGCGTCTGGACAACATGGTGCACCGGATTCTGCGGGCGATGTTCGCGACGGGCGTGATGGACAGTCCGCCGGCGGTGGGGACGATCGATACGGATGCCGATGCAGCCATCGCGCAGGAGGCTCTGGAGCAGGGAGCGGTGCTGCTGAAGAATGCGGACGAGCAGCTTCCGCTGGATGCGTCGAAGGTGAGCTCGATCGCGGTGATCGGAGGACACGCCGATGTGGGCGTGTTGTCGGGCGGAGGGTCGGCGCAGGTAATGCCGATGGGGGGGGCGGCGCTGACGCTGCCTCCGGAGTGTCCGCCGACGTCGGTGGGGAACAGCGGTCTGGCCTGCCACAATGCCTCGGAGATTTACGATCCTTCGTCGCCGCTGGCGGCGATTCGCGCGCTTGCGCCGGGAGCCAGTGTGCAGTTTGCCGATGGCACGGATTCAGCGGCGGCGGCGACACTGGCGGGGGCGTCGAGTGTGGCCATTGTGTTCGTGACGGTGTGGACCAGCGAGGGGATGGATCTGGCGGACCTGAGCCTGCCGAATGGTCAGGATGCGCTGGTGAGCGCGGTGGCGGCGGCGAATCCGCGCACGGTGGTGGTGATCGAATCGGGCGGGCCAGTCGAAATGCCGTGGCTCGATTCGGTCGGCGCGGCGCTGGAGGCGTGGTATCCGGGGCAGCGCGGCGGCGAGGCGATTGCGAACATTTTGTTCGGCGCGGTGAATCCGTCGGGGAAGCTGCCGATCACGTTTCCGCGGAGCGTGGCGGACTTGCCGCGCCCCACGATTCCCGCGCCCGCCGATCCGACGGCGAGCACGCCGTTCGATGTCGATTACAACGTGGAAGGGTTCGATGTCGGGTACAAGTGGTTCGATGCGCGAGGCATCGAGCCGCTGTTTCCGTTCGGGTATGGGCTGTCGTACACGACGTTCACGATTGCGAACACGCAGGTGACACCCAACGCGGGTTCGGACGTGCCGGGTTTTGTGGTGAGCTTCGACGTGCAGAACACCGGGGAACGGGCCGGGGCCGAGGTGGCGCAGGTGTATCTGGGATTGCCGTCGGCGACTGGTGAGCCTCCGAAGCGGTTAGTCGCGTGGCAGAAGGCGCCGCTTCAGGCGGGAGAATCGCAGCACGTAAGCATCAGTGTGAGCGCGAGCGATGTATCACATCCGCTGTCGTACTGGGACCTCAGATCCCAGAGCTGGCAGATTGCGCGGGGCGAGTACGCGGTGTATGTGGGCGATTCCTCGCGGAATCTGGCGGAGGCGGGGACGTTTTGGTATCGGGCAGCGCACAGCGGAGAGCGGAGGTAAGAAGGCGGCGCCGAATCCGGCCCGTCATCGCGGACGGAGTTCCCGCATGGTGGAGACGGCAGCGGAAACGGTGAGTACCTGGTGATACTGTACAAGTGGCGCCATGATCTCGAACAAGAGACGCCGGAGGTGCAGACTTCTCCGAGGAGAGCCCTGTGAATAGAACGCTCGGGCATTCGACAGGTCCGTTCCCGCATAGGCTTGTTACAATTACCGCTCCCGCGGTGAATTTACTGAAACTGTTCGCGCCAGTATTGGTGATCATTCTTGTCGTTCAGGGGTGCGGTGCTAAGAACGACTCTCACGGAGGCGGCGCTAGCACAGGAACCGGAGCGCCGACTTCCGGTGATTTACATTCGGCGGCGGCTTCCGCGACTCTGCACCGCGACAATTTCCGAATAATGAGCATCCACCGCACTCGCAGGTATTCAGATCCGGAGTTACATTTCTCGCGGGAGCCGACATCTCCAAAGAATGAGCTCATTGTCGTGAAGGTCGAAGTCGACAATTCGCAAGGCGAGGGTTTGCTGCAAATCGGCCCGGTCATGATCGTCGACCTGAATGGGAATAAGCGTGAAGCTGCAAAGTCGCTTCTCCTCGGCTCCGGGCAAAAGCATGAATTTGATTTCGTGTGTGACGCGCCACGCGGGACGAAGCTCAGATCAATCGATCTCTCGGATATGTCCCTGGATCTCGGCGGTCTGGAAGGAAATGGCCCTGAATCCAGGCAGGCGCCGCGTTGATGAGTCTGCCTCCCGGGGATCGGTCCCGGCAAATCGACTTTGTGGCTTCCATTGAGGCGCCGAGCTTTGGGACCTGCCCCTGGGGGAGCGGAGTTACTTGACCACCCAGGCTTCCACGGCGAATTCTTCCTTCGTGATCTGGTGGAGGCGGACGTCGCGGAAGAGGATGGCGTCTTTGCGATGCTTGCGGCCGGCGCCGCCGACGACGGGGAGCGACTGCATGCCGCCGAGGATTTTCGGCGCGTAATAGAAAAAGATCTTGTCCACCACGCCTGCTTCGAGCGCGGCCCAGTTCACCTTGCTGCCGGCTTCAATCATGAGCGAGCGGTATTGTTCTTTGGCGAGGTAGTCCACCACCTGGCGCAGATCGGTGCGTCCGCCGGGGCCGTCGGCGACGAGCACGCGCACGCCTCGGGACTCGAGATGGCGGCGGCGCTCGGCGGATGAGGCCGACGTGGTGGCCACCAGAACGTCGTTGGCCGCGGACATGACCATGCGCGAATCGAGCGGGATGCGCAGGGTGGAATCGACGACGATGCGCAGCAGGGGGCGGGCGCGTTCGGTTTGCGTGCGGTCGGTGAGAAGCGGGTCGTCGCCGAGCACGGTGCCGATGCCGGTGAGGATGGCGTCGTGGAGGTGGCGCACCTGCTGCACGTGAGCGCGGGCCTGCTCGCTGGTGATCCAGCCGGAGTTGTCTTCGGGCGCGGCGATTTTGCCGTCGAGGGTGACGGCGGATTTCAACGTGACCAGCGGGCGGCCGTTGCGCACGGCGAAGATGAATGCTTCGTTGAGCTGCTGGGCGTCGGCGGTGTATTCGACGGCCATCTCCACCGGGATGCCGGCGGCCTCGATGTGGCGGATGCCTTGGCCCGAGACGAGCGGATTGGGATCGGGCATCGCAACAATGACGCGGGAGACGCCCGCGGCAATTACGGCGTCGGCGCAGGGCGGAGTGCGGCCATGATGGGAGCAGGGTTCGAGGGTCAGGTAGAGATCCGCGCCACAGGCGCGTTTGCCGGCTTCTTCCAGTGCGAGGATCTCGGCATGCTTCACGCCGGCCCAGGTGTGAAATCCGCGGCCGACGATTTCGCCATCGCGCACGGCGTTGCTCACAATGATCGCGCCGACGGCCGGATTCGGGCTGGTGCGCCCCAGCCCCTGCCGCGCCAGCGCCAGCGCCTGTTCCATGTAAGGCGATTTCATTTGCGCTCGAAGATGGAGGCGATGAACTGCTCGGGGTCGAAGGGCAGCAGGTCGTCGGCTTTTTCACCGACGCCGATGTAACGGATGGGCAGGTTGAGCTCGCGGGTGATGGCCACGACGACGCCGCCCTTCGCGGTGCCGTCGAGCTTGCTGAGGACGATGCCGGTAACGCCGCTCGATTCGGTGAAGCGGCGCGCCTGCTCCAGGCCGTTCTGCCCGGTGGTGGCGTCGAGCACGAGCAGCACCTCATGCGGCGAGCCGGGCACCACGCGCGTGGCGGTGCGGCGCATCTTTTCGAGCTCGGACATCAGGTTGTCCTTGGTGTGCAGGCGGCCGGCGGTGTCCACGATGACGTAGTCGACCTTGCGGGCTTTGGCGGCATGGAGCGCGTCGAAGATGACGGCGCTGGGATCGGAGCCCGGCTTCTGGCGGATGACGTCGGTCGCGGTGCGCTGGCCCCAGATTTCGAGCTGCTCGATGGCGGCGGCGCGGAAGGTGTCGGCGGCGCAGAGCAGGACCTTGCGGCCTTCGGTCTGGTAGCGGTGGGCGAGCTTGCCGATGGTGGTGGTTTTGCCGGAGCCGTTGACGCCGACCACCATGACGACGGCGGGCGGCTCGGCGACGTGGGGCATGGGGCGCTCGGCGCCTTCGAGGACTTCGAGCAGATGCTCGCGGATGAGGCGCTTCAGCTCGTCGCCGTCGGAGAGGAGGTTGCGATCGACGCGCTCGCGGAGGCGATCGATAATTTCGGTGGTGGTGGCCACGCCTATGTCGGCGGTGTAGAGAGTCTCTTCGATTTCGTCCAGCAGGGCGGCGTCGATTTCCCTGCGGCCGGCGAGGGCGTCTTCGAGACGGTCGAGAATGCCGGAGCGGGTTTTCTCGATGCCCGCTTTGAGGCGGTCGAGGAGGCCGGGCTCCTGCGGCACGGAGCCGAAGAGGGTCTGGATGGCCATGGAGCTGTTTCTATTCTAGTGGGCGGGTGAGACGGCGGGCGCTACAGTGGGCGGCCAAAACAGAGCACGTATCCACTGTTGTCGGCGATCTCAAAGGCTCTCAGTCCGTCGTTCGTGTTGGCCAGTTCGCGATGCATGGGGACGTCTTTGGAAACGAACTCCCGGTAGAGTGAGTCGGGATCGTCGGTGAAAATGTACGCGTCCCAGCGAGCCCATTCGTGACGCGAGCGGTTCGGCTGGGGATGGACTTCGGGCGCGATGGCTTTGAACATGAGCATCACGTTGTCGCGTCCGAGCATGGCCCAGAAATCATCGTGGGTTTCGTCGCCGCCGCCCTTGTAGCGAACGTCGAATCCCAGCCGGGATCGATAGAAATCGAGCGTCGCGTTCAAGTCGTCGACGATGAAGAAAGGAGTAACGCCGTGCAGCATGGGTGAAAGCGGCTGAGAGTCGAATATAGCGCACGTTCAGCCGCGGGCGCAAACGGAGAAGACAAGCGTCGCCACGAGCATTTTGAGGAAGTGTTTACCGCTTTGGAAGTCGAGCGCGAGTTTCAAAACCCTGAAAGCGACGCCGGCGCCCATTTGTTGTTACTGAGAAATTCTCTGGTCCGTCACATTCGCCGTGTTCCAGGGCGATGTACCCTGGGGGCGCGGCGAACACTACCACCTGCTCGCGGATCGGCTTGCGGTCGACGATTCCGTCGTGACCTTTAACTGGGACCTGCTCATGGATCAAGAGTTCATTGAGGAGAAGGCCTACCGCCAATACGGCAACTTCCTCCACTCGACCAGCGGACTTCGGTAGTCAGGTCAGTTATTCGCGCAGGCGCACGAGGATTCGCACGACTCTTTCTGACGGGTCGGCTCGTAAGTGCAGCGCGGGTCCTGGGCGAGGTAGTTGCCGGTGAGGGCGTAAGCGCGGGAGCGGGAGCCGCCGCAGATGTTGACGTATTCGCAGCGGCCGCATTTGCCTTCGCGCAGGTCCATGTCGCGCAGCGAGCGGAACAGCGACGAATTGCGATAGACCTCCACCAGCGAATCGCGCAGGATGTTGCCGGCGGAGACGGGCAGGAAGCCGCTGGGGCAGATCTCGCCGGTGTGGGAGACGAACACGAAGCCCTTGCCGTCGCTGACGCCGGCGGTGCGGTACATCATGCCCCGCGAGCTGCTGTAGGCGTGCGGGTTTTCCTTCAGACGCTGGGCGACGTAGCGGCGGTAGTGCATGGCCTCGGTGGTTTTCACGTCGAAGGAAGCGCGCAGCGAAACCTGATAAAGCGATTCGAAGACCTGCTCGTACTCTTCGGGGGTAAGGTCGTCGTTGGCGAGCGCGCGGCCGGTGACCACCAGGAAGAACAGGCTCCACATGCGTCCGCCGACGCTTTCCACCATTTCGGCCATGGCGTCGATCCTGTGCATGTTGCGTTTGGTGATGGTGGTCTGGATCTGGGTTTCGAGTCCGATGCTCTGCGCTTCGCGCAGGGCGAGCATGGCGCGGTCGAACGAGCCGGGGACGCCGCGGAACGAGTCGTGCGTTTCGGCGTCGGGACCATCCACGCTCACCGCCATGCGGGCGAGGCCGCAGTCCTTAAAGCGATGGACGGCTTCGGGAGTCAGCAGCGGCGTGGCGCTGGGGCTGATGTTGGTGCGCAGGCCAAGGCTGGCGCTGTAGGCCATGAGTTCGAAAATGTCGGGACGCTTCAACGGATCGCCACCGGTAAAGACCATGAGCGGGTTGGGATGGCCGAAGCGCGCGACCTCGTCCAGCAGCGCGCGGGCCTGCTCGGTGGTGAGCTCGCCGGGATTGCGCAGCGGCTGGGCGGAAGCGCGGCAGTGCGCGCAGCAGAGATCGCAGGCCTGGGTGGTTTCCCAGATGACCAGCATGGGGGTGAGGTTGAAGTTCATGGACATGATTCGCAGCCTTTGTGCAACAAGGTTGCAATTGGGAGACCAGGGGACGAGCGGCTGTTTTCGGGGCAAAACGCTCAGGTTTCGGGTGCGACGGACATCCGGATCTGGGGGCCATGGGGCATATGCCCCACTCGATGACACAAAAAAGAGTGGACACGCGGCAACGTTCTGCGCTACAGTTCGGAAGCTCTGGAGGCGCTGGATCGGACCCTCAGCCAGCGCAAACCACTACAACCCTATCAAGTTGAAAGGATATCGCTCAGCATGACCATGCGTCTGCTCGCAATAACTACTGCGCTGTTTGCCGTCACGGTGTCGGCGCAGGGATACAAGTATCTGAATTCGGTGGCGACGTTCAAGGTGCCACCCGAGAAGCAACACGCGTTCGTCGAGAGGGGCAAGGAGTTTGTACCGGTGCTCGACAAACTGATGGAAGCCGGCACGGTGATCGGCTACGGTATCGATGTCGACTGGCTTCATGTGCCCGGAGAGAACAACGTCACGTTCTGGGTGGAGACGCCCAATTTCGAAGCGCTGCAGAAAGCCGAGGACGCGATCGGCGCGTTTGAGAAGGCGAATCCCGCGCTGATGGGGGACCTGATCGGGATGGCCGACATGAAGACGCATCACGACTTCATTCTTCGGACGCGCGAAGGGAATCAACATGCGATTGCCGCGGGCGCGGAGCCGATCGAGGACATCGATTACGTGAAGGTGAAGCCGGGCCGGATGGCGGATTTCATGGCGATGTTCAACAAGTTCGACAAGCCGGTGTTCGAGAAGCTGGTGGCGGACGGCACCATTTACGCGTACGAACTGGACACCGAAGCCGTACACACCGAGGAGCCGGGGGCGACGTGGACGATTGTGACCATGCCGGATCTCGGGACCAAGGACAAGGTGAACGCCGCCTTTGAGGCCGCCGAGAAGGCGATGCCGGAAGGGGAGCGCAACCTGCTTGAAAAGACTTACTACGACGTGGCGGACTACAGCACGCACCGGGACGCTCTGACTACCAGCGTGGTGTTCAGGGTGAAATAGCGACGGCCTTGAAGAAGCAGTAGCAGAAGGTTCCATCGGCTTCGGTGGCGCGGTACATGTCGGCAATGCCTTTGTCCCATGTGGCCGCGTCCATCAGGCCGAGCGCGAGCGCCTGCTCGCGAACGCCTCTCACCATGGCGATGAAGGTGTTCCTGGAGAAGCTCTCTACCAGATCGGGCCGGCTGGAATCGACGTAGATCATGCGCGGGGTGACCTGAACGTTGGCGAAGCCCGAGGCGCCGAGAAGCGGATAGAGGCGGCGGCCGATGAGGGAATCGCCACCGAGGCGGGCCTGGATCTCGATGAGGCATTGCACGGCGCGCGTGGCTTCGGCGGTTTGCGGGTGGCAATACCATGAGCCGTGGTCGCCTTCGATCACGGTGATGGAGCCGCCGGGACGGAGGACGCGGCGAAGACAATGCAGCGCGCCCAGCGGATCGGCGAGGTGCTCCAGAAGGAAGCACACGAAGACGTGATCGAAGCAGGCGCCGTCGAAGGGCAGGTTGAAGACATCGGCGATGTGGAAGGCGACGTTGCGGCAGCCCGCGGCCTCGATGCGCCCGCGGGCCTGCTCGAGCGACGCGGCTGAGACATCCACCGATACAAACTGCGCGGCAGGGCTGCTGGTGGCGAGCAACACCGTCTGGGCGCCTGTGCCGCAGCCGCACTCGAAGACCCGAGCGCCCGCGGGATAGCGGGTGTCGTGATGCAGCAGGTGGGCGAGTGCGCCGCCCTGATCGAGAAGTCGCTCGGCTTCGCGCGCGGAGTAGCCGTGCACGTACGAAGAAGAGCTCACAGATGGGCGGCGGTTACCAGCGCGGCTCGCGACGTTCGCGACCGAACCCGCCACCGCCGCCGCGGCGTCCGCCGCCACCACCGCCCCCGCCGGGTCCACGGTCGGCGCGAGGACGCGCTTCGTTGACGTTGACGGCGCGGCCTCCGATTTCCCGCCCGTTGAGCGCGGCGATCGCGTTGGCCGCTTCCTCGGCGTTGCTCATCTCCACGAAGGCGAAACCGCGGGGCTGGCCGCTTTCGCGGTCACGGATGATGCTGACGCGGTCCACCGCGCCAAACTGGGAGAATGCGGCCTCGATATCGGCCTCGGTGGCCTGGTACGAGAGGTTTCCCACGAAAATATTGGTCATTTCACACTCCTCAGGACTGCTTTTCGAGGGCAGTCGGTCACACCGGCAAGCTAATCCAGGCCACAAACTTCACGGGCAGGTAACTGCGGGCGGTCGGTTCAGAATACCACCGGGCGGAGTGCCCGAGCAACGGCGGCGGCGGGGCGGCGGCGGGTGGCGCTCACCGCCGCGGGGCTGGTTTGCGGCGGGCCAGGACCCTTTCCGTTAACGAGATACGGTCGGCCGAGAACTGGTTCAGCGCGCCGCGGAGGTAGGGCTGAAATTCCCGTAACCAGAAATTCCAGAATCCGATCTGGTGGATTTCGGCGAGGGTCAGCCAGTAGTGGTTGAGCAGGTTTTCGAACAGCAGCGCCCCGGCGCGGCGGGTGGTGACGCGGGCGGCGCGCGAGAGCCAGCGGACATTGTCGGGCAGGCGGCGGATAGCCGAGAGCGCGGCGAGCGAAGAAAGCTGAAAGACGGGGCGGCGCTGACGGGCTGCCTCCTCGCGGAATTCCCGCCACTGCTTTTCCAGCGAAGCAATGGCCGGCAGGCTGGCGCGGGGGATGACCACGGCGGCGGCGCGGAGCTGGGACCATTCACGGCGCAGAGAGGCGATGTCGAGGGGCGGCACGCGGACCGTGTCGGAGAGTTTCGCGGCAGTGGACTCCAGTCCGTCGAGGAGCTGATCGACAGTTTCCAGACGGGCGCCGGGTTCGAGCAGGCCTTCTTCCTGAAGCGCCTGCGCAATGTCGGCGATCAGCTCGCGGCCCGCGCCGGAGATGTCGGCAAGGGCGGCGAGAACCCAGACCGGCGAGGCGCTGAAGGCGGCGATGCCGGCGACGTCGAGGACATTCCCGGCGGCGTGGCGAATCAGGTAGTCGCGGGGGAGCCGATCTCCGGCAGGCCAGGTGCCCTCCACCTGGCCAACCTGCTCGATGAGAAAACGCAGTGTGTTCTCGACGAGGGCGCGGTAGAGGCGGGTGCGGCGGAGGCGGGCGGGGATAGTGACTTCGCCGGTTTCGCGCAGCAGTCCGCCGGCGAGCGCGGAGAGAGAGCGGATTACTCGCTCGGGCAGCGAGGCGATCCAGGCGGCGGAGAAAGGCAAATCCTATTGTGACCTGAGAATCAGGAGCGGGAGGGCACGGTTTCCCTCGGCCGCGATTCGGCGGCGGGCACCTGGGCAAGGATCGAATCGAGCTCGTGGGGATGAAGCGGCTTGGCGACATAAGCGTCCATGCCGGCGGAAAGGAAACGTTCACGGTCGCCCTTCATGGCGTGGGCGGTCATGGCGACGATAAAGCAGTGGCCGCCTTCCCGCTCTTCGCGGCGGCGGATTTCGGCGGTGGCCTCGAGGCCGTCCAGCACCGGCATTTGCACGTCCATGAGGACCAGATCGAAGCTGTCGTGTTCCAGCGCCTGCAGGGCCTCGCGACCGTTGGCCGCCACGACCACCGTGTGGCCGCGTCTCTCCAGAAGGCCCTCGGCGAGCTGCTGGTTCACCTGGTTATCCTCGGCCAGCAGGACGTGGAGTCCGCGCCACGGCGCGGCGGGCGACGGTCCGGCCGGGGAGGAAGTCGCCGAGGCGGGCGCGGCCGGATCGAAAACACCGAGAATCGCCGCGTGCAGTTCGGAGCGCCGCACCGGTTTGGCCAGGCAGATGAGCTCGCCAGTGTCGAAGGAAGACGCCGGGACGTGGCCGCCGGAGGTCAGCAGGATAGCCCGAGGCGGTGGGAACAGCGAGTCGCCGCGGATGGCGTGGAGCAGCGTCACGCCGTCGAGGTCCGGCATGTGGAGGTCGCTCAGGACGAGGGGAAAGGGACGGCCCTCGGATGCGGCCTGACGAAGCATGGCCATCGCTTCCGTTCCTCCGCCGGCGGCGGCTGGCTCCAGTCCCCATTGCGCCAGCGTGCCGGCCAGCACCGCGCGGCTGCTGGCGTTGTCGTCCACAATCAGGACCGTTAAGCCACGCAGAATGCCGTTAGCAGCGAGTTCGTGGGGAACTTCGTTGCCGATACCGAGCACCACGGTGAAATGGAACCGGCTGCCTTCGCCGGGTTCGCTCTCTACCCAGATACGTCCGCCCATGCTCTGCACCAGACGCGCACAGATGGTGAGGCCGAGGCCCGTGCCGCCATATTCGCGGGTGGTGGAGCTGTCCGCCTGAGTGAAGGCTTCGAAAATCTTTTCGCGGATTTCGGCGGGAATACCTATGCCGGTGTCGCGGACAACGAAGTGCAGCGCGATGGAGTCCCGACTTTCCGCGAAACCGCGCACAACGGGCGCGGCCGGCGTCCCGTTTCCCGTCTTCAGGGAGGACGCCGCCGCGTCCTGTGCACCTTCCCTGAAACCGCGCACAACGGACGCCGCCGCGTCCTGTGCACCTTCCCTGAAACCGCGCACAACGGACGCCGCCGCGTCCTGTGCACCTTCCCTGAAACCGCGCACAACGGATGCCGCCGCGTCCTGTGCACCTTCCCTGAAACCGCGCACAACGGACGCCGCCGCGTCCTGTGCCCCTTCCACGAAACCGCGCACAACGGACGCCGCCGCGTCCTGTGCCCCTTCCACGAAACCGCGCACAACGGACGCCGCCGCGTCCTGTGCGCTCCGCTCGTCGGCGCTCACTTCCAGCACGACCTCGCCGCGGTTGGTGAACTTGATTGCGTTGGCGACCAGATTCACGACGACCTGGCGAAGGCGCACCGGATCGCCGACCACCATCCCGGGCACGCCGGCGGCCAGTCCGAAAACGAGCTCCAGATTCTTCTCGTGGGCTTTCAGGGCCAGGCTGCGCACGCACTCTTCGAGCAGGTCGCCCAGGCTGAATTCGACGGATTCGAGATCCAGCCTGCCGGCCTCGATCCTGGAGAAGTCCAGGATGTCGTTGATAACCGACAACAGGGAATCCGCCGAGGACCTGACCGCCTCCAGATTGTCGCGCTGCTCGGTGGTGAGCTCGGTTTCGAGCGTCAGCTCGGTCATGCCCACAATGCCGTTCATGGGGGTGCGGATCTCGTGGCTCATGTTGGCCAGAAACTCGCTTTTGGCGCGGTTCGCCGCCTGGGCGGCTTCTTTCAGGGCGGCCTCGGTTTGCAGCTTCTGGCGAATGGTTGCCGTCTGCTCGCGCACCTTGCGGCGCAGAACGAAAACCCAGCCGAAGGCGATGAGCGCTACGAAACCCGCGACAGCGATCAACTGCAGCGCGCGGTCCGTGGTCCACCAAGGGGCGGGGACCAGAACGGTGAGGTCGTCGGCGGAACGGAGCAGAATGTGAAAATCGCTCGTGCCGCTGCGGGTCAGCGGCTGCCACGACTGCGTGTCGAAGATGCCGGTGACGCGAAGTTTCGATCCGGTTTGCAGTTCCGCGCGTTGCCCCCCGGTCTTGTCGAGGAGCGCATGAAAGGTGGTGGTTCCGGATTGCAGTTCGAGGGATTCCTCGGCCACGCTCGAGGTGGTGTCGCGCAGGTATGCATCGAGCTGGACGAGCTGGTTGGCATGCAGCCCGCGGACCAGGTCCTGAGCGTTGGTGACGACGGGCGCGGGAGCGGGACCGCGACCGGCGGGGACTACTTCGGCGTCCTCCAGCAGAGGCACCAGGCGATCGGCCTGCGGATATCCCAGCACCTCCACGACGTCGCCAGGCGAGAGCCGGCGGGGATGGCGCAGGTGGACCTTCAGACCGTTGTCGGCATCGCGCACGAAGAGCTGACTGCCCGCGGAATGGGTGACCACTCCTTCCACGCGGACGCGATGCCCGGGCAGGCGGCCGACGGAGAAATCGAGCACGTGATCGACGGCGACGGGCATTCCTTCGCTGGGCGGCTCGAGGACGCGCAATCCAGCGGGGCCGGGCACGAAGAGCTGAATCGCAACAAACTGGCGGCGCTCATTGTAGAGCGTGCCGCACACGCCGCGCAGCGCGACGCGGGCGTCGAGGAGACGTTCGGGATGAGACAGCCCGGGGACCCACGCGTTGAAGCGGTGACCGGCGTAGGCCACATCCAGCCTCGAGGTGTTGTATGTGATGTCGGCGTCGCGGACCACTCCCTGCGTCTCCACAAAGCGGCTGTCTTCCCCTCCCGCAAAGACGCGATCCAGCGAAGCCCACCGCCGCGGCAATGGCCGGTTGCGCGCCAGCACGCGAATGTGCGGCAGGCCGATAATCGGGGCGAAGTTGCCGGCCTGGGAGATCCCCTGGATCTCCACCAGATCGCCCGAACGGACATCCGGGATAGGGAGCTCGTGCGGGTTCACGTAGATTCCGTCGGTATCGTCTTCCACGAAGAAGACATAGCCGGCCCGGTTGAAGTAGGTGATGACCGCGCGCACGTGAACCGGGTACTTGCGCATCGCTTCGTTGGGAGGCAGACCGCGGACCTGGCGCAGCGTGGTCAGAACCGGAGGCGCCGCCTCGCGACTCTCCGTGACGCTTCCAGCGACGACTCTGGCGTTATCGAGATAGAGGCTGTCGGCGTTCCGCTGCGCGAAGCCCACCACCTCGATGTTCTGGCCGAGCCGCACGGCGCTGAGGACGTCGAATCGGACATTCAACGATCCGCCGCCATCCTGAATGCGAAACGTGCCGGCCTGGCCGGCCGCTTCCATCTTTCCACGCACGCGAACGCGCCGTTCGGGCAGCCGGTCCGCGGGTAATGCCCAAAGGCTGGCGGCGGCGACCAGCGGCGCGGATACCGGCGAAGGCATGGGCTCCAGATATACGGTATCGTTCCAGGAGGTGACCCAGAGTCTTCTTCCCACCGGCTTCAGTTCGACATCCAGATCCCATGTGGCCACGCCGGTGATGCGCACGCGGCGGTCAACCTCATCGCCGATCACGCCCCGATAACCCTGGCAGTAGATCTCGATGGGGATTCCATCGCGGCTGACGCGAACCGTGATTCCTCCGGTTTGGCGACCCATGGCGCTTTGCACGATGCCCTCTATGGTCACCAGGCGATTTTCCACATCGCGCCTCCCGAAATCGGACGGACGGACCAAAGGCGCCGCCGGAAGAGGACCCTGACCATGAACCACGATTTGCGGGTTCAGGACGACCGGCGAGAGTTCCTGATCGCTGACCACTCCGGATACCGTGACCCGCTGGCCCGGGTAATACGCCGCGCTGTCCTCACCGAGGCTGACCCGAACCCCGCCGGTGGCATCCTGGACGAAAAGGACATTGTTCCCCGGGTCGGCGTAAGTGACGACGCCCTCGATGCGGGCGGCAGGGAGGCTGCCCGACTCGTCGACCGTCCGCCGCGCAATTTCCGCTGCCGTGTGGAAGGCGCCGTGTTTCGGCCGGGAGACGCGCCAGGCGAGAGGAAACACAACCGCCACGAGCGCGATGACAATCAGCGCGCCCGTAACAAGGGGGCGATGGGTCAGACGTTCCCGCATAGACACTGGCGTCTGATTGCTTATCGACCTGGCGGGCGCTCGGCTTTAGCCGCAATCACGGTGGATCTGTTGATTTCAAAGGAGCTTTGACAGCTTCTCCACTTCCTTGTGGAAGTCCGGATTGTGATCCTCGGGGTGGCCGGGGTGATCGCGATCGCGCGGGTCCTGGCCTTCCTTCCACTCCTTGTCGTCGTTTTCCTGGAACGGAAGCTTGCTTTTTTCGACCCCGGCAATCAACATCGCGTACAGTTTGGCATGAACCAGTTCGTGAACGAGGACGCGCTTCGCTTTGCCGTCGATCACCTTGTCCTTGAAGGATCGATTGCAGAACAGAACAACGCGAATGGACGGGGGGTCTTTAGCGGTAGTGTAGGTGTACGCATCGAGCGAGTCGAATTTCGCTTTCGCATCGTCGTCGGAGAGTGGCGTTTTAGGGTTGTCATCGTTATACATTTTCTGGAAGGATTTCCAGTCCTTCACGATCTCCACCGCGACGCCCACTTTGGGGTTCTTCTTCCTTGCGTCCTCCAGACGTTTGGCGATCTGCTCGTTAATGGAGGCGATGACCTTTGAGTCGAGAACGGATTTGACGTCCTTCCGAACTCCGTCATATTGCTCCTTGTCCAGATCGCCGCAGGGGTTCTTGTCGGGCAGGTCGCTGGTGGCGGCGATCTCGGCAAGGCATGGAAAAGACAGGATCAGCGCAACCGCGCCAAAGTGTTTCATATTCATCTCAGCCTCCTGCCGAATTCCGCGGGCTCTTACTGAGGCTCGCACAATACAGTGACAGCTTCGTGGGGCTGGCTCTCAGCCAGCGGCGGTCTCTCAGGCCGCCTGGACCGTTCGAGGAAAGCCCGCATTTGCGGGGCTGGGAGCCCCGCGCAGGCTGAGAGCCTGCCCCACCCTTCCGCCTCCGATTCCCATGCGCATTCTGTCACTGTATTGCGCGAGGTTCAGTAAGTAAGCGCCGGCACAACGGAGCGGACCGCCGGCTTTACCCGGCTCGTACCGTGGGCGGCTCCGCCCTGTGCCGGCTTGCCAGAATAGGGGTATCGCTTCCACTCCCATCTCCAGCGTGAAGGAACGCGGCGGGGCGGCGTTTGTGGTGTCCGCCGGAATCCTGCTCAGCCGCATGTCGGGGCTGGTGCGGGACAGCGTCTTCGCGCACTTTTTCGGCACCTCCGAAGCGGCCGACGCGTTTCGCGCGGCCATGCGCATTCCCAATGTGCTGCAGAACATCCTGGGCGAGGGGACATTGTCGGCGTCGTTCATCCCGGTGTACGCGGGTCTGCTGGCGCGGCGGGAGGAGCGCGATGCGGGGCGGGTGGCGGGCGCGATCGCCGCGCTGCTGGGACTGACCACGACGATTCTGGTTGTGCTGGGCGTGCTGGCTACGCCGTGGCTGATTCCGGTAATTGCGCCGGGCTTTCACGGCGAGCGGCGGGAGCTGTGCACCGTTCTGGTGCGCATTTTCTTTCCGGCCACCGGGCTGCTGGTGTGGTCGGCGTGGTGCCTCGCGATTCTGAACAGCCATCGCCGTTTCTTTGTGGGATACGCGGTGCCGGTGCTGTGGAACGCGGTGATTGTAGCGGCGCTGATCGCCTTCGGCCGGCATTCGTCGCTGGATCGGCTGGCGGCGATGACGGCGTGGGGCGCGGTGGCCGGCAGCGCGGTGCAGTTTCTGGCGCAGTTGCCGCTGGTGCTGAAGCTCGTGCCACATTTACGCATCGCGCCGGCGTGGGGCTTCGAGCCGGTGCGAAGGGTGGTGCGCAACTTTCTGCCGGTATTCACCAGCCGCGGCGTGGTGCAGCTCAGCGCGTACCTCGATTCGATGATCTCCAGCCTGTTGCCGCCGGGATCGTTTGCCGCGCTCACCTACGCGCAGACGCTGTACGTGCTGCCGGTGAGCCTGTTCGGAATGTCCATCTCGACCACGGAGCTGACCGAGATGTCGCACCTGGTGGGCGCGTCGGCGGACGCGACCGAGGGGTTGCGAGTGCGGCTGGAATCGCGGCTGCGGCAGATTGCGTTCCTGGTGGTGCCTTCGGCGGCGGCGTTTCTGGCCTTCGGCGATGTAATCGCGGCGGGGATCTATCGCTCGGGGCGGTTCACGCAGGGCGACGCGGTTTTTGTGTGGAAGATTCTGGCAGGGGCGAGCATCGGGCTGCTGGCTTCGACGATGAGCCGGCTGCTGTCGTCCACTTACTACGCTCTGGGCGATACACGGACGCCCTTCCGGTATGCCGTGCTGCGGGTGGCGCTGACCGGCGCGCTGGGATATGGATGCGCCGTGCCGCTGCCGCCTTTGCTGGGAATCGACCCGCGATGGGGCGCGGCGGCGCTGGCGGGATCGGCGGGCGTGGCCGGCTGGATTGAGTTCGCGTTGCTGCGGCGATCTCTGGCGCAGAGGATCGGCACGGTGCACGTGCCGGTTTCGTTCATTGCGCAGTTGTGGGGCGCGGCGGCGCTCGCGGCAGGCCTCGGCTGGCTTGTGAAGCCACTCACGCGCGCATTCCTTCCATCGATCGCCGCGGCGATCGTGCTGGGCGTGTATGGTCTGGCGTACTTCGCGCTGCTCGCGGCCGCGGGCAACGAGAACGCACGCGGGCTGGTACGGCGAGCGGCGCGGTCGATGCCCCGCTGACGGGCCGGTAGCCGACACCGAAGCAAACAGGATTGTGGCAAGATATGAGAACCGCCTGGAGGAGAACCATGCGATTGCTTTTGTTGTTAGCGGCAGGGGCCGGACTGGCGAGTGCGCAGTGCTACGTCTTCTCGGGGCCCGGTATTACCTATTCGATGAACATCTCGGGCGTCACAAGCGTCGTCAATGTTCTTCAGAGTTCCACGTTCACCGTTCAGCAGGTCAGCACTTTGACCTACGGAGGGAAGACGTACCTCTCCCAGGCCGGCCCGGCGACAGTCAGCATACTGAGCGAGGGAGGCGAGACCTCGTTTTCGACTGCCTACCTGCAGTTGCTGCAAAGTCCGCCCTGGCAGGTTGACGTCTTCCTGGTCGGGACTCTGAGCCTTCCGCTGGGGAGCCTGCCGCCGACCTTGCCGGCCGTCTCTTCCTGGCAGGTGCAGACGCCGGTTATCGAGGCGTCGATCACGGGGATTCTGCCGGCAGCGACCAATTTCACCATCACTTCGATTGGTTCATGCGGATCCGGCGCTGGCGCAGCGGGCACATCTCCGCCGCAGCTCCTCGGCAATCCATCGTCTCAGCCCGGCAATTGCGGCTGCGACGATCCCATCGACGTCGCCACGGGCAATGTGTTCGAAAACGTTACCGATTATCGAACTGCGGGCTTCAATAAGCTTGCGTTCACTCGTTACTACAACAGCGAGGCCGGCGCCAGCGTGAAAACGTTCGCCACGACGCTGGGCACGAACTGGCGCTCGAATTATGACCGGTATCTGAACATCGTGTCCTCAACTTCAGTCATAGCGGAAAGGCCGGATGGCATGCAGGCGACGTTTACGCTGAGCGGCACAACGTGGACGACCGACAGCGACATCGACCTCACCCTCGCCAACTCGGGCTCAACATGGACGCTGACGGATCAGGACGACACGGTCGAGACATATACGGCAGCGAGTTCGGGGGAGGGCATGTTGCAGAGCATCAAGGCTCGCAACGGCTACACGGAGACGCTCGGCTACAACTCCGGCGGCCAGCTCACCAGCGTCACCGATTCCTTCAACCGTCAACTGACTCTTGCTTACAGCAACGGTCTGCTGCAGACCGTAACGACTCCGGACGGGCTGGTGCTGGCGTACGGGTTTTCTTCCGGCAGCCCGACGGTCCTGACGTCGGTCGGCTACTCGACCACTCCCGCCACAAGCCAGACTTACGTCTACGGGAACTCCGCTTTCCCCGCGGCGCTCACCGCGATCATCGACGAAAACGGAGCGACTTACCGCACCTGGACCTACGATTCGAACGGGCGCGCGCTGACCAACCAAATGGCCGGCGGCGCGGATCTGTTCACCTTCACATACAACGACACGGACGGAAGCCGTACGATAACGGGACCGCTGGGCCAGCCGGCGACCTACAACTTCACCACTCTGCAGGGCGTGCCCAAGGTGACGGAGATCGATTTCGCCGCAACGTCAACAACGTCGGCCGGCAAAATGACGTACACCTACGATACGAACGGCTATCTGGCCAGCCAGACAGACTTTAACGGCAATGTAACGACGTTCGTCAACGACATTCACGGCCAGCCGACTTCCATCACGCAGGCGGTCGGAACCTCGCTGGCGCGCACGACCACAATCGCGTACCTCCCGAACTTCCACCTGCCGCAGCAGGTCGTCGCGCCAACGCTGACGACGACATTCACGTACGACGCCAACGGGGAACCGCTTACTGTAACCGAGACGGACACCACCACCAACACCGTGCCCTATTCGACTGCCGGCCAGAACCGCACCTTCACGTTCACGTGGTCGAATTTCCTGCTTGCCTCCGTGAAGTCTCCCCGGACGGACGTATCGGCCGTGACTAAGCTCGGGTATGACGCCAGCGGAGCGCTGACTTCCCTGACCAATGCCCTCGGCCAGACCACACAAATCACTCAGCATGCGCCCGGCGGGCTGCCCCTGGCGATAACCAATCCAAACAAGGTCAACACGACACTGACCTACGATACACGCCAGCGCCGGCTTACCGCGACGGTTGGCGCCTCCGCGGGTCCGCTCACCGTGAAGGTTACGTATGATGCCACCGAAGATCCGACGAGCGTAACTCTGCCGGATGGTTCGGAGTTCACCGGTACTTATGACAACGCGCACCGCCTGGTCGCGATGACCGATCTCCTCGGAAACGGGATCGACTACACGCTCGACGCCGGCGGCGACACGATCGCGACAATCGTCAAAGATGCAGGCGGAAACACGCAATTCAAAGGGACCGCGACATACGATGCCCGGGGCCGCCTGCTGCAAATGACCGGCGGAGCGGGCCAGTCGACCACGTTTAGCGACGACCTGAATGGCAATGTGACGTCGATAGCAGACGGGCTGAACCACAAATGGCAACAGACGTTCACTGCCCTGAACACCCTGTTCAGGAGCACGGATCCCGCGGGCAACGCGACAGTCTTCACCTACGATCCTCTCTCGCGCCCGGCCACTATCACCGATCCGAATGGCGCGGTCACTCAGTACACCTACGACGGGTTCGGCGATCTCACCCAGGAAGTGAGCCCCACGAGCGGAACCACGGTCTATCATTACGACGCGGCTGGCAATCTGACGCAGCGTGTGGATGCGCGGGGCGTGGTCGCCAATTACGCCTACGATGCACTGGACCGGAAGATCTCCGTGACGTATCCGGGGGATTCATCCGAGAACGTCACATATACATGGGACCAGGGCGCGCTTGGGATCGGGCGCCTCACCTCCGTCGCCGATGCCGCCGGCACGCTGACCCGCACCTACGACGAGCGGGGCAACGTGGTCGGCGAGACGCGCAGGACAGCGAGCGCCACGCTGGTTACTTCGTATACCTACGACGGAGCCTCGCGCGTCCTCTCCATTACTTATCCATCAAAATGGGCCGTCAACTACACGCGCGACAAGATGGGCAAAGTTACGGGAGCCTTCGCCGTGGCGCCCGCGGGGGGAACAACAACACCGCTGGTCTCCGCCGTGTCCTGGCAGCCGTTCGGTCCGGCGAGCGCTCTTACCTACGGCAACGGGATCACGGAAACGCGCAGCTTTGACGCCGACTATCGCACCACTGAGATTGCTTCAGCGATTCAGAAGTTTAACTACAACTGGAGTCCCGCGGTGAATCTCCTCAATGCGCAACTCGACGGCCTGACTGCGGGCAACAGCCAGACATTTACATACGACGCGCTGAACCGGCTTGCCGGCGCCGCGGGGCCGTATGGGACGCTTGCGTACGGGTACGACGCCAATGGCAACCGCACTTCCGAGACTTCCGCGGCCGTGAGCGACGGCCTCGGCACAATCACGGCTTTCACCTATAACCAGGAAGGCCGATTGTCCGGCGCGGCTGCCGGCAGCCAGATCCTCGCGCAGTACATCTATGACGCTTTCGGGCACCGCATCGCCAGAACCAACACAGCCACCGGGACAACTCTCTATCAGTACGGCCTGGGCAACCTGCTTGAGGAGACAGATGGGCAGGGAAACGCGCAGGTAGACTACGTTTACGTGGACAGCCACCCGGTTGCGACCATCGAGCCCGGTGGAACCGTGTACTTTCTCCATGACGACCATCTCGGCACGCCGGTGGCCGCAACGAACAGCAGCAAGTCCGTGGTCTGGAGCACCACCTATCAGCCCTTTGGGGCAATCGCAACGGCGCCGAGCACGATCGTGCAGGATCTGCGGCTGCCCGGCCAGGAGTCGGACATCCCGACCGGTCTCTACCACAACGGCTTCCGCGATTATGCGCCGGCAACAGGGCGATATATCCAGAGCGATCCCGTGGGACTGTGGGGCGGGCTGAATCGTTACGGGTACGCTCGGGGCAACCCTCTGGTCCTGACCGATCCAACGGGGACCACGTCGTTTTGGGATGCCGTTAAACAGGTGCAGGACATTTGCGCTCAGGGGGCGGGACTGGATTGCTCACCCTCGGGTGAGCTGCAACAGATTGTCACTATCTGGACGGCTTCGACCGCTCCCTACGTGCCTCCGACGCCGCCTCCACCGCCGCCGCAATTGTTTACCGAGGATCAGGTACCCACTCAGCTCGGGGCCGACGCAATGATATGTGGAGTGGCCGTCAGCGCCGGCGGCGCATCGATATCGCAGTGCGCGCCGGACACGCAGCCGCTTTCCAATGCCGCCTTCTCGCAGTTGGGACTGGAGCAACTGAGCCAAATGGATCAGTCGTTTGAAAACCAGGTGGTAATTCCATGGGTGGAAGAGACGGTGATCAACGCCGGCGAAGCGGCAGGCCTGGCGACCGGCACGCCGATGGAAAGCGGGCTGACGACAAGCATGGAAACGGTAGGGCAGTTTGTCGACGGTTATGTGAACGGGACGGAGTCGGTGAGTCCAATACCGGGCGAGAACTCGTGGGCAGGGCTTGCCGGCGTGGGAGCGAAGGTTCTACCCGAGGCTTACAGCGCAGCCTTCACTTGTCCGAAGGCGGCCGCCGCCGCTGCAGCAGCAGGTAACCAGTAGCGCTACGAAAGGACTACCCGATGCTGTTCGCAGTAATCGGTGCATCTTTGGGTCATTGGGGACGAACCATGCGGCTTCTTCTGGCTTTGGTGGCGGGTGCGGGACTGGCGAACGCGCAATGCTACGTTTTCTCGGGAAGCGGCGTTACCTACTCGATGAACATCTCGGGGGTTACCAGCGTGACCACGATCCCAGAGGAAGCCAACAGTTTTATCGTTCAGCAGGTCAGCACTTTGACCTACGGGGGCACGACATATGTCGCCGCCAGCGGACCGGGAAACGTCTTCCTTTCGAGCACGGGAGGCGAGACGATCTTCAACACCGCGGCGATTCAGCTTTTGACGTCGCCGCCCTGGCAAGTGGGTGTCTGGCTGACCGGAGATCTAACCCTCCCGCTGGGAACCCTGCCGGCGTCGTTGCCACCAGCCTCTGCATGGCAGGGGCCGTATATGGAGATCTCGATCACGGGAATTCTGCCGGCAGCGACCAATTTCACCATCACTTCGATTGGTTCATGCGGATCCGGCGCTGGCGCAGCGGGCACGTCTCCGGGACAGCTCCTCGGCGATCCATCGTCTCAGCCCGGCGATTGTGGCTGCGACGATCCCATCAGCATCGCAACCGGGAACGTGTTTGAGGAAATCACGGACTATCGAACCGCGGGTATGAACCGGCTCGCGTTCACCCGCTATTACAACAGCGAGGCCAGCGCGAGCGTGAAAACGTTCGCCAGCGCGCTGGGCACGAACTGGCGCTCGAACTACGACCGGTATCTGAACATCGCGCCAACGTCGGTGACAGCGGAGAGGCCAGACGGCATGCAGGCTACCTTCACCCTGAACGGCACAACCTGGACGACGGACACCGACATCGACCTCACGCTCACGAACTCGGGTTCCACATGGACGCTGACCGATCACGACGACACCGTTGAGACATACACGGCGTCGAGTTCCGGGGAAGGAGTGCTGCAGAGCATCAAGGCTCGCAACGGTTATACGCAGACGCTGGCCTACAACTCCAGCGGGCAGCTCACCAGCGTCACCGATTCCTTCAACCGTCAACTGACTCTTGCTTACAGCAACGGTCTGCTGCAAACGGTAACGACTCCCGACGGGCTGGTACTCTCTTACGGTTTTTCCTCCGGCACGCCGGCCGTGTTGACCTCCGTCGGCTACTCGACCACTCCCGCCACGAGCCAGACTTACGTCTACGGCAACTCCGCCTTTCCCGCGGCGCTCACCGCCATCATCGACGAAAACGGAGCGACCTACCGCACCTGGACCTACGATTCGAACGGGCGCGCGCTGACCAACCAAATGGCCGGCGGCGCGGATCTGTTTACCTTCACGTACAACGACACGGACGGAAGCCGCACGATAACAGGGCCGCTCGGGCAGCCGGCGACCTATAACTTCACCACTCTGCTGGGCGTGCCGAAGGTGACGGAGATCGATTTCGCCGCAACGTCAACTACGTCGGTCGGCAAAATGACGTACACCTACGATGCCAATGGCTATCTGGCCAGCCGAACGGACTTTAACGGCAATGTTACGGCGCTCGTCAACGACATCCACGGCCAGCCGACATCCATCACAGAGGCGGCGGGATCCTCACTGGCGCGCACGACCGCGATCGCGTACCTCCCGAATTTCCACCTGCCTCAGCAGATCGTCGCACCGACAATGACGACGACCTTCACGTACGACGCCAACGGGGAACCGCTCACGGTAACCGAGACGGACACCACCACCAACACGGCGCCCTATTCGACTGCCGGCCAGACGCGCACGTGGACGTTCACGTGGTCGAATTTCCTGCTTGCCTCGGTGAAGTCTCCTCGTACGGACGTCCCGGCGGTGACCAGGCTCGGGTATGACGCCAGCGGAGCGCTGACCTCCCTGACCAATGCCCTCGGCCAGACCACACAAATCACGCAGCATACGCCCGGCGGGCTGCCGCTGGCCATGAACGATCCGAACAACGTCACTACGACGCTCCTTTACGACACACGCCAGCACCCGCTCAACGTGGCGGTGGTCACTTCCGCCGGTCCTCTCACGGTGAAATTCACGTACGACGCCGCCGAGGACCTCACCAACGTGACCCTGCCGGATGGTTCGGGGTTCACGAATTCCTACGACCAGGCGCATCGGTTGATCGGCATTACCGATGTTCTCGGCAATGCCCTCGGCTACACGCTCGATGCCGGCGGCGACGCGATCTCGACGGTCGCCAAAGACGCCAGCGGCAACACGCAATTCAAACGGACCACGACATACGATGCCCAGGGCCGCCTCCTGCAGATGACCGGCGGAGCCGGCCAGTCGACGACGTTCACCTATGACCTGAACGGCAACGTGACTTCAATGGCCGACGGACTAAGCCACAAATGGCAGCAGACGTTTACTGCCTTGAACACCCTGTTGAAGAGCACAGACCCTGCCGGGAACGCGACGGCCTTCACATATGATCCGCTCTCGCGCCCGGCCTCCGTTACCGATCCGAATGGCGCGGTAACACAATATACCTACGATGGGTTCGGCGATCGCATCCAGGAAGTGAGCCCCACGAGCGGAACCACCGTCTACCATTTCGATGCGGCCGGCGATCTGACACAACGCGTGGACGCGCGGGGCGTAGTCGCCAATTACGCGTACGATGCGCTGAACCGGAGAATCTCCGTCACCTATCCGGGCGATTCATCCGAGAACGTCACCTATAAATACGACCAGGGGCCGCTCGGAATCGGGCGCCTGACCTCCGTGACCGATGCCGCCGGCACGCTGACCCGCACATACGATGAACGGGGCAACGTGCTGAGCGAAACGCGCAAGACGGCCAGCGCGACGCTGACAACTTCCTATACATATGACGGAGCTTCGCGCGTTCTTTCCGTCACGTACCCATCAAAATGGACCGTCAACTACGCGCGCGACAAAATGGGGAACCTGACGGGCGCTCTCGCGGTTGCGCCCGGAGGGGGAACCACGAATCCGCTGCTCTCCGCTGTATCTCGTGAGCCGTTCGGGCCCGTCAACGGCCTCACCTTCGGCAACGAGATCGCCGAAACACGCGCTCTCGACGCCGACTATCGCGTTACGAAGATCGCTTCCTCGGTGCAGAATCAGACCTATGGATACGACGCCGCGAATGATGTCCTTTCCATTACCGATGGCATAAGCTCCGGCAATAGTCAGACGCTGACCTACGACGGGGTGGACCGCCTTGACGGCGCATCCGGTCCGTACGGCACGATCGCCTACGGCTACGACGCCAACGGCAACCGGACGTCGGAGACTTCCGCGGCCGTGAACGACGGCCTCGGCACAATCACGGCTTTGACTTATAACCAGGAAGGGCGACTATCGGGCGCGAGCAGCGGCAGCCATCTCCTGGCGCAGTACACCTACGATGGCTTCGGGCGCCGCCTTATCAGAACGGGATCGACAACCGGAACCACTCTGTATCAATACGGTCTGGGCAACCTGCTCGAAGAGACAGACGGGCAGGGCAACGCGCAGGTGGACTACATTTACATGGGCCGCCAGCCGGTTGCGACGATCGAGCCCGGTGGAACAGTGCACTTTCTCCACGATGATCGTTTGGGCACGCCGGTGGCGGCCACGAGCAGCAACCAGAGCATCGCCTGGAGCACAACATACGCGCCGTTTGGAGCGATCGCAACGGCGCCGAGCACGATCGTGCAGAATCTGCGACTGCCCGGCCAGGAGTCGGACATTGCGACCGGTCTCTACCACAATGGGATGCGCGACTATCTGCCGCCCATCGGGCGCTACATCGAAAGCGATCCGGTGGGACTGGACGGCGGATTCAATCGTTACGCCTACGCCGAAGGTAACCCTCTGGTCAAGACCGATCCAACAGGAACCAATTCGCTTTCGAACGCGTGGAACCAGGCGCAATCCTTCTGTGACATGGGCGCGAGTTGTTCGTTTATGGCTAAGGCGCAGATGGCCTACAATCTCCTGACTGCTTCAAGCACCCCGTACGTACCTCCGACGCCGCCTCCGCAGCCGCCGCAATTCTTCAATTCCGACGGATCGCTATCGCATTATGGAACGGAGGTTTGGTTGTGCGGTTATGTACTGCGCGGCGGAGGATCGGCATCGCAGTGCGCGCCGGAGGCTGTACCCGAGGCCCAGGCCGCTTACACGCAGCTACTGGGCGATCAGATGGCCCAGTGGGATCAGGCCTTCGTGAATCAGGTGATTTACCCAACGCTGGAAAACGCCGTCAGCGACACAGGTGACGTGTTGACGGTGTGGAACAGCACCACTCCCTTCGGCTCCGAGCTGACGGAAAGCGCCGAAACCGTTCTCGATTTCATCGAAGGGTATACGCAGGGTACCGAGTCGGTGAATCCGGTACCGAGCTCGAACTCGGAATCGCAGCTCATTGGCATTGAAACAAAGGATTTGCTTCAGGCCTTTGGGGTCGTCCCCATCTGTCCGAAAGCGGCGGCTCAAGGCGGAGCCGGCGGCCAATAGCCCCTCGAAAGGAACACGTCATGCGCGCACCACAGATCTTCGCACCTTTGGTCCTTCTGGCCGCAGCCGCTACCGGGCAGGTCAGCTATACGTACGACAAGGGGGGGCACCTCACCGTCATCAACTATGGCCCGGCCGGAACGATCACGTACACTTACGATGCCGCCGGGCACCTGATCGGCCGCACCGTCTCAGCCACGCCGGCGGGACCGTCGATCAGCGGCATTTCGCCATCGTCTGTCAGCGCCGGCAGCGGGACTTTCATTCTTACCGTGAACGGGTCCGGCTTTACGGCCAGTGACGTGGTCACGTGGAACGGAACGGCGCTGGCGACTACATTCGTCAGCTCCACGGTATTGCAGGCCACCGTCCCTGCCAGTCTTATCGCGCAGCAGGGACCGGTATCCATCGCAGTGTCCGGGGCCGGCGTGCAGTCGAGCACGGTGGCGCTCAATATCGGAGCGAGCGGTCCGGCGCCGGCGAATGTCTATTACTTTGCGCATCTCGCCGTTGGCGGCGGATGGCAGGCCACGCTCACCTATGTGAACTACTCTCCGCAGGCGGTGAGTTGTCAGACTTCGTTCTATTCCAATACGGGCGCTCCGCTGGCCGTGCCTTTTCCCGCGGGCACTTCGGCCGTTCGCTCGGACAACCTCGTGGCTGGCGGCGACATTCACGATCAGACTCAGGCCTCCGCGGGCGCAGGATTGCTTACCGGTTGGGCCGAGGCCCAGTGCACGGGACCAGTCAAGGCCAGCCTGCTCTACCGCCTCTACAGCGGCAACGTGGCAAAGAGCGAGGCCGGGGTGAACGCGGAAACCGCACCCGCCACCAATTTCGCGTCCTTCGCCCAGACGGCTACCGGCATTGCATATGCGAACCCTTCTTCCACGCAGGCGACGGTCACGCTCACGGTGCTGAGTTCGTCCGGCGCGACACTGGGCCGCGCGAACGTCGTGCTGGGACCGAACCAGCACGGCCAGGGCAATATTGGTCCACTGGCTGGACTGAACAGCTTCACCGGATCGGTCCAGGTCACGTCCAACGTGCCGATTCTGGTTCTGTTGATTAACGCCGAAGCATTCCCGGTTTTCTCGTCGTTACCGCCCGCGGATGTGGAGAGTGGAGCGCAGGCCACCACGTATTACTTCGCGCACATGGCGTTTGGCGGCGGATGGCAGAGCACACTGACCTATGTGAACTACTCGCAGCAGTCGGTCACCTGCCAGACATCGTTTTATTCCGATTCGGGCGCGCCGCTTCAGGCGCCGTTCCCCGAGGGGACCTCGTCCACGCGCACCGACGTTCTGGCCGCCGGGGGCGACATCCACGACCAGACCCAGGCTGCTGCCGCATCCGCGTTGCTGACGGGCTGGGCCAAAGCGCAGTGCACCGGACCGGTGAAAGCCAGCCTGCTTTACCGGCTTTACAATGGCGCGGTGGCGCAGGGCGAGGCTGGAGTGAACGCGGCGACAGCCCCCGCCACGGAGTTTGCATCCTTCGCGCAGACCTTGACGGGTATCGCTTATGCGAACCCCTCGCCGACACAGGCCACCATCGCCATCACCGCATTCAATGCCACGGGGACCATGCTGGGCAGCACGCAGGTCATGCTGGCCCCCGGCCAGCACGCGCAGGGAAACATCGGTCCCCTGCTCAAGCTGGGCAGCTTCACCGGCTCGGTGCAAGTCACTTCCAGCGTTCCCATCGTCGCGCTGCTGGTGAACGCCGAAGCGTATCCGGTGTTCTCTTCGCTGCCGCCGGCGGATTTGCCCGGCGGAACGGCTCTTTCCGGCCAGTCCGGCCCGTGATCGCCGGGACGCGAAGATGGGCTCGCTGAAGCCGACGGCCGCGCGGTGGCGCTGGGACGCAGGCTCAGCGCGGCGGCTGGCTCAGGACGGCCATGGTACACCTCCTGTGTTCAGGCGGTGAGCGGATCCGGTCTGACGTCTGCCGAACGCGCTACCCAGCCGGAACATGCGAGGACCGGCAACCTCGGGTACCTCGGAAACTGGTGGTCCGTTTCATGGAGAGAACATCGATAGTAGTTCGCGCCGCGGTCTGACGCCACGATTCTCGTGTGCCGGCAGGAAGCGCACAACCCGGGATCGACTGGTCTGTTCAGGATGGGTGGTTCGGAGATCAAAACGAAGATCCGATTACTCTGTTCCGGAGCCCCGCGCCCGCGAGCCCGCGTTTCCGCCGCGATCGCTCCCATTCTTGCACACGAAGCAGCGGGCCTGGCGCCGGCTTCGGAAGCTCTGAGCCAGCGGCAGGAGAGGAGCACTCGGTTTCCCGCGGCACGGTGGGCACCGTACTCTGAAATGTCCCGTGATTATGTACTCGATACCGAGGAACGGCTAAGGTAGTGCTAGTACGTGACAGGTCGGCAGGTAGTGCCAATACCCGCATCTGCGTCCACTGCTATCAGGGGAATCCCGTATAGACGACGGTGGCGTTTCACCTTAGTTTGGAAGAATCGGGAGAGGCAGTTTGATACAGGGTAATCTGGCTTCTCCCACGCGCGGGTTACGTCCACGCGCCACCCCGAGGGTCGGGATGCTGTAGTCGGCGGAGGGCCTGAATATGAGAACTCACTCAACCGGCTCCGCTGTTTGCCCGGCGTCCTGACCCAGCGGGGGAAGGAGAAGTGGCAGCAGCCGTGCCGATCAGAGACTTGGAAAAGAGGATCGCCGAAGCTGCGTCATTTCACCGTCTTGCGAACTCAGCACACGCTCACCCGGAATCGGTCTATGAATACACCCGCGCTGCACGGGACACCCTTGCACGGATATGGATAGACATGGAGGCCAGCGGAGAGTTCTCGCCAGCCATCGTGGACCGGGTCATGGAAATCGAACGGAAGCTGGTTGCGACGGCGAGGAGCCGGGGCTAGCGACGATGGCTACCTCTCAGACGGCTTACTCGGTGCGGCCTTCTTCGGGCGCTTGCGCTCTATCGTGGCCCTCGGGAGCGGTGGCGCGGCCAGTAGCTTCGCCAAGGCCGCATCGAACTTCTGCTTGTCCACCTTCATCTGCTGCATTATAGAAATGTCCAGCCCATGGCGCCGCTCGCAAACAAATGCACGGGCGCCGGCGGCGGGCCTCGGCTGGCTGCTGAAGCCCGCGACGCGCGCGCTGCCGCCATCGATCGCGACGGTGATCGTGCTGGACGTGTATGGTCTGGCGTACTTCGCGCTGCTCGCGGCGGCGGGCAACGAGAACGGGCGACGGCTGGTGAGCCGGGTGCGGCGGACGGTCAGGCGACGCCGATCACAGATCGAAATACAGAAAGAATTCGTACGGGACGGGCCGCAGACTCACCGGCGCCAGCTCGCGCTCCCGTTTGTACCTGATCCAGGTCTCGACAACGTCCGGCGTGAAGACGTCGCCGCGCAGCAGCCAGTCGTGGTCCTTCTCGAGCTCATCCAGCACCTCGCCCAAAGATCCGGGCGTGCTCCTGATGCCGGCCGCCTCTTCGGGTTCCAGATCGTACAGATCCTTGTCCAGAGGCTCGCCGGGATCGATGCGGTTCTGAATTCCGTCGAGGCCCGCCATCAACTGGGCGGCGAAGCAGAGATACGGGTTCGCGGACGGATCGGGGCAACGGAACTCGATTCGCTTGGCCTTCGGACTCCGCGAGTAAACCGGAATGCGCACGGCGGCGGAGCGGTTACGCTGCGAATAGGCGAGATTTACCGGCGCTTCGTATCCGGGCACCAGACGGCGGTAGGAATTCGTCGTGGGAGCGCAGAACGCCAGCAACGCCGCGGCATGTTTCAGCAGTCCCCCGATGTAGTACATGCCGGTCTTGCTGACCAGCCCGTAGCCGTCCTCGTCGTAGAAGATATTGGTTCCGTTCTTCCACAGGCTTTGATGAGTGTGCATGCCGGAGCCGTTGTCTCCGAAGATCGGCTTGGGCATGAATGTTGCCACTTTATTGTGTTTTCTGGCAACATTACGAATGATATATTTGTAATACATCACGTTGTCGGCCATTTTGGTCATGGGCGAGTATCTCATGTCGATTTCGCCCTGACCGGCCGTGCCGACCTCGTGGTGATGAACCTCCACCGGCACGCCCACCGACTTCATCTTCAGGATGATCTCCGAGCGGAGATCCTGCAGCGTGTCGGACGGCGGCACCGGGAAGTATCCCTCTTTGTACCGGATCTTGTAGCCGAGATTGGGTCGTTCGTCGCGGCCCGCGTTCCAGATGCCCTCGACGGAGTCGATATAGTAGTAGCCGCTCTGGGCGTTCTGGTCGTAACGAACGTCGTCGAAAATGTAGAACTCCAGTTCGGGGCCCCAGTAGCTGGTATCGGCGATCCCGCTCCCTTTCAGGTAGAGTTCCGCCTTCTGGGCGATGTAGCGCGGATCCCGGCTATAGGGCTGCCGCGTGACCGGGTCCAGCACATTACAAATCAGGTTCAGCGTGGGAATCTCGAGCACCGGATCCACGTACGCGGTCGCGGGATCGGCCATCAGTAACATGTCGCTTTCGTGAATCATCTGGTAACCGCGAATGCTGGATCCGTCGAAACCGATGCCTTGTTCGAATAATTCCTCGTCGAGGTCCTCGACGGGGATGGAAAAATGCTGCCAGACGCCGGGCATGTCTACGAATCGGAGATCGACAATTTTGATGCCAGCCTCTTTCGCCAGCTTCTGGACTTCATCCGGAGTTGTGGGCATGAATACAGGCTCCTCGGTGCGGGCCGCAGCCCGCCCGTTGATCGTTGAATATCGGGCCGGATTACCGGCCCGGTTTCATCCTCTGATTGCGGCAGCAGCCGGGCGCATGATTTCGCGATAAATCCGCTCAGCCTGCTTCCTGATTGACCTCTGGTCGTCCTCGCTGAGGCTGGCGATCCCCCGCAGACGAACTTCGCTTTCGTCCACTTCGACGTAAGGACCTTCCTCGGCCGAATCTTCCGATATTCCGTGCCGAGCAACCAGCTCACGAAGGTTGCGTGCAAGCTCGTACTTGCGCGCGTCGATCCACCCTTCACAATGCGGGCCAAATGCGTAATTCATAAAGCTCTCCCGCGGATCGGTTGTAAACCGGGGGCGGCCCCCCGGTTTTCGGATGAGATCGATTCTACATCCATTCGCGAGCGGGTGGGAGCGGCTTCTCAGGGAGGCGGGGACCGGGCCTCGGCTGATCGTCGAGGCCCGTAATGCACACACGTTTCCAGGGTCGATCGCGGGGCGATCAAGGCGGGTGTATGTGGTCTGTATCTTCGGCGACGCTCGCGGCGGCGGGCAACGAGGCCGCGGTTGCGGAACTAGTTGGCGGGTTTGTCGGCGGATTTCTCGGACTTCTGGTTCGACTTATCGAGGGTATAGTTGATCTGCACCCGCGACTTCACGCCAACTGGCTCGCCGTTGTGCGTCGCGGGCGTCCAGGTCCACTGTTCGACGGCATCGATGGCCGACTGCATGAGTTCCTTCGGGCCCTCGACCGCTTTGACGCCTTCGGGATGGCCGGTCTTGTCGATCATGACTTCGAGAACTACCATTCCGTCGATGCCGGCGGCCTTCGCTTCGGGCGGATAGACAGGCATGACCTTGGTGAGGAGTTGCGGCTGGACGGTGTCGCCGCTGTTCTTTTCCGGCTGTTCGGCGGCAGTAAGCGGGAATTGCCAGAGGGTGAGGGCGGCCGTCATGGCGAGAACGGAAGCCATGGTGGCCAGAGAGGCAATGAATCTGCGTTTGGACATGTTTGCTCCGCGAATCAGAGAGGCCACTCGCTGGGCGAGTTGGCGTTTGCGCAGGAACAGAGGAGCGGGCGCAAGATCGGCGCGCACCTGAGTCAGGGCCATGGCCAGCAGGGCATCGACGTACCCATCCCGGTCGCGCGTGTGCGCGATGACGGCGTGGTCCACGGCCTGCTCCCGCGTGAGTTGGACTTGGGCCAGCAACCACCAGATTGCCGGATGAAACCAGAAGACGGCGCGCACCAGCTCCTCGGCGACCATGAACAGCCAGTCGTTGCGGCGCAGGTGCAGCAGTTCATGGCAGAGAATGGCGCGCTGGCTTTCCGGGTCGAGCTGGAAAAAGCCGTGGGGCAGGAGCACCGTCTGGTGACGAAAGCCGAAGGTCACCGGGCTGGTGACGTCGGGCGAAAGATAGAAGTCGCCGGCGGTGGCGAGTTCGCCGCACATCTGGCGCACCGCGGCGGGCGCGGGGGAAAGAAAGGTCGCGCGCAGGCGGTAGCGGCGCAATTGCAGAGACCCGAGCGCGAGCCAGGCAAGGCGAAAACCGGCTCCAGCGGCCAGCGCGAGAAGGATCGCCTGAGCCATTGCATGGGCGGGAACCGGCGAGCCGGCGGGCAGCGCGATCAGCGAGATTCGAAAAGTCGCGCCCGCTTCGGGAGTGGCGTCCACGAGTCTTCGCACGGGCAGCAGCGGCAGCAGCAGAGAGGCCGCGAGAAGTGCATGCCAGAACAGCAGTCTGGCGCGCGGAGGACCGAATCGCAGGGCGAGACAGACCAGCCCTCCGGCCGCGATCAGAATGGCCATCTGCAGCGACCACGTGTACAGGTTCCGGCAAATCAGTTCGGCGATCATTTTGGCTTTCTCATCATGCGCGCGATGCGGGCGATTTCCGCTTCGGTGAGGCCTTCCTCCTCCACGAGGTGCATGAGCAGGGGCTCGGCCGAGCCGTTGAAAACGCGATTGACGAACTCGCGGACCATCCCGCGGACCACTTTGCTTTTCGCTTCGGCGGGCCGGTATACGTAGGCCTTCTCCTGCTGGGCCTTCTTCAGATAGCCCTTCGTTTCGAGGATGTTCATCATGGTCATGACCGTGGTGTAGGCGACTTTGCGCTGCTTGAGCAGGGCTTCGTAAACGTCGCGGACGGTAGCCGGGCGGTCCAGCTCCCAGACGGTCTTCATGATTTCCAGTTCCTGATCGGTGAGCGTGGTCTTCGCCGGCCTCATACTAATTATTTAGTACGAATGAATGCGGATGTCAAGAGGAAATTGAGTAGGGGCCTATACGGCGGACGAGGATTGAGAATCGGTCCGGTGTCACCGGACTGCAATGCCGAGCCGGCATGGAAGCTACGTTGCGATGAAGGTGCGCGACATCCTGAAGCGCGTCCGCGGAGATGGCTGGCAGCAGCTTAAGGGTAGACCCGGCGACCACCGCCAGTTCGTCCATCCGAACAAGCCGGGTCGCGTGACCATTGCCGGCCACGAGGGCGATGACGTACCGGTCGGCACGCTAAGGAGCATTTTGCGACAGGCGGGCCTAAAATGAGATGTGGTATGCGGTACACGGTGATTTACGAGAAGTCGCGCACGGGCTGGGGAGCGTACCTCCCGGACTTGCCCGGCTGCATCGCCACGGGGCGCACGCTGCCCACCGTGAAGCGGCGCATACGCGAGGCCGTGGCGTTGCACCTGCGTGGAATGCGCGAGGACGGCGAGCGTATCCCGCCCCCTTCCACTCAGGCGGATCAAGTGGACGTCGAGGACGCTGCCTGATGGCCCCTCGGACATCACCGTGAGGATTGGTCGCCGTTCTTTTCGATTGTGTAGTTGACCTGTACCGTTGTCCTGGCACTGACCGGGTGGCCATGAATCCTTCTCGGCTTCCAACGCCAGGACTTGACTTCGTCGATCGCCGATTGCCTGAGTTGCTCCGGACCAGACACAACCGTGATGCTTTCTGCGCGCCCGGTCTTGCCTGTCACAAGCCCGAGGATAACCGTTCCCTCGATGCCAGCAGCGAGGGCCTCGGGCGGGTACAAATGCCGACGCGTGCCGGAGCAGAGGGGGCCAAGGGTGTGTCCTGCTCCGCATATCAGCTTTGGTGAATTCGCGTCCTTCTGCTCGCCGCCCCGCAGCAGCACGCACGAGATTAGCATCACTGTCAGCAGAACCAAATCCAACCGACCGAACAAAAACTGGCGAATCCAGCCCTCACCGCCAGATGAGCGTGGCCACCGAATCGCCGGGCAGTGTCACCTCCGCCATCTGGCCACCTAGCAACAGCCGCACTTTCCTATCCGCGGCGCCGGCGTTGGTCAGCACCGCCACCTTGCTGCCATCGGGATTGGCAAACGCCACATGGGTGCCGTCCTCCAGCGCGCCGCGGGATTCGAAGCGTCGCGCCCCCCGCCGGATCGCGCGCGAGTAGTGCGCGAACCCCCAGTGCTGCCCGCTGCGCGTGATCTCCTTCGTTTCGGAATGAATGGTGACCATGCCGCCGCAGGAGAACGGCCCTATGTTCGGTTTGCCATGTTCGTCCAGCGCCAGATTCCATCCGGTGATAGACCGCGCCCAATTGCGCAGGATGCCCGCGTACGTCGCCGCCCATTGCGTCCAGTCGGTGAGATAGCCGGGGTCCTTGTAATCCGGCCCGCCTTCGGTCCAGTAGGCGTTCTTCTCCGGATGCGCGTCGTGCACGCGGGTCATCGCGTCCGGCGTCCCCAGATAGCCGTGCCACGCCACGCCGTCCGTGTATTTGTTCAGATCCGCATCGTCCAGCTCGCAGATCGCGCGCCCCCACAGGTTGTAGTTGTGATCGATGATCCAGATTCTCGTCGCGAGGCCGTTCTTCTCGAACGCGGGCCCGAGGTGCCTGCCCACAAACTCCACTTCGTATTCCTGACCCCACAGGCACGCGGGCATGTTGCTGTCCTGATCCGTGTCCACCTCGTTCTGTACGGTGACGGCGTCCACCGGGACGCCCGCATCCGCGTACGCCTTGAGAAACTTCACGAAGTAGTTCGCGTACGGCCCGTAGTAGTGCTTGTGCAGCGTGCCGCCGAGCATCGATTTCGTGGACTTCATCCAGCCCGGCGGGCTCCACGGCGAGCTGAACAGGAACAGATCCGGATTCACTTTGCGGGCGAGCTGCAGAATGGGCAGGATGTACTCGCGGTCGTGGCCGATGGAGAATCGCGCCAGCGCCGGGTCGGGTTCGCCTTCGTCGAAGCTGTAGACGTTGCGCGCATAATCGCTCGATCCGATGCAGGTGCGGCACACGCTCAGGCCCATCTCCGAGGGATGAAACAACTCATGGAACAACTGCTCGCGCGGCCCGGCGTCGAGGCGGTTGAACGTGTAGCAGGCCGCATCGGTGAACGCCGCCCCAAAGCCGAGAATCTCCTGGTATCGTTCCCGCGGGTTCAGCAGGATGGCATCGTCCAGATCGCCCGCGGCGGGCTTCCAGGCCACCGGCGCCTGGCGGGCGTATCGTTTCGAACCGCCGGTCAGGTAAACCTCGATCTCGCCCCGCGGCGGTTCGGCTTCGGCAGCGGAGGCGAGGGCAAGCGCGGCGGTAGTCAGTTTCACAAAATCGCGGCGAGAATGCAGATCGGACATAACGCCAAGAGCATATCGCGTTTCGGCGGGGCGGTGCGAGGGCGCACCGGTAGTAGTATCGTTGCAGGTTCCCGTGGACATTCGTCTTTCCCGCTACGGCCGGGCGTCCACCCGGCCATCGCCGGTCAATCGCATGATGGCTGATTTCGCGCATGATTTTCGCGATGGCATCGACATCAATCTCGGAGTTGGATACGTCAACGAAAAGACGATTCCCGAGGACGACCTCGTCGCGGCCATGCAGGCCGTCGCCTCCGATCATGCGCGTTACCGGCAGGCTTTCAATTACGGCAATCCCGCGGGTTCCCGCAACCTGATCGAATCCATCCGCCGGTTCCTGTTGCGCACGCGCATCGGTCGTCTGGATGAAACCACGCTCGAACGGAAGCGCCTGGCCATCGGCCCCTGCGGCGCCACCAGCATTCTCGAGGCGCTGAGCGAGGTGATGGAGCCGGGCATCGTGGTCACGTCCGATCCGAATTACTACATCTACTCGGAGACGCTGGAGCGGAAAGGCTTCGAGGTGCTGGCCGTGCCCGAGGATAACGAAGGCATCGACCTCGCAGCGCTCCGGCGCAAACTCGAAGCGCTGGGCAGCGAGTCTGGCCGCGTAGCGTTTTTCTACGTGGTGACGGTGAACAATCCGTCGTGCACCATTCTTTCGAACGCCCGCCGCCGGGCGCTGTTAGAGGTAGCCGCGGAGCTTTCGCGGCGCCAGAGCCGCGCGATCCCCATCTTCTTTGACCTCGCTTACGAGCTGCTCCTGCACGATCCCGACGCCGTGCCGTTCGAATCGGTCCTGCCGCTCGACGACATGGACATCGCGTATGAGATCGGCACGCTGTCCAAGGTGCTGGCTCCCGCTCTGCGCATCGGCTACGTGCTCGGGCCGCGAGGACCGCTGATGAGCGCACTGATCCAGAAAACCAGCGACACCGGATTCAGCGCGCCCCAGTTCGTCCAGGAGATGGCGAGCTGGCTTCTCGACCACCGCATTGACGCCCAGTTGCGCCGCGTCAACGAGGGCTATCGCGAGAAGGCGCTGGCGGTGCGCGACGGCATCGCGCGGAATCTCGGCCATCTGCTGGAGGAGTGCCGGGGCGGGAGCGCCGGATTCTACTTCTACCTGACCTTCCGCGATCTGAAGACGGGCACAAATTCGCCGTTTTTCCAGCGCCTCACCGAAGCCACCGGCGCGCCCCGCGTCATCTACATCCCCGGCCAGTATTGCGTGCACCCGCGTGGCGATCTGGCCACGCGAGGACTGCGGCAGCTTCGCCTTTCCTACGGTTTCGAGGATGTTCCGCGGATTCTGGATGCGCTGGAGCGGATGCGCGAAGCGGCCTCCGCAACCGGGTGACCGCCGACCGGCATCTATATTACAGAGGCTGATTTTTACCGGCCCCGAAGTCGATAAGGAAAGTGGAGGCTCTTCATGGAGAACATCCTTGGCGATCGGATGTTCGTAGACGTGCCCGGCTCAAGGACGCACGAACTTCCTCCACTGCTGGTCCGGTCAGGCCAGGTTCGACGGCTGGACAAGGTCATGAGCATGGCAGCCAGCATCGTCACCGATGAAGAGATGGTGTCCGATTTGGCAAGCCGGACTGTTCTCGCGGAAGAGGAAATCGATCGCCGGCGGATGGACCTGGCTCTGAATCTGGTGGATCAATACATGGCATTGCTTGCCCGGTGGAATTGGGGCGACAGCATTCTGGAGTGGATCCGCCAGTGCGAGACGACGTTCGAAACCCGCCTGGAGCTCCGTAACTTATTGAAAAACGACGTCTGGCCTCATGCGGGCCGTTCCAGCTTCGTGCAGTTGCTTGCGGACAAATCGATGGCCCCCGGCGATGTGGAGCTGGAGAAAGCCGTTGGCCTGCGCCTCACTTTTCGCCAGCCACCGCCGATCTCCTTTTTTTCCAATCAGTTCCTGTTCTATCTGAATCAGTCCGTGGCTTCCAGCGCGTGGCAGGCCTGGGTGAGTCTGACCCCCAATCCTATTGCCGCGCTTCCGCCGGAGCGCTTCACATTTCAGATCGTTAAGATGTAGACCGGAAAGCTCGATGTTATAGGGGGCTGTACAGAAACTGCGTGCCCGGGGCGTGCGGTTATGCGCTGGAGGACGCCGTCCGGGGCCTCACTCAAAACCCCATTCGGAAGCCGCACGCCGCGGCACGCATTTATCGGCGTTCAGGCGGGACCTGTTAGGAGGAGAACCGTGATGACCCGCCTTGCGGTCACGCCGATTAGCTGCGGTTGGCCCTGTTAGCGCAATCGCTCTGCCACATTTCCGCCGGCCTGACTTGCCACCTTTTCAAGGGCTTAACCGTCAGGCCACCGTGCTCGGCTGAGTGAGGTCACCCAACGGCGTGGGCGAGCGCACCCAGTCTTCTCGCTGTTACTCTCCGCGCGGATAGCAGCCGAGCACACGCAGCATGTCGGCCAACTCCCGCAGATGGCTCAGCGCGTTGCGCACACGGTCATCCTGCTCGTTGCCAATGAAGTCGACATAAAACAAGTATTCCCAGGGCTTCCCGCGCAGGGGGCGGGACTCGATCCTGGTCAGATTCAGGTCGCGCAACGCGAAGGCGCTGATGGCACGGAACAGCGCACCGGGGATGTTCCGCGTACTGAATACGATTGACGTCTTCCAGTGCCCGGCCGGTGCGTGCAGCCTCCCAGCGTCCCTGGTCCGGCGCAGCAGGAAGAAGCGTGTGTAGTTGTGGCGGTCGTCTTCGATCGAGCGCCGCAGGATTCGCGCGCCGTAGATGGAGGCGGCTACGGACGAGGCGATGGCCCCCGCATCGTCCAGACCGTCGCTCACGATCATTTTCACGCTGCCCGCGGTATCGTAATACGGCACTCTCTCAATTTCCGGGTGCGCCGCAAAGAATTTCAGACACTGGTTCAGGGCCACGGGATGTGAAAACACCCGCCGGATCTCGCGGAAGCGCACCCCCGGCCGGACCATCAGATTGTGCACGATGCGCACATTGGTCTCGGCCACGATGCGCACATCGTACTCCAGCAGGTGATCGTAGTTTTCGTGCACCGATCCGGCCAGGGTGTTCTCGATGGGGACCACCGCCGCATCGACGTTCTTGTCCGCAAGCGCGCGAAATACCTCATCGAAGCGCTGCAACGGCACGACGGCAGCGCGATCGCCAAGAAGCCGGCGGACCGCTTCCTGGCTGAACGCCCCCGGCTCTCCCTGAAAAGCGGTGCTGAGTTTTCTCATGACCGCTGGTCTCGGCGCGGGGAGCTAAGCGATTGCGGGCTCGCTGCGGAGTTTCTCATAACTGCTTCTCGTTCCGATCAGCCCCGCTCCAGCGCCGCGCATCGGGTGCGGGGAGCCCCAGCAGATCGAGCGCACGCTCCACCGAATGGTCCACGATGTCGAGAACGTTCTCCGGCTTACAATAAAAGCCCGGCACCGGGGGCGCCACTATCGCCCCCATCTCGGCGAGAGCCACCATGCTCCGCAGATGCCCGAGATGCAGGGGCGATTCGCGAACCATCAGAATCAGCCGCCGCCTCTCCTTGAGGCAGACGTCGGCTGCGCGGGTGAGAAGATCGCTGGTGATCCCCGCTGCGATAGCCGACATGGCCCGGACCGAACAGGGGGCGATCACCATTCCGTCCGTCGAAAACGAACCGCTGGCCAGAGGAGCGCCGATGTCCTCCACCGCGTAGTGATGGTGCGCCAGGACACGAAAATCGTTGCCGGCTCGGCCCGTTTCGAGCCACGCAGTGCGCTCCGCCGCCCGGGTCATCACCAAATGAATTTCCACCTCATCGAGAGCACGCAATCGTTCGAGTATTCGCAGTCCGTATATTGAACCGCTGGCGCCCGAGATTCCGACAACAATCCGCAAACCGGCCTCCTGCGAGAAACTCCTGTTCCGTTTTCAGAACAATTCGTCGCACCAGCCTTGCCACCGGGAATACGCTGTGGATATAATCCGAGCGTACCAGTACTAGCCCAGTACTGTTGGCCTGTCTTACCTCCGCCAGCCGACGGGGACTCGTCTTTGACGACGGAGGCATCATACCATGGACGATGCTGGCCAGAAGCTCAAGCAGGCTCGCGAAAGGTTGTCCCTGAAGTTTCGGGACGTTCAGGACGCCAGCCAGAAGATCGCGGAGAAATATGGCAACGACGATTTCAGCATATCAGTGAGCCGTTTGTTCGACATAGAGAACAAAGAGCTGATCCCCACGATCTATAAGCTCTACTCACTCTGCGCCATTTACCGGCTGGACTTCGAGGATGTACTGAGCTGGTACGGCATTCAATTGTCCGCCATGATCGCCGACGGCCGCTTTATACCCATGCCGAAGACCCACCCGGTCCGCACTCGTCCAGGGCAGCTCGGCAATGTCCTCTTCCCTCTCAACCTCGATCCCGGATTCGACCCCCGCCACACTTCCTATCTCACGCGTCTGATTCAGCGCTGGGGCAAGGTCCCCCTCCTCCTGCTCGATTGCATCGATCCTTCGGTGAAGCAGCGCTACGCGTTTATCGGCACGGAAGACTGGTTCATGTACCCTCTCCTGCACCCGGGAACGTTCATCATGTTCGACGAATCCAAAAGAAGGGTCGCCGCCTCCGGCTGGAACACGGAATTCGACCGGCCGATCTACTTCTTCGAGCATCGCAGCGGTTACTTCTGCGCCTGGTGCGTCCAGGAAAAGGACCGCTACATTCTGATTCCTCATCCGGCCTCCGGCTGCACTCCGCTGACTTTCGCGATGGACGAGGTGGACATTCTGGGCCAGGTGATCGGTCTGGCTACTCGCCTTGACGGGGCGCGACGGCGCCGTCCTCGCTCCGCAGAAGACTGAGCAGGACCTCCACCTCAGCCAGATACAGCTCGCGCTCGGCCCCGCGAATCGACCCTGGCAGAATGCTCTTCCAGTATGAATATTCGCGCCAGTTTTCGATGATCTCCGCGGCCTGAGACGGCTGCGATTCCAGGTACTGGCGCAGGTCGGCCAATTGTTCGGCCAGAGGTAGTTTCAGCCAGTCCCGGCAGCAGGTCAGATGGCTGATGCGCAGCGCCTTGTTCGACCTTTCCGGGCTGAACAACGAGGCCAGACCATGGTGTTCGTAGACGCCGGTGTTGGCGTTGCGCAGCGAGGCCAGATAGACGATTCGCCCGAATCGCGAATGGATCCGGGAGAGCGTTCGATGCCACAGATCGCTCTCCGCGTCCCGCTCCGCCCGGTAGGTGACTTCCCCCACTGCCCTTTTCCGGTCCCATGATATCGCGGCCCGTTGAAGGTCGTTCGGCCCGTTCCAGCCGGCGAACAGAAGCCCCTCCGTGTTTCCTCCGGAGCGCGCTGAATCAGAGTTGTTCCGAAAACAGAAAATCTGTGCAGTGCCTCTCCTTTTGATTTTGGACGCGGTTAACCTTGGGCTGGCTGCAGAGCCGAATTCCGTTTCGAAGGAGAACCAAGTAATGTTGAAGAAGCTTGCTGCGTTGGCGATTCTTGCCGCGTCGATGGCCGTACTGAACGCGCCGGCCCAGACGATTCCGCCGCCTCATTGCAATCCCGGAGCTCCGAACTGCGTGGCCATCAATCGGTAGCCCCGAATTGGCGCTGGCGGCATGGCGGTGCTAGACTCGGGCTTCTGGCACCTCATGTCGTTCGCCACTAACACCGGCGCCCCGCCCTGGCAGTTGACCGTCTACGCACTGAATAACGCCGCCTTCCTGGCGCTGCTGGTGCGTCTTGTCTCCATCCGGATTGTGAGGACTTACCCCGCTCTGACGGGCTGGCTGATCGTGAACCTTTTCGGCGCAGGCACGGCCTGGGCGATTCCGATGGACTTCGACGCCTTCCGCTGGCTCTACGTTGTCGGTGAAAGCTTCAATCTGATCTTCTTCTCGTGGATGGTTTTTCAGCTTTACACGGGAGTGCTGGAGAGCTATCCGGGAATTGCCTCCCTGGCGCGACGAGTCATCCAGGTCATTCTGCCGCTGAGCGTAATCGGTTCCCTCTGTTTGCTGCCATTCGAAGTGACTCCAAGGGGCCCGGTCACGCTCACTTATCTGGTGAGCCGAACCCTGATTGCCGCCCTCGCCCTGTTTGTGCTCATGATCACCGCTTTCATGGTCTGGTTTCCCGTTCGCGTTCACCGTAACGCCATGATCTACTCGATCGGGTTTGCGTTGTTTCTCGTGCCCAAGGCCGCTTCCATGTTTCTCACCAACTCCCTGCACGCGGCGTACTGGTTTGGAGGCGTCGTGACCATGATCGCCTGTACCATGTGCCTGCTCTTGTGGACGGTCGGTCTCCGCCGCTCGGGGGAAACAACTTACCTGTCCCCCGGGCGCGTCTTCCACCCCGCTGATGAAGCGCGCCTGCTGGCCCAACTGGAGTCCGTCAACCGGACGCTGCTGCGCGCCCGGACGAAGTAGCCCGCGGTACTCGGTTATTTGTCCTCTATTGTGCGCGCCGATCGCCATTGCCGTAGAGCAAGGAGTATTCGGGCGGACAGCAGCGAGCCGGCCCCGAAGTCGGGTCCGAGCGGGTCGGCTTCGGCTTAACGCGCTGGCCAATTTACAGTCGCATTTGATCCTGACTTTCCGAACTCTTACCGCACGCAGCTTGGAATTCTCCTTGCATTCGGGACGGCTATTTTATATGATTGTCAGCGACAGTCCCGCGAGGAGGGCGTTATGCTGGCGATTTACGTCACGCTCATTGTAGCCGCGCTGGCCGTTTGCGGTTTCGTGGCCGTTTTCGCGGCCATGTTCCGCCACGCCGCCAGCCTCGATCTGCCATCGCCAGGCTGGCTTGACGAGCTATCTCTCGATAAGTATGCCCCATTGGAGCGGCTTTTCGATCCCGGAGACGCCGCCTCGATAACCGCCCATCCGGGGTGCACGGCGTCAATGGCCCGCGGACTGGCCTCCGCCCGCCGGCGGGCGGCCTGTCTTTACCTGTCCGAGCTGACCGCGGATTTTAACCGCCTGTTCCGCATCGGACGCCATATACTGGCCTCTTCACAGCAGGAACGACCCAACCTGGCTTCGACGCTACTCGAGCAGTGGTTCGTTTTCAACGCTCGGGTTCTTTCCCTGCGCCTTCGTCTCCGGCTCGCTCCGCTGGGTCTGGCGCCCGGCCGTCCCGTCGGAGTTGTGGAGGAGCTGGCCCGCCTGCGCAACGATCTGCTGAGCGTCCCCGCCGTCGCCTGATGCGCCTGGATCGGGCGGCTGCTGGATAGTATAGAGCCGCAAGGCTCTTACGCCAACCGGATTTCCTCGTCGTCGCGGCTGAGCTGAGGGCTGAAGTATGGGTCGGGTTTGAGCAACTGTTCGCCCCAGCGAGCGTCGAACCGCTCTCGTTCCCGCAGCCGGGTCCCCGGAATGCGCGTCTGGCACTCGTAGTGCCTCAGCACGGCGTGCGGCTCATAGATGATCCCATATCCGGCCTGGCGGGCGCGCAGGCAGAGATCCACGTCGTTGTAATTAACGGCGAAGTTCGAATCAAAGCCGCCCAGCTCGACGAAAACGGCACGGCGGATTCCCATGCATGCGCCGGTAACCGCGGAAACGTCGCGCGTGTAATTCAGCCAACGCCACAGATCGTTCTGAAACGTTCGACGCCCCGGATGCCCCACCCCGTCCGCCATGCCGACCACGATCCCGGCATGCTGAATGGCGCCTGAACGGTAAACGAGCTTCGCTCCCACGACGCCAATTTCCGGGCGCTGCAGGTGCGCCAACAGGTGATCGATCCAGTCCGAGCGTGCGGGGGCGACGTCGTCGTTGAGAAAAAGCAACACCTCGCCATCCGCCGCGGCGGCGCCAAGATTGTTCATCCCTGCAAAGTCGAACGGCTCCCGCCACGCGACGGTCTCGCACCTGTGCGCGCGCACCGCTTTTTCCACGCCATCGTCCTCACCGGTCCGATGGTGGACCACGACGACTTGCATGGCATACCGCCGCCGCGCCCGGTTGAGCGCGCGCAGGCAGCGGCTCAGGAGCCTCCCATTCCGTGAACAGATTACGACGCTGATCCGCGGCTTCACGGTCACCCTTCGCCGAACGTGGTAGGTGTTGGGAATCTCGCCATCCACCAGCTCCGCGTCCCACTGCCTGCGGCGACATGCATCACGCAAAGCCCTCTGTCCAGCCCCGTGCGTGTAACGCTTGGCGGATGCGGTGAGGGCGGTGGATTGCGGGTGTTGCCGCCAGTGATAGAGAATCCGCGGCACGTGCCGCACGACAGCCGGGCAGTCCGTAATGCGCAACGCGACATCGTAGTCCTGCGCCCCGTCGCACTCGCTGCGAAACCATCCGATCCGCTCCAGCCGTTCGCGCGCGATCACAAGGAAATGGCCCCAGTACATGCACGTAGTGAGCAGGTCCGGGGACCAATCCGGCTTGAATGATGGCCTGGTCAGACGACCCGCCGCATCCAGATAGTCTTCGTCGGTGTACACGACATCGGCCGGCCCCTGCTGGAGCGATTCCACGACGTAGTGCAGCGCCAGAGGGGAAAGGATGTCGTCGTGATCCAGGAATCCGACATACTGCCCCCGGGCAAGCTCGCCGGCGCGGTTGATGGCGCCGGAAATCCCGAGCCGGTCGCGGGACACGCGATATCGCACGCGCGAGTCCTCCTTCGCCACAACCTCCAGATACTCGGCAATCCACGGAGCCGATGCGTCGTCGCAGACGCAGAGTTCCCAAAAAGGATACGACTGCGCCCGTACCGACTTCACCGCTTCCTGCAGCCATTCGCGGCGGGGATTGTGCGTCGCCATCACGACACTGACCAGCGGCTGGTTCGCCCACTCCAGCGCGCGGTCCCGATGCCATTCCCAGGAGGGCGTCTTCGTCTCCTGCCGCGCCATCCAGTTCTCGTACACGCGGTTCCGGCTGACGCCCGGCGTCAGCCGGACAAAGAGCGAGTGCAAAGGCGTATGCAGCAGGATGTGGCCGAGTTTCAGCTTGCCCGTTCGAGCCGCATTCCCAATCCCGCGCAGGGTTCGGAAGAGTAAGCCGTTTTCCACGCGCGCGAGCCGTTCTTCGAGCCGGCTCTGTTCGGAAAGCGACCACTGCAGCCGTTTGGCGAGCGCCTGCCTTTCGGCGTCCACCTGATCGAGAACGTCCGCAATCCGATTGTCGATGTCCGTCAGTTCCTCGGCTGGTGTGACCCCGCTACCGTGCTCATGGCCGGATCGCAGAGCGGAAAGCAACCGAGCCTCCCAGAAAGCGCGCGACATTCGATCTCAGCATAACCTGGAGTCGCCGGGTTTAGCCGACACAGCCAGCCCTCATTTGCGGGTTGTACTTCGTCTGAATCCAAGCAGCAGTCCGCCGGCGGCTGCAAGAGTCCGCCAGATCCGGCTGTGCAGAATGCTTTGTAGCTGCTCGGTGGTGAGCTTCAGATCCTGCTCCACGGCCCTCAAGCGGCGCTCCAGACGCAGATACTCCGGATCGAATCGGTCGCAGGCGGTTGCGTCATTCCGTACGAGCGTTTCCGAGAGTTCGCTCACCGCCGCCCGAAGTTCCACCTGCAATCTCTCCTGCGCGCGAACAGCCTCGCGCAGATCCGAGCGTAACCGGGCCGGCTCTTCCTCCCCATGATCGGTCCTCACGTCGGCGCCACCGGCATTCTCCCCCGGCTGATCATGATTCATCGCGATGTTTGCTAACTACACAAGGATACAGTAGATTCATGGGCGATTCGGAAATTCATGAAGTGGACGAATATTGCGAATCGCTGTGCGCCGCGACCGCCACGAGCCTCGAAATGGTTGCCGCCCTGAGGAGCCAATTGCAGGAGATCCGGGCCCGCTTCCCCGAACGAGCGCGCGCCCCTTTGCAGGCTCTGCCCCAGCCGTCGTGCCCGCCCCGCCGCTTGCGCCCCGAAACCGTCCGGGCGCGGCGAGATCCGTTTTCCGCACGCTATCCCGGCGTGGCGTCCCGGCTGGCCGCGCGCCTGGAATCGCAGAGACTGTGCGTCCACCGCCCCAGTGACGACGACCTTCGCCGCCGGGGCGCGACCTGGAGAATGTTCCAGATGCAGGTGAGAGGGGCGCGCCGCTCTGGCAGAATTTATCGGCTCCTGGGCGCGTGGATACGGGCGTTGTGTTCCGTGGCGCTGGAGCGTTTCCGGCGCCGGCTCCCCATACCTCCGCGCTTCGACGAACCTGGCTATGTCGCTCAATATCCCGACGTTGCCGAAACCGTGGCGGCCGGGAACATTCCCTCCGGTTACGAACACTGGCTCCGGCATGGGCGGCGCGAAGGCCGCCCTGCGCCGGTTCGAAGAGTCGAGCCCAACGTCATTCCCCGCGTTGCACGCCGGCCCGGCGTACCGGCGGATTTCGATGACGACGCCTATTTGTTCCACAATCCCGACGTTGCAAATGCCGTCGCCAACGGATGGTACCGTTCCGGATATGCTCACTGGCGGAAGACAGGGCACGGAGAGAACCGCGGTGGCGTTTGGGAGCCGCCGCCCGATCGCTCCGTCTTCGAGCCGCTGCTATGTTCGCGTCCCTACGGAGTAAATCTCTATGGATTCCTTTCCGCCCCCAGCAGCATGGGATCGGTGGCGCGCAGTTGCGCCCAGGCACTCGACGCCTCCGCGATGCCCCGCCAGCAGTTTGATATACCGGACTGGAAGTATGCCGACGATGGCCGCCAACTCCCGGCGTTCTCGCCATACCGCGTAAACCTGCTTCAGCAGAACGCGGACATGCTGCCGCGATTCGCGCGCTGCTACGGCGCCGATCTGCTGAATGGCTGCTACAACGTCGGTTATTGGCTCTGGGAACTTCCGTCATTTCGCGGAGACTGGCATCACCTTTACAACTACGCCGACGAGATCTGGACGCCCAGCGAGTTCTGCCGCGACGTACTGCGGCAAGCCACCTTGCTACCCATCACGCGCGTCCCTCTGGTGGTGGAGGGCCTGGAGAAGAAAGTCGCCTGGTCACGCGAACATTTCCAGTTTCCCAACGGCGTGTTCGTGTTCGGCTTCGTCTTTGATATCGCCAGCTACATGGAGCGCAAGAATCCGCTTTGTCTGGTGGACGCCTTCCGGCGCGAGTTCGGGGATTCACGCGATGTGCTGCTGTGCCTGAAGTATTACAACAGCTCGCATGACAGGACTAATCTGAGGCTTCTGGAGGAGGCCATCAGCGGCGCCCCAAACATTCGCGCATTCGGCGATCTCATGGACGAGAGCGAGCTCGTTTCGCTCGAGAATGCTATGGATTGTGTCGTTTCTCCGCATCGGAGCGAAGGATTCGGCCTGACTCTCGCGGAGGCGATGTACCTGGGCAAACCGGTCATAGCCACCCGCTATTCGGGCAATCTGGATTTCATGCGCGACGGCAACAGCTATCTGCTCGACTGTACGCTCACGTCCCTCCGGCGCGATGTCGGCCCGTATCGCGCGGGCAACGTGTGGGCGGAACCTTCGGTGGCTCATCTTCGCCGCTTGCTTCGCGAGGTCTTCGAGGACGCGGAAGGCCGCCGGAGGAAAGCGGAGAAGGCCGCCGAGGATATTCGTTCGCAATTCAGCGCCGCCGCCGTGGGGCGAGCAATGGCTCGGCGTCTCGACGAGCTCGGACTTTCGCAGCCGGTTCCGCCGCGAGGAATCCTGCAAAACCGGAGCGCGACCCGACCGCCTCCGTATTTTCACCCCGAGACGCCGCGGGACGTAGCCACCGAAATTCGCGGCTGGAGGTCGAAGCCGCTCATCAGCGTCCTGACGCCGGTGTACAACGTCGCGGCGCATTATCTGCGTAGCTCGATCGAATCCGTCCGAACGCAATACTACCCGTTCTGGGAGCTTTGCCTCTGCGACGACGGGTCCACGAACCAGGAGACACTCGATCTGCTGGAGAGTTATCGCGGGGTGGATCCTCGCATCAAAATGGCCAGACTGGAGCGGAACCAGGGAATCGCGGCAGCCTCGAATCGCGCCGCGGTGATGTCCACCGGCGCCTGGTTGGCCATGCTGGATGACGACGACGAACTAGCCCCGGAAGCCCTGCTGGAGATCGCCCGCGCGGTTGTCGGCGATCCGGAGATCGACTTCCTCTATACCGACGAGGACAAGATTGCCGAGAGCGGCGAGCGTGTGGAGCATTACTGCAAGCCGGACTGGTCGCCCGAGCATCTGCTTTCGGTCAACTACGTTCTGCACATGCTGGTGGTCCGCAAGGACCTTTTCTACGCGGTGGGCCAGTTCCGATCCGAGTTCTCCGGCGCGCAGGACTACGATCTGGTGCTGCGGCTGGCGGCTTGTGCCCAGCGCGTCCGCCATGTACCCCTGATCCTCTACCATTGGCGCAAGATACCGGGTTCCGCGGCGGCGCAGTTGGATGCGAAGCCGGACGCTCTGGATGCCGGCATGCGAGCTCTGGAGGACCATGTCCGCCGCAATGCACTGAACGCCGCAGTCGAGCCGGGGTTGTTGCCGGGGCTCTTCCGGGTGCGGCGACAGCTCAGGGGTTCGCCGCTGGTGTCGCTGTGCATCATCGCCAGCGGCCGCACCGCCGAAGTGAAGGGACGCGGAACTGTCGATCTCCTCGCGAACCTGGCGGCAAGCATCGTGGAAAAGACCGACTATCCCAACTACGAGATCGTCGTGGTGGATGACGGGAACCTTGACGAGGCCACCGAGCGGTCGTTGCGGGGCATCGACCACCGGCGGGTAAGCTGCCCCGTGCAGCAACCCTTTAACTTTCCCAGGAAGGCGAACTTCGCATGGCGTCAGGCGTACGGCAGACACATCGTGCTGTTGAACGACGACATGGAGGTAGTCTCCCCGGGCTGGCTCCGTGCGATGCTGGAGCCTCTGCAGGACGGGGCGGTTGGCGTAGTGGGCGCGAAGTTGTATTTTCCGGACGCTCGCATCCAGCACGCCGGCATTGTGCTGGGCATCCATAAAACGGCTGCTCACGTGTATTACGGCTTCCCTGCCGATACGATTGGCTATAACTTTTTCCTGCACGTGATTCGTAACTATTCGGCGGTGACCGCCGCCTGCATGGCCACCCGCATCGATGTGTTGGAGCGCAACGGAGGCTTCGACGAGGTGTTCGCCGTGGATTTCAACGACGTCGATTTTTGCCTGCGGGCGATTCAGGCGGGCTACCGCGTTGTGTGCACGCCGTTCGCCGAGATGCTGCACTTTGAGGGTTCCTCGCTCCAGCGACGGCATCAGGACCCCACGGAACTGAAGTTGTTCGTCGATCGGTGGGCCGCCTGGATGGCCTGCGACCCGCATTACAATCCGAATCTTACGTTGCAGAACGTGGACTTCTCGATGGATCCGGCTCTGGAGTTTGCCCGCGCGTGAAACGATTCGGCCGCAATACTGTTCACTTTGCTTACGAGGGACACGCGGCGTAAACTGCGTCCGTTCGGTATCGCCAACGACGCGGCTGACGCCGCGTGTCCAACTGCCAGGGAAGTCCAAAGTGAACGGTATTGAAGCCAGCCGGCACAGGGCGGAGCCGCCCACAGTGCGAGCCGAGTAAAGCCGGCGGTCCGCTCCGTTGTGCCGGCGTTTACTCAGGAAGTACAATGGATTGTTTCCCGCGGCGAAAGGCGAGGAAAGTCTCGGAGTTTTCCTGACGCGATTCGCCGGCTCACGGGGTCGAATGCTATGTGGCGCGGCGACTATAGTTTCCTGTTAAAGAACCTGATCCTCAAGGATTTCCGGATCCGCTACCGCAACATGTCGCTGGGCATGTTCTGGTCGCTGCTCAACCCATTGGTAATGCTGGCGGTCTATGACTTCGTGTTCACTAAGATCTTCCGCAACCCGGCGCAACACTTTTCGCTGTTCATACTGTGCGGAATTCTGCCGTTTAACTTCTTCGCGACAGCATGGATGACCGGCACCAATTCGATCGTGGAGAATGCCGGACTGATCAAGCGCGTGCCCGTCCCCCGGGAGATCGTCCCGGTTGCCAGCGTTCTCTCCAACGTTCTTCACCTGGTGATCCAGATGGGACTGCTGGTCGGTTTCGTGCTCACGGCGGGGCTCAGCGTCAATATCTACTGGCTTTACCTTCCCTTGCTCTGGGGCCTGGAGCTGGTGTTCGTGTGCGGGTGCGCGCTTTTGTTCTCGGCGATCAACGTCTATATCCGCGACACGCGTTACTTCGTCGAATCGGCCACGCTGGTGTTGTTCTGGCTGGTCCCCATTTTCTACTCGTTCTCGGCGGTCCCCCAGCGCTTCAAGGATCTTTATCAATACAATCCCATCGCCGCGCTGGTGCTGGCCATGCGCGATATCGTTCTGGACGCCAAAGCTCCTTCGGACGTCCTGATGATGAAACTGACTTTCGTGTCGATTCTGGCGCTCGGCGCCGGGGTGCTCGTCTTTCGCCGCCTGAAGCCGCGCTTTTTCGATTACCTGTAGCCATGAGACCAGAGCAGCCAGCAATCGTTTGCCGGAACGTATGGAAGAGTTTTCGGCTGCATGCCGGGCGGAAACTCATGAGCCAGCATCTTGCCTCCGTTTTTCGGAACAAGCCTTATCACCGGTTCCAGGCATTAAAAGGAGTCTCCTTCGAGGTTGCTCATGGCGAATCGCTCGCCGTGATCGGCGCCAACGGGGCGGGCAAGAGCACTCTGCTTTCACTGGTAACCGGGCTGACCAAACCGGACAAGGGCACCGTGACGGTCCGCGGCCGGGTGGCGGCTTTGCTGGAGCTGGGATCCGGCTTTCATCCCGATCTGACGGGCATGGAGAACGTTTTTCTGAACGCATCGCTGCTTGGCTTCACCCAGAAGCGCACAAAGGCGCTCGCGGATGAGATCGTCGAATTCGCCGGCGTCCGCGACTTTATCGATGAGCCATTGCGCACATATTCGCAGGGCATGGTGGTGCGGCTGGCGTTTTCCGTCGCGGTCAACGTCGATCCCGACATCCTGATCATCGATGAGGTTCTGGCGGTGGGGGATGCGGAGTTCCAGACGCGCTGCCGCGATCGCATCGACAGCTTTCGCCGGGCAGGCAAGACATTCCTGTGCGTGTCCCACAACAAGGCTTCTCTTCTGACCCTGTGCGATCGCGCGATGTGGCTCGATCACGGCGAGATGATGATGTGCGGCGGGATTCAGGATGTCTTCGACGCCTACGAGGGCCGGGCCGCATTGGCCAACCGGGCGGAGTGAGAATCGCGCGCGCGGATACCGCTAACCAGACAGAAGCCAAGCACGAGAAAGCCGGCGGCCGCCGCCGCAAGTGAAGCGCGCCAGAACGGGGGACGGTACTCAAACTCCACCCGATGCAATCCAGGAGCTGCCACGCAGGCGCCGAGAAAAGTGCCGTTCACGCGGAACGCCGGCGCCGCACGGTTGTCGATCCGCGCGGTCCACCCTTTTGCATAGCTGCCCACGTATACCAAGGTTCCGGGCGTGGCCGCTTCGATGGTGAAATCCGCCCGGTTCGGCGTGATGGCAACGGTCTTCAGCGTGGAAGCTTCCTGGCCGGGGGGAAACGAATCGTCGCTGGCGCAAGCATGTGTCCCCGGCCCCGGCTCCGGCTCCCTCCACGCGGTGCGATGAAGATCGGTCTGCGACACCAGCTTCGCCTGCGCATCGGCCGCATCGGAGGCCACAGCCGTTTGCGGCGCGATGTAAACGATCGGTCTGGCTGACTCGTTTTCCCAGATTCGCACGGGATCGTCCGGACTGGAGAAAGCCAGGCGCATGCCTTCATCCGATGGCTGAATCCTATCGCGGGAATTGCCGGGCGGGGCGGCCCTGACGGCCTGCAACTCGCGTGGATCACCGGAGAACACGTAGCGGACTCCGAGGTAGTCCCACACCGCGCGGCGACGAAGAACCTGAGCGAGCGCGGGATCGGGACAGTTAGCGTGGCTGACGCCGTAGAAGAGCTGCGGATTCTGACAGTCGTCGACGTAGCGCAAAATGAATTGGAGGGAAGTCGGCTGCGTGAGCGCGAACAGAGTGTTGATGGTGAGCAGGGAAAACCTGGAAGACAGGTCGGGAAAGAGCACGCACTTCAGGCCGTAACCGCGGCTGGATTGGGGCTGGCTCTTCAGGAAGCGAACGTAAGGGGTCTCGGCAAAGGGATCGGTCCGTTTCGGCCAGCCTGGGTACCTTGCGATCAGGGCTGCGTTCACCAGCAGCAACACAGCGATGGCCACCCATACCGCGCGCCGCTCATTGCGCTGTGCGACCACCAGAAGGCCGCAGACAGCCACCGCCGCCAGCATGCCCATGCGCGCGATCAGGACAGATCGGTAGTCCGCGCCGTTAGGGAAGAAAGCCACCGCGGCTCCCATCACGGCAGCCAGAGCAACCACGGGAAACAGGTTCTCGCGGCGCGTTCGGCGGAGGAACACGCACAACCCAAGCAACAACGCCGGAGCGGCAATCGCCCAAACCAGGTTCGATCCGATGCCGGCCGCCAGACAGGCCGGATCGATGTGCGGCCAGGCCTCGCGAAGCACCGATGCGAGAATCAGCCACAGCCCTGCCGTCAGGCCGATCCAAACACCGCTAAATGCGCGAAGCTCACGCCGGCTCAGCGAGATCAGCGCCGACACGCCATAGCCGGCAAGAACACAAAGGCATAGTTGAATTGAGCACATCAGGTACGCCGGCCCCAGTCTCCGCAACATGGGCGCGTAGCGCAGCACGTTGAACGGCGGGACGTCGGTCATCCAAAGCAGATCCCACAGCGCGAAGCCGGCGAGCGCCAGCATCCGGGAATTTCTGCGGGAAATGGCGCCCACCACCCCGGCAATCGCCAGGAACCACACTACCGCCGGCAGCGGCGCGCACACATCTCCGGGATTCACTTCCGGGTTCCCGAATGCCGGCGAATAAAACGCGCCATAGACGAATGGATAGATCAGAGACGGCAGCGTTCGCAGGCCCAGATTCGCCTGCTGCAGGCCCATTTCGGATCGAACGGCGAAGGTGTTTTGAAAGAACGGTATCAGGACAGGCGCAGCGCACAGAACGCCGATCGCGAATGGAATGGTCATCGTCAAAGCCGGGCGGACATCGCGGGCGATGAAGCAGCGCACGGCGATCCACGCAACAACAGTGATTGCGCACACCGTGGCCAGGCCCTGATGGCTGCCCGTCCCCAGCATGAAGGCACCCACGGCAATCGCCGCGAAACCCGCCATACTCCGGCGTTTGGTGAAATGCCGCTCCACACCGAACAGGACCAGGGGCAGCCAGGTCGACGCTGCAAGATCCATGCTCATCGCCAGATAGCCCTGCATGAATCCCTGTGCGTAAACACACGCCCCGGCGATCAGCGCCGGCCAGCGTGCGAGCCCGCATTCCAGCGCGAAAAGATAGACGAACCACGCCGCGAGGAAGAAATGGAGGAAGCTCGGGACATCCCAGTATTCGACAGGGATGAAGGCATGAAGCCAGTTGAGCGGGTAGAGCACCTGACTGCCGCCCTGGGCCAGAAACGTATCTCCGAGACCCTGAAACGGATCCCACAGGGGGAGCGTACCGTGCCGCAGCGACTCCGCCGTGTAGCCCGTCCATGCGAGGTCATTTCCAGTCGAGCCATCCGGATCCGTGGTGTAGGCGTGCGGTTGCCGCTGATGTGAATTGAGCGGCGTGACGCCCCACCAGTCCACCGGCAGGACGGTGCGGCCATTGATAAGGAGTGGCAGCAGGAGAACAAGACAGAGACCGGCGAGAATGGCGACATCGGACGCTGCACCGCGGCGGCCTGCGCCCGTGGTCTCCGTCGTTCGTCCGCTCTCATCGCGCCGCATGGACCCAGACCCTCTTCAGCGCTTGCGGAGCACCATGTTCCACCCGCGTGGGTTGATCGGGAAAGTGAAATCCTGGCCGGCGCGGACTCGCTGAAACTCCGCGGCGTAGCTGGAGAAGTGGAGATTCTCGAAGGGTGCGTAGCGCCAGTAAGAGATTCCGGTCCAGAGCGCCGAGGCAATCAGCAGCGAGCCGATGGCCCGAACCACGAGCGGCCGCTCGCGGCCCAGAGTCCATACACAGATCCACAGGAATGACGCGACGGGAATCAACCAGTAGCGTCCGGCGACCCGCGGATCGGCCAGCGGGGGCCAGGAGGGCTCATTGGGCGCCGCAACCAGAGGGGAGAGCAGCGAGGCGCCGGCGACCAGTGAGCCAAAGAGAATCACAAGCCGCAGCTCCAGAGGGGCTTTGAGGATCGCGTAGATCGCCAGGAGTCCCGCGCCAACAAACGCCAGTGCGCAGACCGGGCCGGCGATCGCCGGGTGACGAAGCAGGAATTCGAGGCCGAGCACGGGGCTGACGATGATGCGGCCTGCAACGATTGCGACAAACAGGCGCGGAGTCGCGCCAAGGGGCGCAGGCGTTCGGTGCGCCCACCCCGTGAACAGTGCCGCAGACTGGAACACCACCGCTACGCACAGGATGCCCAGCAATACCCTGGTCCATGACTGACGCCGAACCAGAAACTGGATAACCGCGATGGGCAAAAGCAGGAGACAGAACGGACCAGTAGTTCCGCTCAAAGCGAGCATAGCGACATCAAAGACGCGCCACGCCGTATTGGCCGGAGGCGCGGCAATCAACACGAGGAACGCCGTCAGCGCCAGAAACCACATGGAATTTGTTACGTTGGCGTGAACTTCGAACGAAGTGGGTATGGCGAGCAGCAGGACAACCATCAGCAGACGAGACGACGAAGATGCGAGATGCTCGAACCGCCGGGTCAGCAGGAAACAGGCGGGAAGGGCCTGCGCGGCGATGGCAAGCAGGTTCATCACCAGAGGCGCCTGACTCAAGGGCGGGAGTAAAGCCAGGGCAGCCGCCAGCCGGGGGAATGTGTGAAAGTACCCCGCCTGCGTCATCGACAGGGCAGTCGGCACGCCCAGATTGTAATTCTGAGCAAACCAGACCACCCCGTCTTCGGCCCAGAATTGTGCACGCAGAACGGCATCGGGGCGCCTGCTCACGATGGCGGCGACGACGAGAAAGCAGAGGAGCACCAGCACCAGATAGTGACGCCGGTTTCGTGCCAGGCGGGCCGCCGCCGTCATCGCGTCGGCAACCGCCGCGTTTTGTCGCTCGTCGCCACGGTAGTCGTGCCCAGCCGATGCACTCGCTCCCTGGGTACACATCGTCTCACTTACTCAACTGTGCACTATAGACGCCGTGAGGACGTATGTCAAAGCGGCTGAGACGGACCGGGTGTTGAAAGGACCGGATTGTCGCGCCGGAGGCGACTCGCGATCGGAGTGGGGCGATGCATGCCCCTCACGGTCTCACTGTTTCGCGGTCAGGAAGCGGAACACGGTGGTGCTTTCGAACGTCTGCCCGGCCTTCAGCTCGGTGCTCGGGAACTCCGGCTGGTTCGGCGAATCCGGAAAGTGCTGCGTCTCCAGACAAAG